>Ga0105047_10012203_pt1 | contig 13847 bp, 10 predicted proteins | sample MAT04_FD_78384 | JGI IMG/M metagenome (GOLD analysis project Ga0105047, IMG submission 78384) | Freshwater microbial communities from Lake Fryxell liftoff mats and glacier meltwater in Antarctica - MAT-04 (megahit assembly) | ecosystem: Environmental > Aquatic > Freshwater > Ice > Liftoff...
GGGGGCGGGGGGCGGCGCGCAGTCTGGGGGGTAGGGATCACCAGGGGGCTGGTAAGGGGCGGGGGGCGGATACAGGGCTGGGGGCTGGTTAAGGGCTGGGGCTGGTCAAGGGCTGGGGCTGGTCAAGGGCTGGGGCTGGTTAAGGGCTGGGGCTGGTTGGAGCAAGGTTTAAACACTGTTTTATACAGTGTTTAAACCGTATCCTACGCCCGCCAAGCGCGAGCTGTCAACGCCCCTGCGATTTCTTCGCCTGCCGGTTCAGTGCGCGAGTGCGCGAGGGCTGGCCGCCCGGGGCGTGGCCGCTGGAACGCGCAGGGCCGGCCGCGCGTGACACTGACCGTCGCGGAGGTTTACCTCAGACCAATTCGCCGCTGTAGGTAATGCCGCTGTCAGCCAGTCGCCGCATGAACGCCGGCGAGGCCGCGTGGATCGCGTGGGCGGCCGCAGCCGGCATGTGGATGTCCTGCATGTTGTGCGCACCGCCGGAAATCACCACCAGCAGGATGCCTTCATCGGTGCCGACGTTGCGAAACGCACGGGTGACGCCCGGTGGCACCGATAGCACGCCCAGGCGCGGCAGGCGCAGAGCCTCCTGGCCGGTCTCGCCCCAGGTGAACTCGAACTCGCCCTGCATCACCACGAACGTTTCATAGGTGGCCTTGTGGGCGTGCAGGCCCGGGCCCTGCCCCGGCGGGCACACCGCGTAGGTCATGGTGATGCCGGCGGCACCGAGGATCGGCGCGCTGCTGGTGATCGGGGTAGCGGCGCCGCCCTCGAGCCCGATCACCGGCAACAGTTTGCGTGCATATACCAGGTCGAGCGCCGCCAGCGGGATCGAGGCATCCTTCTGGATCGGCAGCGGCGTCAGGGCTTCGAAACGGGCGCAGCGATTCTTCATCGCATCGGGCGCGCTTGCCTGGTCCTGCGGCGTGCTTGCGATACTCATGGCGCGGGCTTTCGGTGTGGTGTGGCGGGGCGGTCAATGTAGTCGGCCGCTCGCGGCGGGTCAAGCGTGATGCCGTTTGGCCGCCGCAGGCCCGGGAAAAGCGCTGCCCAAGGTCGAGAGGAGGTGTTCTAATTGACGTTTACGTAAACGTTAAGTAGTCTTGCGCCTTCTCGATGAGGTAAATCGCGGGTCGTTCCAAGCGGCCTGCCCTCGGGGAGCGGCCCCTGCCAGGCCTTGACCGCGGGCCTGCAATATCCGCGCAAGGCGTCACCGGGGCATACAATCAAACGTCGCTGGCTATCCGCTTTAGATACGCACCGAACTACCAACGAGACAATCCGCCATGACCGACCTTTCCGTCCACAAGCAACTTGAATCCCCCAAGCTTGCCAACAAGGTGCGCTTTGTCACCGCGGCTTCGCTGTTCGACGGCCACGACGCCAGCATCAACATCATGCGGCGCATCCTGCAGGCGCAGGGCGCTGAGGTGATCCACCTGGGCCACAACCGCTCGGTGGACGATGTGGTCACCACGGCGTTGCAGGAGGATGCCCAGGGTATCGCCATGTCGTCCTACCAGGGCGGGCATGTCGAGTACTTCAAGTACATGATCGACCTGCTCAGGGAGCGTGGCGGCGCGCATGTCAAGGTATTCGGCGGCGGCGGCGGGGTGATCGTGCCGGCCGAGATCAAGGAACTGCACGACTATGGCGTGACGCGCATCTACTCGCCCGAGGATGGCCAGAAAATGGGTCTCCTGGGCATGATCTGGGACATGCTGGCGCGCTGCGACGTCGATCTCTCGACCTACGCGCCGGCAAGCCTGGCCGCGATTCGCGGTTCGGCTCAAGCCAATCGCCGCGCCCTGGCGCAACTGATCACCGCGCTTGAGAATGGCAAGTCCGATCCTGCCCTGCATGAGGAATTGCTCACCGCCGCCGCCCAGGTTAAAACGCCGACGCTCGGCATCACCGGCACCGGCGGCGCCGGCAAGAGCTCCCTCACCGATGAACTGATCCGTCGCTTCAGGCTCGATCACAACGAGACCCTGAAACTGGCAGTGATCTCGATCGACCCGTCGCGCCGCAAGTCCGGCGGCGCCCTGCTGGGTGACCGCATTCGCATGAATGCGATCGCCCACCCCAATATTTTCATGCGCTCGCTGGCCACGCGTGAAGCCGGCAGCGAGATTTCGAAGGCATTGCCCGACGTGATCGCCGCCTGCAAGGTGGCCGGCTTCGACCTGATCCTGGTGGAGACTTCCGGTATCGGCCAGGGTGATGCGGCCATCGTGCCGCTGGTCGGCACCAGCCTGTATGTGATGACGCCGGAATTCGGTGCCGCCTCGCAACTGGAAAAGATCGACATGCTCGACTTCGCCGATTTCGTGGCGATCAACAAGTTCGACCGCAAAGGCGCCGCCGATGCCTTGCGCGATGTGCGCAAGCAATACCAGCGCAATCGCGAGGCCTGGAGTTCGAGCCCGGACGACATGCCCGTCTACGGCACCATGGCCAGCCGCTTCAATGACGACGGCGTCACCGCGTTGTATCAGGGCCTGTTGCCCAAGTTGCAGGAACTGGGCTTGCAGGTCGGCGCGGGCCGCCTGCCCAGGGCCAGGGTCAAGGCTTCGAGCAACCAGACGCCGGTGGTGCCGCCGCAGCGTGTGCGTTACCTGGCCGAGATTGCCGACACCGTGCGCGGCTATCACGCGCATGTGCGCCTGCAGGCACGCCTGGCGCGTGAGCGCCAGCAACTGCAAGGCGCCGCCGCCATGCTGGCGGCCGAGTGCAATGAGCAAGTAGCCTCGCTCGACGCCCTGGTGGCCGAGCGTGAGTCGAAGCAGGACGCTGCGGCCAAAAAGCTGCTGGCCCAGTGGCCGGACATGCAAAAGGCCTACGCCGGCGACGAATACGTGGTGAAGATCCGCGACAAGGAAATCCGCACCGCTCTCACCTACACTTCGCTCTCTGGCACCAAGGTGCGCAAGGTTGCGTTGCCGCGCTTCACCGACCACGGCGAGTTGCTCAATTGGCTGATGCTGGAAAACCTGCCGGGCTCCTACCCGTTCACCGCCGGGGTGTTCGCCTTCAAGCGCGAGAACGAGGACCCGACCCGCATGTTCGCCGGCGAAGGCGATCCGTTTCGCACCAACCGGCGCTTTCATCATGTTTCAAAGGACATGCCGGCCAAGCGTCTGTCGACCGCCTTCGACTCGGTCACGCTGTATGGCAACGATCCGGCGCTGCGGCCCGACATCTACGGCAAGGTCGGCAACGCCGGCGTATCCATCGCAACGCTGGACGACATGAAGGTGGTCTACGGCGGCTTCGACCTGTGCTCGCCCAACACCAGCGTGTCGATGACCATCAACGGCCCGGCGCCGACCATCCTGGCGTTTTTCATGAACACCGCGATCGACCAGAATCTTGACAAGTTCAAGGCGGACAACGGCCGCGAGCCGAGCGCGGACGAAGCCGCGAAAATCCGCGCCTGGGTGCTGGAGAACGTGCGCGGCACGGTGCAGGCCGACATCCTGAAGGAAGACCAGGGCCAGAACACCTGCATCTTCTCGACCGAGTTCAGCCTGAAGGTCATGGGCGACATCCAGGAGTATTTCGTGCACCACAAGGTGCGCAATTTTTATTCGGTTTCGATCTCCGGCTATCACATCGCCGAGGCCGGCGCCAATCCGCTGTCGCAACTGGCCTTCACGCTGTCGAATGGCTTCACCTTCGTCGAGGCCTATCTGGCGCGCGGCATGCACATCGACGATTTCGCGCCCAACCTGTCGTTTTTCTTTTCCTACGGCATGGACCCGGAGTATTCGGTCATCGGCCGCGTCGCCAGGCGCATCTGGGCTACCACCATCAAGAACAAATACGGCGGCAACGAGCGCAGCCAGAAACTCAAGTTCCATTCGCAAACTTCCGGCCGCAGCCTGCATGCCCAGGAAATTGCCTTCAACGACATCCGCACCACCCTGCAGGCGCTGATCTCGACCTACGACAACACCAACTCGCTGCACACCAATGCCTACGACGAGGCCATCACCACCCCGACCGAGGAAAGCGTGCGCCGTGCGATGGCGATCCAGCTGATCATCAACCGGGAATGGGGCATCGGCAAGAATGAGAACCCCAACCAGGGTTCGTTCATCATCGAGGAACTGACCGACTTGGTCGAGGAGGCCGTACTCAAGGAATTCGAGGCGATCTCCGAGCGCGGCGGTGTGCTCGGTGCGATGGAAACCGGCTACCAGCGCGGCCAGATCCAGGAGCAGTCGATGTTCTACGAACACAAGAAGCACGACGGCTCCTACCCGATCATCGGCGTCAATACCTTCCGCAATCCGCACGATTCCGGCATGCCGCAGGTAATCGAGCTGATCCGCTCCACCGACGAAGAAAAGCAGTCGCAACTTGCCAGGCTGGCCGCCTTCCATGAACGCAACAAGGCGCTGGCGCCGAAATTGCTGGCCGAGCTGCAGCAGGCGGTGATTGACAATCGGAATGTGTTCACCGTACTGATGGACGCGGCGCGGGTGTGTTCGCTGGGCCAGATCACCGACGCGCTGTTCCAGGTCGGCGGGCAATATCGGCGCAGCATGTAAGGCACCTGGCCGCGGTGCAGGTCCGCTGCCGTCAGGCTCTGCGCCCTCGCAGCATCCTTGCATATTCAACATGGCGAATTCAAAATGCAAGGATGTATTGGTCAGGCTACCCGCCAGGCAGCTTGCGGGGTTTCCAGGGCCGCACCGAATTGCTTTCGCGCATCAGTCGCAGAAATTGAGAACGCAGGCGCTGCAATGCCAGTGATCGACGCACAGAACATTGCGCGGCTTTTTCGCCTGCGGGCGTACGCCGCCAAACCAAACCGGGATTGACAAAAATGCACCCCTTGCAAGGCCTGCGTGTCATCGACATCTCCAAAGTTCTCGCCGGGCCGCTGTGCGGCCAGTCGCTGGGCGAACTCGGCGCGGAAGTGATCAAGGTCGAGCCGACCGGAAGCGGCGACGACACCCGCGGCTGGTTGCCGCAGATGGCCGGGCTTTCCGCGACATTTCTCTCGGTCAATCACAACAAGAAGAGTCTCGCCATCGACTTGAAGACCGCCGAGGGCCGCCGCATCGTGCACCAGTTGGTCGAATCGGCCGACATCGTCCTGCAAGGCTTCGGCTCCGGCACCGCGGCGCGCCTCGGTGTGGATTATGCAACTCTGGCCGCGCTCAACCCGCGCCTGATCTATGTTGAAGTGTCGGGCTATGGCCGCGATGGCCCCTTGGGCGAAAGCCCGGGCTATGACGTCATGTTGCAGGCGTTTTCCGGCATGCTCAGCACCATGGGTGTTCCCGGTGGCGGTTTGGCGCGCGCGAGCTTTTCACCGGTGGATCTATGCACCGGCGCGCACGCCCTGACCGGGGTGCTGGCGGCGCTGATCGAGCGCGGCCGCAGCGGGCGCGGCGCCTATATCGAAATTTCGCTCCTGGCCACCGCGATGGGGCTGATGGGCTACATGGCGCAAAACTACTGGGCTACCGGCAAGTCGCCGGTGCCGATGGGCACCGGCCATCCCGCGCTCACGCCCTACCAGGCCTTCAATGCTGCCGACGGGCCCCTGATGATCGGGGTGGGCAACGACGCACAGTGGCGCCGCTTCTGCCCGCTGGTGGGCCTGGAAGATGTGGTCGATGACCCGCGTTTCGCCACCAACACGGCGCGGGTCGACCGTTTTGACGAAACCGTGGCGCTGGTGCAGGCGAAGATCGGGGAGAAGCCGGTGGCGCACTGGATCGCGCAGTGTCGGGCGGCCGGCGTGCCCTGCTCGCCGATTCACACCCTTGAAGAGGCCCTGCATCATCCGCAGGTGGCCACGCGCGGTCTGCTGCAGACAACCGGCCATCCGCTAGTGGGGGAATTGCCGAGCGTGGCCTTTCCGGTGCGCTTCGAAGGCAAGCCGTCGCAATCGGGAAGCGCGCCGCCCCTGTTGGGCCAGCACACGGTGGAGATTCTTGCGGGTATTGGCTATGACGCCCAGGCGATCGCGGCATTATGCGAGCGTGGTGTCGTCGAGGCCGCCGTGCGCGTGCCTTGACGGCACGGCTCGCGCTGGTCGGACATGGGTGCCCGCAGGGTGGCGACTGCGGCCTCTCGGCCTGACAACACACACCGGATCTGCACAAGAGCGCGCGGCGCTGTGCCGACCGACAGGAATGCGTGCCGCTACCCGCCGGAAAACTCCATCGCCTCATCGGTCACCGCGCCGAACTTCAGGGTGACGATGTCGAGCGCGTAATTCTGATACAGCTTCCACGGCCGCTTCGAACCCTGCTTGGGCAGCTTGTCGATTGCGCGCAGGAAGTATCCCGAACTGAAATCCACCCACGGCTGCGGCTTGACTTCGGGGTCGTTCAAGCGCGGCGTGCATTGCCTCGCGCCGGTTTTCTCCATGTGGTTCAAGAGGCGGCACACGTATTCGCAGGTGAGGTCGGCCTTGAGGGTCCAGGAGGCATTGGTGTAACCGAAGGCCGAAGCCAGGTTGGGCACGCCGGCGTACATCATGCCCTTGTAGGTCATCGCCTTTGAAAAATCCACCGGTTGGCTATCTACAGACACCGCCAGGCCGCCCAGCACTTCGAGCTTGAGGCCGGTGGCGGTGACAATCAGGTCGGCATCGAGTTCGGCGCCGGAGGCCAGGCGAATGCCTTTCTCGGTGAAGGTGTCGATGGTGTCGGTGACCACCGAGGCGCGCCCGCACTTGATGGCCTCGAACAGGTCGCCGTCGGGCACCAGGCACATGCGTTGCGACCACGGGTTGTAGCGCGGCGTGAAGTGCCTGGCCACATCGTAGTCGGGCCCCAGTTGAGCTCGCACCATGGCGACGATGAAGCGCTTCATGCGTTCAGGTTTGCTCTTGCAGCGTTTGTAGATGAACATGCCCCACAGCACGTTTTTCCAGCGCACCAGGGCATAGGCGAGCTTCGCCGGCAGGGCGCGCCGCAGGAAGTCGGCGACGCGGTCGACCGCCGGGCGCGATACCACGTAGGTGGGCGAGCGTTGCAGCATGGTCACGTGCGCGGCCTGCCTGGCCAGTTCAGGCACCAGGGTAATGGCGGTGGCGCCGCTGCCGATGACTACTACACGCTTGCGGGCGTAATCGATGTCGGAAGTCCATTGTTGCGGATGCACGACGCGCCCGGCGAAGCGCGCGCGGCCCGGGAATTCCGGCTCGTAACCGCCCTTGTAGCTATAGTAGCCGGCGCACATGAAGAGGAAATTGCAGGTGATGCGCACCACTTCATTGTCCGGTGCGCGCACGGCTTCCACCGTCCAGCGCGCATCCTGCGACGACCAGGCGGCGGAGGTCACGCGGTGCCCGAAGCGGATCTTGCGGTCGATGCCGTTCTCGCGCGCGGTTTCGCGCACATAGTTGAGGATCGAGCGGCCGTCGGCAATCGCCTTGGCCTCTTGCCACGGCCGGAACGAATAGCCCAGGGTATACATGTCGGAATCAGAGCGGATGCCGGGATAGCGGAACAGGTCCCAGGTGCCTCCGATCGATTCGCGTCCTTCGAGGATCGTGAAGCTCTTGCCGGGGCAATTCTTCTGCAGGTGGTAGCCCGCGCCGATGCCGGAGAGGCCGGCCCCGACAATGAGCACGTCAACATGGTCTTGCTTCATCTGTGTAACCGGTTTGGGTCGAAGGAGTTGTCTTTGGCGACGGCGAATGAACCAGGCCGGCCGGGGGCAACCCGGAATCGGTCTTGCCACTTTACCCGGCGCCCGGTGCGGGCCGATCAGGCCTGCCTGAACGACTCCAGTTCATGGCGATCGTTCTCCAGAACGCCGGGTCCGCGCGCGCCGTAGGCGATGCGCTCGTTCGTAATACTAGACGAGCCGACCAGGGGCGGTTAACCCCAATGCCTGCGACCCGGCAACCATTGAAGCCGCCGGCTGGTACCGTGATGCGCTCCCTGGCGACAGCGCGGAAGGTGTATTTCGAATCGAACTCGACCTTGCTCGCGCCGACCACGCGCAAACGCGTCCTCCACTGCCTGCCCACCGTGTATTCGGGGGGAGGGCCTGATATGCGGTATAGCGGCGCCCGGCGCCAGCGCGCCGCAGGGTTGCAAAAGATTGAACTATCGGCCATGATCGGGCGTGGTCAAGCTTCCGGGGAGGCAGGTGTGTTTCTCAAGGGATCGGCGGCAGCCCGGGGCTTGAGGGTATCGTGAAGCGGGCATTGATCCCGAATCAATGTTGTCCCACCAGATAGAGGAGTGCCAGGCGTCATGCGCAAGCCCTTGTTGATCATCGCGACGTTTGTAGCCTCGTTCGCAGCAGCGCAGACAGTCTGCGCCCAGGCCTATCCGGCGCGCCCGGTGAAAGTCGTGGTGCCTTTCGCTCCAGGTGCGGCCACCGACATCGTGGCACGCCTGGTGGCCGATGAGCTGCGCTTGGCGCTTGGTCAGAATTTTTTGATCGACAACAAGCCCGGCGGCTCGGCGCGCATCGGCGCCGAACTGGTGGCCGCGGCGCCGGCCGATGGCTATACCCTGCTGGTCACCACCAACACCTCGCATTCGGCCAACCCGCATCTGTTCAAGAAGTTAAGCTACGACCCGATCCGCGATTTCGCGCCGGTGGGCGGCATCATGCACATCCCGGTGATCGTGGTGGTGAACCCCAAGCTTCCCGTGAATTCGCTGCAGGAACTGATCGACTACAGCCGCGCACGCCCGGGCAAGGTTTCCTACGGCTATGGCAACAGCATCGGCCAAGTCACCGGCGCGGCCTTTGCCAAGGCCGCCGGCCTTGACGTGATCGCCACCCCCTACAAAAGCTCGCCGCAGGCGATGACCGACCTTCTGGGCGAGCAGATCAGCTATGCGGTGACCGACATGGCGGCCGGCCAGGCGCTGGTGAAATCCGGCAAGCTCCGTGCGCTGGCGGTATCGAGTGAAAAGCGCTCGAGCATCATGCCGGAGCTTGCGACCATGGCCGAGACCCCGGCGCTGGCCGGCTTCGAGTTGATCGCCTGGGTGGCGATGTTCGCACCGGCCGGCACGCCGGCGGAAATCGTCAATCGCCTGAGTACCGAGGTGCGCCGCGCGCTGGCCAAGCCGGAGATTCGTGAAAAGATCGCCGGCTTCGCCGCCGACGTGACGCCTTCGACTCCGGAACAACTGGCCGGCTTCGTCCGGGCGCAACTTGTCATCTGGGGCAAGCGCATCAAGGATGCCGGTATCGAGCCGGAATAAGCGGTCGCGCCACGGTTCGTGTGTGGTCCACGAAGATACGTCAAGCCAGTGGTGTAGTCTGCGCAAGCCTTTCCTACCTGCCGCGCCATGAAAACCGTCGCGCCTGAGCCCACCCGCAAGTCCCGAATCGACGGCGGAACTTCAGACTAGACTGCCGGCCATGTTCATTCGGCGGTGTGTATCGTGAATCTGCTGCTTTGGTCGCTTGGCTTGCTGTCGCTGCTGCTGGGCGCCGGCTTTTTCTTCACCCGCAGCGTCAAGGCCCAAGTCGAGGCCGCCTTGCCGCCGCAGGGCCGCTTCGTCGATGTGCCGGGCGCGCGCCTGCACGTGATCGAGAAAGGCGGCGGGCCGCCGCTGCTCCTGATCCACGGTCTGTCCGGCAATCTGTGCAATTACACCTATGGCATCGTCGATCGGCTGGCCGACCGCTATCGTGTGATCGCCGTCGACCGCCCCGGGTCGGGTTACTCGGTGCGCAACGAGGCTGCCGGCGCCGACCTGGCGACGCAGGCCGATGCGATCGCGGCACTGATCGATGCGCTCAAGCTCGCAGGGCCGCCGGTGATCGTCGGCCATTCGCTGGGCGGCGCGCTGGCGCTGTGCCTGGCGCAACGGCACCCGTCGCGGGTGGCGGCGCTGGCGCTGCTGGCGCCGCTGACCCACCCCGCAGGCCAGGTCTCGCCGGCGTTCGCCGCGCTCAAGATCAGGCCGGACGCGCTGCGACGCGTTTTCGCCTGGACCCTGGCGGTGCCCTTGGCGATGCTCAACCGCACCAGGATACTGGGGCTGATCTTCGGCCCGGAGCCCGTGCCGGCCGATTTCGGCGTTCGCGGCGGTGGCTTCCTGGGTGTACGACCCGGTAATTTTGTCGCGGCCTGCCAGGACTACGCGGCAGTGTCGCGCGAGGGAGCGCTGTCAGGCCAGGTGGCGGCCTACGCGGCGCTGCGCCTGCCGGTCCGTGTGCTCTTCGGGCGCGGCGACCTGATCCTCAACCCTGCGGAGCAGGGCGCGGCGTTGGCCAAGGCATTGCCGGGGGCGACCCTGACCTTGATCGACGGCGGACACATGATCCCGATCACCGCCGCGCAGACTTGCGCGGACTTTGTGGCCAGCGTGGCGGAGGACGCCTCGACGGCTGCGCGGCCGGCGGCGCGGATGGCCTGACGCACCGGCGCTGTCGCTGCATGGTGCAGGCGGCTCGGCCGGGCTGACGCTGTAGAACGCCATGGCGACGGTGGCAAAGGAACACACTGTGCGAAATTCGCGCATGCACTTGCCTCCTGGGGAAAGCGGGACGGGGACGGGCCGTTCACTACTCCGCGCTCTACCCCATTGGGCGCACGATTCGCGCGAAGTCTTCCGGGTTCGGCGAGCCGAACACTGCCGCCGCGGCAACGTTCAGGCCCTGGCGCCGAAGGCTGCGGCCGGCAGGCGCGCGCGCAGTTGTTCTGGAATCAGCAGCGGGCGCGCGTCGCGCTCCAGGAACCGCCATCCCTCGGCGCTACGGACGTAAACATCGATGAAGTCGAGCAGCATCATGCGTTCGGGCTCGTACATGAACGGTGGATCGCCCGGCAAGTAGGCGAAGTACGACTGGTTGTAGGACACCGCCCGCGCGCTGTCCTGCCCGACGTGGGTGAAGTGGAAGTTGGTCGTGATGTGGCGGGTGAATTGCTCGGCCGGCCGATTGCGCATGACCGCAAGAATGTTGTCGCGCCCTTCGAGCCGCACGCCGATGCGCACGAACGTGCCGTTGGGCGCGAACAAGGCGACCAGTTCGGCATACTCCTTGTGGTCGAGGTGGTAGGCGAATGCGTTGCTGAGCGCGACACATTCGGCCTCGATTGCCCGGCGCAGGGCGCCGTCCACGGGCGCATCCGACAGGGCGGCGCCCATCAGGTCTTTTCGCCGGCCTTGATCTGCGAGATTTCGGTGTTTGCCGTGCCCGCATCCATCGGGAAGCGGTCGCCAAATTCAAACATGTCGTCGTGCTGGAAGCCGTCGTAGGACTGGACTTCCCACCAGTTGTGATCGAGATCGACCAGGTAGAACGAGTAGACGCCGTGCTGGTCGGCGATCGGCATGACCTTGCGGATGCCGTACTTTTCCTTGCTTTCATTGGCGGCCTGCCAGCAACGGTCGACTTCGGCACGCGAGCCGACATCGACGCCCCAATGGTTGAGCAGGTTGACCGGCTTCAACTGATCGCCCACTTCGACGCAGACGATGTGGAATTTCATGCCGCAGCGGATCACCATGGCGGGAATCGCGTGGCGCACACACTCGAAACCGAGAAACTCCTCGTAGAAAAGGCGCGACGCCTTGAGGTTGTAGCACTCCAGGGTGCCGTGCGACATCACATACGGCTTGATCACCGACTTGTCAGAGTTAGGTGGGGTGAAGGCGGCATTCTCGATGGCGGGAATCATGGTTTGGCTCCTTGGGTGTCGGCTGCGGTCAGAAATGAATCGGCAAAGAACTCGTCCTCCGGCAGCCCGCACTGCGCGCCGAAGTCGCGCCGCGCGGAGTCCACCATCACCGGCGCGCCACAGGCATAGACCTGATGGGCGGACAAGTCCGGAAAGTCCTGCATCACTGCTTGGTGAACAAAACCGGTGCGCCCGTTCCATTGGTCTGCAGGTAGCGGGTCGGACAACACCGGAATGTAGCGGAAGTTGGGCAGCACGCTCTCCCACCCGTAGGGCAGGTCGAACATGTACAGATCTCGCCTGGCGCGGCAGCCCCAGTACAGGGTCATGGGCCGCACATCGGCCCGCTTTGCCGCGACTTCGAGCATCGCCTTGATCGGCCCGAAGCCGGTGCCGCTGGCGACGAACACGGCCGGCCTGGCCGAATCGCGCAGGTAAAAGCTGCCCAGCGGCCCCTCGAAACGCATCACTTCGCCGGTCTTGACTGCACCCGCGAACAGCCGATGCGTGAACGCGCCGCCCGGCAAATGGCGAATGTGGAATTCGAGGGTGCGCACGCCTTCGACCGCGTGCGCCATCGTGATCGAATAGCTGCGTCGCACGCCGTCCTTGAACATGAACTCGACGTACTGGCCGGCGACAAACATCATGTTCTCGTTTATCGGCAGGCGTACCCGCAGCAGCATGACGTCGTGGGCCAGGGGCGTGATGTCGGTGACGCGGCAGGGCACGATCTTGGGCTTGATGCCGGCGAGCCCTTCGAGTTCCCTGACCTCGATGGTGCAATCGGTGAGCGGCCTGGCCTGGCACAGGAGTGCCATGCCGGCGGCCCGGTCTTGTTCCTTGAAATAGGCCGGATGCACCTCGCCGTAGTCGACCTGGCCTTCGACGATGTGACCCTTGCAGGTATTGCAGGCTCCCTGCTTGCAGGAATACGGCATGAAATGGCCGGCTGCCAGGCCGGCGGCGAGAATGCGCTCGCCGTCGGCGACCTCGAAGCGGTGCCCGCTGGGCATCAGGGTGATGGTGTGCGCCATGCCGCTATGCCATCCGGTTGACCAGCGTGCCGACCCCTTCGACCTCGATGCGCACGGTATCGCCGGCTTTAAGGAAAATCCCGCGCGGTGTGCCCACACCGGCCGGCGTGCCGGTGATGATCACATCCCCCGGGTAAAGCGTCAGGCGCTGCGACAGGAACGACACCAGTTCGGCGTCGTTGAAGATGATCTGGCTGGTGCTGGAGTCCTGCATCAGGGTATCGTTGACCCACAGCTTCAAGGCCAGGTTGTTCGGGTCCGCGATGTCTTCCTTGGGCACGATCCACGGCCCCAGCGGGCAGGAACCATCCCAGCTCTTGTGACTGACCCAGTCGTACTCGAAAGGCGAGCCGGAATTCGCTTTGACAGTCGGGCGGCGCAGGAAGTCGCGCGCCGACAGATCGTTGGCAATGCTGTAGCCGGCCACGTAAGTCATCGCATCGGCAATGGCGACGTCCTTGCAGGTTCGACCGATCACCAACGCGACCTCGAGTTCCCAATCGACTGTCTTCGAGTAGGCCGGCAGCGTGATCACGGCGCCGTGTCCGGCCAGCGAATTGCGCGCGGTCTTGATGAAGCACCACGGCGGCGTGCCGGTCTCGTGGGGATCAGGCGCGGGCGGCAGATTGAAGGCGCGCGCCATTTCCGCCATGTGATCCTTGTAGTTGGCGCCGGCGCAGTAGATGGCGTTGGGGTACAGCACCGGCGGCAGGTAGCTGAGCTTGTCCAGGGGCGCGCCGGAAAATGCCGCGAGACCTCCCGGGGACGCCGCCAGCGCGCGCAGGTCGGCGCTGGCCGCCGCCCAGTCTTCCAGCGCGCCCAGCACCGTAGGTGTCGCGGGACGCACCGCAGCCAGATCGTAGGCCATGCCGCCGATGGCGACAGCGCCCACCGGTTGGCCGGCACGCGAATGGGTCAGGAGTCGAAATGAACTTGGCATGCGCGCGGGCTTCCTGGTAGGTGTGGCAGCTTACTCGTGAGTGTCGAGTTTACCTCGCATTTCAAGGTCACGAAGACAATCGGAATAGCTCGAGTCTTTTCCAACGAGGTGTGAGCACCTGCTGGAGCAAGGGGCGCCCAAACATTGCGTGCTGACCGACGCCGGCTACGGCGTGGACACGGCGTTTCGCGAGCGCCTGAGCGTGTTGGGCCTGACCTACATCGTGGGCGTCACC
>Ga0105047_10012205_pt1 | contig 13845 bp, 10 predicted proteins | sample MAT04_FD_78384 | JGI IMG/M metagenome (GOLD analysis project Ga0105047, IMG submission 78384) | Freshwater microbial communities from Lake Fryxell liftoff mats and glacier meltwater in Antarctica - MAT-04 (megahit assembly) | ecosystem: Environmental > Aquatic > Freshwater > Ice > Liftoff...
AAGGCCGTGTTGCAGGAAGTCACCACGTCCGACGGGTCGGTCCTCCTGTTCATCGACGAGCTGCACACGATCGTCGGGGCGGGCAAGGCCGAGGGGGCGATGGACGCCGGCAACCTGCTCAAGCCGATGCTCGCCCGCGGCGAGCTGCACTGCATCGGGGCGACCACCCTCGACGAGTACCGCAAGCACGTCGAGAAAGACGCGGCGCTCGAACGGCGGTTCCAGCCGGTGCTGGTCGATCAGCCTACGGTCGAAGATACCATTTCGATCCTCCGCGGGCTGAAGGAGCGGTACGAGGCCCACCACGGGGTTCGCATCAAGGACGCCGCCCTCGTCGCCGCCGCCGTCCTGTCGAACCGCTACATCGCCGACCGCTTCCTGCCCGACAAGGCCATCGACCTGATGGACGAGGCGGCCGCCAAGGTCCGGACCGAAATCGACTCGATGCCGACCGAACTCGACGAGGTGTCGCGGCGGGTCATGCAGCTCGAGATCGAGCGCGAGGCACTCAAGAAGGAGACCGACAAGGCGTCGAAAGACCGCCTCGGGAAGCTCGAAAAGGAGCTCGCCGACTCGAAGGCCGACGCCGACGCGATGGCGGCCCGGTGGCAGGCCGAGAAGCAGGGCGTGCAGCAGATCCAGGCCGTCCGCGAGCAGATCGAGCAGACCAAGACCGACATCGAGCGGGCCGAGCGGCAGTACGACCTGAACCGGGCCGCCGAGTTGAAGTACGGCACCCTCCCCGATCTGGAAAAGAAGCTCAAGGCGGCCGAAGCGGTCGCCGACCGCGACAAGGACACGCGCTTGGTAAAAGAGGAGGTCGGCGACGAGGAGATCGCCGCCGTCGTCAGCCGCTGGACCGGGGTGCCGGTGCAACGCCTGCTCGAAGGGGAGAAGGAGAAGTTGCTGCATTTGGAAGACGAGTTGCACGAGCGGGTGGTCGGCCAAGACGAGGCCGTCACTGCCGTCGCCGAGGCGGTGGTGCGGGCGCGGTCGGGGCTGAACGACCCGGCACGGCCGATCGGCAGCTTCATCTTCCTCGGGCCGACCGGGGTGGGGAAGACGGAACTCGCCCGTGCGCTCGCCGACTTCCTGTTCGACGACGACAAGGCGATGGTCCGGATCGACATGAGCGAGTACCAGGAGAAGCACACCGTCGCCCGCCTCGTCGGTGCCCCGCCGGGGTACGTCGGGTACGAGGAGGGGGGGCAGCTCACCGAGGCGGTGCGCCGCCGGCCGTACTGCGTCCTGCTGTTCGACGAGATCGAGAAGGCCCACCCGGACGTATTCAACGTGCTGCTGCAACTGCTCGACGACGGCCGGCTGACCGACGGCCAGGGGCGGACGGTGGACTTCAAGAACACCATCGTCGTCATGACCTCGAACGTCGGCAGCCAGCGCATCCTGCAGTACAAGGGGTCGCACATCGGCGAGGTGTACGACCGCATGAAAACCGCCGTGACCGAGGAACTCCGCCGCGGTTTCCGCCCCGAATTCCTCAACCGGGTGGACGAGATCATCGTCTTCCACGCCCTGACCGAGAAGGAGCTGACGCGGATCGTGGAGATCCAGCTCGGTCGCCTGCGCGAGCGGTTGGCGGAGCGGAAGATCGCGATCCACTTGACCGACGAGGCGAAGAAGTTGGTGGTCACGCTGGGGTACGACCCGGCTTACGGTGCCCGCCCGCTCAAGCGGGTGCTCCAGAAGGAGGTCGAAACCCCGCTCGCCCGGCTCCTCCTCAAGGGCGAGGTCCGCGACGGCATGACGGTCGAGGTGGGGTACGATCCGTCGCACGACCGGCTGAGCTTCACCCCGGGCGGTGAGCCGGCGGGGGGGAGTTAGGTTCTTCGGACCCCCTGCGAAGTGCTGGAAAACACGCAAGACGTTCAAGGCGCTCAAGGCGTGCGCCTATCGGAAGTGAGCGCCTTGGACGGGTAGAAATGTCTACTTCGTCTGGCCCCGCACGCGCGACAATGGCCACCTTCTCGCCTGCGCTCTCAGTTCATCCCTCATCCGTAGCCCCATTGCCGCCACCCGGGGCTTTTTGGTTGTTGCGCGGGAACCCCGACCTGCCGCTTGGCGTGGGGGGGCGGGTCGGTAAGAATGAGTCGGCGGGAACGCGGCCGTCCCTTCGTGGTAGCATGGACCCCATGCCCGAACCCGAGCGTCCGACCGAACGAACACAGAACGCCCGGGCGCTCTCGGCGACGGGGACGGGTGGCGACACGCAACCCTGGGCCGGCGGGTCGGACAAGTCGGCCGCCTCGCGCGAGCCGGCGGCCGTCGAGCGGATCGGCCGGTTCGAGATCCGCGGGGTGCTCGGGAAGGGGGCGTTCGGCCTCGTCTACCAGGCGTTCGACCCCGGGCTGCGCCGCGAGGTGGCGATCAAGGTGCCGTACGGGTCGGGGATGACCCCTGAACTGCTCGACCGCTTCCTGGTCGAGGCCCGGGCGGCGGCCACCATCCACCACCCGAACGTCTGCCCGGTGTACGAGGTCGGGACCGAGAACGGCGTGCCGTTCATCGTCATGCACTTCGTCCCCGGGAAGACCCTGGCCGCGGTCATGGCCGAGCGGAAGAAGCCGTTCCCGACCCGGGACGCGGCGGCGGTCGTGCGGAAGCTGGCCCTGGGGCTGGCGGCGGCCCACGCCCAGCGGGTCATCCACCGCGACCTCAAGCCGGCGAACGTCCTGTTCGACGACGCCAACCGCGAAGTCCTCATCACCGACTTCGGCCTCGCCCGGCTCGCCGGCGAGGCCCGGATGACGGCCGACGGCGACCAACTCGGCACCCCGGCGTACATGTCGCCGGAGCAGGTCCGCGGGGAGGTGGACGCGGTCGGCCCGCTCTCCGACGTGTACGCCCTCGGGGTGATCCTGTACCACCTCGTCACCGGGGTCGTGCCGTACCGGGGCGGCTCGCCGTGGGAGACCATGGGCCAGGTGCAGATGGGCGAGAAGAAGCCGCCGTCGGCCGCCCGCCCGGGGATCGACCGGGCGGTGGACGCCCTCTGTTTGAAGGCGATGGCGAAGAACCCCGAGGACCGGTTCGCGTCGGCGAAGGAGTTCGCGGCCGCCCTGAGCGAATACCTCCGCGGGGCACCCGCCCCCGCGGCCGAGCGCACGTCGCCGAAAGAAACGTCGTCGTCCGGCCCGATCCCGACGCTGCCGTCGTGGGTCGCGCAGGCGTGGGCGGAAACCGCGACCGACCCGGTCGGCCGGCCGGCGGCGCACCCGCACTACCCGGTGCCGCCCGACGCCGTGGACGACCCGGTTCCCGAAGAACCTCCCCAGCGACAACCCCGGCTCGCCGCCGGCCGGTTCCCGACGCGGCCCGTCGTCGTCGCGGCCTGCGCCGTCGTGCTCGTCGTCGGCGTGGTGGTCGCAATCCGGGCCGTCTCGGGCGGTGGGTCGGGAAAGCCCGACCCGACCCCGGCCCAGCCGGCCGACCCGCGTGGGGGAGGAACCGGCTTCGGCAAGGTCGTGGGCGACCCCCGCGGGGCGGCCGTGAAGGCCGGCGACGTACTCGCCGTCAGCTACGCCACCCCGCCGGTCGAGATGCGCTTCCGCTGGATTCCGCCGGGCACGTTCAAGCGCGGCAGCGATACCGCGGCGTCGGACGAGAAGCCGGTGCGGGAAATTACGATTACCAAGGGCTTCTGGATGGCGGAGACGGAATGCACCCAGGCCCAGTGGCGGGCGCTCATGACGGCTAGCCCCGACCCGAGCAACTTCAAGGGGCCGAACCGGCCGGTCGATTCCGTCTCGGCCAAGGACGCCGACGCCTTCTGCAACGTCCTCTCGACCGCGACCGGCAGGCGGTTCCGACTGCCGACCGAGGCCGAGTGGGAGTACGCCTGCCGCGCGGGGACGACGACCGAGTACCACTTCGGCGACACCGTCAACACCGACCTGGCGAACTTCGACGGCACCTACTCGACGAGCCGGTCGCCGAAGGGGGAGTACCGCAGGGCGACCACCGACGCCGGCTACTTCCCGGGCAACGCCTGGGGGCTGCGCGACATGCACGGCAACGTGTGGGAGTGGTGCGAGGACGGGTACGACGCCGAGTTCTACGCGAAGTCCGGCGCGTACGACCCCGTCTGCACCACGAACCAGCTGCTCTACCGCGTGTTGCGTGGCGGGGCGTGGTACTACGATTCGGGCAACAGCCGGTCCGCCTACCGCTACCGCTTCGCCCCGACCACGCACGTCAGCAGCTGCGGCTTCCGGGTCTGCTTTCGGGCGGACTGAACCTCGGGGGGCGGTATGGTTCCAACCCGGTAACGCGGGCGTCCCGCCCGCCCACCGATGCCGCCCGGTAGGTGTAGGTGGGCGGGCGGGACGCCCGCGTTCCCGGGGCCGACCAGGCATGTCAGGAGCTGCGGCTTCCGGGTCTGCTTCCGGGCGGGCTGAGCCGTTGATGATTTCTGTTCATCCGAGGTCGTACCATGACGCCCGAACTCATTCCAATTGATCCGGCCACCCGGGACGCACTCTTCGAACTGGCCGCCCGCACGGGTCGGCCCCCGGCGGATTTGTTGGCTGCCGCGGTGGACGACTATAGCCGGCGGTTCCCCCGGGCCGGCGTGCCACGACCGGTCGAACACATTCCCGGCGTGAATCCGGCCGACGTGTGGGAGGCGGCCGCCGAAGCCGACGCCGGCCGGCTCACCCCACACGACGAGGTATTCGCCCGGCTCCGGGAACGCCCATGAGTTACCGTCTGCTTTACTCCGATAAAGCCGTTGGCCAACTCGCACTCCTCCCGAACCGTTTTACCACGGAGGTCGAGTCGAACGTCGTCCAATTGGCAGCGAGGCCGGCCTCGCTCAGCGTGCCGGTCGCGTCCCCGCCGTTCCCGCCCCGCGGCCAACTTTTCCACTTCGAGACGGTCGATTCCCGCGGAGTGTGCTGGTTCTTCACCGTCATTTTCCGGTACTCGCAAGACGAAGCCGCGTTGCACATTCTCAGCGTGACGTGGCGGGAGCTGATTGAGGAATAGCCCCGATTCCGCGGCGTGCTATAAACACCGCACACGTTCCAATGCCACACTCGCGGACTCCGACCCGGTTCCGGGAACTCCGCCCGCCCCCCACACGTCGAACCCGGTAGAAGTCGTGAACGACGACGATCGCCGGCTCATCGCGGAATGCCTGGGCGGCCGGCGGGATGCCTTCGGAGAATTGGTATCCCGTTACCAGGCAAGACTCTACAACGCCGCGGTGCGACTGGTCGATAACCCCGAGGACGCGGCCGATGTCGTTCAGGATGCGTTTCTGAACGCCTACCAGTCGCTGCACTCCTTCAAGGGCGACGCCGAGTTTTTTACCTGGCTGTACCGGATCGCGTTTAACACCGCGATCAGTTTGCGGCGGAAGAAAAAGGCCGCCGTCAGCCTCGACACCGCCGGGGCCGCGGGGCAGAAGTTGGACCCGTACGACCCATCCGAGTACGTCCGCCCCGGGGTGGCGCTGGAGCGGACCGAGGAAGAAACCCGGCTGCACGCCGCCCTCGCCCGGCTGTCCGGCGAACACCGCGACGTGCTGCTGATGAAGGACATCGACGGGTTGAAGTACGAGGACATTGCGGAGCTGCTCAAGGTGCCGATCGGGACAGTCCGCAGCCGGCTCCACCGGGCACGACTCGAACTCCGCGACCTGCTCGGCCCCGCCGACGGATGACGGGTGACGGCCGACCGACGGTGTTTTTATGCGATTCGGGGAAGGGGGGGCGCTCACCCCCCCGACCCCTTCCGACCGACCGGCGGGTCTGCGACCCGCACCCACCATGCTGCCCGACCGCCAACTCCGCCTCCTGACCGCCGCCGTTGACGGGGAATTGTCTCCGGCCGAGGCCCGCGCGCTGCGGAAGTTGCTGTTCGCCTCCGACCCCGCCCGCACCACCTTCGCCCGCCTCCAGGCCGACCGTGCCCGCGTGGGTGCGCTGCCGCCCGCGGTTCCCCCGGCCGACTTCCGTGCCCGCGTCATGGCCCGGTTGCCGTACGCGACACCGGCCCCGACCCGCCCTGTTACCGTGCCGTCGGTCGCCGTCCCGGTCGTGAGCGTTCGCGGCCGGCCGTGGGTGCCGCTCGCCGTCGCCGCTTCCCTCTTACTCGTCGTCACGAGCGGGTCGTTCTGGTACTTCGTCCGGCAGGACGACGCGGGCCGCACGCCGGGCGGGAATGCGGTCGCCCGCGCCGACCGCCCGAATCCGGAGCCGACCTGGACCGAAGTTCTCCCGCGGGAGAACGCCCCGCCCCCGTCTACGCCGGCCGCCGAAGACCCGTTCCACCGCGCCGCCGCCGACGCGACCGTCCCGCCGGTCGTCGCCGACCCGCCCGACGTGCTGCCGCCGCCGCGCCTGGTGGACCGCGACGTGAACGCCTTCCCGCCGCTTCTCGACCTGCCGCCCCTCAACAAGGTGCAGGTGCGGGTGCCGTTCCTCGCCGCCGTCGCCGACTTCGACCGCGACGACGTGCGCCAGCGCTTCGCCGACGACCTCGGCCGCGACCCGGCGGTCCGCATCGACCTCTTCGTGAAGGACGCCGGCCGCGGGGCGGAGGCGTTCCAGGCCGCTGCGAAAGCGGGTGGGGTCGCCGTCGCGGTCGATGCCGCCACCGCCGAGCGGGTCAAGCGCAAGCAGGCGACCGCGTACCTCGTCTACGCCGAGAGCCTGACCCCCGCCGACCTGCGCGACCTGTTCGCCCGCCTCGCCGCCGACGACGCGAAGGCCGCCGTGCGGGTGTTCGATTCGGTCCACGTCACGCCCGCCGGCCCGGTCGAGCAGAAGGAGTTGAAGGACGTTCTCGGCACCGACCCGGGCCTGTGGAAGCGGCCGGCCCACACGCCCGCCCCGGCCGAGCCGAAGTCGATCAGCAGCGGGACCGGCGACCAGGTGGCCAAAGCGTTGACGACCCCGCCCGCGAAGGCCGGCGAGAAGCCGGCGCTCTTGATGACCTTCTCCCCCGCCGCCTACCGGACGAACCCGGCCGCGTCGCGGGAGGTCAAGCAGTTCTTCGACCGGCGCGGCGAGCGGAAGCCGGCCGCCGTCCCCGTCCTCGTCGTCATCCGCCAGATCGCGGGCTGACGCGAAGCCGTAGTCGATCACGCGAGCCTGGGGTACCCGCCCCAGGCTCGTCGCGTTTTCCGGGGTGTAACCGGACCGTAACTACACACCGTGTATGCCGTCGCGTTCCCGGGAACCCGCGTCATATAATCGGGCGTCGAGTCTTCTCGTCCCCGTCCCGGAGGTGTGTCATGCGTTTCGCTGTCCCGCTCGTCGCCCTGCTCGTCGCGGCCGGGGGCCACGCCCGCGCCGCCGGCCTACTGATCCCCGACGACCACAAGCTGCCCCCGCTGGCGATGGTCAACCACAAGGTGACGGTCGCCCTCGAAGACCAGGCGTCGATCACCACCGTCGAGCAGACGTTCCGCAACCACACCGACCGCGTCCTCGAAGCCACGTTCCTGTTCCCGGTCCCCCGCGGGGCGAGCGTGGACCGCTTTACCATGTGGGTGGACGGCAAGGAGACGGGCGGGGAACTGCTCGACGCGAAGAAGGCCAGCCAGATTTACACCGACATCGTCCGCCGCACGCAAGACCCCGGGCTGCTCGAATACCTCGGCAACGACCTGATGCGGCTCCGCGTGTTCCCCGTCCCGCCGCGCGGCGACCAGAAGGTGAAGCTCAGCTTTAAGGCCATCGCCCAAAAGGACGGGGCCGTGGTCGAGTACATCTACCCGCTCAAGACCGACGGCAAGGCGACGCAGACGCTCGAAGAGTTCTCGGTCAAGGTGTCGCTCAAGTCGCAGACGCCGATCCACAACGTCTACAGCCCGACCCACGCGATCACGGTCGTCAAGAAGGGCGAGCGCGAGGCGGCCGTCGAGTTCGAGCGGAACCAGGCGATCCTCGACAAAGACTTCCAGCTCTTCTACGGCACCGGGGCCGGCGACATCGGCCTGACCCCGCTGCTGTACAAGCCGGTCACGGCCGAGGACGGGTACGCCATGCTCCTCGTCTCCCCGCAGGTGGACGCCGCCAAGGTGCGGACGCCGCGCGACCTCGTGCTCGTCCTCGACACGTCGAGCAGCATGAGCGAACTCAAGATGCAGCAGGCGAAGAAGGCGGCGAAGTTCTGCCTCGCCCAGCTCGGGGCGCACGACCGCTTCGGGGTGATCCGCTTCTCGACCGGCGTGACCCGCTTCCGCGAGACGCTCGTGGAGGCCAACGCCGACTACCTCGAACGCGCGAACAAATGGGTGGACGACCTGCGGACGAGCGGCGGGACGGCGATCTGGCCGGCCCTCGACGAGGCGCTGCAGATGCGCTCGGCCGACGCGGGGCGGGCGTTCACCGTCGTGTTCTTCACCGACGGGCAGGCGACGGTGGACGAGACGAACCCGGACAAGATCGTCAAGAACGTGGCCGCGAAAAATAGCGGCAACACCCGCATCTTCACGATGGGGGTCGGCGACGACGTGAACGCGGCGATGCTCGACCAACTCGCCGGGGCGACGCGGGCGGTCAGCACCTACGTCCGCCCGGCCGAGGACATCGAGGCGAAGGTGGCGAGCCTGTACGCCAAGATCAGCCACCCGGTGATGACCGATCTCCGCCTCACCACGGGCGATTCGGTGAAGCTCCACGAGGTCTACCCGCCGAAGCTCCCCGACCTGTTCCACGGCACGCAGCTCGTCGTGATCGGCCGGTACAGCGGCAGCGGGCACACGGCGGTCAAGCTGACCGGCATGGTCGGTGGCGAGAAGAAGGAGTTCGTGTACGAACTCACCTTCCCGGTGAAGACCGGCGACGACACCGGCAAGGACTTCGTCGAGCCGCTGTGGGCGCGGCGCAAGGTCGGTTACCTGCTCGACCAGATCCGCACGAACGGCGAGCAGAAGGAACTGGTCGAGGAGGTGGTGGCGCTGGCCAAGAAGTACGGGATCGCCACCGCGTACACGAGCCACCTGGTCGTCCCGGACGGCCCGATGCCGGTCGTCCGGCCGTTCCCGCGGCCGCCGCACTTCGGCCGCCCGGAGGTCGGGCTGCCGATGCCGGTGTCCGGGCCGGTCGGCGGGTTCGGCGGGGCCGCCCCCGGTCTCGCCCCGGCCGCCCCCGGCGGCAAGCCGCGGGCGGTCGCGGACTTCGCCCGCGAGCAGAGCAAGGGCGACGGCAAGGGGCTGGAACTCGCCGCCAACCGCGGCCAGTTCACCGACCGGCAGGTCCACGAGGCGCTCGACCGGCTCAAGGACGAGAAAGACCCGGTGAGCCGCGCCCGGCTGGCGGGCGAGGTCAAGAAGCTCCAGGACCAGAAGCAGACGTTCGACGACGCGAACCGGGCGTTCAAGGGCGACAAGGCGGCGTACCAGACGGGCAAGCTCGGCGTCGATCTGGCGGTCAACTCGAACTGCCTGCGGACCCAGGACAAGCTCACCCTGACCGCGAACCGGCAGGCGAACGGGCGGCAGGTGCTGGAGGTCGGCGGGGTGTGGATCGACGACGCTTACAAAGCCGACGCCAAGACGGTCGTGGTGAAGGCCCAGAGCGCCGCCTACTTCCGCATCCTGGAGAAGCAGCCGGCGATGAAGGACGTGTTCCGCCTCGGCAACAACCTCGTCTGGGTCGCCCCGAGCGGGACGGCCCTGGTGGTCGATCAGAACGACGGCAAGGCCGACCTCGCCGACGCCGACATCGACGGGCTGTTCGTCGCGGCGAAGTAGCAAAAGAAGATAGCCAAGCCCACCCATCGCTATGGGTGGGCTTTCTTTTCGGCCTCACTCGTACTCGTTCTTCGCCTTCACCTTCTTGATGTCGCCCAGGTCGGCGACGGCGACGACGGGGATGAACTGCGACGAGTTCGGAGCCTGTACGAACCGCACCTCGCCCTTCACCTGCACCCACTCGCCGTCGGCCAGCCCGCTCAGCGCCGTCGGGGTGATGATGCGGACCTTCAACGGCACCGTGTCGGCGGCGCAGCAGGTCATCTTGAGCCGGTAGAGGGTGAACTGCTTCTCCCCGACGCGGCGGAACTTGCCTTCCAGCACGCCGACCTTGCCCTGCAGCGCCGCGCGCTTGTCGGCGTCGTAGGCGGCGTCGTTCAGGTCGTTGAAGCTCAGCGCCGTGCCCTCGCCGGTGGCGACGGTGCCGGTGTCGGCCGCCACCTGCTCGTCGGTCCCGAGCATCTTGTTGATCCGCTCCTGGCTGAACCCCGCGTTGGGGACGCCGATCAGGAACAGGGCGACGGGGAAGAACAGCACCAGCATCCGGGCGAACACCCACGCCAGGTCGTGGCTGTGCCCGTGGTCGTCGGCACTGTGGTCGTGGTGAGCATGCCCGTGGTCGTGTTCATGCGGATGGTCGTGATCGTGGTCGCAGTCCGGGCCGTGTTCGTGCAAGGCGTGTTCGTCATGGTCGTGGGCATGACCGTGGTCGTGGTCGTGGTCGTGGGTCGCCCCCGCTTCCTTCCACACGCTGATCGCCCGGACGACGACGAGGAGCAACACGCCGATGCCGCCGACCAGCACCGGCACCTGGAATTGCGGGGCGAGGACGTACTGCAACATACCGTTCATGTACATCCGCACGGCGACGAACCCGAACGCGCCGACCACGAAGAGCGTCAGCAACTGCTCGACGAAGTAGTCGCGCTGCGACTCGCCGTGGTGGTGATGGTCGTGGGCCATGACGCCCTCCCGGTGGGAACGAACCGGCCGGGCCGGGGTCAGCCCGGCAGCCCGGTCCAGCCGTTGAGTTGGTAGACGAGGTGGACGGCGACGGTAAAGACCAGCACCTGCAAGACGACGCAGGTGGCGATGACGGCGATCAGGCGCGGCTTGAAGACCCGCGTGTACATCAGCAGCAGCTTGAGGTCGAGCATCGGCCCGAGGACGAGGAACGCGAGCTTCGCCGACAGGTGCATCTTGGTAAAGCTGGCGGCGACGAAGGCGTCGGCCTCGCTGCACAGGCACATCAGCACGGCCATGAGCATCATCACCGGGATGGCGATGAACGGCTCGCCGGTCGAGAGTTGCTCGATTTGGTCGGGCGTGACGTACTGCTTGGCGAGGGCCGCCAGCACCGCCCCGAGGATCAGGAAAACGGTGATGTCCACGAAGTCGTGGAGGGCGGTCGCCGAGATGTTGCCGAGGCGGGTGAAGAACGGCTTTCGCGGGGCCGGCGGGTCGGCGGGCGCGTCCCCCCCGCCGGCCATGTGGAGCGACAGGCTGGGCTTCGCGGTCGCCTTCAACTCCGGCGGGATGGCGGTGGCGGTCAGGAGGCTCGTGCCGCGCTTCACCCACTGGCCTTGCACCACCAGCCCGGTAATCACCGCGATCACGAAGCCGAGGCCGACGCGTAGGCCGACCATCTCCGCCCCGATCCCGTGCGGGACGAAGGCGACGGCGGTACTGAAAATCACCACCGGGTTGATGATCGGCCCGGCCAGCATGTATGCGATGCAGCACGACAGCGGCAGCCCCTTGCGGAGTAGCCGCCGCATCACCACCAGAATCCCGCACTCGCACATCGGGAACACCAGCCCGAGCGCCGCCCCGATCATCACCGAGGGAATGACGGCTTTCGGCAGGAACCGGGTGATCGCCTGCTGCGGGAGGTATTCTTCGAGGATGCCGGCGACCACCGCCCCGAGGACGATGAACGGCATCGCCTCCCACAGCACGGCGCTGAACGTGAGGATGAAGTCGAGGATTTCCTTCACCGCGACACCGCCGGGACCGGGTAGGGAGTGCAGTTGTCGGTACGCCCGCCGGGGGCGGGGGGTTCGCTCGCCGTCATTGTCGGGACGCAGCGGCGGGCGAACAGGGGCGGGACCGGACACCCCGGCCCGTCACACCCGGCGTTCCTGTTCTAAGCTAGGGCCATACTCGGTTCGCCCGTCGCACCCGTTGGCGGCCCCGCCGCAGTCTCCCATGCGCGAAACCCCGTCCCCCGCCCGCCGCGCCGCCGCGGTCGGCGTCGGGCTGTTCGTCCTCTGGCAGCTGGCCTACCTCCCGGCCGCCAACCTGATCGACTTCGTCCCCCGGCGGATGGGCGACCACGACCTCAACCCCGCCATCGACCCGTTCCAGGAGGCCGGGGCGTTCACCGACTTCGAGCCGCTCCAGCGGGCGGCGGAGCGGGTCGGCGACGCGATCGACTGCTGGTCGGAACTCTCGGGCCAGGACCAGGGGTGGAAGCTGTTCTCCCCCGGCACCCCGTCCCACTCGCTCTTCCCGGCCGTCGAGTTCCGCTTCGCCGACGGCACGACCGAGCAAGTCCGGTCGCGGTTCGAGCCGGCCGACCTGACCCACCCGCCGATGCGCCCGCCGGTCGTCAACGACCGCTACTACAACTACGAATCGCAGTTCACCACGCCCGGCTGGTACAGCTGCCGGGAGTCGCTCGACCTCTACCCCGAGATGTGGTCGAAGGAGTTGCCCAAGACCGTGCGCGACAACCACCGCCATATTATCGCCTGGCTCAAGTGGCAGACGGCGCTGTACCGCGCGGCCCACCCGGAGCGCGGGTCGCCGGTCGAAGTGGTGCTGATGTACCGCTTCATTCCGACGCCGAAGCCGCACGGCCCGCCGGGGTGGACGGGGCCGATCACCGAGCGGCCCTACGCCCGGTGGTTGCCCGGCGGCCCGGCGGAAGCGGGAATGCTGCCGGTCGAAGGGTTCGACCCGATCGCGAACGAATACGTCCGCTTCCCGGTGGAGGGCACGCGATGACCGCCCCGGCCCAGCACGTCGGCCTCGCCCCGTGGTTCCCCGGCCGCCTCGGGCGGTGGCACTGGCTCAACGAGTCGATCCCCGCCGAGCGCGTCGCGGCCCTGCGCATCGTGACGGCCCTCGTCCTCATCGTGGACATCGTGTTCGCGTACCTGCCGTGGTTCTCGGCCTCGTTCTCACCCGACGCCCTGGGCGGCCGCGACCTGTTCGAGCCGCGCTTCCGCGACGGGCACTACTACTGGTCGGTCCTCCGCTGGCTGCCCGATGCGTGGGGGCCGGCGGCGCTCATGGCCGTGTGGCTCGGGGCGGCGGTGGCGCTGCTCGTCGGGTGGCGGCCGCTCGTCTCCGGGCTGGTGGTGTGGGCGTGCGCGGTATCGTTCTGGAACATCAACCCCGGGCTGAACAACGGCGGCGACCGCCTGCGGAACACGCTCTTCCTGATGGTGGCGGCGAGCTGTTCGGGGGCCGTGTGGGGCGTGTCGTCGGTGCGCAAAACGGGCGGCCCGCGGCGGGTGCTGGTGCCCGGGTGGCCGGTGAAAATCCTGTTCGTGCAACTGGCGATGCTGTACTTCTTCGGCGGTTGGTACAAGGTGACGAGCGAGCAGTGGCGGAGCGGGTACGTCATGTACTACGTGGCGAACGACCTCGCGTGGTCGATCGCGCCGGCACAATACTCGCAGCTTCCGGTCTGGGTCCACCAGTGTTCGGCGTGGCTCACGCTCGTTTGGGAACTCGGCTTCCCGGTGCTGGCGCTGATGAAGGGGACGCGGGCCGCGGCGCTCGCCCTCGGAGTGTTCTTCCATCTGGGCACGTTCGTGACGCTCGAAGTCGGCCACTTCGCCCTTTACTCTATCGCCTTCTACACCGCGTTCGTGCCGTGGGAGCGCTACTTCGGCCGTCGGGCGGACGCTTCGACAGCGGGAACGGCGACGGTCTCCGAGGGAAAGATACTCGCGGCGGTCTGACTACGATGCGTGTTCCGCCGCGACGCCGCGCAGGAAGCACGAGAAGGGCTTCACGAGGAGGCGGAAGGCGTCGGCGGGGAGATCGACGGTGGACCAGCGCGGGCTGCGCGGCTTCATGTGGTCGCGGTAGTCCTCGACGCCGACCCC
>Ga0105047_10012206_pt1 | contig 13845 bp, 11 predicted proteins | sample MAT04_FD_78384 | JGI IMG/M metagenome (GOLD analysis project Ga0105047, IMG submission 78384) | Freshwater microbial communities from Lake Fryxell liftoff mats and glacier meltwater in Antarctica - MAT-04 (megahit assembly) | ecosystem: Environmental > Aquatic > Freshwater > Ice > Liftoff...
CCGCCGCACTTCTCGCTTTCGCCGCTCTCTCGGCTGGCCTCGGGTTCTCAGCCGGTCGCGCCAACATCGACGCCTCGGCCTTCCGTCTCCTCGGCGACAATGACACCCCCCGCGCCACCCTCGCCCTCGGCCCCGACGGCAGCCCCGCCCTCACCTTCTACGACGACAGCGGCAAGGCCCTCCGCGCCCTGGGCGCCCGCGACGACACCCGCGAACGTCTCGCCAAAGTCGAAGACGCACTCGCAGCCCTTCAACGCCACGTCCTGCTCCAAGACACCCAAGCCGGCGTCGCCGGTCCCGTCTTCGGCGGAAGACCCGACGTCGTCGACGACCTCCGACGCGACCAAACCCAACGCGACGTCGAACGCGTCCAGGAAGACCTGCGCCGCCGCCAACGCGAACTCGAACTCGAATCCGACATCCGCCGTCGCCAAATGGACGACATCCGCCGCGACCTCGAACGGCGCCAACGCGAACTCTCCAAACCGTAACCCAGACCTCAAAAAGAAGGCGAGCCCGCTCGGGCCCGCCTCACTTGGTTTCGAATCCGGGAGTTGCTACTTCGTGCAGCATTCTGCTGTGCATTCGCCAGCCGGGCAGCATTTCGAGCAATCCGCACACTGGCACCCGCCCTCGCAGCAAGCAGCAGCACACTTGCAGTCGCCACAACATCCCGCAGTCTTTGCTGCCGCACCGGCAACCGGGGCAAATGCAATCGACGACAGCGCCAACGCCAGTACCGACAATAACTTGACCATGACAGTTCCTTGTTGAGTTTTCTTCGCGGCGGCTACTGGCCGTCCGCACTCCCCATACAACGAGAAACCGCCCGGGATCGGTTCAATCCCGGGCGGCCTATGTTTTAACCCATGGATGGGTAGAGGTTTATTCTTTTTTCGTATTTGGCCGGGCGACGGGGTAGAACTCGCCTTTGTAATCTTTATCTTCTTCCGGCGCGGCGTTGGTTTGGGCGGCTTCGAGGGGGGCGCCAGTGAGGTTTCGGGAGAAAGGAACCGCTTCGGCAGGGACGGTTCCGGGGCCGACAGCTGCTCCGGCGGTTCTGGGTTTCCCCGCCGATGGGTTGGAGTCTTCGAGGCGGCCGATCATGGCCGTAAGTTTGTCGTGTTCGGCGGCGCTGACTGCGGGTTTGGCGGCTGCGGCGGTGTCTTCGGCGGAGCGCTTGGGTTTGGCTATGAATTCTCTCGCACCACCCTTGGCGAACCAGATTGTGGTGGGGATCACAATTCCCCAGAGCATGAGAATCCCGGAGAAAATACCCCAGATGGTGGTGAGTTTGGACGGCTCGCGCCACCACTCGTAGGTGAAGCCGATCCGTTCGGGGTCGTTTTTCTGCAACTGCCGCATCCAATCGAGAATCGACTGACTTTCACCGGGGTTTGGCGATTTTGCGGTAAACGACCACTGCTGCTTCAGCCAGCGATCGTTCTGGCGGTCTTCAACAAGCTGGTCGAAGTTAACCGTGTACAGCCCGTCGATCGGGGGGTAGATGCGGATGTTCTGCACGCGGGGTACGGGGTTTTCCTTGCCCACGGGTTTGGACACCAGGGCCTGCTGGAACATCATCGGTGACGTGGTGCGTGCGTTGGCTTGGGGTTCGAGGGAGAGGTACGAGAAGATGAGCACGCCGGTGAAGATCGGCAGCACAATCGCGAGATGCCACTTTTTGATATCTGAGAAGTCCATGACCCAAACCCTCGTGCACCCCCGTCCATGGGCAGTGCGGAACAATTGACGTTTCACCACCGCGACGGCCTGATCGTTCCTTCGATCGGGTCGCCGCCGATAGCTTGTACCAGCCTAGCCCGTGGGAGTTGACGCGAATCGTCGAAATTTCAGGTCGTCACTGGTTTTGGGTGTTCCCGCACGGTCGTGGGTAACTGGAGGGATGTTGGGTGGTGGGGAGCGTGGTAAGCCCCCTTGGAGGTGCGGTAGGCGGCGGTTTGGTTGAGTTGGTTGTAGGTATTCCAGTTGGATTCTTGGAGAAACCCGGCTGAGTCGAGTGCGAGGAGTTTTAGGTCCATGGCGAACTGGCGCGTGATGCCCCGGGTGAGGAATCGTCGGGGCGAGGTTTTGAGTGCGGGCTGGACGATGGCGATGCGGCCGGCGTTTTTTAGTTTTTGTGAAAATCTGACGTCTTCCATGAGTCGGACGTCGGGGAATCCGCCGAGGTGTGAGAAGATTTTGGCGGTGACGAAGATGCCTTGGTCCCCGTAGAAGTTGCCCGTCCATCGGAACCGGATTCTGTTCATGATGCGGATGAGTCGCAGGAGTTCGCGGCTGACGCCCTTGGAGAGCGGGTGGGTAGACCAGTTGAAGTCGAAGGCCCCGCCGACGCAGCCGCGCGAGACGGCCGCGAGGACGGCGCGGTCGAAATGGCGGGGAACTTTGCAGTCGGCGTGCAGAAACAGGAGCACATTTCCACGGGCGGCGGCAGCACCGTGGTTCATGGCCCTGGCGCGGGAGTCCGACCCGTGGACGACGCGCGCGCCGAAAATTCTGGCGAGGTCGGCGGTGTCGTCGGTGGAGTTGCAGTCGGAGACGATGAACTCGGTGTCGTCAAAGAAACACTGTTCACGGGCGTGCTGCAGCGTCCGCGGGAGCGCTTCGGACTCGTTGAGGGTGGGGAGGATGACCGAAAGCACGTCTTTTAACATACCTCGATACGTTGTTTGGATCACGCCAGAATTTCGCCCACAGACCGAATCCCGGGTCGCCTCCTCAAGCCGCCTCTTCACGCCGGCGCTGCTCTGGCGATACACTGCCCTCCATGTCCACCCCTTCCCCAGTCGCCCCAGCGGCCCATCCCCCGACGCCCCTGGCGCGCACCCCGTTTTACGACTTCCATGTGCAAGCCGGCGCCAAGATGGTCGATTTCGCCGGGTGGGAGCTGCCCATCCTCTACAAGTCCATCGCCGAGGAGCACACGCAGTGCCGCACGTCCGGCGCGATTTTCGACGTCTCGCACATGGGCCGGCTGACCTTCACCGGTAAGGACGCGATGGCGCTGCTGGACCGCGTTTTGACGCGGAAACTGTCGGACATGAAGGTGGGGCAGTCGCGGTACTCGCTGATCTGCAACGACGCCGGCGGGCTGATGGACGACGTGATCGTCTCCAAGGACGTCAAGAACTGGATGATGGTGTGCAATGCGTCCAACCGCGAAAAGGTGGTCAAGCATTTGATCGCGACGCGCAAGGCCTTGGACCTTGACTGCGACCTGGTAGACCAGACGACGAGCACGGCGATGGTCGCGCTGCAGGGGCCGAAGGTGATCGAGCGGCTGGCTGCGATCCTTCCGGTGGACCTGGCGGGGATGAAACGTTACCACTTCGAGTCGGCCAACCTGATGCTGTTCAAGATTCACGTGTTCCGGTGCGGGTACACGGGCGAGGACGGGGTGGAGATCATTCTGCCAGCCAAGGCGGCGTCGATGGCGATCAAGCTCATCGCGGGGAGCTTGAACAAGGAAAGTGCGACGATCGCCCCCTGCGGTCTGGGGGCGCGTGACACGCTGCGGACCGAAGCGGGCATGCCGCTGTATGGACACGAGCTTTCTGAGACGGTCGACCCCCTCTCGGCTGGGCTGGGCTGGGCGGCAGACCTGACCAAGAATTTCATCGGTGCCGATGCCCTGCGGAAGATCCAGGTCGACGGCCCGGCGCGGAGGCTGGTGGGCTTGGAGCTGGCCGAGAAACGCATCGCCCGCCAAGGTGCGCCGGTGAAGCTCGGCGACCGGATCGTCGGCGAGGTCACCAGTGGGACGCTGTCGCCGACGCTGGGGAAGAGTATCGCGATGGCGTATGTCGATTCCGCGGTGGCGGCGGGGGACTTGTCACCGGGGGGTTCTTCAACAGAGGGCTCGTCAACAGGGGGCTTGTCAGTCGACCTCCGCGGAAGCATCATCCCGGCCAAGATCGTCAAACTCCCGTTCTATAAACGCCAAGGCTAACAACGCACATGTCCACACCCAACGACCGCAAATATCTCGTCACTCACGAATGGCACCTCACCAAGGGCGATCTGGTCGAGATCGGGATCACCCAGTTCGCAGCCGACGAGCTGACCGACGTGACCTACGTGAAACTCCCCAAGATCGGTTCGACCGTCACGCAGGATACGCCCTTCGGCGAGATTGAATCCGTGAAGGCGACGAGTGACATGTATTCGGGCGTGTCGGGCACGGTGGTGGAGGTCAACGACGGGTTGAACAACGACCCGGGATTGGTCAACCGCGAGCCATACACCACAGCGTGGATGATTCGCGTCAAGCCGTCTTCGACGAGCGACAAGCTGCTGGAGCTTCCGGCTTACCTCAAAGCCATCGGGCAGTAGCCTGGCGGGAGCGTGTGGGGGGTAGCCCCTATCCGGGCAGGAGCTTGATGGCGGTGAAGTCGTACCCCAGCGACCAGCGGATCAAGTTAAACGCCAGCCAGAACGCCACCGCGGCGGCTTCGCCGAGGATCAATCCGAGAAACAGCGGTGTGATTCGCCGGAACAGCCCGGCGCCCCCGAGCTTGATGGTTACGCCCTTGGCGATGTAGCCCAGGAAAATCGAGAACCAGACCCATTTCAGCCCCAGCGTGTACGCCATCAGGAACCCGATGGGGTGCAGTGGAAACGCCTCGTACCGCAGGCGCATGACGGAGAGAAAGGTCATGACGCCCGCGCCGGTGGCGAGGTGGGCGCCGCGTGAGTGCGTTTGCGGCGAATCGGATTGGGTGGCGATGTAGGTGAGGGTGGGTTCGTAGCCGAAGTATTTTGGCTGAAGGTACGCCCCCCAGAGGTTGACGATTGCGTTGTCGCCGCCGCGGTCGAGGGGGGTGGCGTATCGGTAGTCGGTGGCGAGCCACGCGGCGAGCGAGACGATGAACGCCAGTGCCAGGGCCAACCCCATCGCCGGGAGCAGTCGCCCGGCCGAAGTTCGCCCGCTCGCGTCCGGGGCAGATTCGCGTGGGATGGCGTCGTCGGCGACGCGGAGGGCGTGCGTGGCGAACGGCATGAGCGACTCGCGGTGGTCGTGGGCGAAGATGCCGTAGAGCATTTGCCCGGTGAAGAAGTCCTTCGCGGCGAGCTTCGCGGCAAGCTCCGATGGGAGCACCGTCAGCAGGTAGGTGAATGGCAGCGTGAGCGGCAGGTACAGCCCGGTGTACGGCATGCCGGTTTCGGCGACGATCCGGGCCACCACGAGGAAGAACATCAGCATCATCAGCACCAGACACACCGCCGCCCCGACCGACACCCCCGCGACGCACAGGAACGCGACCATCCCGGCCGTGGACGCGACGAGGAGCCAGCCGGCGAGGGCGTCGGACAGGTATCGCGGCGCGGGGTCGCCGGCGCGGCGCCGCCCGAACATCGCCCGGCCCACCTGCGCAAGGTGGTGCCGCGCCACATATAGCATCGCCGCCGTGTAGGGAAACAAAGCGCCGAACAATTGGTCCTGCTGCATCGCCCCCGAAAAGTCGCGCTCGTACTGCCCGTAGCCCACCCGCGTCAGCTGAAGTGTCAGGTAAAAAAACACCAGCGAAAACGCAACCTTCTGCGACAGAAAGAACGTAATCCCCACCACCGCAAAGATGATCCGCGACTGCTTCAACTCGGCTTCGACGAACTGCCAGTCCCCGGAGATGAGGATGCTCCGGAGGTCGAACCCCAGCGGGAGTTCGGGCACGTAACGCGGGAAATAGGTGTGCAACCCCGAGAACGCGTGCAGGACAAACACCGTCAGCCCCGACAGCCAGAACAGCCGCGACGACAGCGTTTCATTGAGCGCCCGACCCGGGGACGGGGGCTGGATCAGCGACAGGTATATGGTCGCCAGTGGGAACGCCAGGCGCTCGTTCTCGATCCACTGCCGCCGCACCACCACCGACATCGACAACACCGCCAGCACCACCAACCCGAAGAACAATCCCCATGTCAGCGCTGGAATGACCCACGCCGAAAACGGCACGGCCGCCAGATACTCGCCCCATCCCGGCGAGGTCATCGGTATCCGGCCGACCATGTCGCGCACGACCGGGTCGGTGGGCCGCTGTGCGAGCGACGTCGAAAACGTCGGGAACATCCACGGAGGGAGATCGACGTTTGCGAACAACTCGCGGTACCTGTCGTCCTCTCCCGCGAGGTGGTTCACCCCCACGACCTGTCCCACCATGTACCGCATGAACCCGCCGGCTGGCACGGAGCACGCCACCAAGCCCAGCGCCAGAATCACCGCCAGCTCCCCCGTACGAAGCGCCCACCGCGCACGCCACTGCAACAGCAAGCCGTTGAACAGCGCCAACCCGAGCATGAACAGCAACAGCGCCGTCGGCAGGGCGCTGCCGATGAGAGGCGTGTTGTTAAGCACATAGTCGTTCCACGGTGTCGCCACCGACAACACCACGCCGAACGCCAAGCCGATGAGCACCGGCCGCAGGGACAACGCCTTGGTCGAGGGAGTCGTGCTATCCGCCGTCGGCAGGGCCACGCGGCAAACATTACCAACGATTGCATTCGCGTGTTAAATGATTCACCCAAAGCTTTATCGATTTGGGCGAGGGAGGGGAAAAGGCACGGGCCCGAAAATCCGAAATCCGAGGAAGCTAGAGGGATCCAGAGGTGAAATCTCAATGCGGTCGGATTGCCATTTCGTTGCAGCAGTGGTGTGGAGCAAGGCGGAGCGCGCCTTGGGTCCATGTCGCTTGGAGCATTGCCGCTTCACGCTTTCTCGGACTTTGTGCTTCGGACTTCCAGCCTCGAACTTACTTCCTGGGTGGTCTGAGCTTGAGGACCGCCGAGGCAGCCGCCAGTCGGACGTCCGCCGACGGGTCGGCGAGGAGGGGCTTGAGGCGCGACTGTGCGTCGATGCGGCCGATCTCGCCCAAGGCCAGCGCCGCCATTGCGCGCTGCCGCGGCTCCTTTGATTTGATGAACCTCATCGCCACGCCGTATCCCTCGTCACTGCCGAGCATTCCCAGGCCACGGGCGGCGGCCAGCGTGACCTCCGGGAAGTCGTCGACCAGCCAGCCGCTGAGCTGCTCGGTGACGCGTTGGTCCCTCGGCTGGGCGAGGGCGATGAGCGACACCACCTGCTCGTCGGGGAACTTGGACATCGAGAAGATCACGAGCTCCTCGACCGACTGGCGCTCACCGAGTCGCCAGAGGGCCTCGTGCAGTTGCAGGCGGACCGTGGGCGAGCGGTCGGTGATGATTCGGCGGATGGGCGCGATCGCCGACTTTTCCCCGAGCATTCCGAGGAGCATGACGGTATTGCCCCGCACTCCCGCGCGGTCGTCGCGCAGGCCGTAGAGCATCTCCTGGGTCAGTGTCGAGTCGCCGAGACGGTGCAGGGCGTACCGGGCTGCCAGTCGCACGCTGGGGTCCGTGTCGTACGCGAGCTTGAGCAGTACCGGTTTGGTGTCTTGGAGTTTGAGGTCGCCGGCGGCCACGGCGGCTGCGAATCGGACAACGGGCGCTTCGTCGGAGAACCCGCGGATCGCGATCGGTCTGGAGACGGCTGGCGGGAGGTTCTTCTGCGCCGTTTCAACTGCGTTGGCGCGGATGTTGAAGTTCCGGTCGGTGGCGAGGGTTTCGATGATCCGCTGCGCCTCCTCGCGCAGAGCGACGTCGACCATTTCGTTCACCGCGGGCGCAACGGGCGGAACCGCTCGCGCCGGGCGGAACTCGGCCGGCCCGGGTGGGGGACGGGGTACGGCGTCCTGCTGCGCGCAGGCGACGTTCGCGCACATCGAAAGAACCATCGCGATACCGGCAACCGTGTACTTCATGTGACCGTCCTTCGACTTCGACCCTTTAACCGCACCACCGCCGCCAAGACACCCATGTGTGCGGGCAGGGCAAACAGAAGCACTGGCGACTTCATCTGGTCCAGCGCCAGCATCACCGCGACTCCCACCACTGACAATACCACCGGCAGCGCCGCCGCCGCCACGGCCCAGCTCGGCCAACGTCCCCACACGAGCAGCACCATCACAACCAGTATCGGCAAACTCAGTGGCGAAAGCTGCAGCCAGTTCACGTTGTTCCGGGTTCCCGTGTGATCCGTGAAGAACCACCCGACCGTCGCCACCACCCCCAGCCCTACGCACAACCCCGCCCACGGCAGCCCGACCCACCCCACCCACCTCCCACCCGTTCGCAACGAGTTCGTCGCGTTACGTCCGATCCGTGAGGCGAATAACACGGCGGCTCCGTAGGCGAGACCCGCGAGCAGGAACATCCACCCCCAGCTCGGGGGCCCGGCGGGTTCGACCCGCCCCCCCGACTCGGCCACCACAAACGAGCCCCCCAAAATCGGGTGCACGCTGCCGTCCGCCCACGTCACCGACACCTCCCCGAGGTGCTTCTGGAGGTACTTCGGCAGGAACGACTCTTCCCACTTACTCAGCGGGCGGTCGAGGTCGGCGCCCATGAAGATGCTCACGACGAGGTAAAACCAAGGGGCCTGACTGGCGATCCGTGCCGTGTGCCATCGGAGCGTGGTGGGGGGGTCAGCCGGCTGGGTTTTGAGCTGTTCGGCGATTTGGTTTCCCGTGGCGGCGTTGAGCATGTCGCGGACCCGGGTGGAGCAATTGTCGGTGTAATAGTTGTAGGTGTACTCGCGGTTGGCGTCGGTGTCGTTGGCGACGCAGAGTTGAAGAAGGCGGCGTTTTTGGGCGGGTGAAAGGTTTAGCTCGGTGAGTTTTGCGTCGCGCTGACCCTGTCGGTATTCGGCGATGGACCTTCCGAGGTCGAGGGCTTCGAGGCGGTAGAGCATTCGCCCGCGGATGAAGCGCGTGACGAAGTCTGGCTGGTTGAAGTCGAACACTCCCCAGTTGTACGCCGCCTCGAATCCGCTGGCGGGGTCGGAGACTACGAGGGCATTGTGGCCGAAGAGTTCGAAGACTTCGTCGCCCGGCCCGATGGTCAGAAGTAGGACGCGGATCGAGGTCGGCTCTTCGCTTGCTCCAGCTTCCGGTCTTGTCGACGCGGTCTGTGCGAAACCCGCACCGATGGGCAGCAGCCAGGCCGCAAGAAGCACGAAGTGAAAAACAAGGCGGTTCACTTGTCGAATCGTCGCGGACGGCGGGCGTCGGTCAAGGGGGCGCTGTAACATCGGGAACAACAACGAAGGGAAGACGTATGGGTGTAAATGGTGGTGGTAACGTATCCAGCGGGGGTGTCCGCGAGATGATGAACCAGAATCCGCTGGTCGTCATTGGGATTGCGGCGGCGATTGTGCTTCTCGCGGTGGTTTGGTCGGCCATGGCGCTGTTCGGGGGTGGCGGCGGGTCTTCCGGAGGTGGAGACTTCTCCCGTGCCTACTTCACCACCGACGACGGCGCCACCTACTTCGAGGACGACGTCAACAAGCTTCCCCCGTTCGACAAAGACGGGAAGCCCGCCGTCCGCGCCCACGTCTTTACCTGCAACGGAGGCAGGGACAAGTTCATCGGGTACATCGAGCGCCTTCAACCCGAGGCCAAAACCAAGATCGACACCCTCTCCAAGGACCCCAAGAGCATGGAAAACATGATGTCCCGCAACGCCATCATGATGACCGGCTTGGAAGCCAAAAAGCCCCGCGATCCCGCCGCCAAGTGGATCAGCCCGACCAAAGGCCCCGAGTTTGCCATGGTCACCAACGTCGTCTGTCCCGACGGCAAGGGCACCGACCTCGAAGCCGTCATCCCGTAATCGCACCCAACTCACCCGCCCGTCGTCACCCATCCGCCCTACATCTGCCAGGTTTTTGTCTCCCCCGTCCGGCTCGCCCGGGAGTGGAAAATTTTCTGATCGAGGTCGTGGTGCGTGCGGATGTATCGCACGGTGCGGTACTGGGCGCGCATGAGGATGCTGGTGGTGATCGCGTGGCGGCCGTCGTAGCGAATGCCCCGGAGCAGCGACGAGTCGGAGATTCCCGTGGCGGCGAAGACGATACCGTCGCCTCGGGCGAGGTCGTCGGCGCGGTAAATCTTGGCGAGGTCCTCCGCGGTGACGCCGCCAGCCATCAGCGAGGCTTTTTCCTTGTCGTCCTTCGGGTGCATCCGGGTGAAGATCTCGCCACCGAGGCACTTGATCCCCGCAGCCGCCAGCACCGCCTCGGGGCTGCCGCCGATCCCCATGTACACATCCACGCCCGACCCCGGTAGCGACGGGGCGATCGCGGCTGCGATGTCGCCGTCGGAGATCAGGCGAATCGCGGCCCCGGCTACCCGGACCTCGCGGATCAGCGTCTCGTGCCTCGGCCGGTCGAGAATCACAGCCGTCAACTCCGAGACCCGCTTGCCCAGCTTGAGCGCGATGATCTCCAGATTGTCCTGCACCGAGTTGTCGAGTCGCACCTGCCCGGGCCCTTCGGTGACCCTTGGCCCGACGGCGAGCTTGGTCATATAGAAGCTGGGGATGTCGGCGAGGAATTTCATGGGGTCGTGCTCGTCGCTCGGGCAGGTGGCGGCTGCGATGACCGAGATGGCCCCTGGAAGGCCCTTACCGACGAGTGTCGTGCCGTCGATGGGGTCAAGGGCGATGGCCATCTTCAGGCTGCCAGGCTCCCATGTGCCGAGTTTGTCGCCCTTGAAGATCCCGGGGGCGTCGTCCTTGATCCCCTCGCCGATGGTGACCAAGCCGGAGATCGTCACGGAGTCGAAGTGCCCGCGAATGGCGTCGGAGGCGGCTTCGTCGCCGGCTTCCTTGTTGCCTTTGCCCATCCAGGCGTACCCGGCGAGGGCGGCGTCCTCGGTGGCGCGCATGAACTCCATGCCGACGAGTCGCTCCCAGTCGCGAACGGTGATGGTGAGTGTGCGGTCGGACGTGCGGGTGGGTGTGGTGTTGGCCATGACTGCTGGAGTGGGGTTGACTGGACTGTGCGGGAGATGACAAAAGAACCCGGTACCGCTGCGGTACCCGGACAGTAGAGGATATCGGTACAACCCCCCAAGGTCATGGTGGGGTGGTAGTATTGCGTCCATGTCCGAGAAATGCGCCAATCCCTGGACTGTCTGGCGGGACCTGGTCATTCTCGCCGCAGCAGTCCCCCTCTTGGCGGCCGCCGTGCACGTCGGGTGGTCCGCCGCCGCCGCGGCGAAGCTCGATAATGCCCGCGCCCGGCTCGCCGCGACCGGCTGGGATTTCACGGCCCGTGCGATCCCAGTACCCGATGGGGACAACGCGGCGGACTTGGTGCGACAGGCGGCGATGATCGCCGGCGACGGTCCATATCGTCCGCCCCTACCCAGCCTTCAATGGGACCGTGACATCCGCTATCCGCCGGAGTGGGTCGACATGGCAGAGGCGATGTCGACACAAAACGCGCCCGCATTCGATCTCGTCGAACAAGCCGTCAAGCGACGCCATTTGTCTTACACTTACCCGCCGAAGGCGCAGGAGACAGATCGATCTGCACCGATGACCCACGCCGCTTTGATTTCGCCCGCCCTGAGTACCGACGCGATGTACCTCGTCGACAACCCGGCCTTGGCGCTTCAACGGATCAAGACCCTGGGACAATTGGGCGTGGTGTACCGAACATCCCCAAGCAATCGCCTCAGTTACATGGAGAGCGCGAGCAGCTTGGATGCCGCCGCCGCCGACGCCGCGCGCTTCGTCGCCGCGACACTGACCTCCGACAACACCAAAGGCCCCCTCCGCGCCGAGCTGCTCGACTTCATCCGGAGCAGGTTCGTGGCCGCCAAGCGACCCGCCGAGGTCACTCTCAATGGCGACCTTGTTGACCTACAAGACAGTCTTGAAAACAGATTCGGCGGACTTGTTCGTCCCATCGGGGGGAGCATTCTGGCCCGGGCGATGCTTGGGCTTGCGGACTCCCGCACCACCGCCGCGACAATCCTCCCCAACCCGACGCGACCGGCGGCGATCCAAACCACCCTCGCTTCGGTCGCCGACCAGTACTATCACGCGCTCTACTACATGCAGTTCTTCCGCCAAGTTCAGGACTACAACGCGACTTACGACCTCACCGCCGGCTTGTCTTTTGCCGTCGCCCTCTTTCGACTCGATCGCGGCCGCTTTCCTGCGACCCTGGCTGAGCTTGTTCCGGACTACATCCCCGAAGTTCCCATTGACCCGATCGGCGTGGGTGGTGTTGCCCTCGGATACGTTCTCGCGGGAAGCGGCGACCGCCCGGTGATCTTCTTCCGCGGCGGCGGAATGACGCTGCCCACCACACTGCCTGGCGAAGTCCTTGTCTCGGGGTTTGTCGGCCGGTCCATGGTCTCCGACCTCACCCCCCATCGCCGTCCGGGCACCCCTACAGCGCCAGCGACTCGAACATCAGCCTCACCAACCCCGCCAGCCACAACAGTCCAGCCGATGTCACCACCGCCAGCGCCCCCGCCACCCCGCTGAGCGCCACCCCCACGCCGACTCGCCACCACGGCACGCCCGTCCGCCTGAGCAGCCCCATCGGCAGGAGCGTCAGCACGGCCAACCCCCACAGCACCACCGCCCCGCCCAACACGAACGACGCCATCTGGCCCATAGAGAACTCAGTTCCCCTTCGGTCCACCGGGGACAGCCAAGGCAGCGCCCCAGGCACGACCACGCCCACCAGCACCAGCAGCACCGAGAACAGGCCCAGCACCCACAGCGCAATCCGGCGCACCTTCCTCTCCCGCTTGCCCGCCAGAAGTGGCAACAACACCGCGACCCCCAACGTCGCCGTCACGGCGACGTGCCACGTCGCCGACTTTTGAAACTCCGCAAGGTTGATCCGCCCGTGCCCACTGGTCAGCAGCCACGCGCCCCCCACCCCTCCTGCGACCCCGAGCACCAGTGGAATCAGTCCCGCCGCAGCGTAGCGCGACAACGACGCCGCCGTGTCCCTCGAAGCTCCCGCCCCGGCCACCACCATCCCCGCCAGTGACATCCGCGCGAGCAGTACCACCATCACAAACACCGGCAAGATCACGATCGCCGGCCAGTCGACCGCCGCGACCACCGGAAGCGTGAGTGAATTGATCTGCCCCGCCTCCGCGAGGAGCGACGTTGCGAGCAACTTCCCCTGCCCGAACACCCCGTACACGACCCCCGCCGCACCCACCCCCACCAGCACCGCCATTGGCAGCACCACCCCGTTGCGGAACTTCCTCGCCCGCCGCTCGTCCACCGGCGCGGCGAGCTCGCGCACCAGCCGGCTGGGCTTGAACAGGACCAGAAGTACCGTTGTGACAAGCGAAATCGGCGTCGACCGCACCCGCCACGGCAGGGTGATCTCCCGAAGCTTCGCAGGATCAAACGCGTCGCCGCACTCGGGGCACTGCCCTGTCGTCGTCGCCCGCAGGTCGTACTGGCACTCCGGGCAAAGCAGCGGGACGAGTTGACCTTCAACCGGGGCGGCAGCCACGCGATGCAGTGTAGTCGAAAAAGGACTATTTGGGCTCGCCGGCCCGAGTCTCCCGCGTGATCACCACTGTGTCGGGGGCGTCGGGCAAGCCGCGCTCCGCGCGCCGCTGTTTCATGTCCCCCGCGTACTTCGCGAGCATCGCCCGAAGCTCGGGGTCCATGTTCTCCATCATGTACTTGTCGTCAACGGTCCTTCGGACGAACATGCTTTTCTTCGTTCCGTCAGGCGGCTGTTCGATGGTCGTCGCCGAGGGCAAGGTCGACGGCTGGGTCGACGACGGGAGCTTGAACACGCCCGACTTGCGCAGTTCTTCCTGCTGGTCGATCTTCTCGTCGAGGTGCTTCTTCTGCTCGGCGGGGGTCATCTTGGCGTAATCCAGCATGCCGTCGCGCACGGAGTTCCGGGCGAACTTCATCACCGCCGTTTGGTCCCTGCCCGAGAGCACCAAGGGCTTGCCATCGGACGGCAGCGTCGTC
>Ga0105047_10012207_pt1 | contig 13844 bp, 6 predicted proteins | sample MAT04_FD_78384 | JGI IMG/M metagenome (GOLD analysis project Ga0105047, IMG submission 78384) | Freshwater microbial communities from Lake Fryxell liftoff mats and glacier meltwater in Antarctica - MAT-04 (megahit assembly) | ecosystem: Environmental > Aquatic > Freshwater > Ice > Liftoff...
GCAACTTTCCAGCCAAACCGGCACGTATGCTCGCTGGTTGAAGAATGGATCGATCGTCTGGCTGTCCGGCGGCGTGCCCGCCTCTATCTCCGGGAGTTCCACCGCGCCCACGCCATCTCCCCTCGTTCGCCCGCCGACAATTACTGGAACGCGAACGACCGGCGCGCCCGCCGGCGGTTACCGTTTCACCGCTTATCAGGAGGTCGACGTCGCCAAGAAGCACCAGGCCGTCTTCGACCAGTGCTGGAGCATCATGCGCGATCACTGGTACGACGAAAAACTTGGCAACCGCGACTGGAACGCCGTCCGCGACAAGTTCCTGCCCATCGCGGAAACGGCTGACCAGGAAACGCTGCAAACGGTCGTCTGGCTGATGCTCGGTGAACTGAACGGCTCGCACCTCGGCTTCTTCGCGGGGAGCACGACGCTGCCCACGCGCCGCCCGGGCCTGCCGCCGGAGGAGCCCGCCAGCGGCGAACACAAATGGACGGCCATGACGGCGCATCTGGGTGTTCGCTTCGATGAAACGCATAACGGCCCCGGTCTGAAGATTCGCGACGTGCTCCCCGAAGGTCCCGCCGACCAGAAAAAGAGCCGGTTGCTGCCCGGCGAGATCATCTTGAAGATTGACGAGACGGCGGTGGATCCATCCATGGACCTGACCACGGTTCTCAACGGCGTCCCGTCTCGTGATGTGTCGCTGCATGTGAAAGATGCCGCCGGCAAGGAACGCGACGTGGTCATCCGGCCGATCAACTTCACGATGGCCCGACAACTGGTTTACAAACACTGGTTGCGCGAGAATCGCAAAAGCGTCGAGAAACTCTCGAACGGCACACTTGGCTATCTGCACATTCGGGCCATGGACATGTCGAGTTTTCGCGAGTTCGAGGAGGAACTCTACAACGCCGGCTCCGGTAAGCAGGGCCTCGTCATCGACGTCCGCGAGAACGGCGGTGGCAGCACCACCGACCATCTTCTCACCGCGCTGACTCAGCCCCGTCATGCCATCGCCGTCCCGCGCGGCAGCAGCATGCAGGGCTATCCGCAAGACCGCACCGTTTACGCGACCTGGAACAAACCGATCATTGTGCTCTGTAATCAGAACTCTTTCAGCAACGCCGAGATCTTCAGCCACGCCATCAAGACGCTGAAGCGCGGCCATCTCGTCGGCGTGCCCACGGCCGGCGGCGTCATCAGCACGGGCGGGGTCGCCATCATGGATGTCGGCTTCATCCGGTTGCCCACGCGCGGCTGGTATTTACTTGATACCGGCGAGGATATGGAACTCAACGGCGCGGTGCCGCATCACGTCCTCTGGCCTCAACCGGGCGACACGCCCAAGGGCAAAGACGATCAGATCGCCAAGGCGGTCGAGGTGTTGTTGAAGGATGTGAAAGAGGCTGCGAACCAGCCGCAGCCGAAATTGAAGAAGGCGACTGAACGATAAACGAGGCGTGAACCGCGACGCGTAAGTTTAACTCTTCGCGTCGCTCACGCCTTCAGCAGCGGGCTCACTTTCTTGGCATGCCCGTTACCGCTGCCATTGCCTTCGTAGGTCCGGCAGGCCACATCGTCGCCGCGATCCCGCAAGGCAACTTGATAGAGCCGTTCGCCGGCGGGGGTCGGGTACTCGCCCGTGATACATGCCTGGCAGAGACGCTCAGCCGGAAGATCGATGCAGCGGGCCACTGCTTCGAGCGGTAGGTAGAGCAAACTATCAGCGCCGAGTTCCTTGGCCATGGCGTCTTGGTCGGCAGTCGTCGGCCGATTGCCTTTCATGAAGCGCGGCGCGAATAGCTCCTTCACGGTCGACATGTCGATACCGTAGAAGCAGGGCGCGATGATCGGCGGGCAGGCGACGCGGACGTGAATCTCTTTTGCCCCGCCGCGTTCGCGAAGGTGGTGCAGCAGCGATTGCATCGTCGTGCTGCGGACGATCGAATCTTCGACGAGCAAGACCCGCTTACCCTTCAGCACTTCACGGAGCGGCGTGTATTTGAGCCGAACGCGATCCCCGCGATTGTTACCTTCGATAAAGGTGCGGCCGATGGCCCGGTTCCGCATCAATCCTTCGAGACAAGGCAGCCCCAGGGCATGGGCCATGGCGTCGGCCGCGGCCTTGGCGGTGTCCGGCACCGGAACGACGATAGTCCCCTCATCGATCGGAACCCGATCCAGGGCCACTTCCTGAGCGGCCAATTCTTTCCCGAGAGCCGATCGCGACAGGTAGACGCTGCGATCGTCAAGCGAACTGGCGACGTTGGCGAAGTAGATCCATTCAAAAAAGCAATGAGCCGTCTTCTGTTTCGGGGCATAACGCTCGTGATGGATGACGCCATTCTGGATGACGATCATCTCGCCCGGTTCGAGATTCTTGATGTCTCGGAAACCAAGGTTCAAGAGAGGAACACTCTCGCTGGCGGCGGCGAACATGTTGTTTTCCTGAGCGAAACAGAGGGGGCGAAGTCCCTTCGGATCGCGCAGGATGACCATGTCGCCCATCGCATTGAGGAAGACGATGTTGTAAGCGCCGTCGAATTTCTCGGAGAGTTCGCGAAAAACTTTGACCAGGTCGGGGCGTTCATCGCCACGGAGTGCGTGAGCGATGAAGTGCATGATCACTTCGGTATCGTTCTCGCGGGTCAGGTGATAGTCAGAGAGAGAAAGAAGTTCGTCACGCAGTTCACGGAAGTTGGCCAACTGCCCGTTGAAGGCGAAGGCGAACCACTTCCATTTGCAACCGTGCCGGCGTTCAAACGGCTGGGCGTACGAACGCGTGTTGGCTCCGCAGGTGGCGTAGCGTGTGTGGCCGATGACGGCCTCGCCCGCGAATTCCTTCATAATGTTGTCGAATTTGCCCTGGTGATTGAGCCGGAACGACTCGATGACCGTGCCGATTTCCTTGTGCGTTTCGATGACCTGATCGCGGGCCGGGTTAAAGGTGCTGAAGCCGGCGGCAAGCTGGCCGCGGTTTTGCAAGTCGAGCAACATTCGCGGCATCAGACGCGAGGTATGCTTCGGATCCGGTTTGGGAAGCAGAGAAGAAGCCACTCCCGGCAAATGGTAGAGAGCCGCGACGCCGCACTCGTGCTGAATATCGGACATGATTTCCGCTTCTCGGTGAAGAAAAGTCGCGCGATGTAGCGCGGGTGCGATCCATCCCTCTTAATATACGAGATCGTGCATCCAGAGTAATCAGCACAACCGATACGGTCGTCACATCCGCGCCGCTGGAACGATTCGTTCCAATTCTCCCATCCTTGCGGGTTGTAGCACCACATGTCGTTATCAATCCCCCAAACCTCCTTTCTTCGCGCTTGAGTGAAACGTCTGAATCGGTTTCGATGATTAATCAGGGAATTCCCGTTTACGCAGGAGTTCGGAATAACACGATCCGGCCGATGGGCCCAGGTAGGCGAAATGCGGTTGTCTTCATCGATCAAACGTCGTCAAGCGGTCGCTGCCGTGGAGCTGGCGGTCGTTCTCCCGCTGCTGATCACCCTACTCGTCGGTGTGTGGGAGATCGGTCGGCTGATTCAATTGCAGCAGATCATGAATCAAGCGGCCCGCGAAGGCGCCCGCCTGGCGTCGCAAGCCACGATCGTGAAAGCAGATGGGGACTACGTCCAGATCACTCGCGCGACGGGTTCCCTCAACGTCGAAGACACCATTCGCGATCACCTGCAGGCAGCCGGGATCACGAACCTAACCGGGCTCCAGATTACCTTCGAGTTTCTGGAGGGCGATCTCGGGGCCACAGAACCCTACATGGGAACAAAGAACCAGCGATTCCGTGTGCGCGTCACGCTCCCTTACGACAACCTGCGCTGGACGGACTTGACCTTGATCAATCCGACCACGCTCTCCGGCGAATGCATCTGGCAGATGATGGTTGACGATCCGTTCACGCTGAACCCGTCGCTGCCAGGCTGGACGCCGTGAGAGTATTTCGAACATCCGTGCACTGCTCCGGTCGCTTACGCTTCCGGGTCGCCTGAAAGTCTATTTGAGAGGCACTCATGATTCTCCGTAACAGAACCCGCCAGCGGCCCGGCGCCACGGTCGTTGAATTTTACGTCGTCAGCATCCTGTTTTTCATGATGCTCTTCGGCATCTTCGAGTATTGCCGGCTTCTTTACGTCATGCACGTGGCGAACAACGCGGCCCGCGATGCCGTTCGTTTCGCCGTCGTCCACACCAATGGCGGCACCATGCCCGGAGAGCCGACGTCGATTTCCCTAAGCGATCTCGACGCGATCGTCCGCACCGGGCAACTCGGCACACTCACGGTCGGCAGCGGGCTTGGCGGGATGGATCAGAACATCGAAGACTTGGTCATCGCGATCTTTGCCGTCGATTCCACCGGTTTAAGCCAAAACCCGCCCATTGTGCAAGCAGCGACCAGCGGCATCTGGAGTGACGCGGAGTTTAGTCAGAAGATCGGCATCCGCATCACCGGCAACTATCGTCCCGTGCTGCCGTCGCTCTTGTTCATGAATTCGACCATCCCGATTCAGATTACCGTGCTGGCGAGCAGCGAAGCGAACTAAGGGCGTCGTAGGACAGGCCTCCCGGCCTGTCCCAACTGAGACAGGCCGGGAGGCCTGTCCTACGAGGGATCATGCGATGAAGCTTAATATGAGAATCCAGAAGCAAACGCGGCGCGGCTCCATTCTGCCCATTATTACGGTTTGCCTGACCGGCTTGATGGCGTTCATCGCCCTGGCGATTGACCTGGGCATGTTGGTCGTGGCGCGTACGCAGGCTCAGAACGCCGCGGATATCGCGGCTCTGGCTGGGGCACGCACGCTCGACGGCAAATCGAGCACGAACAACGTCACGGCCTCCATCGCGGAAGCCAAAGAAGCTGCCCAGAGCAATCGCGTCTTGAATTCCTTGATCACTGCCGCCCAAGTTGTGACAGTCCGGTCGGGGATCTACCGGTACGATAACACCGCCCAAAGATTCTCCGCGGTCTTCGACGAATCGCCGGGAACCAACGAAGCCTACGGACTGATGCAGGTCGGTCTCACCACGCAACAAGAGACGGTGTTCGCCAAAGTGTTCGGCATTCAGTCGATGAACGTCGGCGCCGTGGCCACCGCTGTGCACCGGCCGCGTGACCTGGCGATCGTTCTTGATTTCTCCGGTTCGATGGGCTATTGCAGCCAACCGGGCTTTCCGGATTACGGCATCGTTTCCGGCTCGTTGAATCCCGACTCCCGCTTCCCGCGTTTCGGCCCTTGGTCGATCTGGGGCGGTACGGGCATGGTGCTCGATCCTGATAATCCGGGCACGTCGCCGAGCAATTTGAACACCTACGTTCCGCCGACACCCATGCAACGAGTGTTCGCGTTCGTTGATGACGGCGGCGAAGCCCATGCCACGCACAACCACACAATTGCGACGCGCAACGGTCCCGCGATCGTTGACAATTACTACCAGAGCGATAACACGACCCAGGCCTTCGTGCGGGTGGGGGCATTTCCGACGTTCACCAATGTGAACGTCTCAACCACCGGCAACCCGACCACGGTGGTGACGCCCGCGCCGGACACGTTCTCCAACCAGAACGCCACCGGCTTCGTGGGCGATAAATTTCCGCTTCGCTCGGGAGTTACCGTTTCCGGCACCACGGCCCCCACGCCCGATCAATACGCTCAGACCGTTGCCGACTATCTGGGCATCACGCGCGCCAGTGTGACGGACACAACCCGCAATGCCACCTTCGAAACAAACGGTTATGACTGGGATTTCGCAACATCAGCGCTCAGGACGAATGCCAACAAGTTCCAGGGTTTCACCATGGCGCCCGGCCACTATGGCAAGACCTTCTACATGTGGCCGCCCGACCCGCGCACGCCGGTGAACCAGATTGGCGATTCAGGCTACGTGGCCGGCGACTGGCGGCAGCGGTTCTTCAGCCCTCGTTCCGGTTCCGGCATGGATTCACGCGACAACTCGATGCTCTGGGGCACGAATGGCCGCTGGCTGTTGCAGAATCCCGGATCGACCGCGGCCTACGTCGTGAACTATGACAACATCTTAAGGTGGCTTAAGCGCGGGCCGCAGACGCTCCCGAACAGCTTGCGTTCCGGTCGAGTCGTCTACTATGACGCAATCCCCGATACGATTCCCATCAGCGCGACGACCGGGCAGATCCAGAGTAGCGCCACGCAAGAACAGCGTTTCTGGAAAGATTTCATCGACTACGTGCTCGACACCGGCCGCTATCCCGATACCGACAACATGTACGGGGCCAACTTCAACAACAGCAACACCCGCGCCGGGGCGAATCTGCATTACAACAATCCGTCCACGTCGTCGCTTGCTCGCAAGATCACGGCACGCTCGACGCTCGTAACTGCCGCCGGCAGCAATCCGGTTCCCTACATGCGTTACGACGATAACCCGGTCCACCCCCGCGCCCAGTTCTGGTTCGGGCCGATCACGATGCTCGGCTTCCTTCAGAAGCGTTATTATTTCTCCGGCACTTGTTACGAATCGCCCTGCTGGCAACTCAAAGTCGGCATCAAGGCCGCCATCGACGACATCAAGAACAATCACCCCAACGACATGGCTTCCCTGATTTACTTCTCCGGTTCCGTCGGCTACAACACTGCCCGCGTCGGCATGGGGAAGGATTATACGAGGATGCAGAACGCCCTCTTCTATCCGTTCTCGCTTCTCGACACGTTGAGCAACGCCTCGTCGACGGTCCGCCCGTACACCAGCGGTTGGTCCAGTTCATCGAATCCCTCGGCCCTCAACGATTCGACCGATACGAACATCCCGAACGCCGGCACCCAGACCGGACCGCAGATGGGTCTGATGGTCGCCTACAACGAACTCGGCTTCGCCAACACCGGCAGCAAGACGTTCACTGGTCGCAAGGGGACCACAAAAGTCGTCATCTTCGAAACGGACGGCGTGCCCAATATGTCGTTCAACGGCACGCTGACCAAGACGGGCAGCGGCGAGTCCGGCCGTTGGTACTACAGCAGCATCGGTACGCCCAATTTCGCCGGCGGCAGCACTTTGTTGAATGTCCCGCCGAAGGACAAGGCTCGCGCGGTTGTCCGCCAGATCACGGCGTCTAACTCCGATGGTATTCCCGGCTTCTCAACGCCGCGCAACCCGGCCCGTGTGCATGCCATCGCCTTCGGCGAGCTCTTTGAGCCAACGACGCCGTCGCCCATGAAGGCAGCTTCTCTACGCTTCCTCACGGCCGTGCAGATCGACGGCAAGACAACGCCGACGCCTAGCGGATCTTGGGACAACGATTCGCTGGATTACAACACGCTCTTTGTCAACCGCGAGCCGTACAAGATCATCATCGGCGACTACTCGACCCGCATCGAAAAAATGCGCTTGGCTCTCGAACGCATCATGCAAGGGGGCGTCCAGGTGGCCTTGATTCAGTGAGTGCGTCGCGGGATTCATAGAACATAGGAAACCAACGCGGGCGAAGTCCGGCCCGCGAACACATCCTGTTCTTCGGAGACCGCCAATGTCCACACCGCTCCGCCAGCTTCCCGCGTGGAAAGCCCTGCAAACACATGCCGATTCGCTCAAGGGCGCCCATCTCCGGAAGTTGTTCGCCGACGACCCGAAACGCGGCGAACGCATGACGCTCGAAGCCCTTGGCCTGTTCCTCGACTATTCCAAGAACCGCATCACCGATGACACCCTGAAGCTGCTGATCAAGCTGGCCGAGGAGTCCGACCTCCGCGGCCGCATCGACGCGATGTTCCGCGGCGACAAGATCAACATTACCGAGAATCGCGCCGTTCTCCACGTCGCCCTGCGGGCGCCGAAGGGCGCTTCGATCGTCGTCGATGGCGAAAACGTCGTCCCCCCGGTTCATGCCGTCCTCGATCACATGAGCGACTTCTCGAACCGCGTTCGCTCGGGCGAGTGGAAGGGCTGCACCGGCAAGAAGATCAAAAATATCGTGAACATCGGCATCGGCGGGTCCGATCTCGGCCCGGTCATGGCTTATGAAGCCCTGCGGCACTATGCCGACCCTTCTCTCACCATGAGGTTCGTTTCGAACGTCGATGGCACCGACTTCACCGAGTCGACCCGCGATCTCGACCCAACCGAGACGCTCTTCATCGTCGCCTCCAAGACGTTCACCACGCAAGAGACGATGACGAACGCCGGCAGCGCCCGCGCCTGGTTCCTCAAGACCGTCAAGGATGAGAAGGCCATCGCCAAGCACTTCGTCGCCCTCTCGACCAACGCGGCTGAAGTGACGAAGTTTGGCATCGACACCGCCAACATGTTCGGCTTCTGGGACTGGGTCGGCGGCCGATACTCGATGGACTCCGCCATCGGCCTGTCGACCATGCTTGCCGTGGGACCGGAAAACTTCCGCGCCATGCTCGGCGGCTTCCACGCCATGGACGAGCACTTCCGCACCACGCCGTTCGACAAGAGCCTCCCCGTTCTGCTTGGCCTGCTCACCGTCTGGTACACCGATTTCTTCGGCTCGCAGACCGTGGCCGTGCTTCCGTACGACCAGTATCTGAAACGCTTCCCGGCCTACCTTCAACAACTGACGATGGAAAGCAACGGCAAGACGGCCACGCTCTCGGGCGGCCGGGCCGACTACAACACCGGGCCGGTCTTCTGGGGTGAACCGGGCACCAACGGCCAGCATTCCTTCTACCAGCTTATCCATCAGGGAACGCACCTGATCCCCTGCGACTTCATCGGTTTCATGAAGTCACTCAATCCGACCGGCAGTCATCACGACATTCTGACGGCGAATCTGCTGGCCCAGTCAGAAGCGTTGGCGTTCGGCAAGACGGCCGAGGAAGTGAAGGCCGAAGGCGCCGCGGATCTGCTCGTGCCGCACCGCACGTTTGATGGCAACCGGCCCTCGAATACGATTCTGGCCGAGAAACTCACCCCGGAAATGCTCGGCAAATTGGTGGCCCTGTACGAGCACAGCGTGTTCACTCAGGGCGTCATCTGGCAGATCGGATCGTTCGATCAATGGGGTGTTGAACTGGGCAAGAAGCTGGCCCAGCGGATCATCCCCGAACTGGAAGCCAAGGCTGAGCCGAGCCTGACGCACGATAGTTCAACCAACGCGCTGATCCGCCGGTTCCGCAAGGCACGCGGATAATCAAAAGTGAAGCCGCGATGCGTAGTCTTCGGAGCGGAGCACGCCCGTTGACAATGCAACGAGCGCGCTGAGAACTCGACCGGAATTCTTCTGGCGCATATGGTGAGACCCCACGCCAGAAGAATCGAACATGTCCAGAAGAATCGAACATGTCCAGAAGAATCGAACATGTCCGGAAGAATCAAACATTTCCAGAAGAAATGATATTCAAGTGATCGTCCCGCGATCCCCAATCGTGTCGGTGAACGACCTTCACGGCAGGTAAGACGCCCCCATGAAGCCGCGACGCGAAGACTTTTTGAAGCGAAGCGCGAAATCATCCGGTTGGTGTCGTTGTCTTCGTGTCAACAACGGATGGGATCAGCCTTGTCCATTCAACTTCAATCAAGATTACGCCTCAGCCGGATGCACCTTATTTCTCCATTTCCCTGCCCCCCTATCTCCACTCGTGCCGCTCAGGTTGGTAGTCCCACACACCAAACCTTGAAAGGCACTGCCATGACCACGTTCTCCCGCGTGATCGCTTTTTCGCTTCTCTCCCTCATCGGCCTGAGTGCCGCGCCCGCGAAGGCGGATGTCGAGATCGACATGAGCCGATACGCGGCCGTCGCTTACTCGAAGTCGACCGGCAAGTATGGCTATGCCTGGGACTGGGGCAGCCTCGGCGCCGCGAAGCGTGTCGCCCTTTCGGAATGCAAAGCGGCCGATGCCGAGATCGTCGGCTGGGTGCAGGGCGGCTGGTTGGTTCTCGCAGTCGCCGACGATAAGGCTTACGGAACGGGCTACGTCTTGGGAGATGGGGTCAACAGTTCGACCGCGCAGCTTCGGGCTGTGAACAACTGCCTCAAGACGACAACGAGTACCAGTCCGCCGAAGATCAAGGTGGTCATCTGCTCGGGCAACTACCCGCCGAAGGTTTACGACTGAGAAAGTGAAATCGCCCTGGTTCGCCCAACTTCTTCCTTTCTCCTTGCCCTGCCTCTCGCGAAAAAAGTACAATGAAGGGGATCGATTTGCCCCTGTCGCGAAGGACGACGACGCATGGCCGCTTCTCACCCGTTGCCGAAGAATCTCCGCGGCCGGTTGGCGGAGTTCGGGCAACGCCTGCACCGGATGAACGCGATTCAAGCGGGTTGCCGGCTTGTCATCGTGCTGTTGGCTGCCGCGTGCGCCGCCGTGCTACTCGATGCCCTCTTGCATTTCCCGGGTTGGCTGCGGGGTTCGCTGCTGGTGGGTTGGCTGGCACTGGGCCTCTATGAAGGTCGCCGTTTTGTCCGAACCGCATTTACTCGCACACTGGATGCTGAAGGCCTCGCTGCCGCAATCGAGCATGAATATCCTCGTCTCGGCGAACGCCTGACGACCGCCGTCGAGATTGCCGGCAGCAACGATCCCGCCAACGGTTCTCCCGAGCTCATCAACATCGTCATTCGCGACGTCGACATCCGCACAGCCAAACTCGATCTCAATCGGGCCGCCCCCGTGAAGGCGACGATCGGCTTCGCAATCGCGTGCGTCGTCGTCATGGCGGCCGTCATCACGCCGCTCGCGGCCTTGCCGAGCGCCCTGGATCACGCCCAACGCTTCTTCATTCCCTGGCACAAACCGGTCGTTGAAGTCACTTTCCGAATTCAAGTAACCTCAGGCGATCCCTTTATCAAGCGCGGCGAGCACACGACGCTGAGCGCCTTGATCGAATCCCTCAAGGCCGATGCGGTGTTGCCGAGCTCGGCGACCCTGGTCATCCGCTCGTCCACGGGCAGCGAGCGTTTGCCGATGACGTTCGATGCCGACAAACGCGAAGCCTATCTCAGCCGTGGTCCGCTCGAAGGCGATTTCGACTATCAGATCGTCAGCGGCGACGTCGCCAGCGAATGGCGGCACGTCACGGTTATCGATCCCGTGCGGATTGAGAGTGCCCGGATCACGGTGCTGCCGCCCCCCTATGCCCGAGTCGCCGGCCAGCCGACGCCCGCTCTCGACGGCCTGGCCGAGATCACCGCGTTGCAACATAGCACGATCACGTTTGATCTTCGCTTCAACCGGGTTCCCACCGCCGTCTGGCTGGAGTGGAAACCGGAGAATGAAGACGCCGCCCGGATCGTTCCCGCTTACCGCATGGCGTTGACCAAACTCAGTGAGACTGCAAGTTTCACCGTGCCAGCACGGGCATCGGGCGACCTGCGACTTTTCGCCGAAATCGACAAGGTGAAGACGGCCTTTCGCGAGCAACCTCTGCGTGTTTCGATCGATTATCCGCCGCAATTCGAGGAGATAACTGGATTCACGGCGCAGACTCGCGATGTGCGCCCCGGTGAGAAGCTTCGCGTCGTTTGCGGCGTGAAGGACGACGTGGCCGTGAGCAAGGTCGAACTGGAATGGCGGGTCGGCAACGGATCACCACGACGGATCGAACTTCCCTTGAAGGGGCAAGCGACCCCGAAAGTAACCGCTCGTTACGATCTCGATCTCGCCATGATCGCGAAGGTGGACGATGTCGTTTCCTACCGGCTGATCGCGACCGACAATCGCGATTATCCGGAGAAGAAACTGTTGCCGCAGCAGACGTTCTACCCCGAGAACGAGAAGTGGGCGGAGTTGCGATTGAAGACCGAGGCTCCGCCTTTAAAGAAGCAGGAGATCGAGAAGAAGAAGGAAGAGATCGACGAGCGCGTGCGCAATCTAGTAGTTGCCTTGAAAAAAGAACGAACGGCGATTGGCAAACTCAAATCGGAAGCAGCCCCCCAACTGCGCATGACCGAGGAGCAGATCTCCCGGCTCGGCCAATCGCGACAAAGCGTCCAGCAGATTCAGAACAGTCTGGAAGATCTGGGCAACGACATCGCCCGCACGCCTGACCTGAACCGTCTGGCCCAGACGTTCCGCGACGTTGCCCAGAGTGACTTGCGCGAGGCTGACGATGCCTTGCGGCAAGCGTATCGGAACGACCGTCAAGACACACGGCAGCAAGGTTTGACACGGGCCGAGGTCGCCCTGATCGACGCCATTCGCAAATTGGATGAGTCGTATCAAGACAACGAACGCCTGGCCAAAGATCGGCTCGAGATTCAGAAGTTCGAGAATGTCGCTGACCAACAAATGGATCTCGCAGACGAGACCGCCGAGGCGAAAGATGACAAACTCGCTGTACTCGAAAAGAAACAACAAGAATTGGCCGACATGCTCGCCAAGCTTCAGAACGATAGCGAACCGCTTCGGCAGGCCATTCGCGATCTTCAGCAGCGGCAACAGCAGAAGCTCTCGCGAGAGACTCAGGACCTGGAACAACAACTTCGCGATCTGACCCAGGCGATGCGCCAGACAGAACAGAAAACTCGGGAAGGCCGATTCGCGGGACTTCTCCGCAAGCAAGAAGACCTGGCCCGCCGCGCCCAGGATCTAGCCGAGCGTTCGGGCTCGGCCGCACGGGCGGCGCCGTTATCGCCACTGAAACCGGAAGAGATCACCAAGGCCATCGAGTCACTACGCGGCGGCAACCTCAACGATGCCGTCGATCAACAAGAAAAAGCCGCTTTCGAACTCGATCGACTCGCGAAGGATCTGGAACAGGCGGTCGCCCGCTCGAAAGATCCCCGTGAGGCAGCCCGGCAACTCGAACGGCTCCAGGAGGATTTGCGACAGAAGTTGGCTGAAGCGACCAAGAACACACCGTACGATCAGCTTCCTCCCGAGCGCAAGGCGGCCCTGGCGAAACAGGAAAAGGCGATTCAACAAGCAACAGCCCGGCTTTCGGTTCCGGCTGATGACGCCGCTGCGGAAGCGACCCGCCAGATCGCCATCGAGCAGGCCGCAAAAACGCAAGAATCTCTCGATCGAGCGGACGCCAACACGGCGGACGAACAAATGCAGAAGACCCGCGACGCCCTGAGGCGTCTGGCGGAGCAACTGCCGACCCGGGAGAAACGCTGGGCTCAAGCAAGAGGGGATCTCGCGAAGATTCGGTCGGAACAAGATCTCTTGGCGAAAAAGATCGAACCGGCTGCCAAGCTCTTTGAAAAACGCGACAACAATGACCCAGCCGTTGCCCAGGAATTCGCTCGCCAGAACGCCGATGTGCTCAAGCGGGAAGAGCAGGCACTCGAGCGGCTCGGCAAACTCGACACGCCCGGTCTGGAAGAACGCAAAGCGAAAGCCGAAGCGGCTCTGCGTCAGGCGAAGAGCGATCTGGAGGAGGGCAAGGCACTCGACGCGGCCGGCTCGCAACAGGCCGCACGCCGGGAACTGGAACGGTTGGAACAGGCGCTCAACGGGCAGACGCCGGCCGACGAACAGGCCGATCGATTGGCCAAGAAACAACGCGAAATCGCGGATGCCCTTGCCAAGAACGCCCTGAAACCCGATGCGAAGCGGACCCGCGAACTTCAACAAGAACAGTCGCAGTTGACCAACGACCTGCAAAAACTACCGGCGCCCGAGGTTCCAGCCACCAAGGACGACGCCCTGGAGTTGAACCGCAAGACGGAGAATGCCAAGACGCCCGAAGAGGCGGCCGCCCAGGCAGAACAGGCAGCGGGCGCATTGCAACGGCTGGCCGATCAACTCAACGGCCGTGAGCCGGAAGCCGAGCGTGTTGACCGCCTCGCCAAGAAACAGAAGGAAGCCGCCGACGACGCCGATCGGCTGGCCAAGAAGAAAGAGATTAGCCCCGAATTGCGGCGCAAGACGCAGCAGCTTCAAGATGAAC
>Ga0105047_10012209_pt1 | contig 13843 bp, 13 predicted proteins | sample MAT04_FD_78384 | JGI IMG/M metagenome (GOLD analysis project Ga0105047, IMG submission 78384) | Freshwater microbial communities from Lake Fryxell liftoff mats and glacier meltwater in Antarctica - MAT-04 (megahit assembly) | ecosystem: Environmental > Aquatic > Freshwater > Ice > Liftoff...
CACGGGGACCTCCGGCACGGGTGGCTCCGGTGCCATGCCGTCTGGGTACCAGACGGCGTCACGGGTGGTGCACGGAAGGGCGGGCTCCGGGGCCGGCTGCGCCATCGGGGCGGTGATCTCGGTCCAGGCGGCGCCGTCGAACCAGCGCATTGCGCGCTCGTCGACCTCGTCGGGGTACCAACCGGGCTCAGGAGTGCTCACCCCGGAGTCGTCGGCACGCCGGGCGGGCGACTTGACCCCGAGACGGCGACGGGTTCGCACTGATTTGTCCACCGCGGCGCGGTCGTCGCCGGGTGGCCCACAGCGACGACGCGCTCGCCCGCCGGCGTCGGTACCCCATGGCAGGGTGCACGCGTGTCTGCACAGCGAACTCGCGCGCGGCCATCCCCCGTGCCTACCTGGCGGCGCGTCCTGGCCTGGGCAGCGGTGCTCGCCGCCCTGGCCGTCGTCGCCGTCGTCCTGGTACCCCACTGGCGCTCTGCCGAGCCCGGGCTGCGCTACGTCGTGCCGGCCACGGAGCTCGCCGCCGCCCAGGCCGCGCTCACCGAGCTGCCAGTGCGAGGCCGCGCCCCGCTGACCGGGTACGACCGCAGCCTCTTCGGCCCAGCCTGGGCGGACACCGACCACAACGGCTGCGACACCCGCAACGACGTGCTCGCCCGTGACCTCACCGGGATGACGACGGACGGGGAGACCGGCGGCTGCGTCGTGCTGACCGGCGTCCTCGCCGACCCCTACGGCGGCAAGGTGATCGCCTTCGAGCGCGGTGCGCAGAGCAGCCAGGTGCAGATCGACCACGTCGTCGCCCTCGCGGACGCGTGGCAGAAGGGCGCTGCGCAGTGGACGGCGGACCGGCGCCAGGAGTTCGCCAACGACCCTGCCAACCTGCTGGCCGTCGACGGGCCGAACAACCAGGCCAAGGGCGCCGGTGACGCGGCGACCTGGCTCCCGCCGAACCGGGGCTACCGCTGCGCCTACGTCATCCGTCAGGTGCTGGTCAAGGCCGCCTACGGGCTGTGGGTCACCGCGGCAGAGCATGACGCGATGGAGCGCTGGCTCGCGCGCTGCGAGACCGCTGGCTCTCCGGCCGCGGTCCCCGGGGGGTGAGCGATCAGAGGCCGGTCACCCGGCGCACGAGGTTCCGGACCTCGTCCGCCGTCATCTCCGACTCCTCGATCTCGACGTACAGCCAGCTCAGCTCGTCCTCGATGTCGCCGTCGGCCTGCTCGACCCGGAACGTCGTCCCCTCCGCCGAGGCCCGAGGGGTCAACCGCCAGGTGACCGGGTAGCCACGCAGGGGATGCATGCCGTGCAGCACCGCCGACGAGGTGTCGTCGACCGGATGCAGGTGCCGGCGGGTGGGTGCCGTGCTCATGGATGCCTCGCGGTGGTTCGCCGATGTCCGTTGCACCCGACCCATCGGCACCTGTCCTACGGAGTTGAACCGATCGCGCTCACCGCTCCAGCGCGCCGCGGCCGAGCCACCACATCCCCGCGCCGGACAGCGCGGTGAGCGCCCCGGCGAGCAGCAGGCTTGACCGTGCCCCCACGAGCCCGACGACGACGGCGCCGGCGCCGAGACCCGCGAGGTTGCCCGCCTGGACGACGGCGTGGATCGCGGCGAAGACCCGGCCCCGCTCGGCATCGGCCGTCCGCTCGCGGACCAGGGCCGTCATCGCGACCCGCTGGGCGGCGCCGGCCGCCCCCCCCCGATCATCCAGCCGACGCCCACGGCGACGAGCGAGACAGCGGCGCCGGACACCGCGAGCGCGACACCCATGACGACGATGCCGCAGGTCAGGGCTTCGAACAGTGCCCGCGCCCCGACGAACCGGCTGGCGTACCAGCCACCGAGCACCCCTGCGGCCGGCCAGAGCGCCGTGACCAGCCCGTACGCCGCCGGGCCCGCGCCGATGTCGTCGAGGACGAAGAACACCTCGGCGACGTTGACGATGACGGTGGCGAAGATCGCCGCGCCGAGACCGAGCACGGCGACAAGCAGCACCCGGTCCCGGCGGACCCGGTCGAAGCCCACCCACAGCCCCGCCTCGACCTGGTGCGGCTCGGGCACCCGCTGGGTGCGCAAGAAGAGCACGGCCGCAGCCATCACGACGTACGTCGCGCCGTCGAGGAGCAGGGCCGTGCGCACCGAGGTCGCCTCGACGAGCCCCCCGGCGATCGCGAAGCCGACGAGGAAGCCGGCCTGCTGGATCGTGGAGTACCAACCGTAGGCGCGCGTCGCGCCGTTCTCGCCGGTGACGTGCGGTAGCAGGCTTCCACACGGAGAGGCCAGCGGCGCTCACGGGTGCGCCGTCCCGCCAGGTTCGGCTGGCCGGGACGCACCGCGGCCCGCTCAGGCCGTGGCGAAGGCCGCCAGACCCAGCTGGACGGCCCGGTCGAAGAGCAGCTCACGATCCTCGGCGGCTAGCGACTCCTCCCGGAAGAGCAGGTCGGAGATCGTGCAGATCGTCAGCGCCTGACGGTGCTCGGCGTCGGCAACGGCATACAGCGCCGCGGCCTCCATCTCCACCGCCAGCGTGCCGTGCGCAACGAGCGCGGCGTTGGTGGCCGGCCGGTCGGCGTAGAAGCTGTCGCTGGAGAACACCGGCCCCACGTAGACCGACCCGGCCGGCGCCCGTCGGCGTCGTCGAGCCGTCGTGGTCGGCTCCGGCTTGGCCGCGCCCACACCGACCCCCGCGGCGGTCGCGGCGGCCACGAGCAGGGCGAAGCTCGGCGCGTGGCTGTAGTGGATCCCGGGGATCCTCCCGACCATCAGCGCTGAGTCGGTGTGCGCGGCGTTGGCGATGACGACGTCGCCGACGTTGAGGTGCGGTGCCATCCCCCCGGCCGTGCCGATCCGGATGATCCGCTGCACGTCGAAGAACCGGAAGAGCTCCGTCGCGTAGATCGACATCGAGGGCATGCCCATCCCGGAGGCCAGCACCGAGACCGGCCGGCCCTCGAAGGTGCCGGTGTACCCGAGGATGCCGCGGACCTCGGTGACCAGGCGCGCCTCCTGCAGGACGGTCTCGGCGATCCGCTGCGCCCGGCGAGGGTCGCCGGGCATGAGGACGTCGGGGGCGAAGTCGCCCGGCTCAGCTGTCAGGTGCGGGGTGGCCATGGGCCGACCCTAGCCCGGTGGGCGACAGGCCCGCCCGTCGCGGCGGCACCTCACGGAGCGACGCGCAGGGCGTCGAGCACCACGTCCGTGCCGCTCGCCGTCAGGTGGACACCATCGGGCGCGACGACCACGTCGGTCAGGCTGATCCCCTCCGGGAGGTCCTCCACGGGGACGACGAGGTCGGTCAGCTGACCGGCCAGCGCGGAGGGTAGGTCCTCGACGTCGACCCGCAGCCCGCCGAAGCTCAGCGACGCCACGTCCACGGCGATCGAACGGCCGTCAGCCCGTGGCTCCAGGGCGATGTCGATCGGCACGCCCAGCACATCGACGGACGCCACGAGCAGCCCGTCGTCGATCGACAGCTCGACGTCGAGCCCCAGCACTTCCTGCAGGTCCGCCGGCTGCACCGTCGCTGTGAGGGTCATCTGCTGCGCGGTCGTCGGCTGGTCGGTCGACACCCCGTCGAGCTGCACGAGGACGCCTTGGAGGGCGAGACCGCCCAGTTCGGCCGCCGGGGCGCTGACCTCGACGTGGGCCAGCCGGCCGGCCAGCACCTGGGTGAGGAAGGGCGTGCCGGCGATGCGGACCGTCGGCTCGGTGCCCGGCAGCTCGGCCGAGATGGTCGTCGCCAGGCGGGCCTCGGCACTCGATCGCGCGACACCGTCGGCGACGACCCCTCCCGCGACCAGGACCCCGACGACCACCAGACCCGCTGCCACCCGACGTGCTCTCACCCGGCGACCCTAGGCACTCTGGCGCCGTCGCGCACCCCCACGGGCGGCGGCGGAGGGCGGGGATTGCCATGGTGCTCCCGAGCCGGCGGGCCTACCCTGGGAGGGACACTCGAGGACGAGGTCCCACCATGATCATGCTGCTGGTGCTCCTCCTGGTGATCAGCCTGGGGCTGGCCGCCTGGTCCCGTCGGCGCGCGCGACCGGCAGAGGCCGACCGGATGCGCCAGGACGATCTGCTGCGTCCCCGCGAGCACGGTGGCCGACGGACCCCGCACCTGCACCGGCGACCCAGCGAGCCCGACCCGTTTGCGATGCTCACCGTTCAGGAGCACCTCAGCCGGATCGGCGCCCACATCCGCGCGCTGGACGCCGACCCGAAGGCCTGGGCCCGCGGCCGACGGATGATCGCGGCCCAGACCGCGTACGACGCGGTGCTGGCCGAGGCGTGCCGGATGGCGGGGGTGGACCTGGCGGCCGGGCCGATGGCCTTGCCCCTGGCCGAGCCGGAGCGCTTCCGCGAGGAGATCGAGCTCGCAGCGCGCGGCTGGTCCTGGTGAGGAGCCTCAGGCCCGCACGGTGAGCGTGCTCGTGCCGTCACCCTGCCGACGCACCTCGATCCGCTCGGCGATCGCGGACTTCAGCGCGTCGACGTGCGAGACGACGGCGACCACCCGCCCGCCGTCACGCAGGCGGCCGAGCTCGGCAAGGACGACCTCAAGGGTCTCGGCGTCCAACGAGCCGAAGCCCTCGTCCACCACGAGCGTGCCGAGGTCGATCCCGCCTGCCTCGGCGGTCACGACATCGGCCAGTCCCAACGCCAGGCACAGCGAGACGTAGAAGGTCTCGCCGCCGGACAGGGTGCGCGGGTCACGCTGGGTCGCTGTGAGGTGGTCGACGACCTTCATCGCCAGGCCCGTCCGCCGGGTGCGGACGTCTTCACGCTCGGTGGAGTGGACGAGCTCGTAGCGCCCGTCGGACATGGTGAGCAGCCGCGTGTTGGCCGCGGCCACGACCTCGCCGAACCGCTGGCCGAGCACGTAGGTGGCCAGGGTGAGCTGCTTGGTGTTGTCACCGCCCGCTGCCGCGGCGAGGTTGGCCATCCGCACCACCGGCCCGGCGCCAGCCTGCGCCTCCACGAACGTGCGCACAGCCCGCTCGACATCGCCCGCCGCACCGGCGGCCGCCGATGCCCGATGCCCGGCCGTCGCGGCGGTGGCCGCCGCCCGCGCCATCCGCTCGGCGGCGGCCTCGTGCGCCGCCCGCACCCCCGGCAGGTCCAGGTCGGCCACGTCGAGATCGCCGACGGCGCGGACGGCCGGCTCGGCCAGACCGGCGTCGACCCGCGCCCTGACGGCTGCACTCGTCGCGAGGCCGCGCTCGAGCTCGGTGAGCGCTGGGCCGTCGAGGAGAGCGGCCCGGACCGCCGCTGCGTCGTCGAAGGACTGGTCGTCCAGCGCACGCTCCAGCTCGACCCGGCGCGCGGCTAGCCTCTCGCTCGCCTCGGTCTGCGCCCGCAGGGCTTCTGCCCACTGCCCCACCTGGCCGGCCGCGGCGTCCAGGGCCGCGCCGCGCGCATGCACCGACGCGGCGCCATCCCGCCCGGCGAGCACCTCGGCCTCGTCCGCCGCGAGCCGGGTGGCCTCGGCCAGGGCGCCGGCACGCTGGGCGGCGAGGTCCGTCGCGAGCGCGGCCAGGTGCTGGTCGGTCTGGGCTGCCGCAGCGTCGAACCGAAGGAGCTCGGCGTCGAGCTCGACCAGCTGGACCCCGGCGGTCCGGGCCGCTGAAACGCTCACCTCGGCGAGGCCGAGGGCGGCCCGCGTGGCGGCCTCGTCCTGCTCGCCGGCCGCGACCCGTCGCTGCTCCAGCCGCTCACGCAGGCCACGCAGCTCGGCAACCGCCGCGGTGAGGGCGGCGGTGGTCGAGGCCCGCTCGTGCTCGGCCCGCTCGACATCGTCCGTGCCGACGTGGGCCGGGTCGAGGGCGGCCGGAGCGGGGTGGGCGGTGCCGCCGCAGACCAGGCACGGCCGGCCGGGCTCGAGGCCGGCGGCCAGCTCGCCGGCCATCCCCGCGATCCGCGCCGCAGCGACCCGCGACGCCTGCTCGACCGCCCGCTGCGCCGCTGTGGCCGCCCGCGTCGTGGTCTGCTCCGCGGCGGCGACGGCCTGCCGCAGGCCGGCAACCTCGATCAGGGCCGCCAACCGACCGGTCAGGGTGGCGACCTGGGCCTCGCCAGCGGCCAGCCCGTGTGCCCTCCGTTCGGCGACGGCGCGCTCGGCGACGAGGCCCGCGCGCAGGGACGGGCGCTCGGACAGTCGCCGGGTGAGACGCTCGACCTCGCGCGCCTGGTGGTCGAGGGCCTCGTCGGCCGATTCGGCGGCACGGCGGCGCCCTTCCAGTCCCTGCTCGAGCGCCAGCACCCGGCCGAGCATGGCGCGCGTGGCCGTGCACCGGTCCTGCTCGGCGACCAGGGTTGCCAGCCGACCCGCCGCCGACGGCTCGGCGGCGACGACGACCCGGAACTCCGGGGCAGCGCGAGAACCGGCCCGCTCCACGGCCTCGGCGGCCCGACGGGCGACCGCTTCCGCCTGCTCGGCACCGAGGACCAACGGCAGCAGCACCCTGGCGCGCAACGCCGCCTCGCGCCGTGCGATGACCAGCTCACGCTGCCGCGTCCCCGCGTCGAGCTCCGCGAGGTCGGCCCTGAGCTCGTCCCGGCGGGCAACCGCCTGGGCCCTGGCACCCGCGTCCTGCCAGGCGGTGCGCCGCTCGTCGGCGACCTTCTGGGCCGCCACGGCGTGCTGCTCGGCCCCGACCGCGGCGTCGGACAGCTCGTCGACGGCCGAGCGGACCCTGGCCAGCAGTTCCGGCGCGCGGGGCCCGCTCGCGGCGGAGCGCACCGCCGCGGCGGTCACCAGCCCGCCCACGCCCAGCCCGCCCACGCCCAGCCCGCTCACGTCCTGCGCCCCGGCGGCCTCCCCCTGCTCGGGCAGTCCGGCCGCGCCGATGAAGCCCGCCGCGGCCCGACCCACCGCCGCCCTCGCGTCCTCGACCGACCGACCGACCTCGGCACGCATGGCCTCGAGCCGCTTCTGCACCTGCTCGTAGACCTCGGTGCCGAAGACCCGCTGGAGCAGGCCGCGCCGCGCCTCCGGATCGGCCCGCAGGAAGCTGGCGAACTCGCCCTGCGGCAGCACAACCGTCTGGACGAACTGGCTGCGGTCCAGGCCGATGGCGCGCTGGAGCTCGAGTCCGGCCTCGTCGATCCGGGTGGTCAGCAGCTCACCGTCGTGCGGGGCGTCAGGGCTGGTCAGCCGCCACAGCCGCACGGTCGCGGGCTGCAGGGTGCCGCCCGTACCGCGCTGCTTGGGGCGGGCGTAGGCCGGGGTGCGCCGCACCCGGTAGATGCCGGACCCGGTCTCCACGACGAGGTCGACGTAGGTCTGGACGCCGGCGGCGGCTCGGGAGGAGCGGAGCCTGTCCTCGCTGGCCTCGCGCGCCGCCACCTTGCCGTACAGCGCGAAGACGACGGCATCGATGAGGGTGGACTTGCCGGCTCCGGTCGGTCCCTCGAGCAGGAAGATGCCCGAGGCGCCAAGCGCGGCGAAGTCGACCGTGTGCTCCCCGACGAAGGGGCCGACGGCCTGGAAGGTCATCCGGTGCAGGTACATCAGGCGCTCCGCCCACCGGCCAGCACGTGCTCGTACGCGCGGCGCAGCACCGCACGCTCCGCCTCGTCCGGCGCGGCGCCCGTGACGTGCTCGACGAACTCGCCGGCCACCTCGAGCGGGTCGCGAGCCGCCGTGACTGCCGGGGTCGCGGCGCGCCCCGCCGCCGCGGCGGGGCGGTGCTCGACCACCAGGGCGTGCGCGAAGCGATCGCGCACCCGAGCGACGAGATCCGGCGGGCGCACGGGGTCGGTGACGACCACCCGGACCCAGTCCTCGAGGTGGGCCTGCCCCGCTGCGCCCTGCAGCTCGGCCCAGGTGCCGCGGACCTCGGACAGGCGCCGGGGCACGGGGGCCGGGACCAGCTCGACGGACCGCACCCCGTCCGGCCCCAGGTCGAGGACCACCGAGGCCTTGCGGTGGTGCCGTTCGGAGAAGGAGTAGGCCAGCGGCGAGCCGGAGTACTGGAGCACCGGCCCGCCCGCGACGGCGGAGATCCGCTGCGCGCCGTGCAGGTGCCCCAGGGCCACGTAGTCCACCCCGGCGAACACCGCGGCCGGCACCGAGTCGACGCCACCGACCCGGATGTCGCGCTCGGAGTCCGACGCTTCGCCGCCGACGACGAACGCGTGCGCCATGACCACGCTGCGGGGCCGACGGGGCCCCCCGACCGCGGCCAACGAGGCCCGGACCCGCCGCAGTGCGGCCGAGGTCACGGCCTCGTGCGAGCGGGGCAGCAGGCCGTCCGCCCCCGCGCCGTCGTCGTCCGCGAGCTCACGGCGCACCGCGTCCGGGTCGAGGTAGGGCAGCGCGTGGACGTGCACCGGGCCGTGCTCGTCGGCGAGCACCACCGACGTGCCGATCCCGGCAACCAGCGCCTTCAGGTGCACCCCCGGGCGCATGAGGGTCGCGCCGAAGCCGAGCCGGATCGCCGAGTCGTGGTTGCCGGGCGTGACGACCACAGCGGCGTGCTCGCTGAGCCGCGCCAGTGCGTCCGCCAGCAGGGCGACGGCCTCGACCGGTGGCAGGGCCCGGTCGTAGACGTCGCCGGAGACCACGACGGCGTCGGCGTCGTGGGCGCGCACGACCTCGACCAGGTGGTCGAGGTAGGCGGCCTGGTGGGTCAGCAGGTCCACCCCGTGCAGGGTGCGACCGAGGTGCCAGTCGCTGGTGTGGACGATCCGCATGCCGTGACGCTAACCCGCCCCTCCGACACCGACCCGCACCCCGGGCCGCGGCACGCCCACCGGGTCCGTCCGGTGGCGGCTCAGCCCCCAGAGCTCCGCTGCACCGTGCCGTGAGGGTGGCAGGATCGAGGCACACCCGCACGTGACCTGGAGGCCACCATGCAGCCGACCGACGGCACCGGACCCACGCTGCGCCTGGTCCCCGACCTCACTCCCGGCGGGCCCGACCCGACCGGCGCTCAGGACGACGGTGCGACCGAGCCCGGCACGGACGCGACTCTCACCACCCCGTTCGGCGACCTCGACGAGTACGTCGCACTGCCACGGATGTCGGGCCTGGTGCTCTCCCCGGACGGCTCGCGCCTGGTCACGCAGGTGTCGACGCTCAACCACGACCGCACCACGGCGCACACGGCCCTGTGGGAGGTCTACCCCACCCGCGCGCGGCCCGCCCGTCGACTGACCCGCAGCGCTCAGGGCGAGTCCGGCGCGGCCTTCACCCCGGACGGCGACCTGCTCTTCACCTCCAAGCGCCCCGACGCCGAGGCGAAGGACGACGCGACGCTCGAGGTCCCCGCGCTGTGGGTGCTGCCGGCCGGCGGCGGGGAGGCCCGCGTCGTGGCCACTCGCCCGGGTGGGGTCGGCGGGGTGCACACCGCGCGCTCCTCCACCGGGGTCGTCTTCCTCAGTGACATGCTCGGCGCGGCGGACGACGGCGCCGACGACGCCCGCCTGCGCGCCCTGCGCAAGGACACCAAGGTCAGCGCCGTGCTGCACGAGGGCTACCCGGTCCGGTACTGGGACCACGACCTCGGCCCGGCCGCACCGCACCTGCTCGGCTGGACCTACCGGCCGGGCGAGGACGTCGCGCGCGCCGTCGAGGTGGCCAGCCGCAGCGTCGAGCACCTGCCGGTGACCGACCTCGCCCCCGCCCCCGGTCAGGCCCTGCGCGAGGCCCAGCTTGACCTCAGCCCGGACGGCGCCTGGGTGGTGACGACGTGGACGGTGCCGCAGAGCCACGGCGTGGTGCGCACGACGCTCGTGCGGATCGACGTCCGGACGCTCGAGCGCACGGTGCTGGTCGACGACCCGGGCGCCGACGTCGGCCACCCCGTCATCTCGCCGGACGGTCAGGCCGTCGCGTACCTGCGCGAGTCCATCTCCGACCCGGAGCACGCGCCCCAGGTGACGTTGCACCTGGTGCCGCTGGACGGGTCCGCCGAGCCGGCGGCGATCGTCGCGCACTGGGACCGCTGGGTCAGCGGGTTGCAATGGCTGCCCGGCGGGTCCGGCCTCGTCGTCACCGCCGACCAGGACGGCCGTGCGCCGGTGTTCGTCATCGACCTCGAGGCCGACTCCTTCAGCCGGCTGACGGACGACGACCACGCCTACAGCGACCTGCAGGTCGCCCCTGACTCAAGCATCGTCTACGCCCTGCGCTCCTCGTACCTCGCCCCGGCCCACCCGGTGCGGATCCAGCTCGCCGAGCAGGAGGGCAGGCCCCGCGGGACGGTCACCGCGCTGCGAGCGCCCGCGCCGCCACCCACCCTGCCCGGCACCCTCACGGAGATGCGGACCACGGTCGGCGACGCCACCTTCGGCGGTCCGCCGACGCAGGTCCGTGGCTGGCTCGCGCTGCCGGACGGCTGCGACGACGACCGCCCGGCCCCGCTGCTGCTGTGGATCCACGGCGGGCCGCTGGGCTCGTGGAACACCTGGTCGTGGCGCTGGAACCCGTGGCTGATGGTCGCCCGGGGTTACGCCGTGCTGATGCCCGACCCGGCGCTTTCCACCGGCTACGGCCAGCACTTCATCCAGCGTGGCTGGGGGGCCTGGGGCGCGGAGCCGTACACCGATCTCATGGCGATCACCGACGCCACCGAGGCGAGGCCGGACATCGACGCCTCCCGGACCGGCGCGATGGGTGGGTCGTTCGGCGGGTACATGGCCAACTGGGTCGCCGGTCACACCGACCGGTTCCGGGCGATCGTCACGCACGCGAGCCTGTGGGCCCTGGACCAGTTCGGCCCGACGACCGACGCGGCCTTCTACTGGGGCCGCGAGATGACCCCGGAGATGGCCGCAGCGAGCTCCCCGCACCGGCACGTGCGCGAGATCGCCACGCCGATGCTCGTGGTGCACGGGGACAAGGACTACCGGGTGCCGATCGGCGAGGGTCTGCGGCTCTGGTACGAGCTACTGTCCGCCTCCAGGCTGCCGGCCGACGACGAGGGGCGCACGCCGCACCGGTTCCTCTACTTCCCCGACGAGAACCACTGGGTGCTCTCGCCGCAGAATGCCAAGGTCTGGTACCAGGTGGTGCTCGGCTTCCTCGACGAGCACGTGCTCGACGCCGGCCCGGCCCCCCGGCCGCCGACCCTCGGCTGAGCGGCGCCGTCGTCGGGCGCACCCCAGGGACCCTCAGCGGGCGGTGAACTCCATGGGGATGGTGCCCGCCAACCCGAGCAGCTCGAACATGTCGAGCACCAGGGTGGGGGGATCGCGGAGCACGACCTTGCGGTGGTCCTCGCGCGCCGCCTTGAGCAGCTGGAGGATGAACGCCAGCCCGGACGAGTCGAGGAACTCCACGCCGGAGGCGTCGATGACCACCGGACCGCCATGCTGCATCGCCCGGGCCATCACGGCACTGGCCTGGGAGCGCAGGCCGGCGTCGACGTCGCCCCACATCCGCACCAGGGTGCCCGCGGCGAGGTCGACGGCCTCCAGACCGCCGCCCGGTCGGTCGAACGGCTCGTCCTGGTCCGGCTCGGACATCGGCACCCCATCCCTGTCTGCCCGCACAGTACGTGCCGGGAGGGGGTCCTGCGCGTCCGAGGACCGGCTGCCGGGCATTCGTCCGGGTTCGCCCCGTTCGGGGTCAGCCGTGCGCGATCGTCGCGTGCACCCGGGTGCGCGCAACCAGGACCGGGCACGGCGCGTGCAGCACGACGGTGTGGCTCACCGACCCGAGCAGCAGGCGGGCGACACCGTGCCGACCACGGCTGCCCACGACCACCAGCCGGGCACCGGCGGCGACCTGGAGCAGGGCGGTCGCGGCCTGCTCGCGCAGCAGGTGGCTGTGCACCACGAGGTCGGGGTAGGCCTCAGCCAGGCCGGCGACGGACTCGGCGAGGACCAGTGCCTCCTCCTGCTCCACCTGCTGGGAGATGCCGAGCGGGAGGACGTCGGCCGCCGCATAGGTGGTCGGCTCCTGCCAGGCGTGCACGACGTGCAGCGGCTGACCCGACCAGTCCGCCTCCGCCGCGGCCAAGGCGATCGCCTCGACGGCGTCGGCCGATCCGTCCGCGCCGACGACCACCCCGCTGGCCTGCTCGGTCGGCAGGAACGGGACGACGACGACCGGGCAGTGCGCCCCGGCAGCGATCTGGTAGCTGAGCGAGCCGGAGAAGACACGTTCGACGGCGGACAGCCGGTGCGAGCCGACGACGAGAAGGTCGGCCTCCCGTGAGCGCTCGACAAGGGCAAGGGCCGGTGTCCGGCGGTCGATCTCCACCCGCACGCTGACCCCGGGCGCGGCCGTCGTGGCCCGCTCGGCGGCCGTCTCGAGCAGGGTCGCCGCGCCCTGCGAGACGGCGTCGTCGTACAGCAGGTCGATCGCCGCCATCGGGAACCCGGTCGCCGTCACCAGCTTCAGCGTCCACCCGCGTTGCGCAGCGGTCCTCGCCGCCCAGAGCAGAGCGTCGTCGCTGCTCGGGACGCCCTCGACGCCACAGAGGATCGTCTTCTTCATCGGATCCACCTCCCCGTGCGAGGGCAACGGCACGGGTGGCGATCCATCCGTGCTCACGGCGTCTCGCGTCTTCCCACCGTCTCGCTGCCCGGCCGCCGGCGCCAGGGTCGAACGTCCTCGGGTCGACGCTCGGACGATGCCGTCGCACCGTCCCGGACCGTTGCCCACCGTCGCACGGTGTTCACACGGCCGACATGCGCCCGCCCTACCGTTGTCCCATGCCCGAGGTGACCGTCACCACCCCGCGCGGGGTCCGGCTCTCGGCCACGTTCGAGCCGGCTACCCCGCGCACTGCGTCGAGCGCCGGGGCGACGGACTGGATCGCGCCGCCGGGCACCGCCGTCGTCTTCGCCCACGGGTTCCTCGCCGACCGCTCCTCGCGCGGGCGCGCCGACCTCTTCGCGGCCGCCTACCGGGCGCTCGGGATGGCGACCGTCCAGTTCGACTTCTCCGGCTGCGGCGCCTCGGGCGACGACGTCGTCGAGGTCGCTCGTGAGGTCGAGGACCTCGCCGCCGTCTGCGCCGACGTCAGCGCGCGCGGCTTCCCACGGCTCGTGGTCCACGGGCACAGCCTCGGCGCACTCGTGGCGCTGCGGACCTCTCTCCCGGCCGTCGAGGCGATGGTGCTCACGGGGGCGGTCACCGGCCCGATCCTGCACCCGTGGGACCGGGTGCTGTCAGCTGTCCAGCTCGGCGAGCTCGAGAGCACCGGGCGCACGACGGTCCTGGACGACGGACCATCAGGCCGCACCGGCATGGTCATCAGCCGCCAGACCCTCATGGACTTCTCCGACGTCGACCAGGGATCGCTGCTCGGGGCGGTCACCTGCCCGGCGCTCATGGTGCACGGCGGTGCGCTCGTCGACGGTGAGGAGCACCCGCTGCTCACGCGCTCGCGGGTCGGCCTGCCGTGCCTGCCGACCGGATCGGCGCTCGAGGTGGTCAGCGGCGCCGACCACTCCCTGCTCGACTACACCGACTCCGTCGTCCGCCGCGCCACCGCCTGGCTCACCACCCGCCTCACCTGACCCCACCAGCCCCGGCCCCCGGCCCCCGGCGTACGGCGTACGGCCCCTGGCTCACAACCAGGCGGAGTGCGGGATCCCGGAGTTCGCCGACCGCGCGGTCGTTCGCCGACCGCGCGGATGTTGGCGGACGCGCCGCGGGCGAGCTGGATGGAATCGAGGCGACCGCCGGCGCCCCGCTCGGCGACAATGGAGGCCCGTGAGCGACCAGCCCCCCTCCCCGCAGCCGGCGTCGGACCCCCGACGTCGCTCCGGCACGCGCGGACGCGGACGACGTCGCCCCACCGGGGCTCCCGAGGAGCATGGCGCTGGGGGCGGAGCGGAGCGGGCAACCGGGGGAGCGGAGCGGGCAACCGGGGG
>Ga0105047_10012210_pt1 | contig 13842 bp, 11 predicted proteins | sample MAT04_FD_78384 | JGI IMG/M metagenome (GOLD analysis project Ga0105047, IMG submission 78384) | Freshwater microbial communities from Lake Fryxell liftoff mats and glacier meltwater in Antarctica - MAT-04 (megahit assembly) | ecosystem: Environmental > Aquatic > Freshwater > Ice > Liftoff...
GCGCCCGGCGGGCTCGAGGTACTCGACCCGCGCACCGACACGTGGACGCCGGTACCAGCGACCGACGACGCGTTCGTGGTCAACCTCGGCGACCTGATGCAGCGCTGGACCAACGATCGCTGGCGCTCGACCCTGCACCGGGTGGTGGTGCCAGCACCCGATGCGGGCCCGTCCCGACGCCAGAGCATGGCGTTCTTCCACAATGCCAACATCGACGCACGCATCGAGGTGATCCCGTCGTGCGTCGCACCAGGCGAGCAGCCCCGCCACGCACCCGTGATCGCCGGCCCCCACCTGATGAGCAAGTTCCGCCGAGCGACCTCCTGAACGAGATCCCGTGAGCCGCACCCGCACATCCTGCGGGCGGCGCTCACGGAAAGCGGGCACGGTACGTTCGGGGAATGAGCACACCGTTCGAGCAGGCGGCGGCACGGGTGGCCGCTGGAAGTGACCACCATGACGAGGCTTCGGCGTTGGTCGCGCAGCTGTCGCTCGACGAACGGCTGTGGTGCCTCGACGGCGACCTCGAGTGCTGGCCGGGCCTGTTCGACATGATGCAGGGCGGCTACCACCGGCACACCTTCCCGGCTGCTGTCGTCGAGCGCCTCGGCATCCCGGGCATCCACTTCAGCGATGGCCCTCGCGGCTGCGTGATCGGGCCGAAGACCTGTTTCCCGGTGAGCATGGCCCGTGGTGCGTCATGGGACGTCGACCTCGAACGTCGCATCGGTGAGGCGATCGGCGCCGAGCTGCGCACCGTGGGCGCCACGTACTACGGCGGCGTGTGCGTGAACCTGCTCCGCCACCCCGGTTGGGGACGGGCACAGGAGGGCTACGGCGAGGAACCCCACCTCGTGGGCGAGATGGGCCATGCACTGGCGACCGGGGCGCAGCAGCACGTGATGGCGTGCGTGAAGCACTTCGCGCTCAACTCGATGGAGAACGCCCGTTTCACCGTCGACGTGCGCGCCGACGATCGTGCGCTCCACGAGGTGTACCTCCCCCACTTCCGCCGCATCGTCGAAGGTGGCGTTGCCAGCGTGATGAGCGCGTACAACTCGGTGAACGGCACGTTCTGCGGCGACAACCACGAGCTCCTCACCGACATCCTGCGCGGCGAGTGGGGCTTCGACGGGTTCGTCACGAGCGACTTCATCTTCGGCCTGCGCGATGCAGTGGCCTCGGTGCAGGCTGGGCTCGACATCGAGATGCCGTTCCGCCAGCAGCGGGCGATGGTGCTCGCCGATGCCATCGCCGACGGCCGGCTCTCGGTGGCCGACGTCGATGCATCGGTCACCCGCACGGTGGCCACGCTGCTGCGGTTCCATGCGATCACGTCGCGCACCGTCGATCCGGATGTCTCGACGATGCCCACGCACCGGGCGCTCGCGCGCGAGGCCGCAGCCAAGTCGATCGTGCTGCTCCGCAACCACGGCCTGCTGCCCCTCGCCGCCGAGGGCCTCCGGCGCGTGGCCGTGATCGGTCGACTCGCACGAGTGAAGAACCTCGGCGACAAGGGGTCGAGCGACGTGGTGGTCACCGACGTCGTCACCCCGCTCGACGGCCTGCACGCCGCACTCGCGCACGTCGAGGTCGTCCACAGCGACCGCGACACCTCGATCGCGCAGGACGCCGACGTCGCCATCGTGGTGGTGGGGCACACCCACGCCGACGAAGGTGAGTACATCGACGCGGCCGGCACCGCCGGACTGATGGGCACGATGTTCCCGGCGATGTCCGATCCCGACCGGGCGGCGATCGCAGCGCAGTCAGCTCCTGGCGCACCTCCCGCCGCCACGCGACCCGCTGAAGACGCAGGCGGGACAACAGCACTCGACGAGAGCGGCTTCGCCCCGGGCGGTGACCGGCGTTCGCTGCGTCTGTCGAGTGACGACGAGGAGCTGGTGCTCGCCACGGTGGCCGCGAACCCGAACACGGTCGTGGTGGTGATGGGCGGCAGCGCGATCGTGATGGAGGCGTGGCGGCACGACGTGCCGGCCATCGTGCTGCTCTGGTACCCGGGCATGCAGGGTGGCCACGCACTCGCCGACGTGCTCGTCGGAAACGTGGCACCGAGCGGGCGGCTGCCGTTCAGCATCCCGGCCGACGAGTCGCACCTGCCGCACTGGGACCCGGATGCAGCGACCGAGGTGTACGACCTCTGGCACGGCCACTGGAAGCTCACCCGCGACGGCCACACGGCCGCCTACCCGTTCGGATACGGCCTCACCTACACCACGTTCGCGCTGAGCGACCTGGTGGTCGATGCCGACGGTGGGTTCGCACAGGTGACCGTGACGAACACCGGAGCTGTCGACGCCGACGCTGTGGTGCAGCTCTACGCAGGGGTACCCGGCTCGCGATTCGAACGTCCCCTCGAACGGCTCGTCGGCTTCACCCGTGTGCACGTGGCAGTCGGTGGCGTGATCACCGCACCCGTACGGCTCGACCTCCGCCAACTCGACGTCCGCCAGGGCTCCGACTGGATCACCGAGGGCGGCACGTACCGCATCACAGCCGCCCAGCACGTCGGCGATCCACATGCCCTCCACGCCGACCTGCACCGTCACGAGGCCGCCTGGCCCGCACGCTGACCGGCACGAACGCTGGCTGGCACGAACGCTGGCTGGCACGAACGCTGGCTGGCCCGCACGCTGACGGGCGCAGCCACGCGCAGGCATACGCTCCCCGCATGGCACTGCACCCGAACGGCATCAACCACATCGCCATCGCCACACGCGACATCAAGGGCCAGATCGAGTTCTTCACCGACGTCCTCGGCGGCGAGCTGAAGGCCCTGTACTGGATGCATGGGGTGGCCGACACGTTCCATGCCTTCGTCGAGCTCAGCCCTGCGTGCTACGTCGCCTTCCAGCAGCACCCGAACAACCCCGACCAGCAGCTGCTCGGCATCACCCACGCCGGCAACGCCGGTGGACAGGTGACGGCAGGAACGATGCAGCACCTCGCCTTCAACGTCGACACCCTCGACGACCTGCTCGCCATGCGCGACCGCATCCGTAGCCGTGGGGTGCCGGTGCTCGGCCCGATGAACCACGGGATGTGCGCGTCGATGTACTTCGCCGGGCCGGAGGGGCTGGCGCTCGAGGTCGCCACCGGCGGTGCGATCGACGAACGCGCGTGGATCGATCCGGAGGTTCAGGCGCTCGCCGGCATCAGCGACGACGAACTCGGCCGCTACACCGCACCTGCCGCGTACGAGCGCCCGGTCGAGGCGGTCGCCCAGCCGGCGTTCGATCCGTCCAAGCCGCACCTCGTGTACCCCGAGCCCGTCTACCGGGCGATGCTCGGCGCCCCCGACGCAGCGATGTGGACCGCCGTGACCTCGGAGCCGCCCGTGCAGGTACCGTGACCGTCCGTATGGACGAGCCCACTTTCGAGCAGTACGACCTGATCATCCTCGGCGCCGGCAGCGGCAACTCGATCGTCACACCGGCGATCGACGACTGGAAGGTCGCGATGGTGGAGGAATGGGTGTTCGGCGGCACCTGTCTGAACCGCGGCTGCATCCCGACGAAGATGTTCGTGCACGCCGCCGACATCGTGCAGACGGTGGAGCACTCCGCCCATCTCGGCGTCGATGCCCACGTCGACGGCGTCCGCTGGCTCGACATCCGCGACCGGGTCTTCGACCGCATCGACCCCATCGCCGCCGGGGGCGAGCAGTACCGCACTCACGAGTGCCCCAACATCACGGTGCACGCCGGCCGAGGCCGTTTCGTGGGCGAGCGGCGGATGGAGGTGGTCACCCCCACAGGCGTCACCCGCATCGAGGCCCGTCAGATCGTGATCGCAGCCGGCGCCCGACCGATGGTGCCCGACACACCCGGCCTGGCCGAGGTGGGGTACTTCACCAGCGACGACATCATGCGCATCGACGAGGTGCCCGAGCACCTCATCGTGTTGGGCGGCGGCTTCGTCGCCTGCGAGCTCGCCCACGTGTTCGGCTCGTTCGGCGCGAAGGTCACGATCGTGCTGCGTGGTCAGCACCTGCTGCGCTCCGAGGACCACGACGTCAGCATGGCCATCACCGAGGCCTTCGCCAAGCGGTTCGATCTCCGGGTCGGCACCACCATCGACGCGGTCGAACGCCACGGCGACCGGGTGCACCTCACCCTTCGCGACGGCAGCGTGCTCGAGGGCAGCCACATCCTCGTCGCCACCGGACGCGTGCCGAACAGCGACCTCATCGATGCTGCCGCGTGTGGTCTCGCACTGCATCCCGACGGTCGGATCGTCGTCGACGAGACCGGCGCCACCTCGGTGCCGGGCGTGTGGGCGCTGGGCGACATCAGTTCGCCCTACATGCTCAAGCACGTGGCCAACCACGAGGCGAGGACGGTGGCGCACAACATCGTCGAGCCCGACGTGTTGCGTACGAACGACTACCGGGCGGTGCCGCACGCGGTGTTCACCAACCCGCAGATCGCCAGCGTGGGACTCACCGAGCACGAGGCCCGCGCCGCCGGCATCGACGTGATGGTCGCCACCCAGCGCTACGCCGACGTGGCCTACGGCTGGGCGCTCGAGGACACGACCAGCTTCTGCAAGCTGATCGCCGATCGCACCACCCGCCGCCTGGTCGGTGCTCACATCATCGGCCCGCATGCCTCGAGCCTGATCCAGCAGCTGGTCCAGGGCCTGCGTTACGACGCAACGATCGATGACATGGCACGCGGCCAGTACTACATCCACCCTGCCCTCGGTGAGGTGGTGGAGAACGCCCTGGTGCAGTTCCCCACTGCCTGACGTCGGTCGCGACCTCAGGTCGCAATGTCAGGTCGCAATGTCAGGTCGCGATGTCAGGTCGCAATGTCTGGCGGCGTCTTTGCCGCCACGCTCGACCGAGGCGGGTCGGAGCCACCGGTCACGGCGTGAGATACGGAACCAGCGCGTCCTCGGACACCTCCGAGCGCGGGCTGTCGAACGCGACCGCACCTCGGTCGAGCACCATCACCCGATCCGACAGCCGCAGCACCAACCCGAGGTTCTGCTCCACCAGGAGCAGCGCCATCCGGGTCGTCAGGGCCGCCAGACGCTCACCGATCTCTTCCACCACCCCGGCCCACACGCCTTCGGTGGGCTCGTCCATCACCAGCAGCGACGGGCCACTGAGCAGGGCGCGAGCGATCGCGAGCATCTTTCGCTCTCCCCCGCTCATGGTTCCTGCGACCTGATCGAGCCGATCGCCGAGCTTGGGGAAGATCGCGATCGCCATGTCGAAGTCCGGTCTGCCCCGCTTCGGGCCCGCCAGTGTCCCGAGGGTGAGGTTCTCGCGAACCGTGAGGCCGCTGAAGACCGGGTTGTCCTGGGGCACATACGCGATCCCGCGGCGGGTGATGGCAGAGGGCGGGGTTCCTGGCGGAATCGGACGACCGTCGAAGGTGACGTCGCCGGCCGTGCGGCGCAGCTCGCCCATCACATGGCGCAGCAACGTGGTCTTGCCCGCGCCGTTCAGACCGACGATCGACACGACACCGTCGCGGGGCACGGTGAACGACACGTCGGTGAGCACCTGGCTGCGTCCGTAGCCACCGCACAGGCGATCGACCTGCAACAACGGAGCGGTGAAGTCGGTTGCGTGCGCGAAGGAATCAGACACGGGTGAGGAACACCTCTCGCACGAGCGGATCCGCCTCGATCTCGGCTGCGGTGCCGTTGGCCACGACCGCCCCCTGGGCGAGGACCGTCAGCTCGGTGCACAGATCCTTCACGAACTCGAGATCGTGGTCGACGATCAGCACACCCGACCGCTGCGCGGCCGCTGCGATGATGCCGCCGGTGCGGCGCCGCTCCTGCGGGCTCATACCGGCGGTGGGTTCGTCGAGCAGCAGCACCGCCGGGTCGAGCGCGCAGGCCATCGCGATCTCCAGCCACTGCTGCTGCCCGTGCGACAGCACGCTGGCCTTGTCATCTGCGCATCCCGCGAGCCCCGCCTGTTCCAGCCGATCCAGCGTGCTCTGGTGGAGGCGGTGACGCGACCTCGACAGAACCAGTCGTGGGAGCGACTCGTGTGCCTGCAGCGCCAGCAACATGTTGTCGGCCACGGTCAGCTCGGGGTACACGCGCGCCAACTGGAACTTGATCGACAGGCCTCGCCGGCTCCGCTTCGACGCTGGAGCGGTGGTGACATCCACCCCGTTCATCAGCACCGCCCCTCGCTGCGCCCTCTGTTTGCCGGCCAACGTGTGCAGCAGCGTGCTCTTGCCCGACCCATTGGGCCCGATCAGCCCGTGCACGCTGCCGGCTTTCACGGCCAGCGTCACACCGCTCAGCGCCCGGAGGGTTCCGAACGCCACGTGGATGTCGACGGCTTCGATGGCCGCTCTCGGTGTGTCGGTCATGCTGGCTCCCCGCTGAACTGCATCCTGCCGCGGCCACGGAAGCGTTCACGCAGCCGGCGCACAGGCAGCGACACGATGCCGTCGGGCAGGAACGTGATGCACGCGAGCAGCGCAGCTCCCACGAGCACGGGCCACAGGCGCGGGTAGCGGTCCTGCATCACCCGACCGAGCAGCTCGAGCAGCACCACGCCGAGCAGCGCGCCCCACACGCGCCCGCGTCCGCCCAACACCAACCACAGCAGCACCTGCGTCGACAGACCGACGCCGACGAAGCCCGGCGACACGAATCCCTCGTGCAGGCCGTACATGCCGCCCGCCATGCCGGCGAGCAGCCCCGACAGCACGAGCGCTGCGATCTGGATCCGCTGGCGCGAGTAGCCCAGGAACTCGGCGCGTTCTTCGTCGTCGCGGATCGCGAGCAACGACAGGCCGAACTGGCTGCGGGTGACGCTCACGACGACGGCGAAGGCGACGGTGAACACGGCGAAGGCCGCGTAGTAGAAGCGGATCCCGAGGTCGATCTGATAACCGAACAGCAGCGGGATCGGGAGACCGGGGATGCCGTTGGCCGCTCCGAGGGTGGGCCAACCGTTGGCGAGCCGCTCAGCGGCGTAGGCGAGGGCCAGGGTCGCGAGACTGACGTAGATGCCGCCGACGCGGTTGCTGCCGGCGAACAGGAAGATCGCGATCGCGAACGCTGAGAGCCCGCTCAGCAGGATCGCCGGCGGGATCAACCCTTGCAGCTCGACCCACCCCCATCGCGAGGCGAGCATGCCCGTGGTGTAGGCACCCACACCGAACAGCAGCGCATGCCCGAGGGTGAAGATGCCCGCGTAGCCCCACACCAGGTCGGCCGACATGGCGAGCACCGCGAGCAACAGGAGTCGAGTGGAGAACTGCAACCAGTACGACTGGTCCATCGCGCTCAACCCGATGGGCAGGGCACCGAGCGCGACGAACGCGCCGATGGTCGACACCGTCGACCATCGGACGCGTTCGCCGACCCGTGCCACGACCATGGTCAGCCGCACTCCGTCGGGTCGATCGTGCCGGCCGAGAGCAGTTCCTTGACGCTGCCGTCCGCCTGTACCTCGCCGATGAAGATGGGCAGCGAGCAGTGCTTCGTCCCGGCCTTCATCGCAGCGGGGCCGCCCGGGTTGCCCTCGAACACGGCGGTGTCCATCGCTGCGGCGACTGCGTCGGTGTCGAGGCTGCCGGCGGTCTCGACGGCGTTCTTCCAGAGGTAGAACGAGCGGTACCAGGCGGGCGTGTTGAAGGTGGACGAGAACGACGCGTCCGGGTATGCGGCTGCGAACGCCTCGCGGACCTCGGTCCCCGCTGGGCTGTCGACGCTGAAGAAGTAGTCCTGTGAGGCCAGCATCCCGGTCGCCGCATCGGCGAACAAGATCTGCGAGGTCTCGTCGAACAACGTGCCTGCGATCTTGCCGGTGAAGCCACCGTCGATGATCGCCTTGTGGAACGGGATGCTCAGCGGCAGCACCACCACGCTGAACAACACCTCGGCCTCGGACGACAGCACCTTGTTCTGCAGCGCCGAGATGTCGGTCGCGTCGAGCGGGTAGTACTCCTCGCCCACCACCGTGCCACCGCCGGCCTCCACGAGTTCGCGCACCTTCCCGAGGATGTTCCGCGGGTAGATGTAGTCCGCACCCGCGAGGAAGAACGTCTTGCCGGCGTTCTCGAGCAGGTACGGGATGAACGGGTCGAGCTGCTGATTCGGGGCCTGGCCGGTGTTGAACACCAGTTCGGTGCACTCGTTGCCCTCGTACGACGCGGGCCAGATGTACATCGTGTTGCCCCGCGTGGCGATGACGCTCTTGATCGCCTCGCGCATGTTGCTCGCGATGCCGCCGATCACCATCGCGACCTTGTCCTGCTCGACGAGCTTGCGGGCCACCTGGGCACCGATGGCCGGATCGGTGGCGGAGTCGACGAGCACCATCTCGAGCGGACGGCCGAGCACCCCTCCCTCGGCATTGATCTTGTCGATGGTGAACTGGGCGATCGCCTGGTTCGAGAGCCCGACCACGCTGAAGGGGCCGGTGATGTCGGTGAGCACCCCGACCTTGATCGGATCCCCGGACGGCGCTCCGCCGGTCGAGGCATCGGTGGCGGGTGCGCTCGCGCCGTCGGTGCTCGGCGCAGCAGTGTCGGATGTCGTTTCCTCGTCGTCGCCGCACGCGGCCAGCACGCCGGACAGACCGAGGCCGATCACGCCTGTCGTCATCGCCAGTTTCTTCAGGGCCTCACGGCGGGTGAAGTCGTTGCTCATGGGTATTTGCTCCTTTGTTCACGGATCTTGTGCACGTGATCACGACCCGCCGCGCGAGAAGAGACCAGCGGGCCGAACGCGCATCACGACGATGGCGGCCACGATGATGATGACGTCGGTGATGTAGCCGTCGATCCACAACGGCAGCAGGCCGCTCGCGACACCGATCGTGCCGGCGCCGAAGATCGGACCGAGGAAGGTGCCGAGACCGCCGAGCATCACTGCGATGAACGAGCGGACGAGGTACTGCACACCGAGGTCGGGATAGAAGGTCTGCACGGGCACGATCAGCGCGCCGGCCAGCCCCGCGAGCGCCGCACCGAATGCGTAGGTCCCCGAGAAGACCAGGCGGGTGGGGATGCCTGCGGCCTCGGCCAAGCCCGGGTTGTCGAGGGTCGCGCGCACCCTGAGCCCGATGTCGGTGCGGCTCACCAGCAGCCAGCAGCCGAACAGGATCACGAGCACGGCGACGATCAGGACGAGTCGCCACGTGGACAACAACGCACCTCCCACGGCGAAGGTGCCGTCGATCGGCGGCGTGACCGGCAGTGCCTGCACCGTCATGCGTGCCCGCGTGATCTCTCGGATGATCAACCCGATCGCGAAGGTGGCGAGGAGTGCGCCGGCGGGACGCCCGGTGAACCGACTGATGATCGACCGCTCGAGCGCGAATCCGATGAGGCCGACCACGAACGGTGCAAGGAGCATCCCCACCAACGCCGATCCGAACCAACGCTCGGACAACAGCGAGCAGGCAGCACCGAGCAGGACGAGTTCCCCGTGGCACAGGTTGAAGACCCGCATCATGCTGACGATCACCGCCATGCCGAGCACGAGCAGGACCAGGATCGACGTCAGGCTCAGTGTGTCGAACACCGCACGGATCGCAGTGTCCATCAGCTATCGATGGGCTCCGAGCTTTGTCTCGAGGTCGCGAACATGTTCCACCGCGGCGAGGATCGGCTCGAGCTGGAACGGTCGCGGCGTCACCTGAGCCGGGAACGGCATCAGGTCGATGAACGGATCGACCACGCCGGAGTCGATGCCGCTCATCGCCTCGAGCACGGCGAGGCCGCAATAGGGCACGTACACCGGGGAATAGCCACCTTCGTGCGACATCACCAGCCGACCCACGCAGAGATCGTCAGCCAACTCGACCAGCATCTTCGCCATCGCGGAGAACCCGGTGGACGTCACGGTCATCGAACCGAGCGGGTCCAACGAGGCCGCATCGAATCCACTCGCCGCCACGATCAGGTCCGGGCCGAAGGCGCGCAGCGCAGGGATCACGACCTGTTCGAATGCGGCGATGTACGTGCCGTTGCCCGAACCGGCGTAGAGCGGCACGTTGATCGTGTACCCGTGCCCGGCTCCATTGCCGCGCTCGTCGACGAGCCCGGACTCCACCGGGTACAGCTGCTCCTGATGGATCGAGATGGCCAACGTGTTCGGATCGTCGTAGTAGATCCACTGGGTGCCGTTGCCGTGGTGCACGTCGAAGTCGACCACGGCCACTCGCAGACCCGGCTCGGCCACCCGGGCCCGTTGCACCGCCACGGCGATGTTCGAGAACATGCAGAACCCCATACCCGTCTCGCGTACTGCATGGTGCCCGGGGGGCCGCACGAGTGCGTACGCATTGCGCACACGGCCCTCCATCACGGCGGCCACGGCCGCCGCGGTGCCACCTGCAGCGAGCAGCGCGATCTCGTAGGAACCGGGACCGAAGGGCGAGTAGTCGTCGCCTGCGTCGCCGCCGTGCTTGCTCGCGCTCTCGGTGCGGATTCGCTCGATGTGTTCCGCGGTGTGCACCCGCAACAGGTCCTCGACCGTGGCAGGGGCGATCGCGAGTCGCACCAAGAACTCGGCGATGCCGCTCACCTCCACGAGGGATGCGAAACGAGCCTTCGACTCGGGGGATTCGAAGTGGGTGAAGGGCTGCACCATCCCACCACCGGGAACGATTCCTGCGGCGGTGCCAGTGTCGTGCCAGGCGAATCGTTCATGCCACACGTATCCGGTGCGAGACGAGGGTAGGACGGCCATGGGACGCATTGTCGGCCGGGCACTGGCGACGATCAATACGTCATTCGGCGTACGGTCGGCCGGAGCAGCCCGGACCGAGCAGCCGCGACGTGGCCCGGCCGTCGACCACGAGGTCGAGATCGATCACGCCTTCCTGCACGCAGATCACCGCCGCCTGCGATCGCGACGAACATTCGAGCTTGGCCAGCACTCGCTCGACGTGCTTTCCCACGGTGCGCGGACTGATCTGCAGATTGGTGGCGATCGCCTTGTTCGCCATCCCCATCGCCAACGTGGTGGCGATCTGCAACTCACGACGGGTGAGGCCGTAGGGCAGCGGCTCGGGGCGAGCGCTCACGTCGACGTGTTCGCCCGACACCTTGGGTCGTGTGAACTCGACCTGCTGCCACATGCCTTCGTGGTGCCACAGCGCGCGCAGCGACGCACTCGGTCCAGCGGCGAAGCGTTCGGCGGCGCGCGCGATCTTCATCGGTGGTTCATCGCCGTTGCGCCAACGAAGCGTCGGCCGAGGGGTCTCGGGGCTGGACGCAGCGACGATCCCGGCGACGAGGAACGACACGGCATGCACGAAGTCACGGATGTCGTCGTCGAAGTGACGCCGCCGCTCCGCACTCATGTGGAGCATCCCGACGTACACCTCGTCCTCGGTGAACAGCGCCGCAGTGAGTCCGTCGTCGAAACCTCGTGGCTGCAACTGCTCGAGGAACGTCTCGGAGTCCCGGAAGTCGTAGGGCTCGTCGTCGATCCGCAACGGGAGGCGACCGGCGACGATCCGCTTCGACGGCACCGTGGTGGGGAACTGTTCGACCATGTAGCGATCGAGGTCGCCGTCGTAGCCGTGGTTGCTCGCTCCGACATGGCAGCCACGGTGCGCATCCCACCGCACCAGGTTGGCGGCCACGAACCCACAGGCGGAACGTAGGAGCTCGAACAGGCTCGCCGCGGTCAGGTCGTCCCGCGCCGCACCCGCGAGCCGGCCGAGCTCGCCGGCGACTCTCAGCTGCTCACTCGAACAGTGCACGCAACGGCCTCGGGCCTCGGGACTGGGACATGATCGCCGTATCGTAGCCCTGGAACGCTCGAAGCTTCGGAGGTGAACGCCGCCGACGAACGAGGCGGAAACACCCGCCACTCGGAGGATCAGCCGCAGCGATCGAGGGTGTTCGGCACCTCGGGCAGACCGCTCACGCGGTGCAGGTCGCGAAACGCGGCCAGCTCGGGGAACGCCTCGAACCAGGCCATCTTGGGCTGGACGCCCGCTGGGACATCGAGGTCGAACACGAAGGCGCTGAACGACTCGGCCAGATCCTCTTCCGGGGAACTGGCCGCGTAGGCGCCGAGGAACGCCGGATCGAGCTCGCAGCGCTCGATCCCGAGGTCGGGGTCGGCCGAGCCGTCCTCCGGCTGGGCGATCAGATCGTCGTCGCCCCAGAAGGCCTCGATCCACAGCGCGAGGTAGCTGTCGGCGTAGACGCACCCGGCCCCGTTCCAGTAGACGTCGCACTGGTCCTCGTCGGCGCCGACATCGAGTTGGTCGGGCGTCTGGGTGAACACGTGCGACAACTCGTGGGCCATCGTCAGCCGCATCTCGTCGGGCTGCTCCTCGGCCGCGGGCAGGTCGATCGCGATCAGGAACCGCTCGTATTGCTCGTCGTCGGCTGCCCCTGCGAAAGCCACCGTGTCACTGTCGCTGGCGAACCCGCCGAGCAGTACCACGGGCTCGAGCTGCTCGGGAGGCGCGACGGCAGCCAACGCGAGCCACGCCTCGACCAACGGGAGCGACGGATCGCCGAAGCAGAGCCCGGCCAACGCTCCGTCGACCACCGCATAGATCGATTCGACCGGCCCTTCGTCCTCGCCGACGTCTGCCGCATCACACGGTGCATCGGCGACCATGTCGACGAGATCGGCCACATCACCACCGTCGAGCAACCCGAATCCCGACCCGCCGTCGCTGCCGCTGTCACCGCCGAGGTCACCGTCCGTGCCGCATGCCCCGAGCAGCAGGGCGGCGGCAACCAGCACGAGGCAGCTTCGCATGGGGTCGAACTCTACGGTCCCCTCACCTCCACCGCAGCTGCTCGCGGCACCGGCTGTCGCGCTGCTTGCGTGCTCAGACGGCGGTGTACCAGCGCTGGGCCACCAGCTCGGGCGCGCTTCGCCGCGCTGGCGGCGCTCGACCTGATCGATGCACGGAGCACCGAACGCACGGCGCTGAGCATGGTGCAGCGGGCGCCGATCCCCTTCCCGCCCGAACCGCTGCGCGCGATCGTCGTCAGCGCGACGAAGCGTTCACCGATCCACGAGGATCAGAACGGCCGCCGGAACGCATGGCTCCGCGTGCTCGATCGCGTCGGCAGCGGCTTCGACACCTGACCCTGCGTCGCTGCGCCCGCGCACCTGGCGACGCGAGGCCCTGGCGAGGAGGTGTCAGGTCTTGCGAAGGGTGAGACGCGACCAGGCCCCGACGAAGATCTGATCGCCGTCGTCGAGCACGGTCGGCACACCTGAGGCGAGCGGCACGCCGTCATCGGCGGGCACCTGACCGCGCCCGAGGACGTATGTGCCGTTGGTCGACGACAGGTCGACCACGCTGAGCACATCGCCCTCGAGCACCAGCTGCGCGTGTCGTCGCGAGACGGCGGTGTCGGTGTCGAGCGCCACCTCCGGACGCACGCCGCGCGACTGGCTCGTGCGGCCGATCATCGACGCGTGCTGTTGCAGCGGCACGGTGCTCGTCGACGGTGACGGCAGCGGCCGATCGGCGAGCTCACCCTTCAGCGCGTACCACGCCGGGTCGACCTCGACGATCACCACCCAGCTCGGGCTCACGGGTGCGGGCCCGGTGGCGGTCGCTCCCGCCGGATCTGCGATGGGATCGATGGCAGCGGGATCGGCCGGCGCTACAGACGCAGCGGCAGCCGGCGCTGGGACCGCTGGGGCGGGCGGCGGCTCGGGTGCCTGACCAGTGACGAAGTCGTACCCGCACGACTCGCAGAACAGGTTGTCGGCGGCGTTGATCGCGCCACAGTGCGGGCACGAGACAGGCGCGATCGCCGATGCGCCGGATGTGCCGACCGACGACCCACCGGAAGCAGGGGGCGATGCACCACCGGCACCACCGGCACCACCGGCACC
>Ga0105047_10012211_pt1 | contig 13841 bp, 11 predicted proteins | sample MAT04_FD_78384 | JGI IMG/M metagenome (GOLD analysis project Ga0105047, IMG submission 78384) | Freshwater microbial communities from Lake Fryxell liftoff mats and glacier meltwater in Antarctica - MAT-04 (megahit assembly) | ecosystem: Environmental > Aquatic > Freshwater > Ice > Liftoff...
CGGCTAAGCTTCGGGGCGCAGTCGTTCGACCCGGCAGAGCTGAAAATCCTTGAACGCCACCACGACCCGACGGACGTCGATCGCAGCATCGAACTGGCGCGGCGGGCCGGGTTCGAACGGCTGAACGTCGACCTCATCTACGCGATCCCGGGGCAGACGGTCGATTCGTGGAAACGATCGCTCGAACGGGCGCTGGCGCTCGGGATCGATCATCTGTCGTGCTACGGATTGACGTACGAATCGAACACGCCCATGGCCGTCCGCAAGCGCCTCGGTGAGTTCGAGCCGGCGGCGGATGAGGTGGAACTGGAGATGTTCAAGCTGGCGCGCGATACGCTCAGCGCCCGCGGGATCGAGTGGTACGAGATCAGCAACTACGCCCGCGCCGGGCAGGAATGCCGACACAACCTCGTCTACTGGACCGGCGGGAACTACGTCGGCATTGGCCCGAGTGCGGCGTCGCATGTGGAGGGGCATCGGTTCAAGAATCGCCCGCACCTGGGCGAATGGGAACTGGCCGTTCCGTCGGGCGATCTGCCGGTGGTCGAGCACGAGCTGCTCACGCCCGCCCAGCGAGCCAGCGAGCGCGTGATGCTGGAACTTCGCCTGCGCAAAGGCGTGCGGTTCGCGGACCTGGTCCGATATGATGATTTCAACGCTCGTACGCATTATGCGGACGTGCTTTCAAGTCTCGCCTCGCTGGGCCTGATTGCGCTCAACAGCGAAGGATTCCGCCTGACCGAGCCCGGATTAAACGTCGCCGACGCCATCGCCGGCGAGTTTGCCTGAGCGATAACAACGCAGATTTTCCAGTCGATATTAAGCCCCCCGCCCGTTTCGTCGATGTCTTTGATGCGGGGCCGTCCTGCGCCCGCAAGTCTGTAAGGCGCTTCGCAGCTTCGCCGGTTTGCCCGGCTTGACTGTGAATCGTAATTCGATGTCGGAGACGTGCGCAATGCTGGGATTCGTCAAGAGCCTGTTCGCCACCAAGCCCGGTCCGATCGGAATCGATCTGGGGACCGACACGCTCCGTCTCGCCCAGTGCATCAACGACGGCAAAGAATGGCAATTGATCGCCGCCGCGTGTACGGACGTGCCGTCGGGCGTGCGGACGAGCGCGGAGTCGCTCAACCAGTTCGTGGTCGAAGCGCTTCGCGAGCTGATGCACCAGGGCAAGTTCAAAGGCCGCGAGGCAATCCTGTGCGTGCCGTCGACCGACCTGATCATCCAGCACATTCGCATGCCCAAGCTGGACGATAGCGAAACGAAAAAGACGCTCCCCTGGGAACTGAAAGGCAAACTCCCGATCGATCCCAACGGCGCGGTGTTGCGTCACCTGATCGCCGGCGAAGTGCAGGTCAATAACGAACCGAAGAACGAAGTCGTCGTGATGGCGACGCCGCGATCCACGGTCTCGAACCTGCTCCAAATCTCCGCCAAGGCCAAGATCGAAGTGATCGGCATGAACGTTGAGCCCAAGGCGGTGGTCGACTGTTTTGGCCACGTTTACCGGCGAAAAACCGATGCCGATGTCGTGAGCTGTTTCATCGACATCGGCTGCAAATCCACCCGCGTCACCATTGCCCGTGGCGGGCTGATCGTTTTCGCCCGCGCGATCCCGATCGGCGGGGATACGTTCTCGCAGGCGGTCGCGGACGCGATGCACATCAGCTTTGAACAGGCCAAGCTGCTGCGCATCAAGCTTGCCAGCACGCCGATCGCCCGGCCGCAACCGTTCATCACCCGGCCTGAGCCGGTTGCGGCAGAGGAGCCGCCTTCGGAGAACCACTCGTTCGCGCTGCTGGGTCTGGCCCCGCGCCAAGACCGCCGCCACGTCGTCGAACCGGTCGCGATCGTGCCCCCATCGCTCCCGGACGACCAGGCCGACCAGCTCCGCCTGGTCGACGCCGCGTACGCCAATCTCATCACGCATCTCTGCGACGAACTGAACCTTTGCCGGCGCTACTACGAAGCAACCTTCGCCCAGCACCCCGTCGACCGAATCATCTTCATCGGCGGCGAATCGCGGCAGCGAACGATGTGCCAGGGGATCGCGCAGACGCTGGGTCTCGCGGCGCAGCTTGGCGATCCGATGGTCCGCATGGGCAAGACGACCGAAGTGGGTCCGGAGAGTGGGATCGATCCGAAACAGCCGCAGCCCGCGTGGGCGGTGGCGCTTGGGTTATCCATGGGTCCGGTCGCGGCGGAACAACCGCTGGCCAAGAGTGCATAGACGAAACGAAGTTGAGGCGACTATGAACGCACCGAACCAGCTCAGCTTTCTTCCGGACGACTACCTCGTCCGCAAAGCTCAGCACCGAACCAACCTGATCTGCGCCACGCTGTTTGTTGTGATGATCTCCGCGATCGCGGTGGCATTCACCACCGCGGAGCGTGGGCTTCGCGATGCCGAGCGTCGCCATGCCGCGATCGACCAGCAATACACCGACGCCGCCCGCCGCATCGCCGAGATGAAGCAGTTGCAGGATCGCCAGAAGGTGCTCGCCCGCCAGGCGGACCTGGCGGCGTCGCTGCTGGACCGGGTTCCGCGGTCGTACATGCTCGCCGAGATCACCAACAAGCTTCCCGGCGGCGTATCACTTCGGGACATGGAACTTGGCCGGAAGAAGAAACTCGCGACCAATGCCGCCGTGGACAAGAAGACGGCGTTCGCCAGGAAGAAAACCGCCAAGCCCGGCGCTACTGCGAAAGAATTGCAGCTCCCCCCGCCTCCGGAGCAGTTCGATTCGCTGATCAAACTGACCGGTATCGCGGCCAATGACGCGCAGGTGGCGATGTTTGTCACGAACCTCACCGAGTCGAATTTGTTCACGGACGTCAATCTGCTGCTCAGTGCCCAGCTCGAGCGCACGGAAGGCGATCTCCGCAAGTTCAACCTCGAAATGCAGCTTAGCCCCACCGCCGACATCCGGCCGGCGGCGAATGCGGCTCCGGCCACTCTCACGCAGGTGCAGCAATGAAAATCGGCCTTCGCGAAATCATCTTCTTCAAGCTCATGATCGCGCTGCTGCTGGCGTCGTACTTCTTTGGCTTCAAGCGAATGCAGGAGAAGCGCCTGTCGTACGAAACCGAGATCGCCACCAAGCAGCAACGCCTGGCCGATCTCGCCCGCGCCTCGCGCGACATCGACGACATGACCCAGCGGCTGAAAAAGCTCGAACAGGCGATCAATATCTTCGAGAAGAAGCTGCCAGCAGAGCAGGAAGTCGACAGCATTCTCAACCACGTGACGACGCTGGTCGAACGTCACAAGCTTTACAGCAAGAGCTTCAAACCGAACCCGAAGATGGTGATCGGCCCGAACTTCCGCGAGCGCCAGATCGAACTCACGCTCAACGGAAATTTTTTCGGCTACTACGCCTTCCTGCGCGATATCGAACGGCTCGAGCGAATTATCAAGATCACCGACATGAAGCTCACGCGCATCGACGAACAGGACGGACAGATGCAGGCCGTCATGAAGATGAGCATCTTCTTTGATCCCGGCGGCGCAAGCGTGGCGTCGAGCAACTAGATGTAGGGCACGCGATTGCGTGCCGAGCGACCGACCGGCACGCAATAGCGTGCCCTACGTGAAGAGACTGACCATGAGCGAAAACGAAACCAACGAACCCGCCATCGCCGAACCGTCTGACGTGATGAGCGACGAACTCGCCGGCGAGACGAAGAAGCGCCCGTCGCGCGGCACGGTGGTGCTGGGCGTGCTGTTTCTTGCGGCCTTGGGTGGCCTGGCGTTGATGCACATGCGGGCCGGCCCTTCCACCGCACAGGCATCGAGCGAGGCCGCCATGACCGTCAACAGCTTCCTCGGCGATGGCAAGAAGAACCTCGCGTCCATGCAGGCCAACCTGAACGACACCGACAAGCTCGTCGCCCAGTTCCGCGCCTTCCCCGCCGCCGCCCAGGTGCCGCTGGAGGATTTGAAGCGGAACCCGTTCAGCGACACGAAGAGCGGCATGAAGCCCGTGGATCAGAACGCCAACGCCGACCGTCAGGCAAAGCTGACCGAGGCACTCAAGCACGTCGGTACGTTGAAGCTGCAGTCGATCATGTTCAGCGAGACGAATCGCTCGTGCATGATCGACGGCAAGTTTCGTGCCGAGAACGACGCGTTCGATGATTTTGTCGTCGAACGCATCAACGCATCGAGCGTGATCGTCAAGACCGCCGGGTTTCGGTTCGAGCTAAAGGTGAAGAACTGATGTTCGGCAAACGCTCCTCCAACACCGCCGCCGCGATCGACGTGGACGATGGGTTCGGCGCCGTCGAGCAACTATGGGCTCCGCCCACGCAGTCCGCGGTTAAGACGGTCGAGCAGTTGCTGCTGGATCGCGGGCACATCGCCGAAGAGCAACTGCTCCAGGCCCGCAACGTCCAGCGGCAGACGCCCGGCAAAACGATCGCGCAGATACTACTAACGATGTCCGCCGCGACGGAGCAGCAGATTCTCAGCGCCCAGGCGCAGACGCTCGGGTTGGCGTTCGAGAACATCGAGAAATCGAAGGTCGAGCAGCAGGCATTCGATCTTCTGCCCGTGGAATACATCCGCCAGCACTTGGTGCTCCCCTTCCGCATGGAAGGAACGGCGGTCGTCGTCGCCGTGACCGAGCCGACGAACGTCTTCCTGATTGACGAGGTGAAGCGCAAGCTGAAGCGCGAGATCAAGCTGATCGTCACGCTGCCCGGCGATATCACGCGCGTGGTGGAGCAGATCGCCTCGGGCGACAGCGATATTCGCGTCGACGAGATCATCAAGGACATGGCCGAGGACGACGTCCAGCTCGTCAAGGAGACGGTGACCGACGACATCACCGACCTTGAAAAAGCCGGCTCGGAATCGCCGGTCATCCGCTTCGTCAACTACGTCATCCATGACGCGATCAAGCAAGGCGCCAGCGATATTCACATCAAGCCGAAGGAGAAGGCGCTTAAAGTTCGTTACCGCATCGACGGCATCCTGTTCGAAGCGATGAATCCGCCGCACACGATGGGGCCTGCCATCACCAGCCGCCTGAAGATCATGGCGAACCTGGACATCTCCGAACGCCGCCTGCCCCAGGACGGGCGTATTCGAGCCGTCGTCCAGGACCGCAAGGTCGATCTGCGCATGAGTACGCTCCCGACCGTCTCCGGCGAGAAGGTCGTGATGCGCATTCTCGACAACCGATCGATCAACGTGAAGCTCGAAGACCTCGGCTTCAGCGACCAAGCCCTGACGATCTGGAAGAACCAGGTCGATCAGCCGCACGGTATCTTGCTGGTCACCGGGCCGACGGGTTCGGGAAAAACGACCACGCTCTATTCTTCCTTGCGACAGATGGACGCGCAGAAGTTGAACATCAGCACGGTCGAAGATCCGGTCGAGTATCACCTGTCGAGCGTCAATCAGACGCAGACGCACGAAAAGATCGGCATGACGTTTGCCAGGGCATTGAAGGCGCTGCTGCGTCAAGACCCGGACGTGGTGATGCTGGGTGAAATTCGCGACCAGGAAACCGCGTCGATCGCGGTGCAGGCGGCGCTCACCGGCCACCTGGTGCTCAGCACGCTGCACACGAACGACGCGCCGTCGTCGGTCACACGACTGATCAACGTCGGCGTCGAACCCTACCTGATCTCGGCGGCGCTCAATGCGGTGCTGGCGCAGCGGTTGGTCCGGAAAATATGCCCGCATTGCAAGGAACAGGTCGATCCGAGCGACGAAGTAAAAGAGTTTCTTCAGATGCAGGGCTTTCCGTCCGAGAAGATCTGGAAGGGCAAAGGTTGCGACCGCTGCCGCAAGACCGGGTACGCCGGACGGTTGGGCATTTACGAGATGATGGTGATGGACGACGGCATGCGCGACATTATCACGCGAAATCCGGACGTGAACCAACTGCGAAAGCTGTGCCGCGAAATGGGCCTGGTGACATTGCGGGAAGACGGATTCGCCAAGGCAATGAACGGGCTGACAACGGTCGATGAAGTACTCAGAGTGACAGAGAACGCGATGTAGGAGTGGGGAGTGGTTAGTGGCGAGCGGCGAGCAGAAGACGCTCACGCTTGTCTGACCACTCGCCACTGGCCACTGGCCGCTGAACTATGATTAACGACATCCTTCGCAACGCCGTATCGATGAAGGCCTCCGACGTGCATATCAACGTCGGCTCGCCGCCGCTGTTTCGCATCCATACGGTGGTGCAGAACAGCGACTTCCCCATCGTCACCGCCGAGGGGGCGCATCGGTTGCTGAAGGAAATACTGAAGGAGGAGCACCGCTGGGAGGCTTTTAACAAGCTGCGCGACAGCGACTTCTCCTACGAAATCCCCGGCGTCGGCCGATTCCGCGTCAATGCGCATTATCAACGTGGGACGATCGCCATCAGCATTCGTACGATCAACGACAAGGTCCGCAAGATCGAGGAGCTGTACCTGCCCGAGATCGTTTCGCGCCTGACCTACCTGCCGCGCGGATTGATCCTGGTGACCGGCCCGACCGGTTCCGGCAAATCCACCACGCTCGCCGCCATGGTCGATGCGGTGAACCGGCGCGAATCCGGGCACATCATCACGCTCGAAGACCCGATCGAATACGCATTCCACTCCGCCAAAAGCGCGATCGAGCAGCGCGAAGTGGGATCGGACGTGCCGAACTTTGAGAGCGGTCTGCGTCATGCCCTGCGTCAGGACCCGGACGTGATTCTGGTCGGCGAAATGCGCGACCTTGAAACGACCTCCGCCGCCATCACCGCCGCCGAAACCGGTCATCTGGTGTTCAGCACGCTGCACACGGTCAACGCGCCCCAGACGATTGAGCGTATCATCGATATCTATCCCAGCGACCAACAGAACCAGATCCGCTCGATGCTCGCCAACACGCTTCAGGCGGTCATCAGCCAGACGCTGTTCAAGCGCGTCGACCAGCCGGGCATGGTGCCGGCGGTCGAGATCATGCTCTGCACGCCGGCGGTGCGAAACTGCGTTCGCGAGAACCGCATTTTCGAAATCCCGAACATCATCAGCACCAGCCGCGCGATCGGCATGCAGACGTTGGATGACAGCATTAAGCAGTTGTTCGTGAACGGCTACATCGCCCGCGACGACGCGATCGCCCAGGCGGCGCACCCGGAGAAGTTGGAACGGTCATTGGCCGCATGAGGAAGTGGCCAGTGGCGAGTGGCGAGTGGTTAGATATCTAGCCACTGACCACTCGCCACTCACCACTCACTGACTATGCCGAGCTACCGATACGAAGCGAAAGATCAGTCTGGCAAGGTGATCACCGGCGTGGTAAACGCCGGGACGCTGGCGGAAGCCTCCGCGCAGCTCCGCTCCGGCGGTAAGTTCATCCTAGCGCTTCAGCCGGCGGACGACCGGGCGGCGCGGAAGGGCCGCGGGTTCTCGCTCTCCTTCGGGCCAGGCGGCAAGGAAGTGCATAACTTCACCTCGCAACTGGCGGTGATGATCAAGGCGGGCATCTCGCTCCGCGCCGCGATCGAAGGCATCAGCGAACAAACCGAGCATCCGAAGATGAAGATGATGCTCGTGCAGATCAAGAAGGACGTCGAATCGGGCAAGCAGTTCTCCGAGGCGCTCGGCCGCTATCCGAAGACGTTCGGAATGCTCTACATCAACATGGTGAAGGCGTCGGAAATGACCGGCGGCCTGTCGCGCATGCTGGAGCGTATCGCGGGGTATCTGGCGCAGCAGATCGAAACGATCTCGATGGTCCGCGGCGCGATGATCTACCCCGGCATCATTGGCGGGCTTGCGGTCTTCACGACCATCTTCCTGCTGACCTGGGTGCTCCCGCGCTTCATGACCATCTTCCAGGGCAAGGAAGACGCCTTGCCGCTACCGACCAAATTCCTGCTGGCCTCCAGCAGCTTCATGGTCAACTACTGGTGGGTGCTGCTGATTGCCACGATCGCCGGGGCGTGGGGCGTGTACATGGTGCTGAAGACGGAATGGGGCAAGCTTAGCTTCGATAAGCTGAAACTGTCGATTCCGCTATTTAAGAAGCTGTTCCGCGCGCTGTACATCAGCCGGTCGCTGCACACGATGGGCCAGCTCATCAACGCCGGCGTGCCCATGCTCGACACCATCGCCATCACCGCTGAAATCAGCGGCAACGCGCTGTACCGAAGGCTGTGGCGAAACGTCTTCGCCTCGGTCAAACAGGGCAAAAAGATCGCCGCCCCGCTCCAGAGTTCCAAGCTACTGCCGCGATCGGTTGTTCAGATGATCGGTGCGGGTGAAGAGTCCGGTAAACTGGGCGAGGTGCTCGACGAAGTCAGCGAGTTTTATGCCCGCGAACTGAAGAGCGTCATCAAATCCGTCACCGCCATGATCGAGCCGCTCATGATCGTGATCATGGGTTCGGTCGTCGGTTTCATCGCGATGAGCATCATCCTCCCGATCTTCAAGCTGTCGTCGATCATGGCGAAGTAGGCCAAGAAGGGCATGGGGGCATGGGGCAAGCGAAAGCACGAATTTGCTTGCCTCTTGGCTCTTGCCCCCTGCACCTTGCCCTTGCCCCTTGCCCGTAATTACTTCCTTGCATCCGTCGGAGTTGTATTGGACATCTGACTGTCATGCGCGTCGGTACTCGTCAATCTCGGGGCTTTACGCTGATCGAAGCGGCGATGACGACCGCGATCATCGGGATCGCCTTCGTCTCCGTACTCGAGCTGTTCACCGCCTGCACGAAGCAGAACAAGGTCGCCGCCAGCTCGACGGTGGCGATGATGCTTGCCCAGCACATCCAGGAATCGCTCGTCAGCCTCCCCTTCACCGACCCGAATCCCCTGTCGGCCACGTTCGGTGCCGAGACCGGCGAGACGCTCGCCACCTTTGACGACGTCGACGACTTCAACGGCATGACCTTCAACCCCCCGATCGATGCCGGCCGGACAGAGATCGAGGGGCTGGACCAATACTCGCAGGTTATCACCGTCACCAACGCCAACCCCGCCCGACCCTCCGCCACCGGCACCGCCGGCAGCGCAGTGCGGGTGCGGGTGGTCGTGACGTACCAGGCGAACGCAGCGGCCCCGGTCGAACAGGTGTACTCGTATTCGTGGCTGACGATGAATCAGTGAGGCGGCCTTTATGACATACGCGCAACCCCGCACCAAACCGCATTGGGATCATGTCTGTCCGAACATGATCCCGATGCTCCCGGCTCGTCGTCGCGGTGCGACGGCGGTGCTGGCGATGTTGTTTTTGATGGTCGCGACGACGCTCACGGTCGGCATGTTCGCGATGACGCAGACGAACGTGCAGTCGGCGAAAAACCTGTCGGACGTCACCCGCGCCCGCGCCGCCGCCGAAAGCGGGATGCAGTGGCTTCAGTGGCGTTTCAATCGCATGGCGCGTCCGAAGACGACTGCGGGCGTGATCACCGACTCGGTCGCGCAGTCGCTCTGGCCGTCGATCCGGTCGGCGATCGTCGCGGACTTCAACACCCTTGTACTCCCGGCCGAGCGTGCGACCACCACGTCCACCACGTCCGTTAGCTCTTCCAACATCACCCTTGACGGCGGGCAGACGTTTTCGCTCGATATTGAGCAGGACCCGACCGACGCCCGCATCCTCAATGTCACCAGCACCGGCCGCTACGGAACGGCGGAGCGGGCGGTGTCGATGAGCTTCCAGATCGACAAAAAAATCCGCTTCGCGATTGTCGGCAAGGTGCCGATCCAGCTCGGCCGCAATACGATTGTCGAAGGCCCGGTCGCCATGGGCACCGCCAACAAGTACCCGCCGATCCTATCGCTGTCGGACTTCACGCACCTGAATTCAACGCTCGCCAACCGCATCACAAGTTGGCAGGCGCTGCTGGAATCGCAGAACGCCGACTACGACGGCATGATCAGCGCCAACGACACCACGCGTTACAACGCCGCCGTCAGCAACGGGTTCACCGACTACGACCAGAACGGGTATCTCGACGAACTCGACATCTTCATCAACCACTACGACAACAACGCCGACCGCGCCGTTTCTCACTCCGAATTCACCAACCCCACCACCGGCAAGCTCTACGACGAAAACCTCTTCAAGGCGATCGACACGCTCGGCGGCCCGTTGTTCGCCGGCGATACCGAGCGGCTCGGACTGGAAGACGACCAGATCGATTCTTCCGACGCCTACGCCAAGATCCGCGGGCAGATCGTCATGATGACCAGCGCGGCGGCGTGGCAGAGCAACCTGGGGTCGGGCAAGAGCATCCACGACATGATCGTGGGTCCGGTCGTGCCTTATTCGCCCGGCGTTCCGGCGGTGAAGTTCAGCGCCAGCAGCACCGACGTGATCGACCTGTCGCCAGAAAACTTCGAAGAAGCCGCTGCCAATTTCCGCACACGCAGCGGGTCCAGCGCCGGTACGCCCGCCAAGACCGCCACGCTCCTGGCCAACCGCACCCTCGCAATCGCCGACGCCAATGCAGGCACGTCGCAGGAACGCACGCCGTACGGGTCGGTCAGTTACCAGGCGACTTATCGACGCCCGGTCTTCCGGAACATGACGCTGCGTAATGTGATCATCCCCAAGGGCCTGAACGCGCTGTTCGACAACTGCGTCTTCGATGGCGTGACCTTCGTCGACGGCGAACGCGACATCAAGACGTCCGGCGGTTCGGTCACCACCAGCGCCAGCAATGGAATGAGCTGGTCGCAGCGGAAGATCAGCGGCGACACCTTCTCGAAGGATAAGGTGCTGCTCGCCACCGGTACGCCTACGAGCGGGCAGTCGATCACGCAGGGCTCGCAGAACGGCAACAACCTGCGTTTCAACAACTGCACGTTCAACGGCCCGCTGGCAGGCAACTACGCGACGGCGTACACGCACTTTGCCAACTCCTGGGAGTTCACCGGCGCGACGCTGTTTGACAATCAGGTCGATGCGACCGCGACCATCGTCAGCCCGCAGGTGAACATCGAAATGGGTTCGTTCACCAACCCCGACGCCGCGCCCAGCACGCTGGTGGGTGTGGTGGTGGCGGGCAACCTGGATATACGTGGGACGAGCATCGTCGACGGCTCGATCATCGTCACCGGCGATGGTGCCGGCAACACCACGCTCGGCTACTTCGGCCCCAGCGATGGCGACACCAACCCCTCGGCGCTACCCGAAGGCGGATACGGACGCCTCAACATCCGCTACAACCCCAACCGCGCCCTGCCCGACGGCATCAACGTCGCCATCGACATCACCGCCGACGCGACCACGTATCGGGAGGGAACGTGAAAAACCAGAACAGAAGTGGTCAGTGGTCAGTGGTCAGCCCGTTGCGATCCCTCGCCACTCGCCACGCGCCAGTCACCACACGCCGTCGCGGCGTCGGCCTCGCTGAACTGCTGATCTGCATCGGCATCACCGCCGCGCTGCTGACGGCGGCGGCGGTGGCGATTGATGCGTCGCTCAAGGCGTATTCGGTCAACCAGGTTCAGGCCGAGACCATGCACCGGGCGCGGCTGGCGCTGCACCGCCTGAGCACGTACATCCGCACGAGCACCGAGCATTCGGCGATCACCGAGACGCTGGTCGAGGATTTCACCGAAGGCCAGACCGTCACCGACACCGGCATTGCCCTGTTCAATGCGGACGGCGAGGAACTCACCTTCCGCTACGACGCCTCGGCGGGGCAACTGATCGTTAGGGAGAACGACACCGATCACGTGCTGCTGCGCGGCGTGACCGTCTTCACCATCGGCATGACCCCGGTACGCTCCGCCACCAGCATCAAGACCGGCGGCGGGTTTGACCTGCTCACCCGGGCGACGATCACCTTGACCGTCCAATTCCAAGGCGACTTTGCCGACACGCAAGGCAGCGAAACGTCGCGGACAGTGACACTTTCGACCTCCGTCACGCCTCGCCGCGCGATTTAACATCCCCTGCGACAAAATGCACCCACGGCGTCGCGGCACGCTTGTTCCGATAATTCGCCAACTGTATCGCAGCTGCGCGCTGCGGTCCGTGCGAACCTGACACCTGTTTCGGTGGTAAACGGGGTCGCGGGTTACGCGGCAAAGTAATGTCGTAAGCGTTTTTGCCAGTCAAACTTACGTCGTCGAATCGGACCGCCGAAATAGGTAACAGAGGCGTGACGTCTGATGGGCGTGACGCCGCGTGACTGATAAAGCCGGTGGCCATCTACGCCGAAACAAGAATCTGAACGGTAGCCAGCATGAACGGATCCTCTCGCGAAGCCATCCGACCCGCCCGCATCTCTGACGCCGAGCGTCAGGCCATGCTCGATCGCCTCGACGCGCTGGAAGACGCCAATCCCGCCAAAAACAAACGCTCCCTGCCCCGCGTGGCGTACCGCAAGAACGACATCGCGGTGCGCATCTACCATCCCGGCGGGAGCATGACCGCCAGCTTCGTCGGCACGCGTAACCTCTCGGCCGGCGGGGTGTCGTTCCTGTACCACGGGTTTTTGCACAAAAACACCAAGGTCGAAATTGTCCTGCACCGTCGCGTGGGCGCCGACGACCTCATCCGCGGCACCGTGCAGCACTGTGCCCTTGTCGACCGGCAATTCCACCTCATCGGCGTACGGTTCGACCAGAAAATCCTCCCGAAGCTCTATCTCGATCCATCCCACTGGGGCGAACTTGACGACGGTTCATCGATCGATCGATCGCGGCTCGAAGGCACCGTGCTTCACCTGGATGACCAGGAAATCGAACGCATGCTCGTCGCGCACTTCCTCAAGGGAACGAAGATCAAGCTGATCAGCTCGACGACCGTGGACGAAGCGCTCAAGGCCATCAAGGCCGAGCCGATCGACTGCATCCTGTGCGATCTGCTCATGGAAGGCGTCGGCGGCGAGCAGGCGATCGCGAAGTTCCGAGAAGGCGGCTACAGCGGCCCGATCGGGCTGGTAACCGCCGAAACCAACTCGGCACGCGTGAAGAAAGCGACCGACGCCGGTGCCAGCGCCGTGCTGAGCAAACCGTTCGATTCCGGCAAGCTCACGTCGCTGCTGGCGGCGTGGCTGAACGCCGGATCCACCACCGAAGAACCGATCCTCAGCACCCTCAACAGCAACGCCGAGCTCGCCTCGCTGGTCGAGCAGTACGTCGGCCGGCTCCACAACCTGGCGCGCGAGCTGCGCAAGGGGATGGAAGCCAAAAACCTTGAAGCGGTGCGTCAGGTCTGCCAGATGATCAAGGGTACGGGCGCGGGTTTCGGGTTTGCCCAGCTCAGCGATATGGCGCGCGACACCGTGCAATGCCTTGATGCGTCGTCGTCGCTCGCCAACTGCACGATCCAGGTGCAGCAGCTTGAATCCGCCTGCTACCGATCGGTATTCCAGACCAAAGCGGCCTGAACGCTTGCTGAGTTACACGCCCGCGCCAAGCGACTGCTCCACATACGCAACGGCATTCCGAAACATCTTCAGCCCCTGCCCCTGGGCGCCACCAGCGGCGGATCGGGACCAGGCGGGATGCTGATCGGCACGCACGTGACGTTCCGGGTGCGGCATCAAACCAAAAACCAAACCCGTTGTGTCGCACACGCCTGCGATCGCGTCGGTCGAGCCGTTGGGGTTCTCGCCGGAGTAGACCAGCGCGATTTGATCGTTGGCACGCAGCGCCTTGCGGACGGCTTCATTCGCGGGGACGAACTTGCCTTCGCCGTGGGCGATGGGGAGTTCGATCGGGCCTAAATCCTGTGTCCAAATGCACTTGGCGCTCACCGGACGCAGACCAACCCATTTGCAGATGAAACGGCCCGAATCATTGTGCGTGAGGGTGGCGGTCTGACCGGCCGCGCCCGCAACAATCGGGCCGGGCAGTAGATCGGTCTTCACGAGCACCTGAAACCCG
>Ga0105047_10012215_pt1 | contig 13838 bp, 15 predicted proteins | sample MAT04_FD_78384 | JGI IMG/M metagenome (GOLD analysis project Ga0105047, IMG submission 78384) | Freshwater microbial communities from Lake Fryxell liftoff mats and glacier meltwater in Antarctica - MAT-04 (megahit assembly) | ecosystem: Environmental > Aquatic > Freshwater > Ice > Liftoff...
TCTGCAAGCGAATGTTCTCAGTGTCGATAAGGCCAGCCCTACCGCCGCAGAAGCTGCTTTAAGAGCTGGCTATGGTGGTATGGGAAGCGCTGCACTGGGTGCTGCAGTGGGAACAGCCGCTGGCGCTGCGATGGACGGGTGGACAGGTGCCGGTATCGGTGGACTGGCCGGCGCGGCTGCGTTTGGTCTCGTCAGTACCATCGCGGATGCTTCGGTAAAAGATGTCACGTTTATGGCGATTACCGATATTGAGATAGCAGAACGCGCCGAGGAAGGTGTCATTGTCCGTGAAGATCGGCAACAAGATGCGAAGCAAGGTGTGGGGGGTGCAAGAAGACAGTCTTCCACAAAAGTCAGCGAAATGAATAAATATCGTACTCGCGTAGTCAGCACCGCGAACAAGGTGAATCTGCTGTACGAAGAGGCTGCCGTTGAATTGACCAATGGATTGGCACGTTCCATTTCAGGGCTTTTTTAAAAGAAATTCCGAGCCAATTGATTACGTTCATGGTTCGCAAATTCACCATGAACGTACTTAATACCTTTTCGTCCCCTTGAACTTATCGAAAAACGTAATCAGGACATCCCATTAAATTAATCATGCAATTTACTTATAATCTTTCGAAAACTATCATGCAAAAAGAAACCATTAGTTTAATTCTGATTTTATGTATTCTTATTTACCCAATTTCGGCATTGGCTCAGAAGCAGAATTCAGCTCCAGATAGCAAGGAAGTTATCAATCGAATCAGTAAAGAGCTTGGGTTAAATGATACGCAAAAATCCAAAGTCGAAGCCATACTCGATAATGAGAAGAAGAAAGTTGAAGCGGTATTCAACGAAGAACGAAAGAAATTACAACAAATCCAAGAGGTAACACGCACAAACTTGCAGGCTGTATTAACACCTGAGCAGATGGAAAAACTCGATAAAAAGATGCGTGAGCAAAGTAGTAAAAACAATCCTCAGAAGAAGTAGCAGTTAGATACTGCCCAAATTACTTCAGATCATTTGTAATAATTTATGGAGTAATCAGATAACGTGTTGAATCAATTACGCCTGCCGCAGTAAATCCAGCACGCCGGATACGGCAGGAGTCACAAACTCCACAAGCCCGCCCCGCCTCATCAGCCTGATAACAAGAAACGGTTAAACTGTAATCGACACCTAAAGCAATTCCTTCCTGAATAATCTCTTTCTTGGTCAAATGCATGAGTGGTGCATGAATGGTCAGTTTTTTGCCTTCAATAGCTGCTTTGGTTGCCAGATTGGCCATATTTTCAAAAGCCGTAATGTATTCCGGGCGGCAGTCCGGGTAGCCGGAATAATCGACTGCGTTCACACCGACGAAGATGTCCCGACTATCTAGCGTTTCTGCCCATGCCAACGCCAAAGACAGCATAATGGTATTCCTGGCAGGCACATAAGTGACGGGGATATTTGTATTCTCTCCAGAAGTTGGAATTTCAATTGAGCGGTCTGTGAGTGCCGATCCACCAAATGTTGTCAGATCGAGTTTGATAACTTGATGGGTTTGAGAACCTAAAGATTGTGCGACTTTTTTTGCTGCTTCTAATTCTGATCGATGCCGCTGGCCATAATCGACACTCAAGGTATAACACTCAAATTGCCTGTTCCGGGTTATCGCCAGCGCAGTTGCAGAATCTAATCCGCCGGATAGCAATACCACCGCTTTTTTCATGCGTTGATCAGCCTTACAAACTTCACCGTCCGGGCCCCTCCCCCCAAAGCAGTTTATGCATCTGAATCTGCATCCTTACCGGCAAGCTGTCGCGCAATATCCAGGCTGCCAGTGTCGCGGGATCCAAGCTGCCATAAACGGGTGAAAGCAGGATTGGACATATTTTCTGTAACTGCCTGGTATGTATGATTTCGCAAGCCCATTGATAATCTGCCTCATCGCACAGTACGAACTTGATTTCGTCATGTTGTTTCAGGTGAGCAAGATTGGACCAGTTATTTTTAGCCACTTCACCCGAACCCGGGGTTTTAATATCCATGACTTTGCACACACGCACATCTACTCTGGATAAATCCAATGCGCCGCTGGTTTCAAGTGATACGGAATACTGTGCATCGCATAACGCGGCTAACAAATCCAAACAAGCTTTCTGCGCCAGAGGCTCGCCCCCGGTCACTGTCACATAATTCGTTTGGTAGCAAGCAACCTGGTTCAGTATTTCTGCTATCGACAGATTCTCACCGCCGGCAAAAGCATAAGCGGTATCACAGTAACCGCAGCGCAAAGGGCAGCCCGTCAAACGCACAAAAACCGTCGGCAAACCGACTCGGCTGGTTTCGCCTTGTAACGAATAAAAAATTTCACTGATACGCAAGGTTGTTGTCTCTAACGCTTGCATAATGATTGATCGCCTGGAAGAAGAAAGAAGCAGATTATATTACTTTGAGGGTAATGCAGAAAACAACAATCGACCGGCTATTTGTTCAAGCGATGAATTTATTTGATGTTAGCCAAGCGTTGCTTGGCTTTTTTTGCAGCGTCACTATTCGGGTATTTTGCCAGCAGATTTTCTAGCGTGTGCTTGCTTGCCTTGCTATCGCCCATTTCCTGCTGGCTGCTGGCAATATTCAGGAATGCATCCGGCACCTTGCCGCTATCCGGATACGTGTTAATCAATTTTCTCTGTGCGTCAATTGCCAGTTGATAATCCCGCAGTGCATAGCGTGCATTGCCAATCCAATACGCAGCGCCAGGCGCCAAATTGGATTGCGGATAATTCCTCAGGAAGCTTTCAAATTGTGCGATAGCGTTTGCATACTCACCATTCTTGAATAAGTCATACGCTTCTTTATAGGCGCTATTTTCTGCTGGTCCAGCAGGTGCTAATTCATTTGCTGATACCACCCCTGAATCAGGCGCGCCGGAATAAGTTCCATCAGAGGACGAAGTTTCCGGCATCACTGCGCCAGCTGGCGGCGCTGCTGTTTGTTCTCTGACTGAAGGCGTTGCCGAGGTGCTATCGGAAAAGCTTGCTGGCTCTTCTGGAGAAGCAGAAGAACTTTTCTTACCAGGTTGTTCAATCTGACGCAGCCGATTGTCCAAATCAATATAGAAATCCCGCTGCCGCTTCTGTAACAGGGTATTATCGTTACTCAGAATTTCTATTTGTCCGTTCAGTTTTCCCAGTTCGAGTCCAAGCGTTTCGACTTGCGCATAAAGCTCAAGTAACGCTTGGCTGTTCAGTGCCTGCTCCATCTTAGCAATACGCGCTTCCATTTCACTGACTTGCTTACGTAATGCGGTAATCTGTTCGCGTGCTTCATTATCACCAAACAATGATGCATAACTGACATTACAACTCAGCAGTAACAACAGTAAGAAAACGCGTATCAGCATCTTTATTCACCCCGGTAGAGAATATCTGTGCGGCGATTCTGACTCCATGCCGATTCACTATGTCCCAATGCACGCGGTTTTTCTTCACCCAAGCTGACAGATTCAATTTGTTCATCGCGTGCACCAGCCAAGGTCATCATATTTCTGACGCTATCGGCACGACGCTGCCCTAACGCAAGATTGTATTCACGACTGCCACGATCATCGGTATTCCCTTGCAGAATTACGCTGGCGCTCGAATTATCACGCAAGAACCTGGCATGAGACAGCACCAGCTCTCTGTACTCACTCTTAACAGAGTAACTATCATAATCGTAATAAACACTGCGCTGGGACAAAATACTATTAGGATCCTGCAGTTGACTGAAATAGCCGGGCCTGCCTGAACCTGATCCCATCAAATCACTACCTTCCGAGCCGGTACCGGCACCTGCGGTGAGATCTTCAACCTCAGGCTGCGTGGTTTGGCTGGCGCAAGCTGATAACAGAACAATTAATGAAATTCCTAATAACTTCCTCATTTATAACTCCTTTAAATTAAAATATTACTTCCAAGTTGGTAAAGGACCCCATGCCGGCTCTCTTATATCACCTGTCTGTACTGAAAGATGCTGCCTTGTCTGTCCATCCCTGGAAACTGCGGATAATATACCATGCCCGTTAATCTCAGTTGCATATAAGATCATCTTACCGTTAGGCGCAAAACTAGGCGACTCATCAAATTTGGAGTTTGTCAGTATCTGGACCTGCCGCGATCCAATTTCCTGAACAGCTACGTTAAACTGACCATTGTTCCTATGGATAAAAGTAAAACCTTTACCATCTTGACTATAATCCGGACTGACATTGTAGCTGCCTTCGAAAGTAAGCCGCTCAGCATTACTGGTTTCAGTATTGGTTACCGGCATTCGATAAATTTGCGGGCTGCCGCCACGATCGGAAGTAAATAAAATGTATCGGCCATCAGGTGAAAAATTTGGTTCCGTATCAATCCCAGAACTTCTGCTTAATCTTTGCAAGCCACTTCCATCAGCATTCACCAGAAATATTTGCGATCCGCCTTGCCCAGTCAATACAACAGCCAGTTTTTTACCATCCGGAGACCAGGCGGGTGCGCTGTTACTGCCTTTAAAACTGGCAACCGCTCGACGCTCACGCGTCGCTAATTTTTGCACATAAACAATCGGCTTTTTGTTCTCAAATGAAACATAAGCCAATTGACTGCCATCGGGTGACCAAGCAGGAGAAATAATCGGCTCCGTGTATTCGATGATGGATTGCGCGTTATAGCCATCCGCATCAGCGACCTGAAGCGCATACTTATTGCCGCGTTTCAACACGTAAGCAATACGAGTACTGAATACCCCAACATCGCCCGTCAACGCTTCGTAGATAACATCCGCAATCCGATGCGCCGCCATACGCAATTGTGTCGTAGGAACCGTGATTGCCAATCCGGTCAATTGTGATTTTTTTGCGACATCCATCAGGCGGAATTGAATTTCCACCTGATCGCCGGATATCGGTACTACACGACCAATTACCAATGCATTAGCGCCACGATTAGCCCAGTCGGAATACACGACTTCCACAGGCGCGTGCGGCGACAGGCCAGCGGGATCCACCAGTTTAAACAAACCAGTCCGTTGCAAATCGGCACTAATCACTGGCGTAATACTTTGTTGAAGTTTATTTTCATCAGCAAAAGGAACAATCGCAATAGGAATGCGTGATGCTCCGCCACCAAAAATCTCGATATTCAGTTGAGCGTACACAGGTGCGCTGATCAGACATAAAAGCAGAATCAACGCACGATAAATAGGTTTGAGCCGATGTATTGACATAAGTATTAAATTTTCACAAAACAAAAAAATCCTCATTGATTATAACAATCATTCGCGATAATGCACCGTAATATTCAAATTACGAAATTCATTAAATAATGCAGGATCAGGCGGCAACGGTAATGGTTTTGACAAAAAGATTGCGCGCTCAACCGCATTATCAAACGCCGCGTGCCCGCTACTCTTACTTAACCGGACATCGAGAATATCACCGCCTGGAAGCAGCGTAACGTTAAATTCAGCAACCGGATTACCTGGCAAATCCGGCGGCATCACGATTCGGCTCTTTATCTTGGCAAGAATCAGCGCTTTATATTTCGATATTTCATTCGTTACCTGATTCCTTGCCGCAGCTTGTTGTGCAGCGCGTTGCGCTTCGGCTTCCCGCTGCGCTTTTGCTTCCCGCTCACGTTGCTGTTGTGCTGCCAGCTCTTTTTCTTTCTGTTTCTGCAGCTCCTTCTGCTTTTCCAGTTCTTTTTGCTTTTCTAATTCCTTTTGTTTGTCTAATTCTTTCTTCTTTTCAAGCTCTTTCTGTTTTTCTAATTCTTTCTTTTTCTCAAGTTCTTTCTGCTTTTCCAGTTCTTTTAATCTTTCTTGCTCTTTAATTTTTTCTTGTTCTTTTTTCTTTTGCTCTTCCAAATCCGGCTTAGTCTCTTTAATTGGGTCAGGCTTCTGCTTCAACGCGATATCGGGTTTTTTTACAGGCGGTTCCACAACTGTTTTCAGTGGCGCAGGTTTGGCCGGTTCAGGCTTAATCGGCTCTGGTTTGGCTGGTTCAGGTTTGGATGGCTCCGGTTTAGGCGGTTCCGGTTCCGGCTCCGGTTTAGGCTTGACGGGCTCTGGAACTGGTTTAAGTTGCTTTGGGGGCGGTTGAGTTTTGACTGGTTCCTGGATAGGCTTAGGTAATTCAGTCCATATATCCACAACCATGCCTTCTGGTGGATGGTCCTTCCAATCCAAACCAAAAATCATTATTGCAACGAAAATAAGATGTACCAGTAACGCCAGTACACCAGCCAATAATATTCTAGGTTCGGAAGGGGATGAATTGCGTAAGACGCTCACACTCATTACATATCATTCATTTTTGTTGAGCCAGCAAACCCACTTTCTGCACTTGATTCTGCTGCAGAATATCCATTACTTTAATCACTTCTTCGTAACGCACATTTTTATCCGCTGCAATCACAACCGGTTGCTCAGCATTTTGCGCTTGCTTTTGTTTAATGGCCTCAATCAATTGGTTTCTGTCTACTTTCTGCTCTGCCGCTGTTTTGGCACGATCCCGCAAGGTCAGGCTGCCATCTGCCTTAATGATCACTTCCAGAGGCGCTACTGGTGTCGCTAAAGATTTACCAATTTGCGGTAACTCGATCTGTCCATGGTTAATCATCGGCGCTGTAATCATAAAAATAATTAACAGTACCAGCATCACATCAATGTACGGCACCACATTGATCTCATTCATTAATCGATGTTTGGCACGACGCGCCATAAAATCCCCTCAGTTCTTTCTATTCGGCTGCTCGCCGTTGCAACACATTGGACAATTCTTCCATAAAGCTCTCAAACCGTGTTGCCAGTTGATCCGTTCTGCTGGCGTAACGGTTATACGCAACTACTGCCGGAATTGCCGCAAATAATCCCATCGCTGTTGCTATCAAGGCTTCCGCAATTCCCGGTGCAACATGTGCAATGGTTGCTTGCGTAACGCTGGATAAGCTTCGGAAAGAATTCATAATTCCCCAGACGGTGCCTAACAAACCAATATAGGGACTGACTGATCCAACGGTGGCCAAGAATGACAAGTGAGATTCCAAATAATCCATTTCCCGTTGATAGGTCGCGCGCATGGCTCTGCGGGTACTTTCCATCACTGCGTCAAGATCAGATCCGACCGGATGCTTGTTAAATTCACCAAAACCAGCAGCAAATATTCGCTCCAAGCTGCCTGACTCATAACGTGAGCTTATGATGCGTTGATGTAAAGCATTCAAATCGACGCCACGCCAGAAAATATCCTCGAATTCATCGGTTTTCTTTATTTCATAGCGGATGACGAATAATTTACGAAAAATAAACCACCACGATGACAGTGAAATCAATACTAAAATTAACATCACGAGTTGCACCAGCAAACTGGCGCTACTGATCAGATGAAGAAATGACATGTCCTGTGTTACTGTTGTACTCATGCGAACTTCCCAATTTTCTCACGTAATGGCACAGGGATGCTCACTGGCTTGAGCTTTTCTGCGCCGACACACACCACATGAATCGTGGCACTCACAAGCTTGACATGGTTGCATAAAATTTCCTGAGATAGCGTGATACGACTCCTGCCTATCTCTGCAACTGCTACCGTCACGTTCAATAAATCATCCAGTATCGCGGGCTTGAAATACTCAATTTCAAGCGAACGCACCATGAACAAAATTTTATGAATTTCAGTCAATGAATTGACATTAAATTCCAATGCCCTGAGCCACTCATAGCGTGCCCGTTCCATAAAATTCAGGTATGTTGCATGATATACCACGCCACCCGCATCAGTATCCTGATAATAGACACGAACAGGGAGTGAAAAGTTATTGTTTAACATTCCAAGCTGGATACCTAAATTGTACTGATACTTTGCGTATCTTCTTACTAAGATGGCTAACAGAATTTTATTTCTGTGCATTATTAATCTGTTCCAGTGTCATGTGAAAACCACAAGACAACAGGCCGATCTGATGCAATCCTGAATACTTTATTCTTAGAACGTCTAATAATGAACTCAGACAGCTCTCTTACATCCCGCCTCAGATAGGCAAATTATAAATTATAAACGTTACACGATTGAACTTTATTGCAACAAATTCCCTGTCACAGTTACTTAGAATTGAAAGTACGCCCAATTACCGTGCAAATTTCTCTAAGCAGGAAAAACCCCGGTAGACAAATAACGATCGCCGCGGTCACAAACAATCAGCACAATCACCGCATTCTCAACTTGAGCGGATATCCTTAACGCAGCCGCCAAGGCCCCTCCTGATGAGATGCCTGCGAAAATTCCTTCTTCTCTGGCCAGCCGTCGCGTCAGGTCTTCAGCTTCATTTTGAGAAACGTATAACAATTCATCAACCTGTTTCGGGTCATATATTTTAGGCAAGTAAGCCGGGGACCATTTGCGAATGCCTGGAATTTGTGCTCCCTCTTCCGGCTGCACGCCAATAACTTTAATTGCTGGCTGTTGCTCTTTAAAGAATCTCGCACAACCCATAATCGTACCGGTAGTTCCCATACTACTGACAAAATGTGTAATCTTTCCTTGGGTATCCCGCCAGATTTCTGGCGCCGTACCTTCGTAATGCGCCAAAGGATTATCCGGATTAGCAAATTGATTAAGAATTATTCCTTGTCCTTCATTCTGCATCTTCTCCGCTAAATCCCGCGCATGCTCCATACTTCCTGCTTTTGGAGTGAGTATAATTTTTGCGCCGTATGCGCTCATGGATTGCCGCCGTTCTATACTCAAATTCTCTGGCATGATCAATACCATGCGATAACCCATAATTGCGGCAGCCATTGCCAGCGCGATACCGGTATTGCCACTGGTTGCTTCAATCAGCGTATCGCCCGGTTTAATTTCTCCACGTTGCTGCGCATGAGAAATCATCGACAACGCCGGCCGGTCTTTTACCGAACCAGCCGGATTATTACCCTCAAGCTTGGCGAGTATGACATTACTGGTTGCTCCAGGCAGGTGCTTAAGTTTTACTAAAGGCGTATTACCAACAAAATTCTCAATCGTTTTATACATGAGCGCAAATCTTATAATAGATCGTTTGAGATTATCACACATGCGGCCTGCAATGAAACACTGCGCTCATTCAAATAAAAACCCCCTCTGAATTTTCTTCAGAAGGGGTTTTTTAATCTACAACAAAAACATTACTCCGGTTTAGCTGGAGCCTCTGCACTTTTCTCGCCTTCTACGGTAACAACATCACGCAGTTGTTTGACAGTTCCAGAACCAATACCACTGACCTTTTCCAAATCATCTATCGAAGCAAAGAGACCGACTTTCTCACGATACTCAATGATCGCTTTTGCTTTGGCAGGACCAATCCCTTGCAGAGCTTCCAGTTCAGTTTGCGAGGCTGTATTAATATTGACAGCTGCAAATGTAGTGCCAGTAAATGCAAGTAACAGAATCATAATAAAAAATAATTTTTTCATAGTATCTCCTTTAGCAAAAACAAATACTGATGCACAGAACATGAAAAGCGCTTCAGTTTTTGTAGATTAAAAAAATACCCGCATACATAACTTGAAACCACTATGCACACCGGCAAAAGTGATAACGGATTCAGCAGGAATTAATTTAGCCGCATATGAATCATCTATATTTCAGATACTTGACTATACAGTCTGTGAAGAAATTGAATAGAACCGGGGTTAATCAGGCGTTACGAAAGCGTGAGTGTTTAACGATCAGAATCGTCATCAGCGGCAATACAAATCCAATAATTGTGACGGTAATCAACAGATGTCCTAACTCGCTATAGTCTGCCGGAATAGTCACTTGACCTGAGGCAATATCTTTCACCTCACGTTTCACTTCATACAATTGGTTGAGATACTTGGTTCCCAGTTGCGAAGCCGATAAGGCCAAGTTCGTAAAGGATGCCATCACCGCAAAAAAAGTAGCTTTGAGCTTTTCCGGCGCGGAGTTTGCAATCCAAGCCAGCATCGGAATCATGGCAATCTGGCCCAGCGGTGATTCCAGTGCGGTATCAATCAGCACAATGAAACGCGCATCGACAATACCCCCCGTTACTGAAGCAGTCCACTCATGCAGACCAAAATACATGCCAATAATCGGCGCCGAAAGGAAGGTACCGACGATGGTAAGAAAGCCGATGATGAAAGCAATCGAGCGTTCGGCCATGAAGCGGCGGAAAATAAACATACCGAATAGTGTCAGTACGGCGCCAACCAAAGACAATACGGCGAGAAACTGCTGATCAAAGCCCAATGTATCGATCATCCACCAAGTGGAACCGGCACCCGGTCCGGGAATCGCACGGAAAACGAATATCATCACGGCTGTACCGACCAACACGTTACGCGCATCCGGCTCAAGCTCTCCAGTCAATCGCCACATCAGAAATATAACGATTGCCATGGAAATAACAAATACGATTTCTTCTCCACCGGATATACGGCTCAGACCAACGCCCAATGACAGGACAGTAAAAACTAATCCACCACCCAGAATCCACCAGTTAATGGATGGCGGTTCCGAATGAAGACCCAGTAATTTACCCGCTTCCTGCCGGCTATGACCCTGTGCAAGAAAGCGCTTCATGTCACGCCGCTGTAACCAGGATGCGAAGACCACGCCAAAAATAGAAACCAGCGGAATAATTAATGCCAATTGATAAACAAATAAGTAAACAGCTTCTTTTTCAGCCTCTGGGAGTGCACCCGCATCGCGCAGTATAAAAACATTGGCGATGGATACCAGCACCCCCCCGCCGATGATGGCGACACGCCCCAAGGTTTGCATGGTGACATGCATTAATTTACGTTTATCCGGATCCAGCTTCTGACCATTCTCATCGACACGCGGCACTGCTTCAACGGTCATAGCATCTGCCACCACATCCTGTAAAACATAACCAATCGGTGCCAGTAAAGCCGATATCACAAACCAAGTTTCAACCGAAGCCATGGCTGCCATCGCTTCGGTACGCCCAAGCAATCCAATCATAATCAGCAAGCTCAGCATGATCAAGCTGGCTCCCAGATACACCAGCAAACCCTTCCAACGCCACACCAGATCGACCAAATGACCCAAAGGCATCTTTAACGCCCACGGCAACATCATCCAGAATCCGAGCATGGCTAAAAATTCGGCGGAAAGGCCAAGCTTTTCCTTCACGTAGAAAGTGCCAACAATACCTGTCAGACCGGAAATGCCTGCAGCAACATATACCATCAGCGGCGGCAAATAAGACAGCCGCATTTCACGTCCTAATGCAAGAATATTAGCGCTAAACCATTGGGCAATCACGGATAAAAATCCGTTAGCTGGTAATAGATTCTTCATAAATTTTAGTTTGCTTCAGATTTGTTTTCTTGAATGCGATTACTGTTGTTTAGGCCGTATACCTACTTTGACTTGGATTGTTTTTTCCTGCTTATTGCGGATCACAGTGACCGCAACCTTGTCATTGGGCGACAACGCCGCAACCCGATTAAGCATGTCTGATGAATTCTTCATCGGCTTACCTTCGACAGCTATGATGATATCGCCTGGTTTGATGCCCGCCTTGTCTGCCGGACCATCTCTGAGCACGCTCGCTACCAAGGACCCTATTGGATTATCCAGACCAAATGATTCTGCCATGTCCTGTGTCATATCCTGCATGCTGACACCTAACCAGCCTCGAGTCACGCTGCCGGACTGGATAATTTGCTCCATGACCTGTTTAGCAACATGAATAGGAATGGCGAAACCAATGCCCAGTGAACCACCGCTGCTGGAATAAATCGCTGTATTTATACCGATCAAATTTCCCGACGTATCGGTCAGCGCCCCTCCCGAGTTACCCGGATTGATCGCCGCGTCGATTTGAATAAAATCTTCAAAAGTATTAATCCCAACCCGGCTCCGGCTCATTGCGCTGACTATACCCATGGTAACACTTTGCCCGACGCCAAAGGGATTTCCTACTGCCAGCACCACATCACCGACCTTAACCTGTTGTGACTGGCCAAAAGTAATGGCAGGTAATTCTTTCAGTTTTATCTTCAGCACTGCCAGATCTGTTTCAGGATCTGAGCCGATAATTCTCGCTTTGGCTTTTCTACCGTCGACCAAGGCAATTTCAACTTCATCCGCAGCTTCCACCACATGATGATTGGTCAATATATAGCCATTAGGACTGACAATCACGCCAGAACCCAGGCTGGATGTACGGCGCGCTTTGGTTTCAGATTGTTCACCAAAGAATCTGCGAAACATGGGATCATTCAGCAACGGATGAGAAGGTTCTTCTTTTATTTCTTTACGGGTGAAAATGTTGACAACGGATGGCATGGCAATCTCGGCCGCCTTGGAATAACTGTCTGGTCTTTCCGTATCAACGACGGGTTCGGTCTCTTTGACCGTCACGATTTCTCCCCGGGGTTTCCAGGGAAGCAATTCAGGCCGTAGCGTGGAGATCACAAAAAAAATAGCCAGCAATACCGTTGCCGTTTGTGCAAAAATCAACCAGAGTCTGTACATCAAAGCGTGTTACTCCAAAATTAAAATTATTGCGGTACTATTGATAGTAGTATATGCGCAAAGGAGAAAATCAATGCATCGAGATGAGTTGGAAAACCATCTGAATCAATTACTGGATATACCCCGCTTCCATGATTATTGCCCAAATGGCTTGCAAGTGGAAGGGCGCAGCAACATTCTTACCATGATTAGCGGCGTTACGGCTTCACTCGATCTTCTGCAAGCAGCCGCAGCAGCCAAGGCAGATGCCGTTCTCGTTCATCATGGCTATTTCTGGCGCGGAGAAGATACACGCATCACCGGCATGAAAGCCCGCCGCATTGCGTTGCTTATGCACCAGCAAATCAATTTATTTGCCTATCATCTGCCGTTAGACGCGCATCCACAGTTCGGCAACAATGCGCTATTAGGAAAGAAACTGGGATTTATCGAAACGGGTCATTTTGGCGATCAGGATATCGCAGTACAAGGAGAATTGGCTCAAGCTACAACCCTGAGTGCTTTGGGTGAAAAAATATCACGGACTTTGTTACGCAAACCGAAGATGATCGGTGATCCGGATAAAACTATCCGGCGCGTCGCATGGTGCACCGGTGCCGCGCAAGGCTATTTTGAAGCAGCGATCCAGCAAGGGGTTGATGCCTATATCACCGGTGAAATCTCAGAGCAAAATGTTCATGCCGCACGGGAATCCGGTGTCGCATTTATCGTTGCGGGACACCATGCAACGGAGCGTTATGGTGTACAAGCATTGGGCGACCATCTTGCACAAAAATTCGGCATCCAGCATCAGTTTATTGACATTGAGAATCCAGTCTGACGGGTCATAATCTGGCAATATTTCAATCAGAATATATAATAACGCGTTGAATGGCCGCTGCTATCAATCTTTGTTTTCATCATCTTTCTTTTTTTTACCTGAAAACATGGTCCACCAGATAATAAAAGCTAATAAAACCAATACCACAGCTGCTTCGACTGCAAGTAACCACATAATTTAAGTTTGCTATATCATTAAAAATCAAGCCGTCACTTTAACCAATATTTGATGAAAAACCAATTAAGTTTTATTGTAGCCGCTTCGTTCCTGTTGCTCGCTGCCTGCACAACCGGAACAATCAGCCCCACTTTGCCACCGAGTCAGCCGGCTGAAACCGTTACACCACCGCCGGAGAAGCCACTAACAAAATCCATCCATAAACGCGTTCAATGGTCTGCGTTAACTGGCTGGACGGATGATGATCTGTTACCTGCATGGCAGGCTTTTTTGAAAAGTTGCACGGTTTTAAGCAAGCAACCAGTCTGGAAAGAAAATTGCAAAGCGGCTACTTCA
>Ga0105047_10012216_pt1 | contig 13838 bp, 4 predicted proteins | sample MAT04_FD_78384 | JGI IMG/M metagenome (GOLD analysis project Ga0105047, IMG submission 78384) | Freshwater microbial communities from Lake Fryxell liftoff mats and glacier meltwater in Antarctica - MAT-04 (megahit assembly) | ecosystem: Environmental > Aquatic > Freshwater > Ice > Liftoff...
AGCCGTTGTACAATGAAAAGAAAAAAAGAATTACAGAAGGATACAGCATTCTACAACCAAGGGTTTCCAATACTTTACCTGCAGCTGACAGTTCTATTTATGCCAGACTCCACGGCAATGATCCAGGCACCGATCCTTACACAAAAGCAACATCTGATGTTTATCAGGATTTATTTTTAGAGGGTTCATTTATTGGTAAAGGAATTTACCATATCGATGCATTTGAGCTGGCATTAAAAGACAGGTTTCCTGAAAATAGAATTTTAAGTCATGATTTACTGGAAGGCTGCTATGCACGCTCAGGACTGATTACTGATGTACAGCTTTTTGAAGAATATCCGCTGCGATACGACACTGACATGCAACGCCGCCACCGGTGGATGCGTGGTGACTGGCAAATAGCCAAATGGGTATTGCCATTCGTTCCTGGCATTGATAAAAAGCTACATAAAAATCCGCTATCAGCACTTTCAAAATGGAAAATATTTGACAACCTTAGGCGAAGTTTAGTGCCATTGTGTTTAATGTTGTTGTTGTTGTATGGATGGGTGTTTTCTCCTATGGCGTGGTTCTGGACTTTAGCAGTTACCATCATCATTGTGTTGCCCTCCGTTATTAATTTTTTATGGGATCTTTTTTGGAAACCGGAAGATGTAGTTTTACGCCAACACCTTAATTATACCAGCCGTTCAGCTTTTATAAGTTTTAACCAGCAAATACTGGATCTTATTTTTTTGCCTTACGAAGTGTTTTCAAATGTAGATGCTATTCTGCGCACCTTTTGGCGAATGTTCATCTCTCATAAAAAATTACTGCAATGGAATTTGTTTGGTGCAAGGCAGAATAAAGAAAAAACGATTGTTGAATCTTACCTGCACATGTGGTTTGAACCTGTGTTTGCAATTGCTGTTTATGCATGGCTCACTATCTATAACCCCGGCGTAGTTTTAATAGCATTGCCTTTTCTTAGTTTTTGGATGATGGCTCCTTTTATTGCACATGCCATCAGCCGATCGGTACAGCCGGACAAAAATATAATTACAGAAAATCAAACCGCTTATCTCGGCATTTTAGCAAGAAAAATATGGAGCTTTTTTGAAAGATTTGTTACTGCGGAAGACAATTGGTTGCCACCGGATAATTATCAGGTAGAACCTGTTGAAAGACTTGCCCGTCGTACATCTCCAACAAATATTGGTTTATCGTTATTGTCTAATTTAACGGCATACGATTTTGGGTATATAACCGTATTAGAATTTTTAGAGCGTACAGGAAATACCATTCAGGTAATGCAAAAAATGCAGCGATACAGAGGCCATTTTTATAACTGGTACGATACCGGTTCTCTTGAACCATTGCATCCAAGATACGTTTCAAGTGTTGACAGTGGAAACCTTGCAGGTCATCTTATCACCTTAAAACAAGGATTGCTTTTATTAACAGATAATAAAATCGTAGGCGAAAGTTTTTTTAAGGGATTATCCGATACCATTGGTGCGTTAATGGAACATACAGGCAGCAATGAATTGCTGGCAAAATTTAGAGAGGAGTTGCATCTAAATTATCCAAATAAAATAGGGCGTTCAGGCGATATAAAAAATTATATTGAAGAGCTGGAATTATCATTTACAAAAATATTAATTGAAATTGATCTTGAAGATGAAGCTGATGTTTGGGTACAAAAAATACTTCAGCAATTAACAGAGCAGAAAAAAAATCTCAACACATTAATACCACGTTTATTTTTTAATGAACCGCCTGCAAAATTTTCAGACCTTGTGCATGAACTGCCTGTAGTACCTACATTAAAACAACTTGCACTAACTGAACAATTGTTATTGCAAAAAATAGTTGGTAGTTATTCAGAGGAAAATACAGCAGCAGAAAATGAATGGCTTAATAGTTTTAGAGCCGCCATTACTGAATCATCGAGGCGTGCAAAAGAACTCATTATTACTATTGAACAGCTTGCAGCAAATTGCATGAGCCTTGCAAATATTGAATACGATTTTCTCTTTGATAAGGCACAAAAATTATTATCCATCGGTTATAATGTGGATGAACATAGAAGAGATACTGGCTTTTATGACCTGCTTGCATCAGAAGCAAGGCTTACCACATTTGTAGGTATTGCCATGGGCAAATTACCACAGGACAGTTGGTTTGCTTTAGGAAGAAAACTTACCAGCCATGGTGCATATCCTATTTTACTTTCGTGGAGTGGATCTATGTTTGAATACCTTATGCCATTGTTGGTAATGCCGAGTTATGATAATACGCTACTTGATCAAACCAATAAAGGTGTAATTCATAAACAGATTGACTATGGCAGAAAAAATTCTGTGCCATGGGGCATTTCTGAATCTGGATATAACACCGTTGATGCACATTCAAATTATCAATACAGGGCCTTTGGTGTACCAGGGATTGGCTTTAAACGTGGGCTCGGAGAAGATTTGGTAATATCGCCCTACTCTACCATAATGGCATTAATGGTTGCACCAAAAGAAGCTTATAAAAATTTGCAGGTTCTAAAAGAAGAAGGATTTGAAAGCAATTATGGTTTTTATGAAGCCATAGATTATACTGCAGCACGCCTGCTGCGCAAACAAAAAAAAGTTATCGTAAAGTCTTTCATGGCGCATCACCAGGGAATGTCATTTCTTTCTATTGCTTATTTGTTGCTCGATAAACCCATGCAAAAAAGATTTGAAGCAGAAGTTCATTTAAAATCTGCGCTGTTATTATTGCAGGAAAGAATACCACGCATCAGCACATTTTATTCGCCAAACGTGCATGCGGGAGATGCAAGTATTTTATCCGGCAACGACCAGTCAATCAGGGTCATTAATACACCGAACACCGTTATTCCCGAAATTCAATTTTTATCCAATGGCCGCTACCACGTTATGATAAGCAATGCAGGCGGTGGTTACAGCAAGTGGAAAAATATTGCGGTTACCCGCTGGCGGGAAGATATCAGTTGCGACAACTATGGAAGTTTCTGCTATATAAAAGACATGGAAAGCAATCTCTTCTGGTCGTCTGCTTACCAGCCAACACTGCAACAGGGTGAAAATTACGAGGCGGTATTTTCTGAAGGTCGAGCGGAGTTTCGCCGCAGAGATTTTTCGTTGGAAACCCATACAGAAATTGTGGTATCGCCGGAAGATGATATTGAATTAAGAAGAATACACATCACCAACCGTTCACGAAAAAAAAGAATTTTAGAAATAACAGGCTACGCAGAAGTAGTGCTGGCAAGCCCTGCAGCAGATGAATCTCATCCCGCATTTAGCAATTTATTTGTGCAGACAGAAATAATAAAAGAACGCAATGCTATTCTTTGCACACGCAGGCCACGTTCATCAGATGAAAAAACACCATGGATGTTTCACTTAATGAAAGTGCATGATGCCGAGGTTGTAAACGTTTCTTACGAGACCGATCGAGATAAATTTATTGGCCGGGGAAATACATTGAGTAACCCAACCGTGATGCAAAAATCCGACGCATTGTCGGATACGGATGGTTCGGTTTTAGATCCAATTGTTTCTATACAATACCGCATTATTTTAGAAGGCAACGAATCAGTAACGGTCGATATTATTTCGGGCATGGCTGAAACAAAAGAAATTTGTAATCACTTAGTTGATAAATACCAGGAGCAACATTTATCAACCCGTGTTTTGGAACTTACATGGACGCATAGCCAGGTAATCTTAAGGCAAATAAATGCCATTGAAGCTGATGCTCATTTGTATTCATTGCTTGCAGGCTCAATTATTTATTCGAACCAGTCATTAAGAACGGACCCTTCCAACATTTTAAAAAATAAAAAAGGACAACCGGAATTATGGCGCTATGCAATTTCAGGTGATCTTCCAATCGTGCTTGTACAAATTGAAGAGGCAGAAAATATTGGGCTCGTAAAAAGAATGATACAGGCTCATTTATACTGGCGTTTAAAAGGCTTGTCAGTTGATTTGGTCATTTGGAATGAAGACCATGGTGTTTACCGGCAAGAGTTACATCAACAGATACAAAGCCTTATTGCACCCGAGATGGGCATTGAGTTAAAAGAAAAACCCGGTGGTATATTTATAAGATCGGCAGATCAAATAACGAACGAAGACAGAATTTTATTTGAGGCGGTGGCACACATCATTATTTCAGATAAATTTGGCACACTGGAAGAACAGATAAACAGACGTGCCAAAACAAAAACAACCATTCCATATTTTAGTCCTACAAAGTTTTACCCTTCCGAGTATACAGAAGTTGAACCAAGAAAAGACCTTCAATTTAACAATGGCATTGGTGGCTTTACAGCCGATGGAAAAGAATATGTTATTACAACTACTCCAACAAACCGCACTCCGGTTCCATGGATAAATGTATTGGCAAACCCTCATTTTGGAACCATCATTAGCGAAAGCGGGCAGTCATATACATGGGTAGATAATGCACATGGAATTCGTTTAACACCCTGGAACAACGATCCCGTAACTGATCTTAAAGGAGAAGCATTTTATTTGAAAGATGATGAGAGTGGTAAGTTTTGGTCACCTGCACCGTTGCCATGCCGTGGCAATTCACCATACATAACCCGACATGGTTTTGGGTATAGTGTTTTTGAACACAGCGAAGATGGAATTTTTTCTGAAATGACCGTGTTTACAGATATTGAAGCACCCGTTAAATACGTCGTTATAAAACTAACGAACCAGTCAGGCAGGCCCCGTAAATTAACTGCCACCGGTTATGTAGAATGGGTACTTGGAGACTTGCGTGCAAAATATTTAAAACATACCGTAACAGAATTACACGGAGCTACAGGAGCAATATTAGCGAGCAACGCATACAGTTCAGAATTTACAAACAGGGTTGCTTTTTTTGATGCAGATGGAACAAACAAAGGCATTACCACAGACCGAACAGAATTTTTAGGGCGCAACGGTACAGTCAATAATCCTGATGGATTAAACAGGGCAAGGCTTTCGGGTAAAACCGGTGCAGGGCTCGATCCTTGTGGCGTTATACAAATTGCTTTTGAGCTGGCAGAAGGAGAAGAAAGAGAAATCGTTTTTAGGTTGGGTGCCGGTAGAACAATGCAGCATGCACTTGATGTAATACATGCAAGCGAGGGCGCTGAAACCGCATACACTGCACTGCAGAATGTTCATAAATATTGGGAAAAAGCATTGGGGGTTATAAAAATATATACACCAGATACTGCCTTGAATATGCTTACAAATGGCTGGTTAAATTATCAGACATTAGCATCCCGTATTTGGGCACGAAGTGGCTTTTACCAGTCAGGAGGTGCTTTTGGTTTTAGAGACCAGTTGCAGGATACACTTTCGTTAATGTATGCACAACCAGCACTGGTAAAATCGCAAATTCTGCTTTGTGCATCTCGTCAGTTTAAAGAAGGAGATGTGCAGCATTGGTGGCATCCACCTACAGGCCGGGGGGTTAGAACAACCTGTTCAGATGATTATTTATGGTTGCCGTTTGTTACATCGGCATATATAAAATCAACAGGAGATAAAGATATTTTAAATGAACAGGTTTATTTTCTTGAAGGGAGGTTACTTAATGCCGGGGAAGATTCTTACTATGATATGCCGCTACAATCAAGCACGTTTGCAGATCTGTATAAGCATTGTGTAACAGCAATTGAACATGCACTAAAATTTGGTGTGCATGGCCTACCGTTTATGGGCTCGGGCGACTGGAACGATGGTATGGATAAAGTTGGTGAAGAAGGCAAGGGCGAAAGTGTATGGCTGGCATTTTTTCTATACAATGTTTTAACAGCATTTGAAGATGTTGCTATGCTAAACAACGATGAAACTTTTGCAAATAAATGTAAAGAAGAAGCTGAAAAATTAAGGATCAATATTCGGCAGGGCGCATGGGATGGAGAATGGTACCGCCGTGCATATTTTGATAATGGAACGCCACTTGGCTCAAAAGAAAATGTGGAATGTAAAATTGATTCAATTGCACAAAGTTGGTCGGTATTGTCAAAAGCAGGAGACAAGGAAAGAACCGTGACCGCAATGGAATCTGCTGATAAATACCTGGTACGCAAAGAAGCAGGATTAATACAATTGTTTGATCCGCCATTTGATAAATCTGATCTTAACCCTGGTTATATAAAAGGATATGTACCCGGCGTAAGAGAGAATGGCGGCCAATATACACATGCTGCAATATGGCTTGTAATGGCTTTTGCTGCTATGGGCAACAGAAAAAAAACATGGGAATTGTTGCAAATGATCAACCCTTTAAACAGAGGCAATACTGTAGAAAAAATTGCGGTGTACAAATCAGAACCTTATGTAATTGCTGCAGATGTATATGCTGTAAAATCGCACAAGGGCCGCGGTGGATGGACCTGGTATACAGGCTCTGCGGGTTGGATGTATCAACTAATAACCGACTATTTTGTCGGGTTAAAAAAAGAAGGAAATACGTTACGGTTTGAACCATGCATACCGGATGACTGGGCAAGTTTTGACATCAAGTACCATTATGGCAATACCGTTTACAGCATTAGCTTTTTGCAATCTATTGGAGAAACTACAACAGCCATGAAAGTTTTTTTAGATGATGCTGAACAACAAAATGGAACTGTTGTATTACACGATGATGGAATAGAGCATAAGGTGGTGGTAAAATTTTAATAATAATTCTGTTTTAGGTAAAACATCCAATTTCTTTATAGGAATTAAAAAGTTAATTTACGGTTCGGTCAAATTATAAACAAGGCTCCAATATAAAACTATTTATAAAAATTAATTTATGTCAACCCCATCTAAAACTACCCCCGAAGAAAAGCCGAAGGAGGCATATGAAATAATGAATGAGCAAATCGAAACTGGTTTGAAAGAATATAAACGGTCAGATTTGGGGTTGTTTTTGTCTTCTTTGTCGGCTGGTTTAGAGGTAGGATTCAGCATTTTAATTATTGGGATCATATATACGTTTTTCAAAAATGAATCAACTAATGGTCAATTAGCTGTAATGATGGCCTTGGTGTATCCAATAGGTTATATTTTTGTAATTATTGGCAGGTCTGAATTGTTCACTGAGCATACAACGCTTGCCACCATACCCGTAATGAATGGGCAGGCAAGCTTAAGCAGTTTAGCTAAACTCTGGCTTATTGTTTATGTGGGCAATTTGGTAGGAGGATATATTTTCGGAAGCATTACGCTGGTTTTTAACCACGAAATGCATTTGATTGGAAAAGATTTTTTTTATTTTGTGTCAGAAAAGATGGTAAAATATAGCGTAGGTGCTACCTTAATAAGCGGTATTATGGCAGGCTGGCTTATGGGAATGCTCTCGTGGCTGCTGAGTTCAGCACAAGATACCTTTAGCCGGGTGGTGATGATATTTTTAGTAACTTTTATAATAAGCATTGCCGGGCTTCACCATTGCATAGTGGGTTCCATTGAGGTATTTATGGCATTTTTTGCAGAAGCAAATCAAATAAGTGGCGTTCAGTTTTTAAAGTTTCAGGGGCTGGCCACGCTAGGTAATATAATTGGTGGGGTTCTTTTGGTGGCTGTGGTAAAGTTCGCCCACAGCAAACGACACTAGTTCAAAACTTGTGTACTTTTTCAACACTTAGGTTGCAAAAAGATTTTCAATTTTTTGTGCCGCATTAACAAAGGCAATTCCATTTTTTGTTAGTGTATTTTTATGTGAAAAATGCTACCAATTAGACCATTCCAAAATACAATTTTTAAAAACAATTTGAATGCATATTTACAAAAAATATAATTTTTAAATTGAGAAATGCAGCATATAATATCTGGCATTGTGAAAGTGCACATCGCAATTAAATAATTTTATAGAAAAGTTTTAGCGAAGATTCTTTCAATTTATATTTAAGACATTTGTAATTTATTGTAACTCATTTACTCACTGAATTAATTTAGAGTAAGCCAACTATTAATAAAATGTACGAACAAATCCAAAAAACCATTTCAAATTTTATTAGCCTTAATAAAGATGAGATGGAAGTATTTATAAGTAAACTGCAAGTGAAACAGTTGAAGCGAAAAGAGTTGTTGCTTGGAGAAGGGCAGGTTTGCAAAAATTCCTACTTTATAAATAGTGGCTGTTTACGTTATTCAGGGTCGTACTAGGTTTCTTTTTCAAGTCAGTATTTTACGTTGTTTTTCCTAATAATTTAATAGTCTTGTTTTGCGGGGTTTTCAACAAACTTCTTTACAAGAAACCTTAACTTTTAAATTAATAATGACAAGCTTAAAATGTAATAAGAAAATTAATAAATTTATAGTACCAAATATTAACTGATGTACACCAAAAGACACTACGGTTTTTGGCTAACCTTTAATTGGTCTAAAATGCCATTTTTTTATGGGTTGGCTTACGCTACAGTGGTAGCAATTATAGTATTTTTTTTAAAAGAATATAAACAGATAGATATTTCATTACCCTGGCAGCCTCTTAGTGTGGTGGGTATTGCTGTAGCGTTTTACTTAGGTTTTAAAAATAATGCCAGTTACGACAGATCGTGGGAAGCCAGAAAAGTTTGGGGAGGCATTGTAAATAACAGTCGCACTTTTGGTGCCGCCTTGGTAGCTTTTATACAAGGCGAAGAGGATGCAGCCATTAAAAAGAAAATTATTTATCGCCATTTAGCTTGGTTAACTGCTTTACGATTTCAATTAAGGTTAGCCCGAGAATGGGAACACAAAGAAGACCGTCTCAAAGGCGATTATTTTCCGGAAACATCCGATAAATATTTCGAAAATTTAGATAAGGAGCTTTGCCAATTTTTAGATAAGGAAGAAGCACTTACTTGTTTAAGCAAAACTAATGTGGCCACACAAATCTTAAAAAATCAAAGTATCGAGCTGCAAGCTTTAAATAACAAAAATTATTTTAATGATTTTAGACACATGGAACTGCATAAATTAATAGGATCTTTTTATGACGACCAAGGCCGGAGTGAGCGTATTAAAAACTTTCCTTTCCCAAGACAGTACGCTTCTGCAGCATTATGGCAAACTGTTATTTTTGCTGCTTTAATACCATTTGGTATGGTAAATGTTTTTGCCGGTGGCGATGCTTTCTATTTTTGGCTTTCTGTACCATTTTCAGCTTTAATTATTTGGATGTTTTTTTTGATGGAAAAAATTGGAGACCATTCAGAAAATCCATTTGAAGGTTCCTACAATGATATTCCAATTACGAGCATTTCCAGAAGTATCGAGATTGATTTACGCCAAATGATTGATGATGAAAATATTCCGGCTCCGCTTACCAGCCAGCATGGGTTTTTAATGTAGAAAAAAATGAATCAATAAAGTCTTAATAATGCCCGAGCCTATGCTTATTCGTGTAGCAACGAAACAATTCTCTTTTAGATAAAATTATTTAGAAGTCGAAAATTTAAACCATTGGATTCCTTCATCTTACACCTATTATTAAATTCAATAATAAAAAAATAATGGAAAATTCAAACATTAAAAACGAGCACACCTAATTAAATAATCAATTACAACAAATGAATAACGAAAAATGTAAACTATCTTCTTAGCCATGCAGCTAAACGCAAAGACGGAGATCAGTTTCAACCACTACGGACAGATTTTGGAGTTTGAAAAACTGGTCCTCCCCTTAGTACAGCATTTTCAAAAAAAGAAAATATGAGCTTAATGATAACAAGAATGTTGGGTTTAAAGGAATTTTTTTTACAAATGCCATATAAAATTGTAATATAAATAACAGGTTACAAAGCAACAGCAAGATATATGTGAATGAAGTTGCAGGAAAAGTTGACGCTAAGCATAGCAATTATAATCTTTCGATGTATGAAGATTAGTTAATGAAAGAAAAAGGTAAATGGCTATTTTCTAAAAGAACCTATCACACTATTTATAAGGAAGCCCCTGACTATAATGGACTTATTTAACTTTCACCCCAAATTTAAAATTATACCTAAAAAAGCTTATGATGTAAAACTGAGGTAATTGCGAATAGCTGATTCTTTTTTGTAGTTTATTTCTTACTCATTTTTATGACCCAGATTGTTTGCGTGATATGCTTGCTTGCAAGACCGGTCTTATCTGTACGCAGGCAAATAGGCTATAATCATATCTTACCGGTAAAGTGGAGACATGTTTTGCCTTTAGTACAGCCCATCAACAGAAAAACATTTGCCCTTTGAATTGTCTGATGAATGTTGGTGATAATATTTTTACAGTGTAAGTAATTTTTTATTGTCAAACACAAATTCATCAAATGTTTTAGGTTGATGTCCTGTAATTCTTTTTACCCAGTCAGTTGTTTCGGGTTCTCTTTGAAACCGTGGTAAATAGTGAAGCAATACCATTACCAGGATAAGCATGAAGGGCATTTTCTCTTTTCTTTTTTCCTTAAAAAAGCTAAGGAGATTGGGAGATTCATATCTAATATCCGTCTGTAGTCCTTTGCTCAATTTTTCTGCCATATTAGCAAAAGAAAGTTTTTCGTAATTGGTTAAATCATACGATTTATTTAAATGTTTTTCTGTTTCCGTTAAAATGGTTGCTGCTACATTACCAATATCTGTCACATCTACCAAGGTAAATTTTGCATTACCCGCAGGTAAAAATATTTTATGATGCGTAACTAAATCGTTACGCAACGTGCTGCTGAAGTTTTGCATAAAATAAGCCGGACGTAAAAAAGTGTAGGGTATTTTACTTTCAACAATTAATTTTTCTATTTTATGGTGGGGAATTATTTTGCTTTTTTCAACACCCTGCACAGATAGAAAAACAATGTGTTTTACGCCGCTGGTAATCGCTAAATTAACTATTGGCTTAAAATATTTGTTAACATCCGACAATTGTGGCGGACGCAATAAAAAGAGTATGTCGCAATTATCTATGGCGGGTTTAAACGTTGCCACATTGGTAAAATCAAAGTGCAAAACATTCAATTTATAGTCCTTTAATTTTAGTTTATCTTTTTCTACATTAAAAACGCCGGCATAAATTTCAAATCTATGATGAAATTTACTTAGAGATTTTATCACTTCCATTCCAACATTACCGGTTGCTCCTGTTATTAAAATATTTTTCATGATTCATATTTAGCAGCACTATTCATAAGAGTTTACATTCCTATTGCTTTTTTTGTTTAAACGCCATTTTTATTAAATTCCCAATAATAAAACAAATTTGTACTTCCATGAATGTAATTTCAACCTTTTTTGATTTACTTTTTTTTAATTAATTAATGTACATTTTTCATCCTCCACCTTTGACTGAAATATTAATTTATAAAGAGTGGCAAGTGTATTTTGTGGCATAAATAAATTAATAGTTTATCCGAAGGTATAAATATTTAAAAACCCTCTGCAGTTAATTTACCTATACCTATAAAAGTATTATATTACAGAACAAAAATTTACATACCAACAAAAACATCTGCATGAAACGACTTGTACTTCCGTTTATTAAATCAGTGATATTTGCATTGTTCCCCTGTATGCTGTTTGCACAGCAGAAAAATGATTACCAAATTCTTCTAAATTCAGGAAAATTTACGCCACAAGCAAATGCGCTCAACATTGCAAAAACGACAGATGTGTTAAGCAAAAGTGCGTTTAAGGATAAGCATTATGTAACCATACAATTTAATGCGTTACCTAATCAACAGCAAAAGCAAGACCTTCGTTCAGTAGGTATTGAGCTTGTGGATTACATTCCAAATTTGGCCTACACTGCTGTTGTAAATACCGGACTCAATCAAATGAAACTATCCGCTTTTAACGTGCGGGCAATTTTTAAATTTACACCTGCACAAAAAACAATTCCCGCTTTGTTAAAAGGGAATTTTCCTGCACACGCTGTAATTGTGCCTGGTTTTGTAGATGTAAATGTTATTACGTACGAGAAGTTATCTGTACAAAAAATACAATCGGCATTTTCGGCATTAAAAGTTACAGTGTTGGAAGATGCGCAATCTTTTAGACGCTTTACCATTCGGATTCCGCAAAATAAGGTGAAACAACTGGTAGCACTCGCTTTTGTACAATGGGTAGAATTTATTGATCCACCAAACAAATTGGAGAACCTGCCTGGCAGAACATTGCACCGTGTAAATGTTTTGAATGACGGTGTGAGAAATCTTAAAGGTGACGGTATTAATATTGGTATTTGGGATGGCGGTGCCATAAGCCCTCATTTAGATTTTAGCCCGGCAGACAGACTTACCCAAGTGGAAGCGAGCGCTACATCTGACCACTCCACACATTGCTCAGGAACTATTTTAGGCCGCGGCCTCAGAAACCCTTTAGCAAAAGGTATGGCTCCAAATGCAAAATTATATTCCTATAATTTTAACGGAAATATACAGTCAGAAATGGCTGCAGGTATCCCTGCAAATAATTTAGTAGTGAGTAGCCATTCTTATGGGAGCACGCAAACCTGCGGTGTAAACGGTGCAGGCGTTATCTACAGCAATGCAAGTAGAGAAACAGATATTAATTTAAACAATTTTCCTTTCCATTTGCATTGCCATTCTGCAGGTAATTCGCAAACGGCGTGTACCGGCGGGTGGTCCACCATAACAGCAAGTGGCAAATCTGCAAAAAATAATATACTTGTTGCAAACATTACTTCAACAGAAGGTATTTCAGGCAGCAGTAGCTTTGGCCCTGTGCAGGATGGCAGGGTAAAACCAGAGATAAGCGCTATGGGTACAAATGTTTTCTCTACTGTTTCAGAACCGGCTGCCTATGCAAATATGAGCGGTACTTCTATGGCAACCCCGGGCGTATCAGGTACTGTAGCCTTATTGGTACAGCGCTATAAGCAATTGAATGGAGGCGCATTGCCCCCATCGACACTTATAAAAAATACGATATTGAATACTGCGAATGACCTTGGTAATCCGGGACCGGATTATAGATTTGGCTATGGCACCATAAATGCTTTGCAGGCTGTGAGAATATTAGAACCAAATGTGCGTTATGCGCTAAATAATGTAACCACTGGTGTAACCAACAATCTTTCGGTAAGTGTACCGGCAGGTGCTGCTCGGTTAAAAGTAATGCTAACATGGAATGATCCTGCTGGAAGTGCAAATGCGAACCCTGCATTGGTGAATAACCTTGATCTGTCTGTAATAAATGGCGCTACTACTACCCTGCCGTGGATACTTGATAAAGATAATCCTGCAAACCCGGCAACACGTGCAGTAGATAATGTGAGCAACATTGAGCAGGTAACAATAGATAACCCCGCAGCAGGTTTATATACTATGCGAGTAAATGGTGTTGCCGTGCCAACAGGCGCCAACCAGCCTTATGCACTTACCTGGAGTGTAGAAGTACCTTATATTGAAGTGATTTATCCAAACGGTGGCGAATCATTTAGTCCTTCGGCTAACCAAGTAATTACTTGGGATAATGCCGGCATTACGGGCAACCAAACGATAGAATATTCTTTAGATAATGGCAGCACATGGACGATGTTATCTTCTACTGTGGCCGCAAATATTAAAAGGTTTACATTTCCCGTACCTGTAGCTAATACATCAACTGCTTTAGTTAGAATATCTGGCAGTGGAATTACGGATGTGAGCGATGCGAATTTTAAAATAATGGGGACTACTACAGGTTTTGCACAAGCAGCAGGATCAGGCTGCGGTTCAGGAGAGGTGAGCTTTACATGGAATGCTGTTGCTAATGCCACTAATTATGATATTTACCGACTTGACGTGCCTACCGGCGAATTTGTAATATTAACTGCAAATATAACAGGCACCTCTTTTACTGCTGCGGGATTAATACCTGG
>Ga0105047_10012218_pt1 | contig 13835 bp, 9 predicted proteins | sample MAT04_FD_78384 | JGI IMG/M metagenome (GOLD analysis project Ga0105047, IMG submission 78384) | Freshwater microbial communities from Lake Fryxell liftoff mats and glacier meltwater in Antarctica - MAT-04 (megahit assembly) | ecosystem: Environmental > Aquatic > Freshwater > Ice > Liftoff...
ACGCCGGTTTCGTCGCCGGCTTGCACGACCGCCGACGCGCTCAGCCCGTCTGGCCCGCCGATCGGCACCTTCGACCCGATCCGCGCCACGGGGTAGATTTCTTCGAGCGCATCCCCGACGCGCAACGTGTGCCGATCCGGGCTCGTCGCAGCGAATCGCAGCAGTTCGTGGGCCATCGGCAGGTAACTCGGCAGCACCGGCCAATCGGTCCAATCTTGATTGAAGCTCGAACAGTAGACGACAACGCGGCCGCGGTGCCGCGCCCATTCGACGATGGCCGGGTCTTGCTTCGCGGGTTCTTCGCCCGGCTTCAGCACCTCGGCCTTCGCCGGGATGAACGAAGCGATCCGCCGCGCCCGGCCGTCGACCGGGGCATCCATGCGGACATACTGTTTGAACGGGACCGCCAGCAACCCACCACGGGCATTGTCGGTCCGGAACGCGGCCAGTGGATCTTGGCGGAACGATGCGTCGTCGGCGGCCAGCCGGAAATCGGCGACGTCGGGCGACTTCGACTTCGCGACTCCGGTCAGCTTGCCGGGGAGCAGGCCGTTGCCCCCGTTGAAGAGCAGTTGGTTGTACCAGTCGAGGTTATTCGCCGCGTTCGGTCCCAGGCCGACGACGACGCCGCCCCCGCGTTTCAAGAGCGCTTCGAGACGAGCGATCTGAGAGACGCTCGGGGCGGGGACATCGCAGAGGAAGACGCAATCGACCACCGACAGGTCGGACAATTCCGCGTCGGCGAATTCGGCCAAGCTCACCGTCCGCGGCCGGGCCGGGTTGTCCGGCATCTTCTGCTTGCCGGGGTCGAGCGCCGTTTGGAGGTAGTCGCTGGACCGCTTCACCGGATCGGGGGAGCCTTTGCCGTTGACGAGCAGCGCCGGCAGGTGGTCGCGCACCGTCAGGGCCAACGTGCGCTGGTCGTCGGCCGGGAGGTCGTCCGCGTCGGCGAGCTTGACTTGGATCAAATGCAGGCCGGCCGTTTGGAACCGCTGCGACTTCTTGTCGAGGGCGAAGGTCACGCTCGCCTGCTGCCCCGCGGGCAGAGTGTCGATCGCGAGGACATCGACCAGCGCCGGCGTCGGCTCGGTCCCGTTGCCCGTCGGCCGGCCGATCAGGAGTTCCACGCGGACTTGGCTGCGGTCGCTCCGGCCGAAGTTTTGGATCGTCGCCGTCACGGCCGTCGGGCTGTCGACGATGGCCAGCGGGTCGGCCAACAGAACGTTGACGACCGCGAGATTCTCGACGTCCGCCCCGGCCACATCGACGATGCCAACATCGGCGAGGGCGAGCACCTTCTGCCACGTCTCGGGGAGCGGGACGTCGGTCTTCGGCAGCACCGCGCTCCACGCCGAGCGCTGGGCGTCGGTGAAGATCGTCACTTGCCGCCGCGGGTAATCCTTCTCGGCGATCATCAGGCTGTCGGCGATCAGCGAGAGGCCGCTCGAATAATCGGCGGTTCCATGCGTGGCCTTCAAATCGTCGAGGCGTGGGAGGATTTCGTCGAGGTCGTCCGCCGGGCCGGGTATGACGGCTCGCGAACCGTTGCCGAGCACCAAGATCGAGAAACCGTCGCCGGGGTTCGCCCCCCGGATCAACTCCCGGATTTGCGCCTTGGCTTTGTCGAACCGCGTCCCCGCGTCGCCCGCGGTAGTCATGCTCAGCGACGCATCCAGGACGATAACGTGGTGGGTTCGCGGCGCATTCGATACCGCGACGAGCCGCCCCGGGACGATCCACTGCCACGCGCGTTCGGCCCACCCGGTCGCGGCGCACATCGCCAGCAGCGGCAGCAGCAGCGCCAGCATCCGCAGGGCCAGCAGCACCCACCGGTCGATCCGCCGCCGGTGCCGTTTCTGAGCCGCCATCAGGAAACGGATCGCCGCCCACGGGACAATCTGGTAGCGCTGCCGCGAAAGCAAGTGGATGAGAACCGGCACGCCCGCCGCGACCGCCGCCGCCCCGACGGCGATCAACGGCAGCGCAAACGAGGCGAAGATCGCGGATGAATCCATGGTAAAAGAAGTTTAGCAGGACGGGGGACGCCGGACGAATCGGGCTGTATGTTTTCTTCGCGATTGCGGTGTTCCGTGGCTTCCTGCTTGACAGCACCCTGCTTGGCAACAAACGTATCTAAAAATCCCAGGAGACGCGCCGGATACTTGCTGTTCAGCATCGGCGGGTGTGCTAGCGGCGCAGCCACTAACGGCGGTATTACGCCGGAGAATCCTTGTTATGCCCAAAACGGGCGGGTAACAGTATCAGCGGATCCATTCGCGGCCATAGTCTCCTTTCCTGTTGACAAGCAATCGATCAATTCTTACGAATAAATGGCTGGCACTATCCGTCTGTAGTTCGTCTGTGCGCTGAGTGCTGCGGACGGACAAGACCCTCCACCGCTTTTTGGGGATTTTCGCTATGGTTCGCAAGCTGTTGCTCGCCGCTCTCGTGGCAGTCACCGGTTCTTTCGCCGTTGCCGCCGAACTCAAGTCCGGCCCGCAAACGGGCGAAAAGCTGCCCGGCCCGTTCCACCCGCTCAACATCAACGGTAGCGAAGCCGGCCAAAAGGCCTGCTTGTACTGCAAGCACGGCGATAGCCCGGTCGCCATGGTCTTCGCCCGCACCACCGGCTCCGAAGGCACCGCCAAGTTGATCGCGAAGCTCGAAGAAGTCGTGGCTGCCAACGCCAAGAGCGAAATGGGCAGCTTCGTGGTGTTCCTCACCGACGACGATAAAGCCGGCGATGAGCTCAAGAAGATGGCCGAAAAAGCCAAGTTGAAAAACGTCGTCCTGGCCGTCGACACCCCGGCCGGGCCGAACAAGTACAACGTCTCGAAAGACGCCGACTTGACCGTAGTCCTCTACAAAGAACGCAAAGTCGTCGCCAACTACAGCTTCGAAAAAGGCAAGATCACCGACAAAGACATCACGGCGATCTCGGCCGAAGCCACCGCGCTCGGCAAGAAGTAATCATCCGCCCGCGGAATTGGGAAGCCCGGCCCTTCGGCCGGGCTTTCTCCGTTTGGAACGCTCCGGATTTCCCCCGCTCCCCAATCGGTGTGCTAGTCTTCCGGGTGAACGTACCCGCGGAGCGCATCCCGTGAAGAAGATCCTCGTCGCCGTGCTATTTCTCACCATCGTCGGCGGGGCTTTGGGCTTCAGCAAAAAAACCGACGCCGAAGTCCTCACCCGCGTCGGCAAAACGAGCGCCCGCAAAGTAACCGAGGCGATGCCGCCGGCGAACCGGTTGGCCGGCCCGCTCGCCGCCGCAAAAACCGGCGACCTGCTGCCCATTGAAGATCGCGTCCGCGTGCGGTTTCAAACCGAAAAAGCATTGGAAGGCACGACCATCACCGTGATCGCCGAAGGGAAAGAAATCCGCCTGCGCGGCGAAGTGGCCAACGCCTTGATCCGAGCCCGCGCTGTGGAACTCGCCCAAACAACCATCGGCGTAGAGAAGGTCACGAACGAATTGGTTGAACCGGCGAATTGATCCTCTCGCTCCCACCTCAACCCGGCCCCGTTAATTTCCGTAGCACCCCGGCGCTCGAATTGACGATCCGTCGCCGCCGGGCCTTAATCGGTTCCGCGGCTTCGGCTTGCTTCTTTTGCAGATCGTCGAGGTTGGCTTGGCAGAACGGGCAGCCGATGGTCTTCAGGTGGAATTCGATGTACTCGAATCTCGACTCGTCGAGAGCTTGCAGTAAATAGCCGCCGAGTTGATCGCGGGTCGCGCACGACAAGTGCTCGCGCCGCCAAATCGCTCCGATGGTGTGTTCGCCGCGGTCTTCCTCGCCCCGCACTTCTTCGAATAACAATCGGGCCGACGCGTCGTCGCGCAGGATCTTTTCCACGGTGGCCATTTCCGCATCGGGGAGGGCGTCGTGGAGGAAATCGCGGAGGATCGGTTTCGTGAGGCGCGTCATAGCCAGCCGGCTTCCGGATCGAGAGGGAATTCCTTTTTCGTTATAGCAGATGCCGTCACTGAGGGAATCTCGGTGATTCCCTCGACTCATTCCCCGCCATTTGCCGATTTGAACGGATATGTCGTACCAAGTCCAACTCGAGGCCTTCCACGGCCCGCTCGATCTCCTCTTGTACTTGGTAAAAAAAGAGGAAGTCGACGTGATGGAAATTTCCATCACGTTGCTGGCCGAGCAGTTCCTGGTGTATTTGCAGACCGTGCGCGAACTCGACGTGGAGTTCGCCGGTGAATTCTTGGTCATGGCCGCGACGCTGATGGAGATCAAGAGCCGGGCGCTGATGCCCGCGGGGGAATCGCCAGAGGCCGAAACTGCGGCGGTCGACCCGAGGCGGGAACTCGTCCGGCAATTGCTTGAGTACCGCCGGTACAAAGATGCGGCCGGTAAACTCGAAGAGCAAATCGACCGGCACGCCGCCAAGTTCGGCCGGCTCCCGTCCGAACCCGCGGTCGTCGCCGGCGTTCCTGTGGTCCGTGCGGTCGAACTTTGGGATCTGGTGAGCGCCTTCGCCCGACTACTTCGGGAGACGCAGTCGAATCGACCCCAAACCGTGGTGCTCGACGATACGCCCCAGCAAGTCTACGAAACGCGAATTTTAGAAAGCCTCGCCGACGGCGACGACCGCGATTTCGCCGAGTTGTTCGAGAAGCCATATCTGAAACTGCGACTGATCGGCATTTTCTTGGCCCTGCTCGAATTGATCAAAGCCAGCCGCGTCGTATTGAGCCAAGAAGTCCCGTTCGGACCGATCCGGATTCGCATGGCGGAGGCGCGCTTTCGGATTTTTGAATCTGCAGCGTGAACCGGTGTAACAAAGCTTCTCTCAATTCTCAACTCCGCCTCATCCCCCGCCGCAATCGGCGCCCGAATTCGCGCCGTGGGCGTATCTCTCACCAATCTCTTGTCAAAACTTTGGAGACTAGCACGCTTTTCGAGGGTTCGCTTCAAGATCGACATTCTTTTCAATCGACATTACCGGTATAGTTCTCCCAGGCGGAAAAGTCGCCCGTCGCCTGAATCCATCCGGTTGCGAGACGCCCATGCCCCAGTCGTTCGCTACCGAATTCCGCTCCCGTCCCCGCTGCGAAGCCCTCGAAGACCGAATCACCCCCGCCGTCCACGTCCGCTTCGACTACACCTACGACACCCTCGGCTTTTTCAACTCGGCCGAACGCCGCGCCGCGCTGGACGATGTCGCGGCCACCATCACGGCGAAAATCGGCGACTCGCTGACGGCCATCGCCCCCTCCGGCGGTAACACGTGGCAAGCTCGCACATGGAACAGTGCGACGAACTCGCAATTGCTGATCCATAACCCCACCGTGAACGCGGATGAAATCGTCGTGTACATCACGGCGGGTAACGTCGGCGGCTCGGAATTGGGGATCGCCTCCGGGGCGGGCTACTCGGCCTCGGGCTCGCAGGAGTGGTTGAACGGCGTCCGCACCCGCGGCCAAGCCGGGGTCGATTCCGGCACTGACTATGCCACGTGGGGCGGGTTGATCGCGTTCAACAGCTCGGCGAACTTCAGCTTCGACGGCCAGCCCGGCCGCTCGCAGTACGATTTCAAGAGCGTCGCCTCGCACGAACTGTTGCATATCTTCGGCTTCGGTCTGCAAAACCCCTCGTTCACGCGCTATACCGCGACCGGCTCCTTTACCGGGCCGAACGTCGAAGCCCTCACCGGGTACGCCGTGCGGTTGCAACCAGGCCAAACCGATCACTTCGCGTCCGGTACCAGATATTTGGGACAAGAGTCGGTGATGACCCCGTCCGTGACCGCGGGGCAGGCCAAGTACCTCGGGGCCTTGGAGTACGCCGCTCTTAGGGACATCGGTTGGAGTTCCACCCCATCGCAGTCCGTTTCTGTCCCCGCGTCGCCGGTCCAATTCGTCCCGGTACTCGCGGCGCCGGTGACGACTTCATTCGTCGTCGGCGGCGGCGAAGGTGGCGTTGGCACCGTCACGGGCTACGGCGTAGGCGGCCAAACGATCTTCTCCAGCGTGCCGTTCGGCGCCGGCTTCTTGGGCGGTGTCCGCGTCGCCATCGGGGATGTCAACGGCGACGGCGTCGCCGACTTGATCGCTGCGGCCGGGCCGGGCGGCGGGCCGCGCATCGTTGTGCTCGATGGGGTCTCCGGCCAGCAAATCGCTTCGTTTTTCGCGTTCGATCCGGGATTCGTGAACGGCATATACGTTGCCACCGCCGACTTCAACCGCGACGGCTATTCGGATATCGTCGTCGCGGCCGGATTCGGGGCCGGGCCGCACGTGAAAGTCTTTTCCGGGAAGGATCTGACGGAACTCGCCTCGTTCTACACCTTCGACCCCGGCTACATCGGCGGGCTCGAAGTGGCGACGGGCGATGTCAACGGCGACGGAACATTCGACCTCGTCGTCGGGGCCATCGGCGGCGCGGTCGCGACCTTCGATGGGTCCACCATCCGCGCCGGAAAAACGCCCTCCCGGCTCACCGCCGATTTCTTGGCGTTCGACTTCGAGTTCAAGGGTCGGGTCTCCGTCGCGGTCGGCGATCTCAACGGCGACGGATTAGCCGAGATCATCGTCGGCGCCGGAGTCGGGAGCGCCCCCCGGATCGCGGCGTTCAACGGCCGCGAACTGTTGAAAGGCCGGACGAGTTTCGTCACCAGTTTCTACGCCGGCGATCCGAACAGCCACGCCGGAGTCCGCGTCGCGGCGGCCGACCTCGACGGCGACGGTCGCGACGACATCATCGCCGCCCCGCTGGCCGCTTCGGACAGCCAAATCCGCGTGTATGCGTCCCGCAACGATTTCTCGGGCGCCCCACCGGCGTGGATGACGCTGCAAAACAGCTCCTGGGCCACCTACGGCACATACGTGGGGTGAGACGAGCCGAACTCCGTCAGGATTCGGGTGAAGCGAGACGGAGTTCGCCCACCCATTTTACCCGAAATCGGATGTAAACCCTTGTCCTGTAATGGTCGTTCCGCATGGAAGAGTTCATTACGCGGTAGGGTGGGTGGGTCGACGCCGGAATGACGAATCCAAGAATCGTTGCGACACCCACGCGAATCTGCTCTGGCGATCCTCTCGCACTCTCGCTATTTCCGCCCCGAACTTCGATTCGTCGATTCTCAGGGGCTTCACCATGCGTCGCGGCATATTGCTCGGTTGCGGATTGGCGGGCGCGTTCCTTCTCAACTCCGAACTCCGGGCGCAGTTCGCCTCGGATCGCCCGGCGGCGCCGGCCCCGTTCGGCGGGGCGCTGCCGAATGTCACCGCCGCCCCCACGCGGCCGGCGCAACCGATCCCGGGCCTACCTTCCGGATTCCAACCCGATACCGGCACAGCCCCCGCGCCAATGTTTCCGGGCGGCCACCGCGATCCGCTACGACCGGTGCCGACGTCCATCCCGGCCGAGCCGCGGGGGCCGCACCCTTGGGCCGTGAAAGCCGATCATGGCGCGTGGATGATCTGCGTGAAGAGCTACGGCGGACCGGAATCGCGCGGCTTGGCCGAGAAGCTCGCCAAGGAGATCCGCGAGAAGCACAAAGTCGCGTCGTACCTCTTCGAACGCAACGCCCAAGAGTTGGCCGCGGAGTTGGCCAAGATCGACGCGATCCGCAAATCGGAACAAGCCAAGAACGCGCCGTTCCTCGCGGCCCAAGCCCAAGCGAAGAAAGAAGCTGAAGCGCGCGGCGAACTCTACCTCGAGAACGCGCCGAAGCTCAAGATCCCAAAGCCGGCCATGGAAATTCAAGAGCAGTGGGCCGTGCTCATCGGTGGCTTCCCGACGGACGAAGCGGCCCGCAAGGCCCTGACGATGGTACGCACACTCTCGGCGCCGACCGATCCCTCTCTGCTCGACCGCACCAGCATCGGCGTCGGCGGCGAGGCGAACCCCCAAGGCGGGCAAACGGAATTCAAATCGAGTTGGAATTACGTCAACCCGTACAAAACCTCGATGGTCGTGCCGAACCCGGCCGTGGCCAAGGCGAGCAGCGAAGAGAAATACAAGCTCGAACCGTTCATAGTCAAAATCAACTCGGACGTGCCGCACAGTTTGTTGAAGGTGAAGAAACCATGGACCTTGATCGTGCGGAATTTCAGTTCGCCGATGCAGATGGCCGGCAAGGATGGCGGCGCCGGCAACGTGTTCGACAAGATCCGTAACCTCGGCAAGAAGAGCTTCCTCGACGTGACGGCCGAGGAGGCTGAGCGGCTCGCCGACGCTCTGCGACACGAGAATATGAAGCCGCAGACGTTCGAGTCGTTCGTGCTCCACCACCGCACCGGCAGCATCGTGACCGTCGGCCAGTTCGACGGCCCCGACGATCCGGAATTGCTGCGGACCCAAGCGATTTTGAAGAAGATCACCTTCAAGATGCTGAAGAGCGAAACGACGCCCTTGATGGGCAAGAATGGCCAACCCGACGAGCAGCGAATGTTCGACGGCGTCTCGCCGTTCCCGGTGCCGAAGTATTGAGAAGTCGAAAAGGCCCTACCAGCCCGAGCAAAAATCAGCTTGAGATGTTGCCCTCTCTCACCCATGCCCTTCTTGGACGAAGTTCTTGTTCCACGCCGGGATCACCACCAGCAGATCTTGCGTCCCGTCGGGGACGCATTGGCAGCTCAGGCGCGATTCCGGAGTGACGGCGCGGGCGGTGTCGAGCATGTCTTCTTCGTCGTCGTTGGCTTCGTTGCACGTTTTCAAACCTTCCGTCACGTAAACGTGGCACGTTGCGCAGGCGCAGACGCCTCCACAGGCGTGGTCAATCTCGACGCCGGCGCCGTAGGCGAGATCCATAATGCTGCCCGGTTCGCCGCTGCGGCCGAAGGGCAGGGCGGCGGGATCGACCCGAAGTTCTTTCGTTTCGTTCGTCTCTTGCAACACGAAGGTGATTTTGAAAGGCTTCGTCGGCGCTGCGGCGCTCACAGGGGTAATGTAGGGGTTCTTGCCCGCCATCGGCAGGGGCCTCGGTGTCAGCGGTGGAAACGAAAAAACGCGGGGGGTAGATCCCCAAACTTATTGTAGCGTCTGCCCGGCGGGCCGTTACTGGACGGGGAACTTCAGTTCGTTCTGCACGCTGCGGACGCCCGGCGTCAGGCGGATCATCCCCTCGATCAGACGGGCTTCGTCTTCGTCCTTCGCCGTACCTTTCAATACGACCGCCCCGCCTTCACCCGCTACGACGCTGATGCCTTTGGCGTTGGCGATGTTGGACGACGCATCGATCATGCCGCGGAGATCAGTTTGCATTCGCGCCGGGAGCAAAGCGGGCGGGGCGAACTTCAGAGTCGCGGTGTACGCGATCTGCCGGCCCGAGCTGAGGTTGCTGTTCTGCTGACTGGCCGAGTTCGCTCCGGCCCCGCCTTGGCCCCCGCGTCCGCCGGTGGCCCCAGTGGTGCCAGTCGACGCCCCCCCGAACCCGGCTGAGGAGCCGCCGGCTCCCCCACCGCTCGTGCCCGTCGTGCTGCCGCCGAAGCCGGCCGTGGAGCCGGCGGTCGCTCGCCCCGCCGAGCCGGTGCCGCCGCCGGTGCCCCCGCGTCCTCCGGTTGTGCCCGTCGTCCCGGTGCCGGTGGTGCCATACAGTGGGGCTCCGAAACCGCCCGGGGTGTTCGCGGTAGTGCCACCGGAACCTCCGCCGCCGGTGATGACACCCGCCCGCCCTTGGAAGTAGGGGTTGGCGTAATACACATTGAAAGCGTTAGACGCCTGGAGAGCGGCGTTGCTCGTGGCGGTTAGAGACGGTGCTGCAATCGTCGGGGCTTGGAGCGCCTGCGCGGCCGCGTCGCTTCCAGTGCCCGCTCCGGTCGCAGGACCACCCCCGGTGCCGCCGCCACCTCCCGTTGTTCCGGTCGTCCCCGTGGTGCCCGTCGTTTGGGAAAGAGCGCCGCTGGCGAAGCAGGCCGAAATCGCAGTGGCCCAAAGCGTTCGTGGCAGGGTTCGCATCGCGTGCTCCAGGAACTCTCGACCGCTTGCGGCCCAATCGGGCCATCACTTCGGATAATATCGTCGGTCGGGGGCCGTGTCATCCAGAAAGATTGATGAGAAGTGCAATATGGCCTCAATTGGCGCAGCCGTCGTCGGCGTCGGATTCATCGGGCCCGTGCACGTGGAGGCGCTCCGGCGCCTCGGTCACCGGGTCGTCGGCATCCTCGGGTCGAGCCCGGAGAAATCGTTCGTCGCCGCCCGCGACCTCGGCATTCCCCGCGGCTACGCTGGCCTTGGGGAACTCCTCGACGACCCCCTCGTGCAGGTCGTCCACCTCGCTTCGCCGAACGTCCACCATTTCGCGCAGTGCCGGCAAGTGTTGAACGCCGGGAAACACGTCGTCTGCGAGAAGCCGCTCGGCATGACCACGGCCGAGACGGCGGAACTGCTGGCCCTCGCCCTCCGGCAACGGGTGATCGCGGCCGTCAATTACAATTTGCGCTTCTACCCGCTGGTGCTCGAAGCCCGCGAGCGGCGCAAGGCCGGGCACCTCGGCCGCATCTTCCACATCACCGGCGACTACTTCCAAGATTGGCTGCTACTGCCTTGCGACTTCAATTGGCGCGTCGACGCCCGCGCGGGCGGCGCACTCCGGGCCGTCGCAGACATCGGCACCCACTGGCTCGACACGGTCTGTTTCATTTCGGGGTTGGAAGTGGACGCGGTCTTCGCCGATTTGAAGACGGTTCACCCGGTGCGGCACAAGCCGCTCGGCGGCAGCGAGACGTACAGCGGCCCGACGTCGGTCTCCCAAAAAACGGAGCGAATCCAAGTGACGACGGAAGACCACGCGTCGATCCTGATCCGCTTCCGGGGCGGGGCGCGCGGATCGGTCACCGTCTCGCAGGTCGCGGCGGGGCGGAAGAACGCGCTGCGTTTCGACATCGCCGGTGAGAGCAGCTCTTTCGGCTGGAATAGCGAATCGCCAAACGATTTGCTCATCGGCTACCGCGACCGACCGAACAAATCGTTGACTCGCGATCCGGCGCTGTTGGCCCCGAAGGTTCGGCCCTATGCGAACTACCCCGGTGGCCACACCGAGGGTTTCCCCGATACGTTCAAACAGCTCTATCGGGCGATCTACGCCGATGTGGAACGTGCGATCGCCGGTCAATCGCGCGACCCGGAGCCGCCGTATGCGACCTTCGCCGACGGCCACCGAGAAGTGCAAATCTGCGAGGCGATCTTAAAGAGCCAAGCGACCGAACGCTGGGTGGAGGTCGCGTAGCTCGGCTTCTCGCCGCGTTTAATTCTTCGGGTCTTTGGGCTCTTTCGGATCCTTGGGATCGACGGGCTTCGGCGCCGGCTGGGGTACGATCACCGGGTATTGTTGGATCACTGATCCGAAGTCAATCGGGGCGGTCGCGATGAGTCGGGCGAGCACGCCCACCTTGGCCTTGAGCCCCGCGTCCGGTTCGGCCGCGGCGACGGCGGCCGCTTGGGCCGCCAACGCCTCGGCGGTGAGCTTGCCGAAGCCCTGGACGTGTCGGATCGCCGCGTCGGCCGCTTTGAGGCGCACCGGTGCCGGACGGTCGGTCTGGATGGCCAGATTCACCAAGGCTTGCTGGGCATCGCCGCTGCCGATGCGGGCGAGCGACTCGGCCGCATCGACGGCCAGGTCATCGTTGGCGAGAGCCTTGCGAAGCGCAGCCTCGGCCGGTTTGACGTCGTAACCCGGGATCTCGTCGAGGGCGATTTTGCGGAGCCATTCGGCAGCGACTTTTGCGGCGGCTTTTCGTTCGGCCGCATCGCGCGGCTGGTCGGCCGGGTCGGCGAAGCTCAGGCCGATGTCCGCTTTCAAATTCCCGGTCGAAATCGGTTCGGGGATCACGCGGACGCCGGGGTGCGACTTGACTTGCTTCTGCAAATTCGCTTCGAGACCCGCGTCGCGGGACGAGTCAAATTCGAGACCGAGGTCTTCGGCCCGGACGAGGAAACGGAGGTCTTCGAACTTCTTTTTCTGGCTGTCGTTCATCGTCGATTCGAGTTGATCCATCAGCCGGATGAGGTTCTCGGTGTCCTTCACCGCACGGGCCGCATTGTCGAGTTCTTTGCGATTCTGCACGACGGCCGAAGTCACTTGGGCTTGTTTGAGGGTGCGAGGACCGGACGTCACCGTGGCTTTGTATTCGGCGACCAATGCGGCGTAGGTCAGTTGCGGGATGCGCAAATCGAGCCGGGTGCCGAGGTCGACGGAGGTGGCGATGTCGGCCGCGTCCACAAGCCGTTTCATCCGCTTGATCCGGTACCCGGCCAAGTCGGCGAGCTTGTTGTCGCGGCGTTCGACGGTTTCGATTTTCAGTTTTTCCGGGTCGTCGAGCGGGCGGTTCGGATCCCTCACGTAGGGCTCCGGAACCTTGACGTCTTCGGTCTCCGTCGCCGCGATCATCAGAGCTAATCGCAGTAGCAGATGCTCGAACGGCACAGGTTTGATCGCGTCGGTCGAGGCGACCAACAAGACCGGCCGGCGTGCGGCGTTCGTGTCCGCGGCGACTTGCGCGAGCAGATCGGTCAACAGCGGATCGACGATGTGCCGATCGACGACGATGAGATCGTAGTCGCTCGCTTGGGCCAGGCGACGCATGAGTTGGCGACCCGAAGCGACTCGTTCGGCGGCGTAACCGGCGTCGCGGAAGGTGGAGGCGAGTTTCTCCCCGCGTTCGGAACTCGGGTCGGCGATGATCGCCCGGCCGATTTTACCGGAGTTCGCCCCGTCGGCGTCGGCTCCCAAGGCCCGCTTCAAGATTTCGACGATCTTGGCCGATTGGCCGTGGGTCGGTGCGCCGGGGGAACGCAAGAGCGCGAGTGCGGCCGCGAATTGCACGCGCGCGTCGGGGTAGGCGAGCGCCTCCACGGCGGGCGACGGGCGGTCTTTCCCGGAACCGCTGAGCGGCTCTTTCTGGGCCCGGTCGCCGATGGCTTGCAACAAGCCGAGGACGAGGGCCGTCCGTTTGTCCGCGAGGGAGCCCCGGAGCAGGGTCGTGAGCAGCGGCGACGGCGCTGCCGAAAGGAGTTGGTAAACGGCCGGTTCGGTTTTGCTCAGATCGCCGAACTTGGCCCGTTCCACGGCCCGTTCGGTGGCGAGCGACACGAACGCCATTTGGGCCGGTTCGTAGGCGGCGTTGCGCTCGATGGCCCAGCGCAAGTACTTCAACCCGTAATATTCCTCGGCTTGCGCGGGGGTGATCTCGTCGATCTTCACGAGCAATGCGTCTTTGTTCCACGAATAGACTTTGACTTTGTTCCCCACTTTGTCGAGCGTGCGGAACCCGGCCGTGCGGGCGATGAAAGGCTGGGCCAAGCGGGTCAATTCGACTTCGGGCTTCTTTTTGACCGACGCGCCGGCCGTCAGCGAATTCAACAGCGCGAGGCTGGTGGTGCGCACCGTCGACGGCGTGTCCGTGGGAAGACCGGCGTAGTACCAGAGGTACGGGGTGAAGTCGGTCTCGGCGTTCGCGATGAGGTTGAGGATATCGGCGCGGTTGGCCAAGGCTTCGAGGAGGGGGGCCTTGACGTCGTTGGGCATCCCTTCGAGCGAAGCCAAGAAGCCGGGAACGGTGTCGGGAACCAGCGTGGGGATTGCCGTGAGGATGGCGGATCGCAGCGGCGGGTCGTTGGTGCTGCGGAGGAGTTCGACCATGACGGGCGTCACGGCGTCGCCGGCTTGCTTGAGCTGCATCTGGGCGTACAAACGGTCTTCGCGCGATCCGGCCAAATTGCGGACGTGCGTTTGGATCTTTACCGGATCGCGCCCGACCGCCTTCGAAGCCTCGTCCGACCTCTTGATGATCTCCTCGACGGTCGCTTTCGCCTCTTTCTCGGCGGTTTCGTTGTCATTCCAGCGCAGGACGTTGCGGAGGTGCAAAAAGACCGAAT
>Ga0105047_10012220_pt1 | contig 13834 bp, 16 predicted proteins | sample MAT04_FD_78384 | JGI IMG/M metagenome (GOLD analysis project Ga0105047, IMG submission 78384) | Freshwater microbial communities from Lake Fryxell liftoff mats and glacier meltwater in Antarctica - MAT-04 (megahit assembly) | ecosystem: Environmental > Aquatic > Freshwater > Ice > Liftoff...
ACAACGATCCATGTCAACGGCGGCATGTATCTCGATTAACGCCCGCAAGGGCAGTGCGTAAAACCGACCGACGTGCCGGCTTATTTGGTGACAACCGTCCATTTTGGTAGAATAGCGCGTCTTGTTTCACCCTTGAACCTTATGAAGGAGTCCTTTGATGGAAAATATCGAACAGCGCGTCAGGAAAATTGTCGCTGAACAACTCGGCGTCAATGAAGCGGACATCAAGAACGAATCCTCGTTCGTTGACGACCTTGGCGCGGATTCGTTGGATACGGTTGAACTGGTGATGGCGCTCGAAGAAGAATTCGAATGCGAAATCCCGGACGATGAAGCCGAGAAAATCACCAACGTTCAGCAAGCCATCGATTACGTCGTCGGCCACAAAAAGTAAGCTCTCCTTCGCGATTCGTCTGCGGGCAGTACGGCTACTCCCGCAGATCTTCCGAATCCCGTTTGATCCATCCACTTTTTCCTGTTTTCCCCGGAGAAAAATTTGGCACGTCGCAGAGTTGTCATCACCGGCCTCGGAGTTGTTTCTCCGGTCGGAAATACCGTCGAACAAGCTTGGCAGAACGTTCTCGCCGGGCGCTCCGGCATCGACCGGATCACGCGTTTCGACGTTTCCTCGTTCCCTGTGCAATTTGCCGGTGAGGTGCGGGACTTCGACATCACGCAATACATCCCGGCAAAAGACGCACGGCGGATGGACCTCTTCATACACTACGGAATGGCGGCGGGCATCCAGGCGATCAAGGATGCAGGGCTTGAGGCCCATCCGGCGAACGCCGAGCGGATTGGCGTGTCGATCGGCTCGGGAATCGGTGGCCTTCCAGCGATCGAAGCGACGCGCGACGATTTCGTCGCGAGCGGTGTGCGCAAGATTTCGCCTTTCTTTATCCCCGGTTCAATCATCAATATGATCTCCGGTAATCTCTCGATCCTTTATGGCTACAAGGGCCCGAACATTGCGCTGGTCAGCGCCTGTTCGACCGGCACGCACAGTATCGGCGATGCCGGACGTCTGATCGAATATGGCGATGCCGACATCATGATCGCGGGCGGTTCGGAAGCCTGTGTTTGCCCCTCCGGGCTGGGCGGTTTCTGTGCCGCACGCGCACTGTCGACGCGTAATGACGATCCGAAAACGGCGAGTCGTCCATGGGACAAGGACCGGGACGGCTTCGTCCTGTCCGAGGGTGCGGCGGTCATGGTGCTTGAAGAGTACGAGCATGCCAAGGCGCGCGGCGCAAGGATTTACGCTGAACTTGCCGGCTTTGGCATGAGCGCCGACGCCAATCACATCACCGCGCCGTGCGAGGATGGTGAAGGCGCCGCTCGCTGCATGACCAACGCGCTGCGCAACGCGCAGATCAATATCGACGAAGTCCAATACCTCAACGCCCACGGCACGTCGACCCCGCTTGGCGACAAGGCCGAAACAGTTGCCGTCAAGCGCGCCTTTGGCGACCACGCCAAGAAGCTCGTCGTCAATTCGACAAAATCGATGACCGGGCACCTGCTCGGCGCTGCTGGCGGCATTGAGGCCGTCTTTTCGACGCTGGCCGTCTACCACCAGATATCGCCGCCGACGATCAACATCTTCAATCAGGACGAGGCCTGCGATCTCGATTACTGCGCCAATGTGGCGCGCGAGATGAAGATCGACACCGCCCTCTCGAACTCTTTCGGCTTTGGCGGAACGAACGCGACTGTCGTTCTGAAGCGGATCTAGGCGATTCCGAGCAGCGGTGCGGTTCCCGATTACCATCGAGTTGCACCGCTCGCGTCGTCTTTCCCTGCTGCTTGCCGTTTTCCACACGCTCGCTGCCGGCTGCGTGCTGGCGTTGCCGTGGCCGTGGTTGATGCGCTCGGGTCTGCTGCTGCTGATTGGCGTCTCGCTGGTCTACGCGCTGCGCGAGTCCCCAATTCGTGGCTTGTACTTGCGTGCCGGCGACAGCATCGAGGGTTTGCTGGCCGACGGGTCGCGTACGAAGCTGGTGATAAAGCCAGGCAGCACGGTATTTAGCCGGATGATCGTCTTACGCGTGGGCATCGGCGAAGACAGGGCGATCAGTAATCTCGTCTTGGTCCCCGATCAGATGTCAGTCGAAGAATTCCGCGTCCTGCGCATCTGGCTGCGCTGGCGCTCGCAGCCTAAGTCCGGCGACGACGCGGGGAGCGCTTCCTGAGCAGCGTGTTCCTCGCCTTGGGCAGCATTCCTGGGTAGTCGCGGCTAAAGTGCAGGCCGCGGCTCTCGCGGCGTTTCAGGGCGCAACGGACGATCAGGTCGGCGGTCACCACCAGGTTGCGCAGTTCGATGAGGTCGTGGCTGACCCTGAAATTGCTGTAGAACTCCTCGATTTCCCGGGCCAGCAGGCGCAGGCGGTGCTGCGCGCGTTGCAGGCGCTTGGTCGTGCGCACGATGCCGACGTAGTCCCACATGAAGCGCCGCAATTCGTCCCAGTTATGCGCGATGACGATCTCTTCGTCGGGGTCGGATACGCGGCTGGCGTCCCACTCGGGCAGTTCCGGCAGTTCGACCGGCGCTTGCGCGAGAATGTCCTTGACCGCCGCTTCCGCGAATACCAGGCACTCGAGCAGCGAATTGCTGGCCAGCCGGTTGGCGCCATGCAAACCACTACACGACGCTTCGCCGGCGGCGTAGAGGCCGGGAATACTGGTCCGGGCGCGCAGGTCGGTGACGATTCCCCCACAGGTGTAATGGGCGGCGGGAACGACCGGGATCGGCTCGCGCGTGATGTCGATGCCAAATTCCAGACAGCGCGCCAAGATGTTGGGGAAGTGTTCCTTGAGAAAGTCAGCGGGCTTGTGCGAAATATCGAGATAGACGCAGTCGAGCCCGCGTTTTTTCATTTCAAAGTCGATCGCCCGGGCAACGACGTCGCGCGGCGCGAGTTCGGCCCGCGCGTCGTGCTCGGGCATGAAGCGGGTGCCATCGGGAAGCCGCAACACGCCACCTTCGCCGCGCACGGCCTCGGAAATCAGGAAGGATTTGGCTTGCGGATGGTACAGGCAGGTCGGATGGAATTGAATGAACTCCATATTGGCCACCGTACAACCTGCACGCCAGGCCATGGCGATACCGTCACCGGTCGAAGTATCCGGGTTGGTCGTGTAGAGATAGACCTTGCCGGCACCGCCCGTCGCTACCAGCGTATGCGCGGCGCTGATGGTCAGCACTTCACCACTTTCGCTCTCGAGCGCATAGGCACCATAACAGCGCCGTTCACCCAGACCGAGCTTGTCACCGGTAATCAGATCGATGGCGATGTGGCGCTCAAGGATCGTGATATTGCGATTTTCCCGCACCTTGCGCGAGAGCGTGGTCTGTACCGCGAGGCCGGTCGCGTCGGCGACGTGGATGACACGCCGGGCACTATGTCCGCCTTCGCGCGTAAGATGGTAGCCGACGACGTCACGAGTAAACGAAACCCCTTGCTCGATAAGCCAGTCGATGGCGCTACGGCCGTTCTCGATGACAAAGCGCGTTGCCGCGGGGTCATTGAGAAACGCGCCGGCGGTGAGGGTATCGCGAATATGCGCTTCGATCGAATCCTGGCTGTCGAGAACCGCCGCAATACCGCCTTGCGCCCAACTCGAGGCACTGTCTGCCAGATCCCGTTTGCTGATCAGCCCCACTTTGCAGCTCGGCGCGAGTCGAAGCGCCGCCGACTGCCCGGCAAGACCGCTACCAATAATCAGAACGTCGAAATGAAGCGCCACGGTACCTGTCCGGCAACACGAAGCGGCCACTATAGCACGTGCTCGAAAGCCATTACTCGCGCTAAGGTATGCCGTTGTTCGAACCTTGGGCGGGCAAAAGTTTATGCCGTTCGCTGCGTCGGGCACGACGGTTGCGCTATACTCTTTTGAAAAGACAAAACCGTGTCCGATAGGGAGCTCATAGAGCATGAACGAACGCGAAATTGACCAGCAGTTGGTCGAGCGCGCGCAGGCAGGCGACAAAAAGGCTTTCGAGCGGCTGGTCGAGAAGTACCAGCGTAAGCTCGGACGTCTGCTGTCCCGCTTTATACGCGACCACGCCGAGGTCGAAGACGTTGCGCAGGAAGCGTTCATCAAGGCTTATCGCGCCTTGCCGTCATTTCGCGGGGAGAGCGCGTTTTATACTTGGCTCTATCGGATCGGCATCAATACCGCCAAGAATTACCTGGTCGCCAAGGGTCGTCGCGCGCCGACCTCGACCGATTTCGACGCCAATGAAGCGGAAACCTTCGACGACGCGGAGCAACTGCGCGACATCAATACGCCGGAGCGCCTGTTGCAGTCCAAGCAGATCGGGCAAACAGTGAATGCGGCGATGGAAGCTTTGCCGGAAGAATTACGCAACGCGATCGTACTGCGCGAGATTGAGGGGTTGAGCTACGAGGAAATCGCCGTGCACATGAACTGCCCGATCGGAACGGTGCGCTCGCGAATTTTCCGCGCGCGCGAGGCGGTGGCCGAGAAGCTCAGGCCATTGCTCGACACGGCGCCGGATCATCGGTGGTAGTCAGTTTTCGCGTGCAGTTCGTCGTGGCAGGCAGCAATCCATGACGCAAACCCCTGCTGGCGCGGCGCCAACGATCGATGCCAGCGGAACGATCACGGCGCTTGATCACCCCTACGCCCAGGTCCGCATGGATGAAACAGGCTGCGGACGCTGCCACGAAGCGGGAGGTTGCGGCGGCAATACGATGAGCAAGCTGTTCTGCAGTACACCGCGGACTTTTCGCGTGCTGAATCACGGACCATTGGGGGTCGGCGATCGGGTCACCATTGTCATTGCTGAAGGCGCTGTCCGGCGCAGCGCAACGCTGGCGTACGGATGCCCCTTGCTCGCGCTGTTCGTCGGCGCGATCGCCGGATCGCTTCTTGCTGGCGAAATGGGAGCGATGGCCGGCTCACTCTGTGGTGTGCTTGCCGCATGGGCGGCACTGCATGGCGCTCATCAGCGGCGAGCTGCCGATCCTCGTTGCGAGCCGTACATCAAATATTGATTTCCGTAAGTTCGCCCCGATCTTGCCATCAGGCTGATTGTTCGCTGACCCACAGGAGACTATTTCGCATGAAGCAGACCGTTACAGTATTTTTTTTCGTGGTGTTCTCTTTTGCGGCACAGGCGCAGAACCGCGGACTTCCCGACTTTACCGAACTCGTTGAAAAACAGGGTCCGGCTGTCGTCAATATCAGCACGACGCAAGTGGTTCGCGGCCTCGCTCGCGGCGGACAGCAGATGCCGTTTGACGAGGACGACCCGATGGCCGAGTTCTTCCGGCGCTTCGGCCCCCGGCAGCCTGGCGTGCCCGGTGCGCCCAGCACGCCGCGCGAATTCCAGACGCGCTCGCTCGGCTCGGGTTTCATCGTCAGTTCGGATGGCTATATCCTGACCAATGCGCACGTCGTCGAGTCGGCCGACGAAATTGTCGTGCGCCTGACCGACAAGAGTGAATTCAAGGCCAAGGCCATCGGCTCCGACAAGCGAACCGACGTCGCGCTGATCAAGATCGAGGCGACGAATTTGCCCGTCGTGCGCATGGGTGACCCGAACACCCTGAAGGTCGGCGAATGGGTGGTCGCGATCGGATCGCCCTTTGGCTTCGAAAACAGCGTCACCGCCGGCATCGTCAGCGCCAAGGGGCGCTCCCTGCCGCAGGAAAGCTTCGTTCCTTTCCTGCAGACTGACGTCGCCGTCAATCCAGGCAACTCGGGCGGCCCGCTGTTCAATATGCGCGGCGAAGTGGTCGGCATCAATTCGCAGATATACAGCCGTTCGGGTGGTTTCATGGGCATCTCCTTCGCCATTCCGATCGACGTCGCGATGGACGTTCAGAGCCAGCTGAAGGCAACCGGCAAGGTCAGCAGGGGCCGCATCGGCGTCGTCATCCAGGAAGTCACCAAGGAACTCGCCGAATCCTTCGGCCTGAGCAAGGCGCAAGGCGCCGCGGTCAATGCCGTCGAGAAGGGCGGGCCGGCCGAAAAAGCCGGCGTCGAACCGGGCGACGTCATTCTCAAGTTCGACGGCAAACCGGTCGTCACTTCGAGCGACCTGCCGCGCGTCGTCGGCGCGACCAAGCCCGGCGCACGAATCGCCATGCAGGTTTGGCGCAAGGGCGCGACGCGCGATCTGACCGTCGTCGTCGCCGAGATACCTGAGGAAAAATCGATAGCCCGCAGTGCCAGAGGAACGAAGCCGGCCGAACAGGCGGCCAATCGGCTCGGTCTCGTCGTCTCGGAACTGAGCGCCGAACAAAGACGCGAACTCAAGATTAACGGTGGTCTTCTCGTCGAAGACGTCCGCGCTAATGCCAGCCGTGCCGATCTGCGCCCCGGCGACATCCTCCTGGCGCTTATTTCGCGCGGCGAGACGACCGAGATCAGGAGCGTCGATCAATTCAACAAACTCCTCGCGCCGTTCGACAAGACGGCCAACATCACGCTGCTCGTAAAGCGCGGCGAAATGCAGACCTTCGTCACGGTCAAAGGGCTTGATCGCTAGAGCGATTGAGTTGGCGACGCTGACGCTCATCACGCGCGGCTATTGCCATCTCTGTCACGACATGGAGATGGCGTTGCGCCCCCTGGCCGCAGAGTTGGCCGTCGATGTCAAGGTGGTCGACATCGACGCCGACGCTCACGCCAGCTTGAAGCCGCTCTATGACGAGTTGGTCCCGGTGCTGCTGCACGAGCGTATCGAACTCTGTCATTACTTTCTTGACGCGGCCAAAGTCCGTGATTACTTAAGGAAAATCCGCTAAAATCGCGGCTTTCTGGCCAATCGAACAAGGTGCCCCGCGGGCGCCTTTTTTTTCAGGCGCGGCGACGCCGCGACAGCGCACATACGATGCAACTGCAAGACATCCGGAATTTCTCGATCATCGCCCACATCGACCACGGGAAATCGACGCTCGCCGACCGCATCATCCACCTTTGCGGCGGCTTGTCGGACCGCGAAATGGAGGCGCAAGTCCTCGATTCGATGGACATCGAACGCGAGCGCGGCATTACGATCAAGGCCCAGACAGCGGCGTTGCAGTACACCTCGCGCAGCGGCCGGGTCTATAACCTGAACCTGATCGATACGCCGGGCCATGTCGACTTTTCCTATGAAGTCTCGCGCTCGCTCTCGGCGTGCGAGGGCGCCTTGCTCGTCGTAGACGCCTCGCAAGGCGTCGAGGCGCAGACGGTTGCCAACTGCTACACGGCGATTGAGCTCGGTGTCGAGGTCTTACCGGTGCTCAACAAGATCGATCTGCCGTCAGCAACGCCGGACGTCGCGCGCCAGGAAATCGAAGACGTCATCGGCATCGACGCTTCGCACGCGGTGCTCACGTCGGCGAAGACCGGGCTCGGCGTGGACGATGTCCTCGAAGCGATCATTGAACGCATCCCTGCGCCGCAGGGCGATCCCGACGCGCCGCTCAAAGCGCTCCTGATCGATTCCTGGTTCGACAACTACGTCGGCGTCGTCATGCTCGTGCGCGTCATCGACGGCAGCTTGCGGCCGAAGGACAAGATACGGCTGATGGCCGCCGGATCGACACATCTGTGCGAAGAAGTCGGCGTGTTTACGCCCAAGGCGCTGCAACGGGACGTGCTCGCCGCCGGCGAAGTCGGCTATATCGTCGCCGGGATCAAGGAACTGCAGGCGGCCAAGGTTGGCGATACCGTTACGTCGGCGACCATGCCGGCCAGCGCCGCGCTACCGGGCTTCAAGGAAATCAAGTCGCAGGTCTTCGCCGGTCTTTACCCCGTCGAGTCGAACCAATACGAATCACTGCGCGAATCACTCGAAAAACTCAAGCTTAACGACGCGTCGCTGCATTACGAACCGGAAGTCTCGCAGGCGCTCGGCTTCGGCTTCCGCTGCGGTTTTCTCGGCTTGCTGCACATGGAAATTGTCCAGGAGCGGCTCGAGCGCGAGTTCGATCAGGACCTGATCACAACTGCGCCGACCGTCGTCTACGAAGTGCTGATGCGCGACGGCAGCATCGTCCGGGTCGAAAATCCGGCTAAATTGCCCGACCAGACCAAAGTCGAGGAAATTCGCGAACCGATCATCACCATCACCGTCTTCGTTCCGCAACAGTACCTCGGTAACGTCATTACGCTGTGCAACGAGAAGCGCGGCAACCAGGTCGACATGACCTACCACGGCCGCCAAGTGCAATTGGTCTATGAAATGCCGATGGCCGAAGTCGTCATGGACTTCTTCGACAAGCTGAAGTCGGTGTCGCGCGGCTATGCCTCGCTCGATTACGACTTCAAGGAATTCCGCGCCGCCGACGTCGTCAAGCTCGACATTCTGATCAACTCCGAAAAGGTCGACGCCTTGTCGATGATCGTGCATCGCGCCAACGCCATCTACCGCGGCCGGGAACTGGCCGCCAAAATGCGCCAGCTGATCCCCCGCCAGATGTATGATGTTGCCATACAAGCGGCGATCGGATCGAATATCATCGCGCGTGAAAACGTCAAGGCCATGCGCAAGGACGTGCTCGCTAAGTGTTATGGCGGCGACATTTCGCGCAAGAAAAAGCTGCTCGAGAAGCAGAAAGCCGGCAAGAAGCGGATGAAACAGGTCGGCTCGGTTGAAATTCCGCAGGAAGCGTTCCTCGCTGTGCTGCGCATCGGAAAGTAAGGGAGACCTTAGGGTGAATTTTGCGTTAATTCTGTTCTGTTTGCTGCTCGCTAGCGGAGCCATCTGGCTCGTCGACCTGCTCGTCTTCAGCAAGCGTCGGGCGCCCGGCGCCAAGGACCCGTGGTGGGTCGAGTACGGCGCAAGCTTCTTCCCGGTCATTCTGCTCGTTTTCGTCCTGCGCTCGTTCCTCGTCGAGCCGTTCAAGATTCCGTCAGGCTCGATGATTCCGACGCTCCAAATCGGCGACTTCATTCTCGTCAACAAGTTCACCTATGGAATCCGTCTGCCGGTAATCAACAAGAAAATCATCGATATCGGCGAACCACGGCGCGGCGACGTCGTCGTTTTCCGCTATCCCGAAGACCCGTCGCTCGACTATATCAAGCGCGTCGTCGGCGTTCCCGGCGACCGCGTGGCGTATCAGAACAAGCGCCTCACGATCAACGGCCAGCCGGTCGATACGAGCCGCGTTGACGACTATCTGCATCCAGAACGACTGTACTACTCGAAACAGCATATCGAACGCGTGGACGGCCTTGAGTATCGAACGCTCAACGATGACGACGCGCCGGGCTTTATTTCGGGCGCGACGCAGTTCCCGCGTCGCAGCGATTGCCTCTACAATAATGCAGGGGTAATCTGCACGGTCCCGGCGGGGAACTACTTCATGATGGGTGACAATAGGGACAACAGCCGCGACAGTCGTTTTTGGGGGTTCGTGCCGGAAGAGAACATCGTCGGCAAGGCCTTCTTCATCTGGCTCAACTTCAGCGACTTAAAGCGCGTTGGCCCGTTCAAATAAAAGGACTCTTCGTCTATGCAACGTCAGCGTGGTCTAACGCTCTCCGGTCTTCTGTTCTGGGGGATTATCATTTCGCTCATCGCCATTCTCGGGATTCGTGTGGCGCCCGAGGTCATCGACTACTACAAGATCAAGAAGAGCGTCAAATCGACGGCGCTTAATTCGGCCGGCAAGACGGTACCCGAGATCCGCAGCATCTATGGCCGCTATGCCGACGTCGACCATATCTCGACGGTCACCGCGGCCGACCTCGACATCACCAAGGAAGGCAACGATATCGTCATTTCGTTTGCCTACGAAAAGCGCATTCCGCTGTTTGCCAACGTTAGTTTGCTGATCGATTTCGAAGGCTCTTCGTCGGAGCGCGATTAAGGCGCATGAGCAAACGACTCGAGCGCGCGCTCGGCCATACGTTCTCCGAACCCTTGCTGTTGCTGACGGCGCTGACGCATTGCAGCCACAGTTCGCCTCATAACGAGCGGCTTGAATTTCTCGGCGACTCGATACTCAACGGCACCATTGCGCGCGAGCTTTTCGATCGCTTTCCAAATCTTCCGGAAGGCGATCTTTCGCGACTACGCGCCAACCTCGTGTGCCAGGACACGCTGCACCGGCTGTCCCGGTCGCTGGAGCTCGGCGACTGTCTGCGCCTTGGTGACGGCGAACTCAAGAGCGGCGGGTCACAACGTCCGTCGATCCTTGCCGACGCCCTTGAAGCCCTGTTCGGCGCGATCTGGCTCGATGCTGGTTTCGAGGCTGCGAGCGCGGTCATCGGGCGGCTGTACGCGGGCATGCTGGCGGCGATCGTTCCCGGACAGCCGATCAAGGACGCCAAAACGCGGCTGCAGGAAGTTCTCCAGGGGCGGCGCTTGCCGCTGCCCAAGTACTCGCTGATCGCGACCGAAGGCGAGGCGCATGTGCAGCAATTCAAAATTGCCTGTTCGCTCGACGCGCTCAATATCCGAACCGAAGGTCGGGGCGCTAGCCGCCGTACCGCTGAACAAATGGCCGCCGAACGCGCCCTTGAAAGGCTGCAAAAACAATGAACCAGACCAAGTCCGGAACCATCGCCATCGTCGGCCGCCCGAACGTTGGCAAATCGACCCTGTTGAATCGCCTGATCGGCGAAAAAATCAGCATTGTTTCGCGCAAGGCGCAGACAACGCGCCATCGCATCATGGGTATCCTGACGCGGCCTGACGCGCAGTATGTCTTCGTCGATACGCCGGGTTTCCAGACCAAACACACCAATGCGCTCAACCGCGCGATGAATCGCGGCGTAACGCAGGCGCTGGCCGATGTGGACGTGGTGATCTTCGTCGTCGACGCCGACCACTTCGACGAGCGGGACCAGGCCGTCGTCAAGCTTCTGCCGCCGGAACGCCCGGTGATTTTGGCGGTTAACAAAGTGGACCAGATCAAGGAGAAGACCAAGCTCTTGCCGATCCTTGCCCATCTCGCAACGCAATACGCGTTTGCCGCCATCGTTCCGGTCAGCGCCGCGAAGGGCCGCCAGATGGAAGACCTCCTCGGCGAAACGCGCAAGCACCTGCCCAACGACGAGTTGCTCTTCGGCGAAGACGAAATCACCGACAAGAGTGAACGGTTCCTCGCCGCCGAATACATCCGCGAAAAACTTTTTCGTTTGATCGGCGACGAATTGCCGTATTCGGCGACCGTCGAAGTGGAAAAATTCGAACTCGACGGCGCTTTGCGCCGGATCCACGCGGCGATTGTCGTCGACCGGCAGGCGCACAAGGGCATCGTCATCGGCAAGGGCGGCGAGACGCTCAAACGGATCGCCTCCGAAGCACGGCAGGACATGGAGCGCCTATTTGGCGGAAAAGTATTCCTCGAAGTCTTCGTCAAGGTGAAAACCGGCTGGAGCGACGATGAGCGGCTGCTCAAGAGCCTTGGCTACGAGTAAGTGCGAGAGGGTGCGAGGTGATGCCCCGGCATAAAGTCGACGGCCAACCGGCCTTCGTCCTGCACAGCTATCCGTTCCGCGAAACGAGCCTGATCGTCGAGGTTTTCTCGCGTGACTTCGGCCGCGTCGCGCTTCTCGCGCGCGGCGCTCGCCGTCCGCGTTCCGCTCTGCGCGGCCTGCTGCTGGCTTTCCAGCCGGTCGAGCTGGCATGGGCCGGGAAGGGCGATGTACAGACCCTGGTCAAGGCCGAATGGCAGGGAGGCCAACCCCTGCTCACCGGCAAGGCGCTCTTTTGCGCCTATTACCTGAACGAACTTCTGATGCAACTTCTGCCCCGTGAAGACGCCCACGGACAGCTCTTCTCGGTATATGCTGAAACCCTGCGTCGCTTCGCCGATACGCTGCGCGAAGCGGACCTGCGCCGCTTCGAGCGTGCCTTCCTGCAGGAGCTTGGTTACGGGCTAACGCTCGAAAACGATGCCAGCGGGCAGCCAATTGACCCGGCCGGGGATTATGCCTACGAGATTGAACACGGTCCGGTGCGACTTGCGCGCCAGGGCAATTCAGCGCTCGCGGTGAGCGGCAAGGCCTTGCTCGACCTCGGGCGCGACGATTTCTCCGATCCGCGCTCCTTGTTCGAGGCCAAGCAGTTGATGCGAGCGCTGATTGCCCATTACACCGGCGGCAAGGGTCTGGAAACGCGCAAAATTTTTAAGGAGCTACACGAACTATGATCGAACTGGGGGTGAACATAGACCACGTGGCGACGATTCGCCAGGCGCGCAAAACCTACGAGCCCGAGCCAGCGTGGGCGGCCGTCGAAGCGCATCTCGGCGGTGCCGACGGCATCACCGTGCACCTGCGCGAAGACCGGCGACACATTCAGGACGCCGACGTCGAAAAGCTGCGTACGCTGACCCAGATCAAGCTCAATCTCGAGATGGCGGCGACCGACGAGATGGTCGGCATCGCCTGTCGGCTAAAGCCCGAAATGGCCATGCTGGTTCCCGAAGGCCGCCACGAAGTGACAACCGAAGGCGGTCTCGATATCGTCGCCCAGGAGACAAAGCTTAAAACGGCGATCACCCGGCTGAGCGACGCTGGCATCGTCAGCAGCGTCTTCATCGACGCCGAAATCGAGCAGATCGAAGCGGCGGCGCGCATCGGCGCGCGCGTCTGCGAAATCCACACCGGACCTTACGCGCATGCTTTTCATCACAAGGGACGTGATGCTGACAGCCCGGCGGTACTCGCCGAGCTCGAAAAGATCCGCGTTGCCGGCGCGGCGATCCGCAGCCTCGGTATGCGTTTTAACGCCGGACACGCGCTCAATTACTTCAACGTGCAGCCGGTCGCCCGCCTGACCGGAATCCGCGAACTGCACATCGGCCACGCCATCATCAGCCGCGCCGTGTTTGTTGGTCTGCGCGAGGCGGTGCGCGAAATGAAGCGCTTGATGCGCGAAGCGCAAGCGCATTTGCCGACCAACATGCCTTCGTTCGGCCGATGATCGTTGGCGTCGGCACTGACATCGTCGCCGTCGCCCGGCTCGCGCGGCTGTTCGAGCGCCACGGCAAGCGGGCAGTCGACAGGCTGCTGGCGCCGCTCGAACGGCCCGATTTCGAACGGGCCACGGACCCGGCGCGCTTTCTCGCCAAACGCTTCGCCGCCAAGGAAGCACTCGGCAAGGCGCTTGGCATCGGCGTCGCGGTGCCGGCGACGCTGCCCAATATCAGCGTCGTGCACGACCCCCTCGGCAAACCGGCTTTCCACTATGCCGCCGAACTCGCGTGTTATCTCGCCGATCGTGGGCTGGTTGCCCACCTCTCGATCAGTGACGAAAAGGAGTTCGCGCTGGCTTTTGTCGTCGTCGAAAAGGCATGAGCGCAGCCAAACCGGTGGCACACGGCCCGCTGATGATCGATATCGGCGGGCTCGAGCTGAGCGCACTCGACCGCCAGCGCCTCACGCATCCGCTCATCGGCGGGCTGATCCTCTTCGCGCGCAATTATGCGTCGCCCGAACAACTCGCCCGGCTGACCGCCGAAGTCCATGCGCTGCGTTCGCCGCCGCTGCTCATTGCCATCGATCACGAGGGCGGGCGCGTACAGCGCTGCCAGGCGGGGTTCACCCGCCTGCCGCCGATGCGCGCGCTCGGCAAGCTATGGGAACGCGATCCGCAAGAGGCGCCCGACGCGGCGCGGGCGATCGGCTACGTGCTCGCCGCCGACCTGCGCAGCAGCGGCGTCGACCTCTCGTTTACCCCGGTGCTCGACCTCGACTGGGGGCGCAGCAGCGTCATCGGCGACCGTTCGTTTCACGCCGATCCGGTGGTCGTCGGCGAACTCGCCGCGGCCTTGATCGAGGGCCTGCATGGCGCCGGAATGAGCGCCTGCGGCAAGCATTTTCCGGGTCACGGCTGGGCACTCGCCGATTCGCACGT
>Ga0105047_10012221_pt1 | contig 13833 bp, 4 predicted proteins | sample MAT04_FD_78384 | JGI IMG/M metagenome (GOLD analysis project Ga0105047, IMG submission 78384) | Freshwater microbial communities from Lake Fryxell liftoff mats and glacier meltwater in Antarctica - MAT-04 (megahit assembly) | ecosystem: Environmental > Aquatic > Freshwater > Ice > Liftoff...
CCCGATGAATACGGTCGTCGATGCTCTGCGAATCTACGCGACAACCGGGACACTGCCACCGCTGCCGGAGAAAGCCAGTTCAGAAGGCTGAAGGGTTACGTTTTTTCTTGTATTCTGCGACCACCCGGCTTACGACCAGCTCGTCTTGAACTCCTGCTCCGTGATACGATAGTACACGCCCTCCGATCGGTTCCGGCAAGACGCTTCAAACCCCACCAGCCCCTGCCCCAGCAGCAGTCGGTAGTACGCATCCCGACCTTCGTCCCTGATGTGCCAAAGGTATACACGGTCGTGGTCCTCCAGGGTCTGAGCCAGCGACTCGGACAACGCGACTCCACTGTTGTGTGCCAGTGTCTTGATACTTCGCACCCTCCCCGCCTGCTCGACCGCGGTAAAGTCGTCGTTGCCCTGCCGCCGGCTGTCGCGCACCGCGCGGGTGAGCAACCGAACCTGACAGCCCGCGGCTGGTCGCAGCATGACCAGGAAACGAGTCAGGGCGAGGGCGTTCGCGGGGGAGTGGACGGCGTACGGGTCGGTGATGGCCAGACGCACCGTTGTCGAGTTGCGGAACCGGCCGAGGTATTCGTCAGCGAAGAAGTTCTTCTGCGTCCGCGGGAGCAGGGAGAAGCGATGGAACTCGGCTGGGGGCGGCGCGGTGAACGGGCGGCCGGGTGGTGGGGTGGGTAAGTCGGCCCGTGCGGCGGCACCGGTCCCGAACCGGCTCCGCTCGGCCGCCCGTAGCCCGGAGGCCAGGGCACCGTCGGTCCACGGCCAACGCCAGGCCGACCCGCCAGGGTCGCCGCCGGCGACGGTCACGGTGGCACACTCTGGGGCGATGTCGCACACGAACACCTGGGCACCCAGCCCGCGGAGGGTGGCGAGCTGGTGGAACGTCAATGCTTCTGCCGCCCCCCGGGCCGGGTCCGGAGCGGCCCCCACTCGAAGAGTGAGCGAGCTGCACGGGGTCGGCCGCCGGGCAAGTTCGCCCAGCACGTCGAACCAATCCCGGTTCTGACCGGCCACCGCCCCAGAGCGGATGGCCGGGACGATCACCTCGACCGCCCCCTCGGCCGCACGCAGCGCGTGGTACAGCTCCCGCTCCGGGCTGGCGGCCGGCCGCCACGGCCCGCTGCCTCCGGCCGCCAACCCGTCGGCCAGCCGCCGCAGGTAGGCCAGAGCGGAACCGCGGGAAAGCTGCTCGTGGGCGAACTGGTTGGAGTAGTCGCACAGGCAGCCGTAACAGCCGGTACTGTCCGGGGAGCAGTCGCATCCGTCCAGCTGATCCCGGGCGCGGGCCACGATGGCGGCCAAGTTCGCAGCCACCTGACGGCAGTGGCCGGCCCCGCCGGGGACCGTGTCGAACATCACCACCGCCTGCCGGCCGGCGTGGTCGAGCGGCACACACACGCAGTCCAGGTCGGCCCGCTCCACCGCAAGTACGGCCGCCGCGGCGTTCACGACGGCGTAGGCAACGCTCAGCCAAAACCCGGCGTCGGTACGGCCGGCGTCGTGGAAATCGAGCCACACCACGTCCGTCTCGTACGGGTGCCCGAGCGACACCGGTTCCCGTGCACCCGCGTGCTTCCCGGTACCGTCCAGGGCCAGCCCTACCGGGCCGGTGCAGTGCCGGCCGGACAGGTGGTACGGGGCCCGGTGGCGGGCCGGCCTATCCTCCTTGGAGAAGTCCGCCCGGCCGCAGGTGCTGCACACCAGGAACCCGGCCCGCTCCAGGTGGCCGCCCTTCGCCGTGCGGAATTCGCCGAGGTTCATCACCAGAAGGGTCTGGCCCTGGGCGTACGCGGCGTCCACTCGAAGCGGGTCGCCGACGGACGGCAGAGTCACAGTGTTCACCCCACTGCCTCCCGGCCGCCCACTTAGGAAGAACGACCGGGTGGTATGTCCCTTTTGGGGCCGCTGGCCGAACGGCGGGTGCGGCTTGCGGCTGCGGTCGGTCACATACCCCCATGTGGGCCGCACCCAAAGTCGGGGCGCGGCCGCGATATCATTACCGCACACCCCGCACTCGCGCGCCAGACCGGTCGGCCGCTGGACCCCGTCGTGCGTCTCCAGGTGGCCGCAGGTCGGGCAGAGCCGATACCACTGCCGGCGGTCGAACTCCAGCCCTGGGAACTTCCGCAGCCCGACCGACTCGTACACCCGCTTGCCGGCCACCACCTCCGCCCCCGGAGCGTAGTCGCCCAGCCCGATCTTCCCATCCCGCTCCAACCGCAGCCGCGGCTCCCCACTGTCCCGCATCTCGTCCCGCAGGACGTGCAGCCGGGCCACGTTCACCGGGAAGGCGAAGCTCGGCAGCACCCCGCGGCTCATAAGGTAGCGGGGCAAATACTCCCTACGAAGCTGATTGATCAGTCGGTCGAAACTCGCCCGCAGCCGTTCGGCGTCGCGGGCGTCGTCGCCGTGCCGCCTGGCCTCGGGCGAGTTCTTGGCCTTCTCCGCGGCCGCCTGCTGCTCCCGGTGGGTGGAGGCCGCGGCCCCGTGCTGCTCGGCCTCCCGACGGTAGGCGGCGAGCAGCCGGACTGCCTCGTCCGCCGCCCGGGCGAGCGGGTTGGATTCCAGGTTGGACAGATCAGGAAGCAGGTCCAGGTGGGCGTCCGCTTGGGCCGCCGACAGCCCGAAAGCGTCGGCCAGCCGGCGGCGGCACAGTTCTCGGCCGGGGCCGGCCAGCCATGTCCGGAGGAGGTCGGCCGGTGTCCTCCCCTCCTGGTCGAGTACGTCATCGAAGAATGAGCCGACCGACCCGCCGCCGGCGAACACTCCCCCCCGATGGCCACGGAGCGGCCGAGCGTCTAGCCACCGACAGTACTCGGCCACGGCCTCGGCGTTGCAATGCCGCCGGAGAACGCGCTCGTTCTCCAGGTCGATGCGGGGGGGCCGGACCGGGCCCGCGATCAGCCCGACCGGGTCGGCGAAGTGGTGCCGGTCGTGCGGCCGCCGCTGGCAGTACGTGAGGACGAACGCGACGGCGTCGGCCCGGCGGCCGGCTCGGCCGGCCCGCTGTGTGTAGTTGATCGGTCCGGGCGGGGCGTTCCGCAGCACCAGTGCCTGCAGGTCGCCAATGTCGACCCCCATCTCGAACGTGGTGGAGCAGGACAGGAGCGTCACCTGCCCGCACTGAAATGCCTCCTGCACCTCCTGGCCGAGCCCGGCGGTGAGCTGAGCGGTGTGCTCCTCGGCCCGAAGCTCTGCCCGGTCGCCGGCCACCACCCGGCGGGCGAACAGGTCGGCCGCCGGGTCGGCCGCCGGGAAGCATTCCGGGGTCAACCCCTCCAACTGCCCGTGGCAGTGTGGGGAGGCGCAGGTGCCGCCGAGGAACGAGCCGGCGTACCCCTGGCAGCGGCCGCACCGCCACAGCCGGGTCGGCCGGGCCACCGTCAGCCGGCCGGGGTCGAGGGCGACGGCCCCGTTGCCGTGCTGCATCAGGTGGGCGAGCGGCCCGCCCTCGGTCACCGCTTGGAACACCAGCCCGAGCAGCCCAGTGATATCAGTCTCGGTCGCCTCCTCCACGCGGCGGCCTGCCCACCGCTCGAGGAGGTCGGCGTACAGGGTGCGGGGGGAGTCCTTGCCGTACAGGAAGTGGCAGTCTTCCGGCAGGTCGGGGGCTCCCGGGGTCTGGGCCAGCCAGAGCGGCCGGCCGACCCGGCTGGGGGCGTCCGCCCCGCCAGTTCCGGTCATGGCGTATCGCCGCCGCATCAGCCCGAGCACCCGCTCGAACAGGTCGCGGACATCCCCGTAGGTGAGCGGCGGGCCGGGCCACGCGACTCCCACGTCCGGGTACGGCTCGGCGGTCGGCCCGTCGAACCCGGGGACCGTGTCGAGCCCGTAGCTAACGGCCAATAGCCCGAGCGCCTCCAGGGTGGCGGGCTGCGTGCCGGCCACCTCGCCGAGCAGCGGGCCAAGCACCTTCGTGGTCCGCTCGGCTGGGCCACGGGCGAACCCGCCACGATACGGCGGGGCGTCGTCGTCGGCGAGGCCGTGGTCGTTGAAGAACGGCAGATGAAACCCGCCCTTGTCGGCGGCCACCCTGACCTCACTAGCCCACGCCTCAACCGGCAGTGGGTCGCCGTTCGCCGGCAGAGCGCGGAACGCCAGCTGCCTGACCACGCCCTCGGTAACCCGGTCCTGGACGTACGACGCCATGAAGGCAGCATTCTGCCGGCTGTCGCTGAAAACCAGCAGCTTGCGACCGCCACCCACCTGGGGGTCGGCGTCGGCCGCGGCGAAGCGGTGTGGGTATTGGTCCCGGACCACCTTAAGTGCGGACGGGGCGAGCGGCGGCAGTTGCTCGTACAGCACCGACGCGAGTACCGATACCGGGGCGTCCTGGCCGGTCAGGAACCGGCCAGCAATGGCGTAATGCTGGCTGGACCGCCCGCAGTTCGGGCACTCCCGGGCGTCGGTCCCGTCCCCGTTAGCCGGGAGCCTGTACAGGGTACGGAACAGCGGCTCGGCCCCGGGGAAGTCGGCCCGTAAGTTTACCCTCTCGGCCTCCAGCGGCCGGCCGTCGAGCCCCGGTTCGGGGGCGAAGGCGTACACCTTCACTGGCCGCCGCCACGCCGGTGGGGCATCCAGCCCTGGGGCGTCGGCCTCGGCCGCCACCACGAACGGGTGCCCACAACCGGGACAGCGTGCCAACTCGAACCCGGTTCTGTCGCGGCCCCGGATTCTCCGCAACTCCAGCACCCGAACCCGGACCGGGGCGTCGGGCACCGCCCAGGCCTCGTTCACCGCCGGCTGCTCGTCGTCGCCCGCCAGGTCGGAAAAGAGCCCCTCCAGGGCTGACGCGAACAGATGATAACGGCAGGGTAAGAGCGGTTGCTCCTCGGGGCCGGTGCGGGCGGCGTTGCAGGCGGCCACCATGTTGCCCAGAGCGACCACCCCCTCGGCTGCCGTCAGCTTCTCGGGGACGGCAGAGGCTGCCAGCTCGCCCGCCAGCTGCTCGAACCTGGCCGGTCGCTCGGCCACCCGCCCCCACAGCCAGTGGAAGCGTGGGTGGGTGCGGAGTGCGGCGTGCAGGTACGCCCGCTTGTCGGTGCCCGCCGGGACCGAGGGTCGGCCTACTGCTGGCTCCAGTGCCTTACAGAAACCCTCGTCGGCATGCCCAGATAAGTCCGCCAGCGCCCGGGCGACGCCCCCCTCCGTCCAGCCGCCGTCCGTACCCCCGACCGTCCCGGACGGTTGGTGGCCGGCGGTCGGATCCTCCCGACGGGACAGGATGACGGACCCGGCCGGGTCAAACGGCACCCCGAACAAATTTCCGGCGAACTCGGCGGTCTCCGCTCGGGCCGTCGCCTCGGGGGTGGAGGCGCTCGTCAGGGTGGCACTGGTAGCCACGCACGTCGGTTCCCGGTCCGGCAATCCCTTCGCAGCCCGACCCCGCCGCACAGCCGCCCGCACCCGCCGCATCAGCTGGGCCAGCTCGATGGCCTGTGCCCCGCGGTAGCTGTGAGCCTCGTCAAGGATCAGGAACCGCCAGGCGTGTGCGTCCACCAGCTCGAAGAACGGCGTCTCTTTCGGCCGGAGCAACGCTTGCTCCAGCATTGCAAAGTTCGTGATCAGAATGTCCGGCGGGTTCTCGACGATCTCGTCCCTGCCGAGAAGTTGATTGTCAGGGGCGTCCGGCTCCCGCTCCCGCCCCTTAGCCCGGGTGTCCTCGGTCTCGCTAGTGTACCGGGCGAACGTAACAGGTATCGACCGTTCGCCGCGGGCCCGGCGGAACCCGACCAAACCCCGCAGCCGGCGGACCTGGTCGTTCACCAAGGCGTTCATCGGGTAGACCAACAGCACCCGCAGCCCGGTCCCGGCACCCGCCCCCATCGCGCCCCCAGCTACACGACGGGTTGGGTGGCGGAAAACCCAGTCAAGGGCAGGTAGCAGGAAGCACTCTGTTTTGCCGCTGCCGGTGCCGCTGGACACCACCGTGTGTGGCGACTGATCCTCGGCGGCCCCGCACAGCCGCCGGAGGGCAGCTAATTGGTGGGCGTAAAGCCGCCGGTCCCCCCGCAGCCGCGGCGGTATTCCGGTCGCGGTCGTGGCTGCGGCCGGGGGGAGTGCCCCGAACCCGGCCCGGGCGGGTGCCGACGGTGCCGGCGGGGCGTAAAGGGTTTGGAATTGGCCGTCGAGTAACTGTCCGGGGCCGGTGACGGCGGAGAGCGTTTCGATCGCTCTCACATGGGGTGCAGTCGCCTCCAAAAACGGACCGGCCAGAAGCCGCCCGGGAGCGGTGAGCAGGTCCACGAACCGCCGGTTGAGGGCCTGCACGGCGTCCGAGACGCCGAACGAGCTCTGGAGGTAATCGACGTAGGCGGTCCGCAGTTGGTCGGCGACGGCGATCGGGTTCACGGGCGGGCGTCCTTGGTGGGAGAGGGGGAGAAACGGACGACCGGGCCGATCCCCCCGGCCAGTACCCGGCAAACGTACTCGGCGGTCACGATGCAGCCGGCCAGCAGGCGGGCGAACTGCGGGCTGTGGGCGACCGCTACAGCGAGGGCGGTGAAGAGCGGTGACCAGTCGGCGACCTTGGCCCGCTCGGCCGCCGAAAGGCGGTCCAGCCAGCCGAGCCGCCACGCCAGTTTGCCGGCCGGCGGAATGTCCGGATACGCCGGCGTCCGAAGCGCGAGCCCACCGCCAATCACATTGAACTTCTGCCCGTCTAGTTGCCCGACCAGAATCGGCGGCGGCTCCAGCACCCGCCGGTGTACAACCGCCAGAGGGCCGGCGTACAGGAGTGTTTCAAACCTGGCCGCCAGGGCGATCTTTGGGGCGGACACCCCGGCCGAGTGCCGCAGCAGCCACCCGACCAGTCCGAGCCGCTCTACCAGCTCGTCCGGCCGCCAGCCGGCTACCGTAAGTGGGCCGTCCAGCCGGCAGCATGGGCGAAACCCGCTGCACTGCCGGTCTGTGTGCCCCTGCGACCGATCAAGCTCCCAGTACCCGTCGTCGGACCAGCCGATCCGGTATCGCGTTCCCGAGTATTGAGCGGCCCGGACGGCCACTCGGCCGCCGACCGTGGCGGCCGCTTGCAAGGTGGTACTCGGGAACATGTCCCCACGGCCGGCCGTCGCCAACCAGTAGGCGTCGTGCCCGGATGTCTGCGCCAGGAGGTCGTCGGCGTCCGACCACTCCGGCCCTTGTGGTGACCGCGGATCGACCGCGGCCAGTCGGTGCCGGTGAGGCCGGCGGTCACGGTCACGCCCGTCGGCCAGCAGCCCCCCCCCGCTTGCCGCCCCTGCCGCAAGCGGCAGTCCGCAGATCGGGGGAAACAGTTCGCGGTCGGCGTGCTCATTGACGACGGCATCGGCGGCGGCCCGCTTCTGCTCGACGCCCGCCCCCGGGTCGTCCAGGACTGCCAGGTCCCACAGATAGCCGGCAGGGTAGCCGTGGTCGTCGGACTTCGGGCGGGTGGCCGGGAGCGATGTCCAGAACGGGTGGACCCCTGCACTCAGCCAACCACGCAGCACCGCCGTCGGGTCGGCCGCGGCAGCCACCTGCTCGGCGGCCGCCGGGCCGGCCGCGCGAGACAACACGTCGGTCAGACTGGCCCGGAGACGGCTCCCGACGGGCAGTTGGCCGGTGTAGCCCAACACCTCACGCCACGGCAAATCCCCTCCCAGCGTCCGCAGATCGGTGCCTATTGGGGCGGGCACCCCGTCCCCCCAGCGATGACACACCGTCCACCGGTGCGCCAACTGCATCCATGCGTCGGGCGGGGTGCCGTCACGAGACGCCAGGGCCGTGACCGGGCTCCCGTCTGCGGAAGTCGCGGGCTGGAAAGGGCGGGCACCGAACCCCGCACCCATCGAGCCAAGACTGACCGCCAGCTGGCGGGCGCTAGCGACCTCCGCCGGCAGCGCCCACTCCCCGCCCTGGTCCCGCACCTGTTCTCGGGAAACGCCGATCGACACCACCTGGCCGCCCGGGTCGGTCGGATCCCAAACCCCGAGTACCGGGGCTGGGGGAACGTATTCGGCGTCCCAAAACGCCAACACAACCCCTTCGCCTAAAATCGTCTCAAACGATCGCAGGACCGGCCGGTCGGACAGCCAAGCTGTCACGTACTCCCGACCACCGACTCGGAGGTGGATGGCATCGGCCGCCGGAAAGGCGTCCAGCGGAAGGGTGAGGCCCCACCCGGTTGGCCCGTCGACTGGGTCGGCGGCCGGCAGCGACCCGTTCACCAACACCCCGTCCCGGTCGGGCACCTCCACCTGTAGCCGCAGCCGCCGGGCAGCAGCGTCCCGGTGCCCGACGGCGAGCGGCTCGCGGGTCCAACCGGACAGCGCCCCGTTCGGGTCGGCCAGCCGCCAGCGGGCCGCCCGCACCGCCACCCGCAACGTGACCGGCAGACCGCCGGCATCCCACCGCCAGGTGGTCACTAACCACGGCTCCCACGTCGGCCGCTCTACTGCCCAACCGCCGGGCACCGCCGTCCCGCCCTCCAACCGCCCCCCGGGGCCAGCCGTCACGGTGAGTCGGGCCGAGTCCCCCACCACCGTGAGGGCCGGAACGCCCAGCCCAGGGAGGACGGCATAGTCGAGCAGCACGCGGCCGACCCCACGCGCCTCCCGCAACTGGTAGACGCCCGGCCCTCGGTCCCGCACCGCCTCCACCCCGGACCCGGCGACCCACTCTGCCATCGGCTCGGCCGCCCCATCGTTCCGGCGGACCAGCCGCACCGCAGTCCCCGACCGCAACTCCACCCGCGGCGGGCCGGCGAACAAGGCCACCCGGGCTCCGTCCGGCAACTCCCCCTGGGTCACGACCCCACCGTCCACCCGCAGCAGTGGGACTGCCCCGCGGGCCAGGGAGAATCTCCAGTCAGTCCCGTCAACCCTGATGGTGTAACCGGAGGGGCCAGCCGGCCCCGCCCGCGCCGGCACCTCCACCTCCCACGCCGCCCACCCCTCACCGCCGGCATAGTAGCCGAGCGACAACGGGCAGCGGGCGGCGGGAGGTAAACCGGCCGGCGTGCCGCGGCAGACTAGGTAGTAGCAGCCGGCCGACAGCCCCTGCGTCGCCACCTCGTCGCCCCGCTCCAACACCCCTGAACGCCCCCCGAACCAGACCGCGGGCCGGTCGCCGGCGCACAGCACCTCGGTCCAGACGACTTGCGTCGGCCGGTGGGTGAGCGTAAAGCGATCGGGGAGCGGCGGCTGAACCTCCGCGCTGTCCCCCCGCCACGCTACCCGCAGCCCCTCCACCTGCCAGTCGGATGCCATTCCATCCAACAGCCACAACCGGAGTTCGCCGGTGTCCGGGTGATACCGCAGCCGCGGCCGGCGCGGGCAGCCGAGAACGGGCACCCCAGCCCGCGGGGCTACCGGCATCGCGGCCACAATGTCGTCTGCGGTGATGCCGCCGATGGGTTCCCAGGAATCACGGACCGCGTCTGCCCCCTGCTTGCCGGCGAGGACCGCCCCGGCCAGCCGCGCCCACAACTCCCCTACCCCGGCGGCGTCCTTGTCCAGCAGGCGGACGATGGTCCGCGGCAGCTGAGGGATCCACTCACGAGCGGCCTCTCCGAGCCGCAGCGCGTGGGGGGCGTCGGGTTCGGCCGCCCTGCCGCCGTACACCGCTACCTGACCGGCAACGAACGCGACCAGCGGCGGGAGGTGCGGCCGCGACCACCCGGCGTGCCACAGGATGGGCCCCAAGTTGGCCAGTCCCGGTATGTTGGTCGGGTAGCCGAAGGAGTGGAGGGCGTCGCGGAACCATCCGCCGAGTCGGGACTGGTCGGGCTGCGACAGTGCGACTGCTCCGACGCTCATCGACTCGGCCAGGTGCGGCCAATACCCGCGGTCCTCGCTCCCGTACTCCTCCTGGGCCACCCGGATCATCGCGTAAAGGGTGCCCCCAGCGTCCGAGGGCGGGTGCCACCGGCCCGCCCGGACGCACCCGGCCAACCCGCTGAGGGCCGTCCGCAGGTCGCCCGGCCGGTCGTCGAACTCGGTCAGCCCGGCCACGGCCGTGGGGTTGGCACGCAAAGCGGCGGAGGCGCGGATGTTGACATCGTGGTAAGGCGACGACACAGAATTATCTCTAGGTCTCTAAATTACAATAAAATTGTCTGATATTATCATGAGTCTTTCGATCAACTGATCGAAAGACTCATCCATATAGAAGCGCCATTTTCACGATGCCGACCACCCATATCCCTCGATCGCAATCGGGATCAGCACTCCCTGATCGATGCGGGACGACGGGTCAATCGATGCAACCGAAATCAAGGGACGCTCCGGCACCTACGTGTCCGATAGGTCTAACCTAACGGGCTCGCTCGACAGACGGCACCCGGCCAACGAGTGTGAGATCCAGCTGCTAACGGACACTACACGGAAAGACTTCAATGATTTCGCTAGCTCGAGTGGGTAACCGTACACGGGGTGGAAGGCCTGAAATCAAGCCGTTTCGCGGGCCAAATCCCTGTTTTTTTTGGGCCTCCTGACACCGTGCTGTCCCAAAGAACCCCTGGAAAATCAGGGCTTCCGACCCGTGAACGGTTACTCGAGTGGAACGACACGATGCCAAATAGACCAGAATCCGTCAGGATCTAGCGAAGGATTAGCCGAAGTCTATCACGTCTACCGCCTACTCTCAAACTCTTTATCGATTTCGGCGGTTTCATACAGCGGGCCTCTAACAGATTTTCCACGAACGACGCCCAGACCAGCTAAGTCGCAGCGACTAGGGGTCGAGTTCGCACCCGGTCTAGCGCCTCGCGAGCCACCGCTTTCGTGTCCGCAAACAGATTCTGTCCGAGCATCCACCCGAGGTAGTCGGGGTGGCGGTGGGCCACAGCCTCGACCGGCTCGCCCCGGTGCTTCCCGAGTTTGAACCGTACCTCCCCCTCGACCCGGGTGAAGAATCCGCCCGAGTCGACCGCCGCCGGGTCGCGGAAGTGCTGGTGGAGGTCCGCGACCCCGCGGGGCAGGTCCGCGTACCGCGCCAGCATGGCGTCGAGGATCTCGGCGGTGGCGACCACATCGGCCGCGGCCCCGTGCGCCTCCGCGTGTGGGCGGGCCAGATAGAACTGGACCGCGGCAGTCAGGTCGCGTCTCTCGCGGGTGTGGAAGATCTCCATCGGGTCGAGCAGGGCGCGCCCCTCGAGCGAGAACTCGTGGCCGGCCCGGCGGAATTCCGCTGCCAGGAGGCGGAGGTCGAATCGTTTCAGGTTGAACCCGCACAGATCGCACCCGTCGAGGAACGCCAACAACGATTGGGCGGCCGCGGCGAAGGCCGGTTCGGCGGTCACGTCCGCGTCCCGGATGCCGTGGACGGCGGTCGCGGCGGCCGGGATCGGCACGCCGGGGTTGAACCGACGGGTCCGGTGGTCTCGGCCGCCGCCCGGGGCCGCCTTCAAGACGCTGAGTTCAATGACCCGGTCGCTACGGGGGTCGGTGCCGGTGGATTCGATGTCTATCACGGCGAGGGGGCGGGTCAAGCGAAGGCAGGCGAACATGAAGGGACTCACTCGTGTACGGTCGCGACCGCCCGCACTGTGGGCGTAGGGCGGGTTTGAGGGAGCGACCGGGACGGCAGGCACCCAATACACGTCCCGTGCCGAATCACCGGGGGAGGTCCGAATGGCGAGGAATCGCCTAGAAGTCACGGTGTTCGCCCGGGCCAGTGGTGTCTCCCCACGCGTCGATGGGTGTGGGCGGCCGGGCGGAGTACAACAAAATTGGTGGCAGTAAAAATCGCTTTGGAGGGCTTGGCGTGACACGCCGTCGGTTACTCGTGAGTTGGATCGGGAACACCGACCTCGGGGTCATGTGCCGCGACCTGCCCGCGGCGGACCGCGAGGACATCCTGGCCGCGGCCCGGCTCCGCCTGGGGGACGCGGCCGGGGCCGGGCCGCTCAGGACTGCGCTAGATGTCGGCGGGTTCGACGACGTCCACCTTCTGTCGAACTTCCCCGCTGCCGTGAATGCCCACTACAAGAAGTGGCTCGGCCGGCCCGCCACAATCCACCCCGTCGTCCTCACCGACCCGACCGACTACGCCCAGGTGTTCGGGGTCGCCGACCGGGTGCTGGCCGCCCTCCGCCGCAGGCCGGGGCGGGACGCCGAGTGGTGCATTCTGCTCAGCCCCGGTACGCCGGCGATGACGGCGGTCTGGGTACTTCTGGGGAAGAGCCGCTACCCGGCCCGGTTCTACCAGACGTTCCAGGGGCGGTTGACCGAGGCAACGATCCCGTACGACCTGATAGAGGAATACGTCCCCGAGGTCTTCCGCACGCCGGACGTCTACCTCCAGCGGTTGGCCGCGTCTGGAGCGGGAGAAGTCCGCGGGTTCGAGGACGTGATCGGGGAGAGTCAGGCGATCAGGGGGGCGAAGGGCCTGGCCGCCAGAGCCGCGGTCCGGGATGTCCCCGTCATCCTCCTCGGGGAGAGCGGGACGGGGAAGGAGGAGTTCGCACGGGCGATCCACGCGGCCAGCCGGCGGCGGGACCGCCCCTTCCTGGCCGTCAACTGCGGGGCGATCCCGGGCGAACTCCAGGAGGCCGAGCTGTTCGGGCACGCCAAGGGAGCCTTCACCGGGGCCGACCGGGAGCGTCCCGGGGCGTTCTCGCTGGCCGACGGCGGCACCCTCTTCCTGGACGAACTCGGCGAATGCCCGGCTTCCCTCCAGGTCAAACTCCTTCGAGTGCTTCAGCCGCCGACAGGAAAGGGGCCGTGCCATCGGGCGTTCGAAATGGTCGGGGGCAAGCCGGTGGCGGCCGACGTGCGGGTGATCGCTGCCACCAACCGCGACCTCCCGGCCGCCATCCGGGACGGGCGGTTCCGGGAGGACTTGTACTACCGCCTGAGCGTGATCGAGATCGCCCTCCCCCCGCTCAGGGAGCGGGGCGGGGACGTGCCCCGTCTCGCCGACCACCTGCTCGGTCGGGTGAATGTTCAGTTCGCCGGGCACGAGCCGGGATACAAGCACAAATCCCTTTCCTCCGCCGCCAAAGAGTTTCTGTCACGATGCCCGTGGCCGGGGAACGTCCGCCAACTCCAGAACGTCCTGGTCCGCGCGGCGGTCCTGACGGACGGTGGGACGATCGATTCCGCCGACCTGGAGGCCGCGATCGGCCCGCCGGCGGCCGGGTCCGCCGACCGAATTCTTGATCACCCACTCGGGAAACCGTTTAATCTAGAGGACCACCTGGACGAAATCCGGCGAGTCTACCTGCGGCGCGCGATGGCCGAGGCGCGGGGGAACAAGAGCCGGGCGAGTCTGCTCCTGGGGATGAAGCACTACCAGACGCTCGCCGCCCAACTCGAACGCCTCGGCGTCGAATGGCGGGCGGACGAGTGACGCGGCACGGCCGTTGCTTGCCCCGGCCCGGACCCCCAAGAGCGCACCCGCCCCGATGCGATCCACGAACTTCGAGTTCCTCCGAACGACACGGGATTTCGCCGTCCTCGCGGACTTGGCCGGGTTCGCCGAGGCGTACACCCACCCGGACCCCGGCTCCGCTCTCGTCAAGCTCCGAACGTTCGGCGAGACCCTCACCCTCTCGCTGTACGACCGCTTCCGGCTCGTCAAGCCGATTCAGGCGAACTTCAACGACCTCCTCGGCGAGCCGGCGTTCAAGGCCGTCGTGCCGTCATTCGCGGTCACGATCCTCCACGGCCTTCGCAAGGAGGGTAACGCCGCCGCACACGGACAGAAGCCCGGAACGGCCGCAGCCCTCTGGGCGCTCAAGGAGGCGTTCAACCTGGCGAGTTGGGTCTACGTGGCCCATGGCGGGGGCCGGGCCGGCGAGCTGCCCTGCTACGCCGAGCCGCGCCCCGACGACCCGGCGACGGCGGCCCTCGCCACCCCTTC
>Ga0105047_10012223_pt1 | contig 13833 bp, 9 predicted proteins | sample MAT04_FD_78384 | JGI IMG/M metagenome (GOLD analysis project Ga0105047, IMG submission 78384) | Freshwater microbial communities from Lake Fryxell liftoff mats and glacier meltwater in Antarctica - MAT-04 (megahit assembly) | ecosystem: Environmental > Aquatic > Freshwater > Ice > Liftoff...
ACTCCAGCCCACCTCGGGGCGGCGTATTTCTTGTAGCGAGAGACCCGGTCTCTCAATGTTTTAGGATCAAGCGAGTCCTTCCAGTCGTTCTCGGAGAGCCACGTGAACCACTCTCCAAAGGTCATCGCCTGAACCTTGTGGATTGCGGCAACCTCATCAGAACGCTTGAGGGAGCGCAGAAAGTCTTTGCCTGCCTTCTGGGTTGGAAAGACGCGAGAGATGCGTTTCTTGACGCCTGTGGTGTCTTCCAAGACGTATTGGACGCGCCATTTCCCGGCGAGTTTTCCCGTGCTAATTTGTCGGCACGATCCTTCGCCGTGGTCTGCTCGTGTTGCCATACACGAGATTCTACACGAGAAACCATCTCAATTTTGAGAGACCTTTAGAGAGACTTGACCGTTTGGTCTCTCTAATACTTCTATCAGGTCTCTCACTTTAGGTTCAAAATACTGGCGGCCCCGGAGGGAATCGAACCCCCGACGCCCTCCTTAGGACGGAGGCGCTCTATCCACTGAGCTACGAGGCCGCGCTGGACTGCAGGATACCTGCCAGAGGCGCGGCGTCCGGGGGTGGTCGACTCGTCTTATCCGCAGAGATGCTGTTGATCATTGTCGCCGTTTGCGCGTTCGCGCCTACCACCTGGACTCTCGTGGCCGGGGGCGACGTCATGTTCTACGCGATGGACCCAAAGCGCGAATCGGTGGCGGCGATTGCCCCGGTGTTCGCCCAGGCCGACGTGGCCTACGCTAACTTGGAAGTCCCGCTTACGGCGCATCGAATCCCCACGCCAAGGAAATCGGCCGAGGATCGCAAGGCCCGTCGCCAGTTCGTTCTCAAGGCCGATCCCCGGCACATCGCGTCCCTTACCCGCATGGGTCTGGACCTCGTTAGTCTCGGCAATAACCACGCGATGGACTACGGAATTGAGGGCCTGCGTGCAACCCGTGCCGGGCTACGCAAGGCGGGGATCGGCGCGACAGGAGCCGGGGAAAACCTGGCCGATGCCGAAGCGGTGGTGGTGAAGGTGTTGCCGAGTGGACTGCGCGTGGGCTTGGTGAGTTACCTGGCCTTCATGGGCTCGGGGGCAATGGCCAAGTGCACTCCCGCGTCCATCAAATCCCCCGGGGTGGCCACTTTAGCCTTCGGTGGCGTCATCAATGACCGCGCCCGTCTGCGCCTGGCTCAGGTGGTTGACTCTGCTCGGCAACGGGCCGATGTGGTGCTGGTCGCCCTCCACTGGGGCATCGAGCGCGACACACGGCCCACGGCGTATCAGGTGGCCCTCGGCCGCGCCTTCATCGATGCCGGCGCGGATGGGGTGCTGGGCGCGCACCCGCACACGTTGCAAGGGCGCGAGGTGTACGCGGGTCGGCCCATCCTTTACTCACTGGGGAACCTCATTTCACCCTTGCCCGCCGCGTCGGCCGTCGTGACCTTGCGCTGGCGAGGCCGAAAATTCCTTAGCGCCGAGGTGCGTCCCATGCTGAACCGTGGGGGGCGGGCCGTCTGGCCCAAGCCCGTGGAGGAAGCCAAAGCCCGGCGTGCCGTCACCGCGCTGAATGCGCTCATTCCGCCGGGGCCTGCGCGTCGGATCACCCGTTAAGGCAGCCGGAAGAACACGAATAGGGGAGTCCCGCTGGCAGTGACTCGTAGTTGCCCGTCAATCGCTCGGACCGGCTCTGCGGGGGGCGGCGCTGCCGAAAGCGCAAGGCGTTCCGCGCGGGAGACGGTGCCGCGCCAACCTGGGATCACACCGGGGGAAGGGCGATCGTCCCGGGTGGGCCGCCACACCATCCAGCATCGATCTTGGGGGGCCTTATCGCGAACAAACTCCGTCACGAAAAGTTGTCCTTCTTGCCGGACGACGTCCCGAGCAAATCGATAGCTCCCCAGGGCTCGACGGAGGTGACTGACGGCGTGGAATGACGGCTTCGGCACGTAGGCGCGGGTGAGTCCGGAGGAGCCATGCATCTGGGCCTCATCGTTGTCGTTAAACCAAAACTGATAGGCGCGGGCGACGTCCAAGCGGGCGAACTCCAACCAAGCCCGCACCAGCCACTGGGCCTGCTCGGTCTCAGAGTTTCCCACCCATTTCGCCCATTCGCCTTTGGGGTCCGGGGTCTTGCTGCTGGCGTCCCAGCCAAACTCGGTCACCCAGATCGGCTTGCCTTTGGCGTAGCGATCGCGCCACGTGATGAGGTCGCGCACGGGCTGCAGGAAAGGAGCTTTCGGGTCCTCGGGGTACGACCGCCGGAACGTAGGCCAAGGCTCCGCTTCGGAGTACGTGTGGAGAGTCAGGATGTCCACCAAATCAAGGTGATCCTTCACGCAGTCGACGCTCTTGTGGTAGCGCCCCGAAGCGCCCACCCGCACGGCGCAGGTGGCAATCGGCAGTTGGGGCGCGGCGCGCCGGATCCCCCGGGCCATCGCCACAAACTGGGCGGTATAGGCGGCGTCGGTGAACTCACCGGGCTCGTTGCCGATCTCGGCGGCATCCACGGACTTGCGGTCAGCAGTATAAGCACCAAAGGCCGCGCCATAAGCTTCCGCCTCTTTGGTGCGACCTTCCCACTGGGCCGGGGAAAGGGTTTCAAACATGAGAGCGGCCGAAGTACGAAAGCCTGCGGCGCGCCACTTGCCGTAGAGGTCATCCCAATTCACGCCATTATGAGTCAGCGGGAAAGTCGATCGGGTGCCCACGTCGTTGCCGAGGTCCCATTCCACCGGATGGTAGTTACGCAGGTGTCGGGCGACGGGTTGATACAGTGCCGGGCGGAACTGGACAGTGTGGACATTAATCCCCATGAACTCGTCCATGGTGGGCCGTATCGGCATGGTCGACTCGCCAAACGTGAGGACCGCAAGCAATGCCAGGGCGCACGACATGGCGGTGGTTTACCCGTTTTCTTGGGGGCCGTATTCCTCCAACCAGGCCCGGAGCGGTTGGCTGAGCTGAGGGTCAAACTGAGTGCCAGAGCACCGTTCGATTTCCTCCATTGCCTCGCGCGGGGAGCGTGCGGGGCGATGCGGTCGGAGCGAGATCATGGCGTAGAAAGCATCCGCCACCGCCAGAATTCGCGATCGTAGCGGAATCCGCTCGCCCAATAGCCCCTCTGGGTAGCCCTGGCCATTCCACGCTTCGTGGTGGTGCAGCACCAATTCGGCAGCTTCCCGGAGCGAAGGGACCATTTGTAACAGACGCGCACTCGCGCCTGGATGTTGGCGAATGGCCGCCCACTGTTCGGTGCTCAAAGAGTCGGGCGAGTTGAGGATTCCATCGGAAATGTGGCTCATACTTAAGTCGCGTAGCAGTGCCGCACGCCGCAGGTGGACGATCGCGCTTTCGGGCACGCCCAGCTTACGGGCCAGATGCACGGCAAGATCGGCAATCTCGCGTCCGGAGCCGGTCGTTTCGGAGCGGCAGATGGACTCCGAATCGGACCAGACTTCTAGGACCTGCTCCAGGGCTAATGACATGTCCAAGTTCGCCCGCTGCAGGTCCTCAAAGAGGGCCGCGTTGTCCATGGCAATCGCCGCTTGCCCCGCCAGCGCTTCCAGGAAAGAAATCCACTCGTCATCGGGCGTGTCCGACGTACTCCACGCTTCCAGCACACCGGTAGTCCGTCCTTTCGAGACCAAGGGTACGCAGTAGCAGAGCGCTAGGGGCGCGGTAACTCCAGGGAACGGCTGAGTGCAACCTCCCACTTCATCCATCAATATCGTCAGGGTCCGACGTTCGCGAATGGACAGGCCGGCGGGGCTCTCGTTGATTTTCAGTGCACGGCCCGCCCCCCCTTGCCGCAATCCGCGCTGCACCAGTTCTTCCAGTTCGTGCGTCACATCGTTCGTGCGAGAAACCCGCGCGGCCACCGCGCCAAGCACCGAAAGGGCTTGGTCCGCGATCACCCCAAGGGTAACGCGTAAATCAAAGCTACTGGATAACGCCATGTCCACGGCGCGCAGGGATTGCAGCCGACGGTTTTGTTGGACGTTATGTCGCTCGGCTCGCCGCCGTTCGGTTACGTCGTGCATTACCGAGATGAGGCAAGTGCGCTCGTCTTGGACCAGAAGGCGGGCGTGGGTCTGCGCTTCAAGTCGCTGACCGTTGCGGCAATTCAGCAGGCAATCGTATTCGACATAGCCGGTTTGCTCCAGTTGCCGGCGTGCCTGCTTGCGGTGGTCTGGCTCAGCAACCAGATGCAGATCGTCGGGTGTCTTTCCCAGAACGTCCTCCAACGTGTAGCCCAGTACTCGGCTAAAGCCCTGGTTTACATCCAAGAACTGACCGGTATGAAAATCTTGAAGCGCCGTGATCTCGGGCGAAAGATGAAACAGGTTATAGAAGTGGCTCTCGGAGGCCGAGATCTCTTCCTCGTGCGACCGTCGCTCCGTGATGTCCAGATGAGTGCCTGCCACGGTAATGGGCTCGCCCCGTTCGTCGCGATCGATGACCTTGCCCCTGGCCAGCACCCAGCGGTAGCCCCCATTGCCAGTGAGCAAGCGGTGCTCGGAAATGTATTCCCCGGTCTCCCCCGCCAACAACCGACGCATGGCCTCGTCGGTAGTCGCCAGATCGTCAGTATGGATGGACTCCATCAACTGTTCCCAGGATTGCAGTTTTTCCGAAGTCACGCCGAACCGACCCGAGTCGGGATGCTGGGTTCGGATGATGTTCGAAGGTAAATCCCATTCCCAGTAGCCAAAGCCACTACCCTGCATAATGGTCAACAGCTTTCGCTCGGAGTTGCGGAGGACTTCCTCGGTGCGATGAAGGTCCGAGACGTCCACGTCCATACAGATGTAAATGGGTTCGTCGACCAACCCCGGGATCTGGAAAATTGAGGAGAGGCAGGTTCCGCACTCGCCGTCGGGCCTCGTAAAGTGAACCTCGTACGGGGCAACGGGCTTGCCGGTCTGACGGATCTGGTCCAGATGCCGGAGAAACTGGTTATGTTCCTCGTTGGGCATGAGGAAACCGCCTAGCGAACAACCGATAACCTCTTCGGCTCGAAGCCCAAACATGCGCTCCGAGGCGGGGTTCCAGAATTTCACGTGACCATGGAGGTCGTAGCCCTGGACCGCCAAGCTGGGGGCGTTATCGAGAATGGATTGAACTCGCAGTTCGCTTTGTCGAAGCGCTCGTTCTGAACGCAACCGTCCGAGTTCAGCGGTGACGCGACTCGCAAAGATGCGCATGGCTTGCTCCGTGAAATCAGCGTCAGAAAGGACCGTCCGCCATAGCGCGACCAGCAACCCAATGACCTGCCCGGTTTCGTCTACTAAAGGAAAGCCCGCGTAGGCTTCAATCTCCATGTCCGCCAGTAGCCAGTCGTTCGGGAAGAGCGCTTGCACGTCCGACGGAAATAGGCAGTATCCGGAGTTGGCTACTCGCTCGCAGGGCGAACCCATAAGTTCGTAAGTCATGTTCTCGGCTGGAGCACCATCGGCCCACACCTCCACCGTTGTGAGGTTGTTTTGCGGCGGGCCGTTGAACTCGCTGATCAACGCGAAGTCGGCTTTGAGGGCTACCGCGAGGGTACTAAGCAAAGCGCGGAAAAACTCATGCCCCACCTGCGAGTCTAAGCCTTCAGCGATCTCCCGAAGTCGGTCCCGGTTAGTCGGTTGATCCGCCGCCGGACCAATCGTGCCCAATACGGCGGCGGGCGCTTGCGAGGCGTCTGCTCCCGACTCGGAAATTGACCCTTGAAATCGCCAACGCTTGGGTTCCTGGCCCGGCGAGGCGATCATCACCTCAACGTCTAGCCGCATTCGGTCCAAAGTCGTCGCTTCGATCGCGCGGTTAAATCGGTCTTGATCGTCCCGAACGACCCACGATACCAAAGTGGCAAATTCTGTGGTTGGAAATGGCGAGGCTCCGTTCCACTGGAGCTTCCCTGAGGGGATATCCAGGTGCCACAAAGTGACTCCGGCCAACGCCAAGGCGTGGCTGGACCAAGAAAGTGTCTCACGCGCGGAAGATGTGGGGACTTCCGCCGACTCGTCCCAGTTAGTGCCAGAAGTGATGCCACTCATCGGGTAGTTATCCAAAGCGACCGATGCGGCCACGATGGATCCTTAAACTAAGGGATACACCAAAAAAGCCGCCGATTTCCAAGCATACGTCATCGGTTAGCCAGGATGGGTGAGAGTTGATTGCTAAAGAGCAAGAGTTGACACGCAGATCCGAAAAGGAGACATGATGAGGACGAGATGCCCTCTGCCGCATTCACGACCTTGGGGTGCAAGGTGAATCAGTACGAAACCCAACGGATCCTTGAATCGTTCGAGGTGGCCGGGTTTGCCATCGTCCCGTTCGGCCAACCGGCGGACGTCACGGTTATCAACACTTGTAGCGTAACGGCGACGGCCGAAAGCAAGAGCCGCGCGACCCTGCGCCGCGCCCGACGCGCCAGCCCCGGCGGACGCGTGGTGGCCACGGGGTGCGCCGTGCAGATGGCCATGAATCACGGTCGAACGGTTCCCGACGTTGACCTCGCGGTCGGGCACGACCAAAAGCTCGCCACCCTCTTCCAAGTCGGCGAAACCTGGCCCCAACTGGTGCAAGACGCCGCCGCCTATCCCGCCCAACTGCCCCCCCCCCAAGGGCGAACGCGGGCAACACTGAAAGTTCAGGATGGCTGCAATGTGATGTGCAGCTACTGCAGCATTCCGTTCACCCGGCCGGGGATGCGCTCTCGCCCCGCCCACGAAGTTCTGGCCGAGGCGCGGGAGCTGGCGGCGCGGGGTTACGGTGAGATCGTTCTGACCGGCGTTTTGATTGGCGCTTACGGCCCCGAAACCGGCAGCGAAGGTCCGGATTTCGAGGCGCTGGTCGCGACATTGGCCAATGAGTCTGGCGTCCCCCGGATCCGCATCAGTAGCATCGAGTTGGGGCAAGTCACCGATCGGCTGATCGAGCTGGTGGAAGCCGGGCGAGTAGTTCCCCACCTACATATTCCGTTGCAAAGCGGGGATACCCAGGTGCTCCGCGACATGAATCGCCCTTACACTCAAACGGACTACCTCCAGCGATGTGCGACCCTGCGTAAGCGATGCCCAAGTCTCTCTATTACCACCGATATCCTGGTGGGATTTCCTACCGAGGATGCCGCGCGGTTTGAGGGGAGTGTGACGGTGACGGAGACGGTGGGGTTCCTAAAGTCTCACGTGTTTAGCTTTAGCCCACGGCCGGGCACCCCTGCCGACCGGTGGGGCGACCCCGTGACCGTCGCCGAGAAAGATCGTCGCCGAGAACGGCTGATGGCGGCCGCTCAGGTCACCGGGGACGCGGTGCGCCACGCCTTTGTGGGGCGCACCGTGCGCGTGCTCGTGGAAGGCCGACCCAACCGCGAGGGGTTGCTGGAAGGGTTGAGCGACTTCGGCTTTACCGTTCGCTTTACCGGGCCGCTCAATCTGACGCGGCAGTTCGCGTGGGTTCAACTCGGTCAGGTCGTCGCGGACGCAGTCCACGGCGAGTTGGTCGCCGTGGGCCTGACGCCCCCGGTGGCCCCATTGCCGGTCCTGGGCTAACGCACCCAGGGTCGAGGACTGGGCAGTTCCGACTCGACGATGGTCCGTTGAGAGCGGTAGCTCCGTTCGAGGAGATCCTTCGGCGTCCCGGCGGGACCGAGCGACCCCGTCCACGAGACCGAGAACAGCCAATGCACCCCAAACCGAGCCTGCCGGTCCACGTCGGGCGGACCGGGGAACTCGGCAACTCCCAGCATCTTTCGCCCATTAAACCGGGCCAAGAGATCGTCCCACGCCGCGCTGAGCGTGTCGGTGCGATCGCTAGGGTAGGCATCTATCGTCACGATATCTACGGTGTCGTCCCCGGGGTACCACTCCGCTTTCGGGCTGTTCCACACCCAGATGAGGTTATCCAGCCGGTGGTGCCGCACCAAGCGATCGTGCATCAGCGCCCACAGTTTCCGGCACGGCTCCGGCCCCTTTGCGCCCCACCAGAACCACCCGCCGTCGGCTTCATGCAGCGGTCGCCACAGTACAGGAATCCCCGCTTCGGCCAGTTTGCGTAGCTCCACGGCAATGTGGTCAATGTCGCGAAGAATCAGGCGGTAGCCCTCGGAGTCTGGGTTCGCCATCGCCTCCGCCACGTCAAAGGTGGAGGCGTTCGTGTAAAAGCCCTTGTACCAGCGGGCGTCAACCTTCTCACCTCGGGCGTTGGTAATCGTCTTGTCCAATAGCCCAGTAGGCGCGTTCCAATGCCAGCTGAGGGTGAGGATCGTGCCCCGGCGGGACGTCTGGATGTACGATTCGGTAAGGTTTTTAGGGCGACTCCCAAAGGCCTCCCGCGAGGGGGAGTAGTCCATGAAATCGCCGCCCTGTATCGCGGGCATCACGCCCACCCGTTGGCGAACCAGGTTCATCTCCTTCAGACCGTACTGCCCGCTCAGGGTTTGCTTCCCGTAGATCGATGTTAAGTACCGCATGAGGGCCTGGGCCTCGCGGCTGGGCCGGGGCGTACTTAAGCGGGCCGAAACGGGGCGCGGCGGGACGGTAGGCCGAGTCGGCACCAACTCCACGTAGTCGACGTCGTAAAAACCCCAGCCACGCTCCACCGTCAGTTCGTTTGCCCCCGCGTTCAATTCCGCGCGACCAAGTTTTGCCGTATCAAACTGCTCGCGCGCCGGTAAGTGCGACGAAATCCGACGGCCGTTAATGGATATCTCGCACCCCTTATCGCCCTGCGGCGTGGCAAAGCGGAGGCGTACCTGATAGAGGCCCGCCGGGGCGGTGAACCGCCAAGAAATGCGCGCTTGGTCGGCCGTCAGGTTCGTGACGTAACCCGTGCCCGAGTACCCAGCGCGCTCGGAGGCGATCTGCGGTCCCGCAAGCGTGCCTCTTTCGGCCTCCAGCCGGATGGGGGCCTCCGCGCCGGTTCCCGACACGACTGCGAGGGTGACCAAATACGCCGAAATCATCATTGTTTCCTGCTTATCAGAACGCTTTCACCTTAGCCGATTCGGCTGAAACGGGGGTATGCCCTAGAAATCAGGGACGCCTGAAATGAGGGACAACGGGTAGACATGTCATTGGTGACCAAATTGGACCGTAATAGCTTCAAGTCGCACAGTGTCATGATCCCTCGTTCTCTAACGGAACTAGACTTGGCGGCGTGCCTGGAGCTCCTGCCGAGCGAATATTGGGCGAGTAACGAGTCGCGTGAGCCTTTGCGTCAGTTTTGGGCCAGTGTGCTAGAGCACCAGGCCACCGAAGCTTTCGGTGTCTTCTCTCATCACGCCAGCGGAGGCGTGGATCCGATTTCGTTCGGGCTAAGTTTTTTTGCCACGCCAGATTTCAAAGACTGGTTGCTGAAGTCGGGGCACTCCGGCGCCGCCGACGAAGCGGTTCGCCGGTGGCAGGCCGGAAACTGCCCGTTTCTGAATCATGACGAAGTCCGTAAGGCCAACGGAGGCGCAGGACTAGACCTGGTCACGTTATGGTACGGCTACCGGCTACTGGACCACGAGGCCAATTACGCCGTGCAGCGGCATGCCGAAACCTTTATTCAAAGCTACGCGGGTTACCGAATTCGGGAAGTCATCGCCTTGGCCTACACCAAGGAGAACCGACGAATATTGGGCAACCTCGGGCTTCAGTTAAGGCGCAATCTGACCTGCCCGCTCACCGGCCCGGGATCCGCGTCCATGTTGGGTCTCACCACCGCCGAGTTCCCCCACCAACTCGGATCGTTAGCCGCGGGCTTCATGCGCTACACCCCACCGCGCCTGTTCCTGTCCGACGCCGAGCAAATCCTGCTACGCACGGCACTGGATGGCCAACGCGACCAGGAGCTTTGCCACATCCTTGGCGTCTCCATTGCGGCCATCAAAAAGCGATGGCTCTCGATCTACGCTAAAAGTGTGCCGATCCTTGGTGAAGCCAGCCTTGAGGAAGAGCATTCCGAGCGCCGGGGACCCGAAAAGAAACGCCGAATTTTGGCCTACGTTCGACTCCACCCGGAGGAACTTCGTCCCGTTAAGCGTCGCCGAGGGAAGTGGGCTAGTACACTGTGAGCCCGTGGGCGGCCCCATCCAGTACCTTCTACACATCGACGATCACCTAAAACAGGTGATCGTTGATTATGGGACCACGACCTACGCCTTGCTGGCGGCGGTCATCTTTGCCGAAACCGGCCTGGTAATCTTCCCATTCCTTCCCGGCGACTCGCTGCTGTTTGCCACCGGCATCTTCTGCCGCCCCGAGCAGTTCCCTAATGGCGGCGGTCTCAACCTGTGGATCACCATGCTGCTGCTGTGGAGTGCGGCCTTTGCGGGCGACAACGTGAACTACTTTTTCGGGCGGTTCTTAGGTGAGCGCCTGTTCCGCAACGATCAGTCCAAAGTCTTCCGCCGGAGCCACCTCGACAAGACTAAAACCTTCTTTGAGCGGCATGGGGCCAAGACCATCGTTCTCGCGCGTTTCGTCCCCATCGTCCGCACGTTCGCCCCGTTTGTTGCCGGCATGGGCGCGATGCGCTACCGACGGTTTGTGGGCTACAGCCTCTTTGGCGGCGCATTGTGGGTGGGCGTCTGCGTAGGCGCGGGCTACCTGTTCGGTGGTATCCAGGCCGTGCGCGAAAACTTCCCCCTCGCCATGATGGCGATTGTCGGGATCTCAGTGATCCCGGCGCTGATCGAGTGGCTGAGGCATCGCCGCCGCCAGACCGCTAACTCGGCCAACGCGAACTAGCTACAAACGCGATGGGTTCTCCCGGGCCGTTGACCAGGAGAACCCATGCAGAATTGCGACCGCCCAGGCTTAGGTCGTGGGGTAGGTCATTTCCAGCGGAATCACCCACGCCTCGAACTGCTCGGGCGAGAGGTAGCCCGTGGCCAGTGCGGCCTCGCGCAGGGTCGTGCCTTCCTTATGGGCCTTCTTGGCAATCGCGGCCGCCTTGTCATAGCCGATGTGGCGGTTCAGGGCCGTAACCTGCATCAGGTTCGCCGCGAGGTTGGCTTCGATGCGCGCGCGGTTGGGCTCTATCCCCAGCGCGCAGTTGTCGTTAAACGCCGAGCACGCGTCGCCCAACAGCTGAACGCTGGTAAGGACGTTGTGCACCATCACGGGCTTAAATACGTTGAGCTGGAAGTTGCCTTGGCTGCCCGCAAAGGCCACCGCTGCGTCGCAACCAAACACCTGCACCGCTACCATCGTCATCGCCTCGCTCTGGGTGGGGTTCACCTTGCCCGGCATGATGGAGCTTCCCGGCTCGTTTTCGGGGATGTTGATCTCGCCGATGCCGTTGCGCGGACCGCTGCCCAGCCACCGCACGTCGTTCGCCATCTTCATCAGCACGCCCGCCAGGGTGCGCAGTGCGGCCGAGGTCGTCACCAGCGCATCGTGCGCGCTAAGGGCGGCGAACTTGTTGACGGCCGAGACGAACGGGAAGCCCGTTTCTTGGGCAAAGTAGGCGGCGGCGCGGTCGCCAAACTCGGGGTGCGCGTTCAGGCCCGTGCCCACCGCCGTGCCCCCGATGGCCAGCTCATAAAGCCCTAACTCGGCGTGTCGAACTTCGGCGAGGGCGTAGTCAATCTGCGCGACCCATCCCCCAATCTCTTGGCCCAGCGTAATCGGCGTAGCGTCTTGCAGGTGGGTGCGCCCCACCTTCACCAGGTCCTTGAACTCTGCCGACTTGGCGGCCAAGGTGTTTCGTAGCGTGGTGACGCGGGGATATAGCTGCCGGTGGAGCTCTTCCACCACGGCAATGTGCATGGCGGTGGGGAACGTATCGTTAGAGGATTGCCCTCGGTTCACGTGGTCGTTCGGGTGCACCGGCGCTTTGCTGCCCATCACGCCGCCCGCCATCTCGATGGCGCGGTTACTGATGACCTCATTCGCGTTCATGTTGGACTGCGTTCCGCTGCCCGTTTGGAACACCACAAGGGGAAAGTGGTCGTTGAGCTTGCCTTCCAGCACCTCTTGGGCGGCGGCCACGGTGAGATCGGCCACGTGGGCGGGCAGTTCGCCGAGGTCCTTGTTCGCCTGAGCGGCCCCTTTCTTTAGGATGCCCATCGCCCGGACGATGCTGGGCAACATCCGGAACCGGTCTTGTCCGATGGGAAAGTTCTGGATCGATCGCTGCGTTTGGGCGCCCCAATAACGGTCGCTCGGGACGGCGACCTCGCCCATAGTGTCCTTCTCAATGCGCGTGCTCATGGTCTTGGGCTCCAGCTTACTGGGATCGACCGATCGGTCGCTGGAGCCCATTTCCGCACCTCATTTGAGGGTGGCTCAGGCTTGGCGGCGACGGCGGCGCAATAGGCCAACCATCCCCAAGCCAAGGGCGGCAAACGTGGCCGGCTCCGGCGCTACGACCATCACCATATCGCCCAGCACTTGTGAGTAAGGCATCTCGTAGGCCGGCCGGTAGTAATTTGCAAACGTATCCACCCGGTACAGCATCGCGTTGCCGGCGGATCGGTTCAGGGCGAAGTAGGCCGCCGACCCGTGACCGAACACCACGGGGGTCATGGAGTCGCCAAAACCCCGCGAATAATAGATGCTCGTGTTCGAAAAAGCCACGGCCGTTGCATCAAACGCGAAGACGTTGGGGGCGACGTTGAGCCCTGACGCATACACCCGTCCGCCGCGCGAAGAAAGACGCGAGTAGTCGGTAGCCGTCGTGTTGGTCGCAAAACCATACGACCAGCCGGTGAAACTGCCCGACGCGTTGCGCCGGAACAGGTGGTAGCTGTAAGTGGACCCGTTGAAGGTTTGCTCCAGGGTCGCGTAGGTCCCATCCTCCAGCGCGACGGCGTCCAACGTGCTGTAGCCCGAATACTGAACCATGGTTAGTTTCTTTGCGCCCGTATTCCGGTCATAGATCGCGGCCTGGTTAAGACTAGGGATCGTGGCCAGGTAGTCGCCCGTTCTCGTGACCCTGAGCGAGCGCGGTTGGAGGATGTCCGTCGTTTCGGAAAGGCGCGTGGTGCCCATCTCCTCTCCCGTGCTGTAGTTAATCCGGCGCACATAGCCTTGAATGTCGGTGGCCAGCACCGATCCGGGCACAAACGGATCAAGGGTCAGCTTGTTCTCGTTGCCGAAGAAGCCTAGTTGTCCCTGCCCAAACGCGCCCAAACTCCTCTGACTGACGGGGTCGAACCGCAGGATCTGCCGATTCGTGACGTCGAAGATCAACGCCATCTCATACGAAGCGGCGGCGGGTAACCCGGCCACCACCAGGCCAGCGAGCAAAAAAGGACGCAAATTCATGCTTCCCAGTGTACGCCGAATAACCCCGATTCCCACCCCGCAAGCGTAGGGGTCAGTGGCCCCCCGGGTCTGAATGCACTTGGAACGGTTTAGACAAAGTTGCCTCCGACCAAGCATGATCACAAAACCGCGTCCCACGATTTTATAATGAGGGCGAGAGGGTGTTCCTTGGTCCGCAAAAAGGTGCTATCGCGACGCGAATCAAGCGGAAAAAGCAAGTGTCTTGCCCGGCTTTCGCATAGGTCATAATTCGGAAGTGAACGCGGGCCGCACGTCTTCCCCTTCAGGTAATCGCACGCTCTCCAGCGCGAAGGCGGCCAAGCAGGATGAGTTCTATACCCAGCTCTCCGACATCGCCAACGAGCTCAAGCACTACAAGGCGCACTTGCGCGACAAGGTCGTCCTCTGCAACTGCGATGACCCTTATGAGAGCAACTTCTTCCAATACTTCGCGCTCAACTTCAACATCCTCGGCCTAAAGAAGCTGATCTGCACAAGCTATGATGGCTCGCCCATCGTCGGCGGGCAGCTACCTCTGGTGGTGATGAAAGGTTTGAAGCCCTACGGGAAGAAAGCGCCTTACCTCGTCGAGATCAA
>Ga0105047_10012225_pt1 | contig 13831 bp, 11 predicted proteins | sample MAT04_FD_78384 | JGI IMG/M metagenome (GOLD analysis project Ga0105047, IMG submission 78384) | Freshwater microbial communities from Lake Fryxell liftoff mats and glacier meltwater in Antarctica - MAT-04 (megahit assembly) | ecosystem: Environmental > Aquatic > Freshwater > Ice > Liftoff...
CGCGAGCGGCCAATGGGCGCGCAGGTTTTCCAGGATGGGGAGCGCATGCACCACATCGCCGATGGCGCTCGGCTTGATGATCAGGATGCTGCGCGGGGTGAGATTGAGCATGGAGCGCCCGACGGCTGGTTCACGTCGCGTTGTAACCTTTTGCGACCGATTCGACATCTGCAGGCGCACCCTCGGGATGCTCGGCCAGGCTCCGCTGCAGGCGTCGCAAGCCAAAGCCACGCCACGGGTACGATCGCACGCCATCGACATCGATCAGCACCGGCAGGGGACCCAGCGCGTCATCGTCGTAGACGATCCAGTTGCTGCACTTGGGATCAAAGTGCGACAGGCGAAAGTCATCAATGCGTCGAAGCGTGCGCCCGGCGCGGCGAAGCAGCGTGTCGCGCGATGCATCACTGGGTTTTGCCAATTCGCTGGAGGCCAGCGTCTCGCCGGGGACTTTTTCGCAGATCAGGAAACTTTCGGTGACGTAGCCCAGAACACGCTTCTCAAAAAAAGCCAGCGGCCAGGCAGTCGGAAGATCACGCACGATGAGTCGCCAAGCCTTGAACCACGCCCGCCGACTGCGCGAGCCTCGTCCAATTTCGTTGAAGTGGCGATACCAGTACTTACGCATCGGGCGCTTGAGCACAATATCCATCGGACGGCCACCCAGGACGATCTCGCCAGCCACCACATCTCCAGAACTGCTTCGCTTGAGCAACTCCAGCTGATCGGAATTGGCACGTTGCAACAGCGCTGGCAGCTGTCGTCTCCAGTCGTCATCGGTGATGTGCAGCCTGCTCGCCCGCGACCATCGCCGGGGGAATTTGTGCGACTTGAAATAGTGACCGATCCATCCGTCGATCTCGACGCGCCCGAAGGAGCGATTCTCGCCGGTTGATCGCTCAAGAAACTTTCGCCATTGTCGCTTCGCGACGGGGTTGACGCTCGGCAACCGCCCGCCGGGGCCTAGCAATTCCCACCCGCGCTGCAGATCGGTGCGCGTCGCAAACCGCGAGACGCTCAGGCCCAGCAGCATCACGTCATCCAGCTTCAATCCGCCTGTTCTCACAGCATATCCATCAAGCAAAAACACCTTCTTTTCATGGAGCAGAAGATTACCCAGGTGCAGGTCCGAGTGACTGAGCTTGGCCCGCCCGAGATGATGCACCAGCTGTCTAATCTGTTGCGAAAGTTGCAGATGATCGGGGATCGGCTTGCCGGCCAGCAGGAGGTCGTTCAGATAATGGTCGAGCTGCACGCCGGGTTCGATGGCATCAAGAATGACCGCATCGCCAATCTGATCCTTCAGGCGAAATCCGACGAGATGAGCAACGCTTCGTGGCGCGGGTATGCCGGCCTTCTGCAGCAGCTGCAGCCGAGAAAACTCACGGAGTGCCGGATTGCCCCGCACAAGGCGCTTCAACCGCGATCCGTGACGCGGATAAAACTTGAGATAGTACGCGCGAGAAGCAAACGTAAACCGCCAGACCTGACGATATCCACGATCCTTCACAAGCGTCCCAACAGCGGGCAGATTGCGAAGTGTTTGCTCAAGCTGCTGAGGGGTCACGATGGGATGTTATAGCGGGAAATGCGCGCGGCGACACTGGAGCCACGGGTTGTGGATTCATGGCTTGATGATTGCGGGAAAACGCGCGACCTGCCGCGCAGCAGGCATGGGCTGGGAGCCCACGTTACGGGCGAACGCTAAGACCTTCGGGCCGCGGGTCCCCTGCGTGGGCTTTTTCGACGACTGCGTGATCTTCCTTGATAGCAACGCCGGTTTCACCCACGCCGGAGCCCCCTCTTCGCACTTGGCCGGTTGATGGAATCACTTTGATCAATTCACCTTCGCTCTCCCCGACGGGGATGATCTTCCCGTCGATGTTCGCGGGTGGGGTGATGCCTAGCGCCCAGCAGGCGGTGGCGAAGGTGTCTTCGGTGTTGATGACGAGATCGGGGAAGATCGTGAGATCGAGATTGTGTCGGATGCCCGGCCCGGCGATGACCCACGGGATGTGTCGGCTGCGCGCGTCGTCGGGACCGTGCGTCCGTCCCGCGCCGCCATGGTCAGCCGACAGAATCATCGTTGTTTGATCGAACACTCCCCGGCGTTTCAGGGCATCAATGAGGGTGGCCAGTGCGCGGTCGGCGTCCTCGATGGCGGCAATCTGCTCAGGCGTACCCCATCCCGGTCCGTGGCCGGTGTAGTCGATGGCGCCAAGATGCACGAACAAAACATCCGGCGCATGCAGGTCGATGAACTCAGCCGCATGCTGCGCCACGACGCGGTCGGACTTCTCGTCCTGAATCCACTCGAAGTCGCACGTTCCCGGAACTGCCAGCGTGACAAACTTCCGCTTACCCGCCACGCAGGCGGTGCTGTATCCGGCCTGTTTGGCGACGGCGAACAGGGTGGGGGTTTTCACATAATCCCCTTCCTGCGTGTCGTTGAATGTGATGCCGTGTCGCGCAGGTGTAACGCCTGTCAGCATGCTGGTGTGCGACGGAAGGGTGACGGATAGTTCAGTCGTGCGTGCCCAAAATGAATACGACCCACGTGCCAGAACGCTGCGAAAAGTCGGCATGTCCGCGCGGAGGGCAAGGTCCGGGCGGAGGCCATCAAAGCTGACGATTAGCAATTTTGGATGAGCAAGATTTACTGAAGGCGATGTAGACGGTGCGGGCTGCGCAAGTGCGACCGCGTTCGAGCGCAGACAGGAGTACGCGATCACCTTTAGATCGTGTCCGCTGACGCCGAACGATCGTGCCAGCACCCACCCAGTCAGGGCAACCGCCACCAGCGCAATTACAGTTTTGATCGACAACCTTCGCCACATATCGCACCTCCTTCTGCCATGCGAAATTGTAATGTACATCCCCGCAGGCCGCGATTCTAAGGCGTGACCATTGGGATTTTGTGAGCTTGCATAGTGCATCGCTTTAGGCACACATACCCAATTGGTTGATGAGATGTGGCCGGGCGACGCGTCTGCAGTTTTAAGAAAGAACCCCCGCGGATCGCCCCTACCACAGACTTGTGAACCGAGCATGCCTCGTTCGATCGCTCAATGAGGCGTCGTGGGGCCAGACTTGACTTGCCGGACGCGCGTTTCGATACTGCTTCGCTCTGATTTTCCACCTGTGAGGAGAAGCGTTTGTCCCGTTGTTACGCAATCTTACTGGCTGTGGTGCTGGCGATGGGTGGCTGCGCATCCAGTCAGTCCACGCCTACGGGCAGCGGAGCAGGTGCGCAGCCGACGCTCAATTCATCGGCTGATCCGGGCATCGCTTCCCCCGGGCCCGAAACTCCCACAGCCAATCCGCAGGATCCGGTGGGCAGCGATCCGGTCGTCGCGCGGGTGGGTGAGCATCCGGTCATGCAGGCACAGATGCTTCAGCCGTTGTACGAGGCATATGGGTTAAATCTGCTGCTGAAACTTTGCCAGCTTGAGATTGTTCAAGCCGAAGCACAGAAGCACGGGTTGACGGTCACGCCCGAGGATCTGTCGCACGAGTTGGATGTGACCATGAAGCAGATGGTCCCCGATGCCGAGGCGACAGATTATCCGGCATTGCTCGACCAGTTTCTCGCATCGCAACATATCAGTCGTCAGGAGTTTGATCTGGTGATGCAGATCAACGCCCACCTGCGTAGGCTTGCGGGCCTGCAGGCGGTGACGGTCTTCACTGACGCGCAGCTACTGGAGGCTTTCAACCTGCTGTACGGGGAGACCGTGAAGGTCCGGCATATTCAATTGAACAATCTGCAGGAAGTGGGCGAAGCACGACGACGCCTGGCTGCTGGCGAGCCGTTTGAGCGCGTCGCGCGGGACCTGAGTCGTCACAAGATGTCAGCCCAACTGGGTGGTGAGTTGCCCGCGTTCAGTCGTGAGACGAAGGTTTTTCCGCAGAGCTTTATTGATGCAGCGTTTTTACTGAAGGCGGGGGAGATTTCCGATCCGGTAAAGTCGGACGACTTCTATCATTTGATCAAGCTGGAAGCGCGTTTCGCACCTAAGGCCGTCAAATTCGACGAAATGAAGGAGATCGTTCGACAAACGCTTATTGAACGGTGGCTGGAGCAGAAGGTGTTTCAGTTGAAAGAGACCGTACGGCAGGAGGCCGAGGCGTCGCTGGTGATTGTCGATCCGATATTGAAGCGACGATTTGAAGAGGAAAAGGCGAGGGCCCTGCAGGCGAAAGAGGCCGAGGATCGCCAGCGAAAGGAATTGCCGAAGATCAAAAGGACGAGCAAGCCCGAAACGGAAGCTGTCTCGCCCGCGACAGGGACCATAACGCCCGCGACCGACACCGTATCGCCTGCGACGGCGCCGGTAGAGGGGCCTGACGCGGCGTTGATCCCACGCGGTCCGGACGGGGTGCCACCATCATCGGATGAGGCGACCGGTCCACCCGATGCAACAACCCCGCTGACCCCCGCCTCCACCCAGGAGGGCCTACGGCCGCCGGCTACCATGCCCGCGAAGTGATCGCGGGCGACGGTGGTTGACGACGTTCCTGTCTCGTGCTCCATACAATAAACGAGCTGTCGATGGATTGTCCGTGGCGCAGGCTAATAAGCCCGTGAGCAAAAAGTGCCTACCCGCGAGGGTCGCCCATGCCAGGGTAATCTCGCGGACGGTCCTCGTTCTTTATTTAAGAAAATCTCCATGAACCCAAACCCTTTCAAAATCGAACCTGCATCCCGTATCTCACGTTTGCCCCCCTACCTTTTCGCACGCATCAACAAGATGAAGTACGAAAAGCGCGTGGCCGGGGTCGACATCATCGACCTTGGCATGGGCAACCCTACCGACCCCACGCCGATGGCCGTTATCGATAAGCTTAAGGAAGCATCGATTGATCCGCGCAATCACCGATACAGCGTCTCCAATGGCATCGCCGGTCTGCGTAAGGAAGTCGCAAAAAAATACAAGTCGAAGTATGGCGTGACGCTTGATCCTGAAGAGGAAGTCATCGTCACCATCGGATCGAAGGAAGGCATCAGTCATCTTTGCCTGGCGATGCTCGGGCCGGGCGATACGGCCATCGTCCCCGACCCGGCTTTCCCGGCGCATCTGTATGCCCCTGCGATGGCGGGTGCGAATGTCATTCGCGTGCAGCTTGGCAACGACGATGCGTTTCTGGATCGCATGGAGCGCACGATCGAAGGGCTCTATCCCTCGCCGAAACTGGTGATCCTGAACTATCCGCACAACCCTACGAGCATGACCGTCGACGCAAAGTTCTGGGATCGCGCGATCGAAATCTGCCGGCGACGTGGCATCATGATCCTGTCGGACTACGCGTATGGCGAGATTAACTTCGACGGATACCAGGCGCCTTCCTTCCTCGCCGCCAAGGGGTCGAAGGACCTCGGCGTGGAGTTCAGCACAATGTCCAAGAGCTACAACATGGCCGGCTGGCGCGTCGGTTTTTGCTGTGGTAATCGTGAGATGGTCAAGGCGCTGGCAACGATCAAAGGGTATTACGACTACGGCCACTTCGCGCCGATCTGGATCGCGAGTGTGATCGCGCTGCGTGAGCATCTCAACTTCCCCGCTGAGCAGAGCAAGATTTATGAGGCGCGGCGAGAGGTTGTCTGTCGCTATCTCGATAAACTGGGCTGGACATACGAAAAACCGCGGGCGGGGATGTTCGTTTGGGCGCAGATCAAGGATGAGCATTTAAAAGGGGAGGGGACCATCGAGTTTTGTCTACGCATGATGGACGAGGCCAAGGTCGCCCTTGCGCCGGGCAGGGCGTTTGGTGAGAATGGTGAGAAATGCGTGCGAATCGCCTTGGTCGAAAACGAACAGCGCCTGCGACAAGCCATGCGAAACCTTGAACGTGCGCTTGTACCGGCTATGCCGAAAAGAACGTCGTCACGCACGGTGAAAACCGGGTAAAGCGCATCGACCGAACATTCGGACGATGCTCAGATGCTGTCGGGCGAGTTTTGCCTTGCGAATATCTGAAGCTGCGCATCTGCGATGTCGAAGACATCTCCACACGTGTGAAAATGCGTTCACACTTTTACCGATCCAGCCAGGATCGAGAAGGAGTTCTTCGATGTCGTTCACATTGACTGCTCAGACGCTGGTGGCTGCGCGTGAAACCCTGATTGCCATCAGTCGTGAGAATGCAGATCTGCTGGTGCAGATGCGCGATCAGGCCAGAAAGATCATGGACCTGGAGCGCGAAGTGCAGATCCAGGCGACCGCTGCCTCACAGGCCAGACACGCACTCGTCGAGGCCCAAGCCGAGACGGAGGCCGTGCGGGCGCAACTGCCCGATCAGGCGACACTCAACGCGTTTGAGGCGCTGTCGGATTGCATGACCACGCCGGTGCAGTCGACAAGCCAGCCGATGCGCGTGGCGGCATAACGATCGCAATTCAGTGAGATAGTCCAAGGTCGGCGGATACAAAAATCCGTCGACCTTTTGCATGACAAGCTTCGCGTGATGGGTCGATGCATCGTGGTACAGGCGACCCGCTCTTGTTTTTTTGGGACAGAACACGGGCAGGTCGCCCGTGCCACCGGATTCTGCAAGAGTATCGCTGATACTACGGATTCTGATCGGTCAGGCCGGCAAGCGTGATTGGTCGATCAAGCAAGTTGATCCGACCATCCACGCCGTGCGCTGTGGGTGTGGATTCTGCGTCATCGAAGTGCATGCGGACGCTCAGCCTCGGGCGTGGGCAAACGGAGCTGTCTATCCTGCAACCAACCGAGCGAAAGTTGCGAGGTAACAGCCCCCAGCAGCGCCATCCACATATCCTTTTGCGCATCCCATATATCCCCCTGCGATCCAAGAAAATCGTCCGCCTGCTTCCCACCAAACTGCACCGCATACCGCCATTCAAACAGTTCGTACATCGCACTGATCGAGAGTGCGACGCTTGCACTCACGACGAACAGCCACTTCCCGCGGCGCAGTCCGGATGTCCGCAGGAGCAGTTCGCGCACGAGCATCGCGGGGATCACGCCCTGGAAGAAATGTCCGAAGCGATCAAAATGATTGCGAGATAACCCGAACGCATCGCGCGCCCAGTTGCCGATCGGCACGTCTGCGTACGTGTAATGCCCGCCTGTCATCAGAATCAGGGAAAAGAACCAGACAAGCACATACGACACGGTTGTCAGGCGAAAGCGACGATACGTCACGACAAGCAACAACCCGCCGACGATCGCCGGCAGTGTCTCCATCAGCCAGTTGAATTGACCCGCAGGACGAATGCCCGACCAGATGAGACAGCCCAGGGCAGAGAGGAGAAGGAAAAGATGGATGCGAGAATGTTTGGCGTTCAAAGGTCGTTCTCAGTGATGCGCGCCTGGTGCACAGGGCTTGCAAGCGTCGCCGTCCAATAGTCTTCGCGCCGAAGGAGCATTGACACACAAGCGTCAAATGCGTCCACGCCGAGCGCTCCGCCTCAATCCAGCCAATCCTTTTTCTTCAACCGCTCGGGCACATATTCCTCCGTCACGTAGCTGATCGACTTGTTGATGAGTGATTCAACCTCCATCTTGAAGTCATTTTTAATCATCTTTTCGATCTCCTTCTGCCAGCCCTTGTGCTCCTTGAACCACGGATAGGCGGCGATTTCTCTGGCGCGCTTGTGGTCGTTTTCATTCATGCCGATCTGCACGTCGTCGGTGAGCCCGCATCGCTCGTAGTCGATCGAGCGGATGCCGAGGAACTTTGCGTCGGGGATGGCGAGGCGTTCGCTTTCGAAGGCGAGGCTGATCGAACCCTGCTTGATCACGCTGTAGATGTAATGCCCCCACGGGTCACAATCGAGCAGGCAGTAGATCGGCAGCTCGAGTTCCTCATTCAAGCGACGCAGCAATCGCCGTACGCCGCGTGTGGGTTGCCCGCTGCCCTCGGTGAGGATGCAATTGTGTTTTTCCCAGAATCGATCTTCATTGAATCGGCCCCAGACCGTGTCCTTTTCAACATGGAGGACAAACTTCGCCTCGCATTTGCGGAATTGAATGACGTCGGGCTCGGTGATGCTCGGTACGGAATATCCGCCACTCCCCATGCGACGACAGTCGATCTCGTCCCCGCTGTCTACGATGGTGATGTTGCCCACCATCGTGCCACGTTTTTTAGCGTAGACGTGCAATTCCTCTCGCAGTGCACCGAGCGAGACTTCCAGATCTTCCAGAATCGCATCGCTTTCATCCTGCGTGCCGAACGTTTTCTCGCCGACCTTTTTGCCCTCGCCATCACGAATGTCATGAAGCGCTTTGTAGAACATCCCACGCAGGCTGAGCGTTTTTTCTGCATCGACCAGTTGCTTGATCGTGTCGCCATGCAGAACGGTCTGCATGAATTGCTTGGCCTGATTGAGGTTGAACAACTCGCGAGACGCCTTGGCATCGCCCATCTGCAGAATGCCACGCTTCTTGTTCCAGAGCGTGTTGGATCGCGTACGTTGTGGGATCGGGAGCGCAATATCGCGTCCCTTGAACGCATTGCTGCTCACATCGTCTGCCAGCGCGACGATCTTGCTCAACGTGACCTTATCCCGCTCCTTGATCCGCTTGTTAATTTTCTCCGCCTGAGCGGCTGTCTGGTTCTCAGTTTTGCGTTGTTTGGCCATGGTTTATCCGTTGTTTCGAATGCTCTACCGAATCCCGACACCTCACTGCCTTTCGCGACGCACAACTACCGCTTGATGACAGCGATTTTGCCACCGGTCCACGACTTTATGCCGGTGTCGTGCGTCGGCCCACTGCAAGCTGATCAGAAAAGTTGTCCGTCGCTGCGTGGTGACTTTTTCTTCGACTTGCTGTTCAACTTCACCACGTCAGCACCTGAATCATCCGACGCGCTCGACGAATCCGATCCTCTTTCACTGCCCGACGAATCGGGCAGGCCGGTCTGGGGTGCCGGCGTTTCAACCGCGTGCGACGCACGCGACGCCACCATCACCACACCTTCATCGTTTTTCAGATCCTCGGCTTCATCCTTTTTGATCGTCTTGCCATCCTCATCCAGTTGCGCGTCGGCGATGGCAGTGCGCTTTCTGGCCTCACTGAGCAGCGTGTCGTAGAGCTTCTTTGTATCGGTTCCGTTGATCGCGTTGACAGCCTTGCTGATCTCGCCGATGTAGCGCTCAAACACATCCCGTCGGGCGCTTTCCCGCAGCATTTTTTGACGCTTGCGGAGATACGATCCCAGCTTTCGCCCGCATTCCATGAGGGCCAGCTTCATCTCCTTGCGAATCTCGTCGTAGTCGGCAATTGCCTCCTTCGATTCGCTCGTGAACGGAACCCACACGCTGGCCATGTGGATCATGATGACAAGCGGCCCGCCTGGGATGCTGCCGCGCGGTTGACTGAGATTGTAATTCTTCCAACCGGTCTCGATGCACGCCTTGAAGCTGCTGCACGCAGACTGTTGAAACAACAGCGGCACGCGGTTGGCAAACCGGATCACCCTTGCCGAATCGTCCGCAGGCAACTCACCACCGAACGCGATGGCTGCTTCAATCTGGAAAGGTCGACCCCGATACACATCCGGCTCGCGCGACGATGCCGCATAAAACTCTGCCTTCACCCCTTTCAACATGCCCGCCAGCAACTGCCTCACCCCAATCGGCGCGAGGCAATCCGTCGGTGGCGGAGGGAGCTTGGCCTCCTGAAATTCCTTGAACAGCTTCTCAATTTGTGCAGGCTCCAGGTCGCTCACCTTCGTCCGACTGTGCCCGCCAATCGCCTGGCAAAAATCACCGGCCTTGCTCGGACTGATTCGGCTGAACTTCTCCTGCAGGAAGTTGTAGAGCGTTCCACCCTGCTTATTGGCAGCCTCAAAATCCCGCATCATCTGGATGAGAATCCCCAGCTCGATCCCCTTGGGGTGCGGCTGAATCTCGCGGGTTTCAGGTGGAAGCTGATCCGTCCCGCGCGGAAAGAAGATCACGCCTTCTTTTTCAACCGTCGTCAGATTTGGATCGACCAAGTCGGACGAAGGTTGTGGGCTGTTGGCTGTCGGTTGCTGGATTTGTGCATCGGGCGACTTTGTGGGCAGGGCGAGTTGCTCGTCGCCTTCCTCCTGGGCCACGCGAGTGGGGGGGACAAACGTGATGCGCGCATGCGGGTTGGCGATCGCAGTCAGCTCAAGAAATTCGTCAACACTTCCGCGACCTTTCTGATATCTCCCTTCCAGTTCGATGCTGACGCTTGTGCCGGTGATGAAGTCTTCGCTGTGCATGAAGGCCGGGTCGCGCGTGCCCGGGGTGATCGTTCGCAGGCGCGCGGGTGGGAAGTCCTCGGTCTCAGTATCGACTGTGACCTCAGCCCGATTGGTCTTCGTATTCATCGCCAGTTCAATGTGGTGCGCAGGCTTTTTTGCGCTCGGGCGCGTGTGGATGACCATCGGCTTGCCCGTGGTGATCAACCCGAACATCCCCGCAGCGCTGATCCCGATTCCCTGTTGCCCGCGGCTCATTTTTAAGCGGTGGAACTTCGATCCGAAGAGCAATCGTCCAAAGACATTCTCGACTTGCTTTCGGACGATGCCCGGCCCGTTGTCGACGACAGTCACCCGATAGCGCGACTGCTTGGAATTGGCAGGGCGGTCGGGTTGCAGGTCTTCAATTACAACACTGATGTTGGGAAGAATCTGCCCCTCTTCGCAGGCGTCCAGCGAATTATCCACAGCCTCCTTGACCGTCGTCAGCAGCGCTTTTCGTGGATTATCAAACCCGAGCAGGTGCCGGTTTTTCGCGAAAAATTCCGATACGGAGATATCCTTCTGTCGCGAGGCCATGCTCTCGGCAGTCTCGCGCGGGGCACGCGTCGGCAGCGTCTTGTCCATGGCCTTGCCTGCCGACTTATCGAACAGCGTGGGCTTTTCCAGAATCTGGGTGGATTGCGACATCGGTTTACCTGCCTCCTTGTGAGCCTTTGAGATTTTCCCTGATATTATCGGTCGTTGAGCCAAGTCTGCTCCAGTTTATATGTTAGGTTATTGTACGGTATTTGCCGTGTTTAAGCAATTAAAAACCCCCACTCGGAACGATATGACCGACACTCAAAATTACAAGCGGCCTACAAAGCGGATCACCCTCGACGACGAATGCGCGCGCATCGCCCGTGAGTTTGATTCGAGTTTTGCGTCAACGATGACCATGCTGGAACGACAGTTCACGGTGTTGCACAACCGCGCGCAGCTGCTGCTCACGCTCTGTGGGATCGTCATCAGCACGACGGGCTTCTCCGGTCGCGTCATCGCGGGCACGAATAGCGTTGCCCAGTGGCTGATCATCGTGGGGATCGGGTTGGTGCTACTCTCGGCTGTGGTTGTCGTCTCGGGCGTCCTGCACCTGCGCTGGCTGACGCTCCAACCTGGCGAGAACTACGTCGCGTGGCTGCACGAGTCGCTTTCCTATCGTGATAAGAAGACTGGCTGGTACCGCGCCGGCATCGTCCTGATGCTGATAGGCCTGACCTTCTACGTCGCCGCCATATCAGTCATGCTGCTCTACCCGCACGTCGACGGACTGCCCGCGAGGTGAAGGGTCATGCAGATGGATGTTCACCAACGGAGACACGGAGGCACGAAGAGAAGAGAAGGTCCGAGGCGGGAAACGCATACATGCATAAGTCGATGAGCGAATGCTGAGGTACACCGTTCTTCAGACCGCAGATGTGGCAGTCGAAGCCTGCCCCAAGATTAACTGTCCACTGCTTCAAACCAACAACAAACAACTGACAACGACCGCGCCTCTCCGTGCCTCCGGGGATCATCTCCGACGCCCTCACTTCAAAACCGCCGATCCAGCAACCTATATTGCACCGCCTCGGCGACGTGGTGTTCCTGTACTCTTTCTGAGCCTTCGATATCGGCAATCGTGCGGGCGACGCGTCTTACTTTGTCGTAGGCGCGGGCGCTAAGGCCCAGTTCGTCCATGGCCTGTTTCATCAGCAGGAGCGTGGAATCGTTCAGGTCGGCAAACTGCTTGAGCTGCCGGCTGTCCATGCGCGCGTTGAGTGTGTCATCGGGGAAGCGCGCGTGCTGGGCAGTGCGGGCGGTGACGACTTGCTCGCGCATTTTTGCGCTGCTGGTGCCGGCCTGTTTGCCGGTCAATTCACGATACGGCACTGCAGGCACCTCGACATGGATGTCGATGCGATCCAACAGCGGGCCCGAGAGCTTCGCGAGATATTTATCGCGCATCCGCGGATCACTGGATGCGTGCCCGCTGGCCGTGGGATTCATCGCAGCCACCAGCATAAAGCGCGCGGGGAACTTCACCGATCCATGCACGCGCGCGATCGTCACCTCGCCGGTCTCCAAAGGCTGGCGAAGCGTTTCCAGAACATGTCGGCTGAACTCGGGCAGCTCATCGAGAAAGAGAATCCCATGATGGGCAAGCGACACTTCGCCCGGCCTGGGGATCGATCCGCCACCAATGAGCGCCTGCGCAGTCGCGCTGTGGTGGGGCGTGCGCACCGGGCGATCGTCGAGCAATGCAACCCCATCGGGCAGCAACCCCATGGCTGAGTAGATGCGCGTGGTCTCAAGCGATTCGTTGCGCGTCAGAGGTGGAAGGATGCCGGGCAGGCGTTGCGCGAGCATCGACTTGCCGGTGCCCGGCGGGCCGATCATCAGAATATTATGTGCCCCCGCAGCGGCGATGGTGATGGCGCGCTTGACGGCCTCCTGCCCGCGGACGTCGATAAAATCGAGCGATTCGGAGACGTGCGACGACTGATACGGATCGCCATTCAATTCAAATGGATCAAGGTCCAGCAACTCATTCAAAAATGAAACAGCCTGCGCCAGCGACGCCACCGGGATCACATCGACGCCTTCGACCACCGCAGCTTCACGCGCGTTTTCGGCTGGAAGGATCACCCCTTTGATCTTTTTCTGTCTTGCCAGAATCGCCAGCGACAACCCGCCTTTGATTTTCCGCACGCGCCCGTCGAGCGCGAGCTCGCCGGCGATCAGGTAATCGTGATGACGATCTCCCTTGATAAAGTTGGTCGCGCGCAGTTGACCAATCGCAATGGCCAGATCGAGGGCCGGCCCTTCCTTCTTCACATCCGCGGGTGCGAGATTGATCAGCTGCGCATGAGCACTGTAGGCGTAGCCAGAATTGATGATCGCGCGATGCACGCGCTCGACGCTCTCCTTCACAGCCGTTTGCGGCAGACCGACAATCGTCGTGCGTTCCATCCCGCGCTGGGCGATATCAACCTCCACTTCGCAGAGCATCGCATCGATCCCGACGAGGATAAAGCTGTGTATTGTCGCAAGCATGAATGACGTGCGCCCTCCGGTTTCAGGCTGGAACTATAGCAATATTCGCGGAATCGACCAAAGACCGTCAGCCGACGTCCCCGTCCTGATCACCGCGAGCGAGCACTTCATCGACGACCGGGCGAACTTCGTCGTATGAAAATCCGCGTCGCAGGAGCATGCCATATAACCGGCGACGCGCGACCTGCGGGTCGAGCTTTTGCAATCGAGCCGCCTGCTTTTGGGCGAGCGCCCGGGCGACGCTCATGGAGTCGTGTGCATCGTACACATCCTCGACCGCCTGCCTGGCGGTTTCACCCGTCACACCACTTTTCGCAAGCTCGATGGCCGCCCGACGTTTGCCGTGATGCTTCTGCTTCGCCGCGCTGGTCGCCTTGGCGACGGCAAAGCGTTTGTCGTCGAGATAGCCGAGGCGTTCGAGGTCGTTCAGCACATCGTTGATGACACTCTCGCCAAACTCCCGCCGCATGAGCTTCTTGAACAGCTCCGCCCGTGAATGCATGCGCCGCGTCAGAAAATCCATCGCCCGGTCGAACACTTCCTGCCGAAG
>Ga0105047_10012226_pt1 | contig 13831 bp, 11 predicted proteins | sample MAT04_FD_78384 | JGI IMG/M metagenome (GOLD analysis project Ga0105047, IMG submission 78384) | Freshwater microbial communities from Lake Fryxell liftoff mats and glacier meltwater in Antarctica - MAT-04 (megahit assembly) | ecosystem: Environmental > Aquatic > Freshwater > Ice > Liftoff...
ATCCAGACGGAAGAACAACCGGTGCATAACAAACGCTATAGCAAATGCGGGTTTGCGTGAACGTTGGAACATTTGAAATCTTTACATACATTTGTGTTGGCTGACAGTTGAGCAACAATTTATTCCCGCACTTGCCATAGCGTCGGCCGTTGTGTGCAAGCTGTAAGACGACGCAGAGCAGACAGACACAGACAGAAAAAGTATAAGGTTACATGCAACTTGATAACGCAAAAATTTGACTTATTGTAATTTTGTGGAAAAACTGCCGGAAAAAAGGTAATGATAAATTTAGTCTTTAAACACTTAAATCTATAGATATGAAAAGTTTTAGTTTAATTACAGTTTTGGTTTTGTTTGCACTTCTTATTTGCACAAGTTGCAATAAAGAAGAAGAATTTATTGGTATAAAAGACATTTCGTTCGAAAATTATCCTAAAGTAGATGGTTCTACTTCTGCAAGTGTATTGAATACAATGGTTGCTTGCAAACTATTAGGTCTGCGCTATGAGTGGATGCCACCGGCTGTTGTGTCTGAGTGGACTTTACAGGTTAACAGGGAAGACCTTCCCGAACAATATAAAACTTTTTTTGGTGAGAGGGTCAAGAGTTCTCAAACACACGGCGCATTTATAAACTTGATTAATGGTAATGCTGATATTATCCTTACACACAGGACTATCTCGCCCGACGAGAAAGCACATGCCGATTCTGTTGGAATTACGCTGATTGAAACACCAATCGGCTTAGACGCTTTTGTTTTTGTTGTGAATAAGAGTAATCCGGTAAAATCGCTGACAGTCAATCAAATTCAGAAAATATATACAGGTGAAATAACCAATTGGTCGCAGGTTGGAGGTAATAATGCAAGTATAAAAGTATTTACACGCCCCCGCAATTCGGGCAGTGAAGAAATATTTAGAAAATTAGTAATGAATGGTTTAGAGCCAAAAGATTTTCCAGAAAGTCAAATTGGTGGAATGTCACAGGTTTTTGGTGAAATTTTAAGTAGCGAGAATTCTATCTGTTATACTTTTAATAACTACAAAAATTTGCAGGCACGAAAACCTGACAGCGAAGTGCCTAAATTAGCTATCAATGGCATTTTCCCTGATGAACAAACGGTTAAAAACGGAACATTTCCCTTTATATCAAAGGTACATGTTGCAATCCGTTCAAATTTAGACCATAATACAATGGCTTACAAACTTTACGAATGGTTGCAATCAGCTGACGCAAAATCGACTATTACAGAAAGTGGGTTTCTGCTAAACTAATATCAATCAGAACTATACTTTGCTTGACAAACTTTGTCCAAGAGAAAGCCAGCACACAACCGTTATGTGCTATTTTGAGTATGAAACAATTCCGGATACAGTAATGCCAAAATTCCTTCAAATTCGATATTTTTTGGATGAGACAATAATTTTATTGAATCGAAGCCCTTTTTGAAGGTTCCCTGCTGATCTGACTTGAATATTTTATCATAAAAATTATAAAACGTGAATGCCAGATCAAAATAATACCAAAGAGATTTATATTTATCAACTACTAAATTGACCATCCACAATAAAGATTGTTTTTCATTTCCGATTATATTTAGTTTCCCGATTTTTGCAGAATCGATAACCAGGAATTTATTTACGTTATCATAGAAATATGAAATCTTATCATAATCTGCTAATTTTACATATGCATTAAATATATATAACAAGCGTTTTTGCTCAATGCCATGATAATGTGATCTGATATAATCTTCATCAAATTCGGTTAATTTGTACTGTCTTGAAAACAATAATTGAAGTGCGTAATCAGGATGCTTTTCAGATTTAAGGATAGAAATGAGAGTTGTTTCATTTTTAACATTGGTTGAAAACAGTGATAACTCTATTTTATATGTGCTTAATAAAAAAATTATGAGACTCAAATGCCCACCTTCATTAAGTAATACCTGGATTACATTATTCCCGTCTTTGAATGTATTATTTAAGTGAAGTTCTGTGTTTAGCATTTCAGTTTCAAATACTGAAAGAGTGTTGATTTTTTTCGAGTAGGGTACTGAATAAGTATGGTCATTGTTTTTATACCTGGTGAGAAAATCCTTGATGTCTTTAATTTTTTTATATGCTTCTGATTCCATCAATTCAATTTCACGGTTACGCTGAATTAGTTCGAGTTCGTTATCGGCTCTTTCTTTGTCAGCTGCACAATCGAAGTAATAAGGTCTGAAGGATATATGGCTGAATTTGATCTTGTCGAGGGAAAGAATTTCATTAATCCATTCAGAAACGATAGATTCATCATGCGAAACTGAGTATTTTTTATAGAACACTTTAAGGCATAGTGTCTGTTGTGAGTAAGAGGCTTTTTCAGCTTCTGAATCAAAAACAAAAGCGTTGTTACCATTAGGGATATAAATGTCTTTGATGGTTATACTTTGAAACGCATCAGGGTTAAATTCGCCAAATATCCACATCAGAGAAATTATATTCCGCTCGTAAAACGCTTCTCTTTCCTGAATTATGGAGTGGAATGTATTGTTAACCTGAAACTCAATAGTGATTTCCTTATCGTTGAATTTGAAATAAATGTCCGGTTTGCGTTTTTCTTTATCACCAAATCTATCATTAATGAATTTTTTATCTATTATTACCTCCGGGAAGATAAACCGCTTAATTACTTCGCCAACCTTTTGCTTCAGTAATATATGAGCGTTACTTTCTGATTTAAAAGCATATTGCTTTCTTAGTATTTCTTCCTGACTGAGATTTGAATCGGTCTTTATTGAACAAGTTGTAAAAAGCGGATCTCTGATGTGCTTAAAATAGAAAGTGTGTTCCCCAACTCCATCAGGCATACAACTAAGTTCCAATTCAGTGCCGCATTCACTGCACTGGTATAGACAGTTTTTCTGTTTGTTGCGTACCCGAAGTTGACGTCTTAACCTAACGTACTCATCATTATCAGATATCCGGCTGAAGATTGAAGATGCATTTTCATCTTTTCCCGTATCACGATTGAAAACCTTCTCAATACTTCTTTGAATGAATGTCATGGGATCATGAATTTACAGAAACTGCTAAACCTCTTTACTGGAATCCGGTAAATTATCGTCCTGGAAGTTTGTATAAATGGATACAACCATTTTGGGGTATTTGATGGTTGCAAACAGGTTAGCAGGCTAATGTCCAGTATTTGTTATACAGTGGAGTGGTTATTAGCATCTTGTACCACCTGTAAGAAATCAACCAGACTAATTCAAATCAAAACTATACCTATAATCAATAATTCTCTTTTCTTCAATATTTTCAATCCAGGCCTTTTCGCGATGACTGATTTCAATAATTTCAGTAGTTGAAGTGTTTTTAAAACGGATTGCGACTTCCTCTAATACTTTTAATTCCAATTCATTAAATAGGCCGGGGTTGAATTTTCGGTTTTTATTTGACTTAAATTGTTCCCCGACATTGCCATCAGGAAAGGTTGTGAAGTACACATCCACATCATCGTTATTGGCAAGGTATTCAAAGATGCTTTGAAAGTTATATGGCACAGGACCCATAGAAATAGCCTGGTATTGTATTCCACTGATTGAATAAATTGTATTGCGGAACATACCAAAATCGGCATAGAAAAGAAGTTTATTCAATTTAGTTTTCCAGGGTTGAAGCTTTTCGGTAAAAAAGACTACCATTTCCGAAAATTTCGCCAGATCAGGTTGTCTATAGCCTGTATTTGAATTTACAGCCTTTTGACCGATCAGATAATTCTCAATTTCAAGTTTTTGTTTATATTGATTTTGTTCCTGAATAATTGATTCGACTTTACGCAGTATCTTTTCTTTTGATTGGCCTTCGTATGCATTACTTAGAGCGACCAACTTTTTAAATTCATGAGCATCATCCACTAATTGAATCAAACGCGCATTGGATTGACTTGGGACTTCACCGGCTTCATAATTCCGATAACTGTTTGCTCCAAACCCCAATACTTCCGACATTTTGGAAACAGAAATATCGTATTTCTCCCTGATTGATTTTATTTTGTCAGGAAAGGGTAAATTAAATTTAACCCTGTATTGATTGTATAACTGATTGAGGTTTAATTCGTCGAGCTGCTCTGTTGTGAAGGATTCGCCGCTATCCATGCATTTGTATGAATGGTAAATGACTTCAAAATCCTCTTTGCGGAATGACAAGGTTCTGCGCTCTTTGGCGAGAATCATTTCTTTACCTGTTGTGGGGCTTTTCATGTTGTTTTCTTATTTAAGCGGATAGTTCATAGCGTGTTCAGCAATATGGAACGATATACAAATTACGCTTCCTCCGGCAAAGCCAAGTGTGATTTTGATGTAGACTTCCCGAGTTTTAACTTCTTTACCAAACACCCACATATCGCTGCCGCCATAGAGGGTTTCTGTTGTAGGTCCTTCGCAGTAATCAAGTGGTTTTAGATTTTCGAGTATTTTGGTTCTGTCAATTGGTCGTAATTCAAGATCGGCCAATGCCTGGGAATTTTTGCTTCTTTCGTCCCGATAAAGCACATTCCATATTTTCATTTTAGAATGGAAATCTGCTAAAAATGCTTCTACTTCACGGTGTGTTGCCATTTGTTAACGTGGTAAAGATATACAATATTGTTACTAAATGTACTTTAAAGTATAAAATAATTATCAAAATTAACAATTATTGTACTTTAAGGTGTGAAATTAAACAAATGTGGTTTAATATTTAAACTACAAATGCCTGCTTAACCACTGCCTGCATAATACGTTCCTGGTATGAATCGCGTTTTTCGATTTTCTTTTCGAGTTCGTCGCATAAAGACATCAAATGGTTTATGTTGGAGACAATTACCTCTTGTTCAGCAATTGGTGGGATTGGGATAGGAATGGAGGCGAGAGATCCGGAAGACATATTTGAAATCCCCATTCCTTTTCTGTATTCATTTATTTCGCCAGAAAAGTTAAGTTTTTGAAAATACCTAAAAACGAAGTATGGATTTATATTGCCATAAAGCCGAACCCGGTGAATATGGTTCTGAAAGCAAATGCTATACGGTTCTTCCCAAACTGCAGTTCTGCCAGCTTCACCACCTTCGCAAATTAACAAATCGCCTTTAACTGCTGAACACCGGTCTAATTCGTTATCGGATATCAGAAATGACTTTACATTATCAAGTTTAAAATAACCCCAATACAGATTAGATGTTGTAATATACTTTTGCAATTCTCCTTTATTCCGGCCACTATCCAGTGTTTTGCCGGAGTTGTGTTGAGAAATTGCACCCATGCGATCCCATTCCCAGCTTACAGGAACTTTAAAGGGTTGCTCGTTTTGTGCTATTTTATGTACATGCAATTCCTTTCGCAATTTGCCTTCTTTTGTCAATTGTTGTTTTTCTGTTTTTATTTCTTCCAGTATGGTACTTGCAGGAAACGCATCAGGATTTTCTACACGCCATTGTGTTGTGAGTTTTCCCTGAAAGGCTAATTGTAAAATAGTTTGACGGAGTTGATTAACACCTTCTTTACTCTGGGTGACAGCATTGAAATTACTGGTGAGCAACTGCCAGGTTATTTGCAAATCCTCGATACCAGTTATAGTATTTATTTTTCCAAACAGCGCTTTTGCGGAATTATCAGTTATTGATGCTTTTTTAAGAGACAATTCATGTAGTTGGTCAATTTGGGCAAAGAGGATTTCGACTTTGGAGACAATAGCGTGTTGTTCAGTCAAAGGAGGAATTGGGCAAAGAAGAACTTTGGTCATTTCAGTATTTAAATTCGGTTGGCCTCCATTTTCAGCCTTCTTACGCATGTTTTCCGTTTCTGAACGAAGAAAATAGTATAAATAAACCTTATCAACTAATTCTGTTAAGTTAATAAAAGCTTGGACTCCATCATTAAAAGTTGTTGGAAAAGTGCAAATTTTAGGAACACCTAAAGTGGCACCACTATTAGTAAGTAATAATGTATTTGCTGCAACAAGGCGTGTACTATTAAGTCCTGCTTCTTTAATTGAATATTTAAAGTCATTCAAGTATACATTCTCATTTTTAGTTATATCAGCAACTTTTAAAAATGGAATTGCTCCGTTATAATAAGTAGGACTACCAGCTGGTCTAGGTGATCCGCCTCTCACGATATCAGCAAGTTGACAAAGGCTACACCAAGCCCAATTCTTAGGAATCATATAAGGTTTTAACTCTTTTTCAATAGTTGAATAAGAAACTTCTCTAATTGATAATCCTTTTTTAGTAAGATTTTCCTTTTCGGCTTTTATCTTCTCCAATAAAACTGTTGCAGGTTCCACATCTGGATTTTCTTCGCGCCATTTTACTGTAAGTTTTCCCTGTACTGCCAATTGAAGCACCAGTTTTTTCAGCTGTGCTAAATTTTTAGGTGTATGGGTAAGGTATTTGAAATTATCAAGTAAAAGATCCATACCCTTAGTCGTTTTGTAATGCAATGTTTAATTCAGCTAAAATGCTGTTTTGCAGGAGTTCCATATCTGATTCCACCTTTTTTAGTTTTTCAAGCATTTGAATGGGGTCGCCCAAATCTTCTTCAACGCGATTAGGGTTTTTAATATCGAGATCAAAAGCAGCATAATAAATGCTTTCGGCGGTTTGCTTTGCAGAGCGGGTTTTAGCTTCGGTTTCCTGCAAGGCAGTTTCAAGTGATTTTATCTTTTCCTGCTGCTTTTCGATTTTGGCAGTTTTGCTTTTATCAATTTCCTTTAGCAGGGATTTTTCGGTTCCGATTTTTGCTTTTAAACTGTAGGCTTCACGCTTTAGAGCTTTTTCGCGTTCGTAATGGGGCTTAGCGTTTGCGGTTGCTTTGGTAATGATTTCGGTTAGATTTATTTTCCAGGCATGTTCGCTTTCCAAGCGATTGGTCCACCATTCTTTTGCGGGTTCAAATTCTTCCTGCTTAATCGGATTGGTCATGGAATAGCCTTTGCTGCCTTCGGGCAAAGGATGTTCGTAGTACCAGATTTCCTTGGTGGCAAATTCGTCCATTTCTTCGGATGGGCTACTTACGCGATCGAAGAATAAAAGGTTGGTAGAAACATTGGCATAAGGTTTGAAAACCGAGTTTGGCAGGCGGACAATAGTATGCAGGTTGCAGTTGCGTAAAAGCATTTCGCGGATACGCGCTTTGATGCCATCGCCTGTGAGTGATCCATCAGGCAAAACAATCGCAGCCCGACCACCTTGCTTCAGGTAGTTTACCATCATTACAAGGAACAAATCTGCAGATTCCTTCGTGCGGAACGAAACGGGGAATGAGGAAGCCGTGGATTCATCCACATTACCACCGAAGGGGGGATTGGCAAGGATTACATCCACCCGGTTTTTAGGTTTTATGGATTGATTGCGAAGTAAGGAATCTTCGTACGAAACATCCGGAACTTCAATATCGTGCAGGATCAGGTTGGTTACTGCCAACATGTGAGGCAAGGGTTTAAGCTCAAAACCATGGACCGTATTTTGCAGTTGCTGGCGCTGGGTGATGTTATCGACTCCCGATTTGCGGATATGCTCGATGGCAGCCGTGAGGAATCCGCCCGTACCGCAGGCGGGATCAAGCACTTTTTCACCCAATTTGGGATCAATAATTTCAGTCATGAAACCGGTTACTGCCCTGGGGGTATAAAATTCTCCTGAACTGCCAGCCGATTGCAATTCCTTGAGAATAGATTCGTATACCTGGCCAAATACATGATGGTCTTTGGAAGTATGGAAGTCAATTTTATTCAACTCGTTGACCACCTGGCGGAAAAGCTGACCGCTTTTCATGTAGTTGTTGTTACCTTTAAATACATCTCGAACCAAAATGGCTCTTTTATTATCGGGAATATTCAGGTTGCTTAAATCGGGGAATAATTTACGATCGATAAAGTTTATCAGGTCTTCGCCTGTAATGCCTTCGTCATTGGCTGCCCAGTTCCGCCATTGGAATTCTGTAGGGATTGGAGAAACATAATTACCGGTTTCGTCCATATCTTCCATTTCTTCATCCTTGGCATCGAATATTTTCAGAAAAAGCATCCAGCCCATCTGTTCCAACCGCTGCGCATCGCCATTCACGCCCTTATCCTGCCGCATAATATTGCGGATACTTTTAATTACTGATGATACATTCATTTTATCTAAACTTATTCTTCGTTATTGTCTTTTTTCTTGCGTTCATTTATTAAATCATCCAGAGATTTCAGTTTTTCTTTCTTTTCCTGCTCCGACATATTTTTAATTTCATCAGCTGAACTTTTTATTTTGTCCATTTCCTCATGTATTTCTTTCTGGTCAAAACTAACAAAAGTCATTTCAAACAGGCAGTGAGAAATTATTTCGTACTCGGTAAAATCATTCAGTGATTTTACGTCAATATCCATTCCAAGCCATTTATCCCAGCTTGTAAACTCTAAAGCCAGGGAGTTAGAATATTCATTTGTTCTATCTTCCGGATTATTGTAATAGCCAGAAATGTTTATATATTCTTCATTATCGTATTCATCACATTCCAGACTAACCACAATTGATATGTCCGTTAATGTGGGTTTAGTTGATTTCAGGTCATTGAAAACCGTTTCATATTGTGAAATAGAATCCTTTTCATCAGGATAAAGTTGAAGAAAGACTATCTCAACACTCAACCAGGAATTGCTTTTTATAATTTCGGCAAACTTCATTTTAAGCTGACATGTAAATTTCGTTTTCTAATTCTTTAATGGCCTCCTGGTATTTCTGCTTATTACCAAAATAGCTGTAAATTTCACGTGGTGAACCAAACTCAGTTAAAGGGTCAATTTTCAGAACCTGCAAACTCTCGATGTTCTCTACACCTTCGTCAGCATACTTTTCTAAAAGCTTTTCAATCACTTTCCGGGCATTGTCACCATATTTTGCAAAGTAATTGCGTTTTTTCACATTTTCTGCACGTTCTTTACGAGTTAATGGAGGCATTTCGAAAGCAATGTGACAAATCAGATCAAAAGGATCCAATTCTTTGCCGACTTTTTCCTGTAATTCGTACAACAAAATTCCCTGATCCTGCAATTCATCCATGATTGCTTTTTTCTTATCACCTTTCTGCCAGCGATTAATGAATGCATTGAGGCTTTTGTAATTTACCAATACATTCTGTTTGGTATATTCTTCAAGGGATTGGTTTTTAAGTTTCCCATCATTGCCATAATATTGAATGCGTTCATTCAGAATACGGACCTCCACACCATCGACATAAATTTTCCTGCTTGAGACTTCAACGATTTCGCCTCCGCCGACTTCATTACCAGGATCTTTGTCAGTATCGTTAAAATCACCAGGATCGGGTTTGGTTTCGGGATTATCAACAGGCTCATCTGTGTTATCGGGATCAGGAGGGTCAATGTCGTCCCCAGGGCCAAAATCTGTATCCTGAATTGGTGGTCCATCAAAATCGGCATCAGAAAATTTGCGGGCATTTTCCCTGAAATCGACAATAGTGAAGTAATACTTATCAAATTCAGGTGAAAGGCGGGTTCCTCGTCCTATGATCTGTTTAAATTCGGTCATGGACCCGATATTTGAATCCAGAACAATCAAGCGACAGGTAGGTGCATCAATACCTGTAGTTAACAGTTTTGATGTAGTAACCAGGACAGGATAACGGGATTCTTCATTCTGGAACGGATGCAATTCTCTTTTTCCTTCATCGTTATCGCCGGTGATCTGCATTACGTATTTAGGATTTTTTGCAACCAAATCCTGATTTTCATTTCTCAGAGCTTCAGCCATACGTTCGGCATGGTCGATATCGACACAGAAAATTATTGTTTTCGCAAAGCGGTCGTTCTTTTTCAAATATTCTGATAATTTCCAGGCAACAATCTGAGTCCGTTCGTCGATAACAAGATGCCTGTCATAATCCTTCGTATTGTATTCCCTATCAGCAACGATCTTTCCTGATTTATCTGTTTTTCCTTCTTCGGGTCTCCAGCCTTCGAGGTCAACATTTATTCCTACACGTAATACCTGGTAAGGAGCAAGAAACCCATCATCAATACCTTGTTTGAGCGTATATGTGTAAATGGGTTCACCAAAATAATCGATGTTTGAAATTTTTGAAGTTTCTCTTGGTGTAGCAGTTAAACCGATATGAGTTGCGGTGTTGAAATAATCCAGAATGTCGCGCCAGGCACTGTCAGCAGCAGCACTGCCACGGTGACACTCGTCGATAATGATCAGATCGAAAAAGTCTCTTGAAAATTCACGGAATGCGTCTTTATCTTCATCATAGCCTGTAAGGCCCTGGTATAAGGCAAGGTATATTTCGAATGACTTGTCAATTTTCTTTTTCCTTACTACAGTCATTGCTTCGCCAAAATGCTTGAAATCGCCGGTAACAGTTTGATTTATCAGAGCATTTCTATCGGCAAGATATAGAATCCGTTTTTTCATCCCGCTTTTCCAGAGACGGTATATCGCCTGGAAAGCGACGTAAGTTTTACCTGTACCGGTAGCGAGAACCAACAGGATTCTGTTTTCACCTTTTGCAATGGCTTCAACTATTCTGTTTATGGCAACCTGCTGGTAATAACGAGGTTTTTTGCCTGTGCTGTCGTAAAAATATTCCTGCTCTGCAACAGCTATTTCCTGCTCTTCTTCAATATTGTTAAGCTTTTTGTATCTATTCCAGAGTTCTTCAGGAGTAGGAAATGCATCTAAAGGAATTTGTCTTTCTAACTTTCCATTTGATGAAGTAAAATCATGTTCAAAAAATGCATCACCATTGGAACTATATACACATGGGACATCTTTTAATAATTCTCTGTATCCAAGAGCCTGCTGAATCCCAGACCTAACAGAATGATTATTGTCTTTTGCTTCAATTATAGCAATCGGGATATTCGGTTTAAAATACAAGACATAATCAGCTCTTTTAAGTTTTCCCCTGGCATACAATTTCCCTCGAATAAAGATTTTGCCATCTGTTAAAGGAACATCCTCACCTAATTGAGTCATTCTATCCCAACCGCCCTTTTCAATTGCCGGAGTGATAAATTTAGTTCGTATTTCCTGTTCCGAGAGGTCTTTTTTTGATGTCATATTTTACTTATTTATTACAAAGACATGAGTATAATTTCATACATATGAGCCAGAAGGTTTTATATACTCAGGTAAAATTACAGGAGCAAATGATGAATCAAATGTAGGAAGGAAAAGTGACTTAAAACACTTGAAGTCCTGTATTTATTAAATATACCGGATAGAAATGAATTTGGATCCAGTTATCGGGAATAGAATAAATTTAAAAAGCTTTAAAAGGACTTCTTCCTGAAATGCTTAAAAGCTAATTTCCAGTTCGTTCTTTCGCCTTCACTCACTCAGGCTGAAATTTATTAGTGTGGCTTTGTGAGCAAAGTTTTAGTAACGGTAAATTGAATACATAAAAAAATGCTATTCTTTTATCACATAATCGTCAGGAATGGTAACCCATGAACTACATTTACTGGCAACCTTTTTTTTAAAGGTCTTGTAAATTGAATTTGTATCGACATCCTGATCCGAAAGATGTTGGTTTAATGAGAGTTTTAATGCCGACTTCATTTCTGAATCTATTCGGCTCATTACAGCTTCGAGGTTGATTTTTGCCATGTTGTTTTTAATAACTGTTAGTTAATGGGTTAAATTTTGCATTATCAGTGATTCTATTTTAGATGTTAACGATTTCTTCTGTTCAAGTATTTCCGCTGGCTTATCCAGGCAAAAAGCTATTGCACCAGTTAAATTAATATCATTGCCTGTTGGTTGATTTAAAATGATAAAAATCACACCAACAGCTGTATGTAGTGGTTCCTTGAACGGCAAATCATAAAGTTGTTTAAGTTCATCAATATTGGTAGAACGGAACAGCGTGTTTGGTGTCCTGTAATTTCGGCCATCGTCTAGTAGGATTATCATCAGATAAGTTTGATGAAAACCCAATTTCTGATATTTGTTTACCTGCAATACTCCATGTTTAATTTTTTCCGTATTGTTTACTTTAGCTGTTTGATCCTCTAAGGAAACTGACTTAACTCTTTTGCATTCAAAAGCAATTGCTATGTCAGGATTTTCAATATCAACTAAAAGCAAATCTATGTCACCAGGCTTATTATTTTTTTGAGTAAACGGCTCCGTTAATCCGAAAAATGATTTTACTTTATTCGGATTTTCAAAGAAATCAGGTAAAAACATTAAGAGGAAATCGGGGTTTTGGAACAGCCATTTCACAGCCTGGTCCTCTGTCATAGAAGTAACGCTTTCTTCATTTAAATCTGAATCATTAAAAAAGGAAATAGTTTCGCTGCCTGTCAGAAGCTTTGTATCATAATGGATCTGTTTAAATAACAACTGTCTGGGCATATGTGGATTGTTTGTTAATTTCTGAAAATTCACTTATGTTTTGCACTAATATTAAAAGTGGTTAATCCGTAGCCCTGTACAAATTGTTTAAAGTCCATTTCCCTTTCTTTTTTAATTCTTCAATTTTATTATAAAGGCCAATTTTTGCAGCACTTATGTCATGGTAAGTATTTGAGCCAAATTCATCATTGATTTTGCATTTGTATTTACCAGAGATTTTATCTCTGAAAACCACTAAGTTGTGTCCATCAATATTTAGATAAGTATTGCCAGATTTTGAGTTCTTCCATTTTTTCTTAACCCAACTGATTCGCTCATTACTTTTACGTTTGAGCTCTTTTTCACGTCTTTGAGGATTTACATAATCTTCGGTCATGCCTTCGGCGCAAATACAACCTACACGGTATTGTTGATCGATTTCCTTGTGTTCTACAATGTGAACATATCTTATTCTTTCATTACCGCATTTCATGCATTTTTCGTACTCAGTTTCGTCAATCGGTTGTCCATCTTCTCTGATGTCAATCACATCAATCAAAATCCAGCCTTTTTGCGGAATGCCTTTGTTGTTCCAATAAGCACACATGATACCCGGGTTTAAAGGATTTGATGATTATAAGAACCAAAGGTTTTCTTTTCCAAAATCTGCTAATTTATCGTGCTGGAAGTGCGGGTAGATTTCTGCAACCATTTCAGGGTACTTGATGGTTACAGGTAAATTTTGCTGGCTTACACTTTTCCAATACATACGGCTGAATTGGTACACCTGGTCGATTAATTCAGTTGTTGTTGAGGGATCGTCCAGTAATTCAGGTTGCGAGCTGAAGAACGAAATCTTTACAGGGAAATGGTATTCTCTGGCAGATGGAATTGAAGTTTCAGTGTAACGGGTGTTATTAAATAACAGATATTCTCTTTCGCCAACCTTTACAATTGTTCCACTGTAAGGCATAAGTTTATCAGGACTATTAATATCAAAAGCAAGAAGTTCCTTGCTTTCGGTTTTATTAATAGTGAGAACTATAACCGGAATAGGCAAACCTAACGCACGAAGGGTATCGATAATTGGTTTGAGTTCTTTTTTACTCAGATCCTTGTAAAAATGAATTATAAGCCTTGTTGCTTTATAGTTTGATGCAATAAATTTGCCTACTGCTTCTCTTATCGAACCAGCTATACTTTGTGTGTCATCGGCACCAAAGCAATCGAATCCTTTGAAAATGCCTTCGTTGTTAAAACAGAATGCAGAGCCTACGAAACGGGATTTCTGTGTAACAGAGTAAAATGCACCAACTCCTACTATTAGCTCATTGGTTAAAACTCTATTCAAACGCCAGGGAACACCTCCTAGCGTTACTAGAATCGCGGTGTGATTATCTGGGAAAAACAAGTTAAAGGATGGTTTAAAAATATTCTCTTCCCAGATAACTTGCGATGAAAT
>Ga0105047_10012227_pt1 | contig 13828 bp, 8 predicted proteins | sample MAT04_FD_78384 | JGI IMG/M metagenome (GOLD analysis project Ga0105047, IMG submission 78384) | Freshwater microbial communities from Lake Fryxell liftoff mats and glacier meltwater in Antarctica - MAT-04 (megahit assembly) | ecosystem: Environmental > Aquatic > Freshwater > Ice > Liftoff...
GCGAACGCGGAAGCTATTCTTCCCCTGCCGTTCGATGGTGATGCCGAACCGACTCGGCGGCCCCCCTTGCAGCGTGACGTTTTCAGGAAGATGCCAGACGCTCTCGCCCACGCCGGGAGTCTCGATATTCCAGCGCAACAACATGGCGGGAAAATGCGGCTCGACGCTCTCGTCGAAAAAGCAGCGCAGGATTTCGGCGTTGGGCAATGCGAGCATGATCTTTCCCCGGGGTCGGTGTGCGGCGCTCCGGGGTGATAACACCGTTTGCATGGCAGGGGAAGAGCGAATCGAGCTAGTGGTCCGTTACATGTGAGTTGATGGGTGGTTAGCGACGCTTCGTAGAAGCGTTCTTCGGAATACGCTTCTGCGAAGCGTCGTTAACCACCCATCATTCGGCGTTTGACGGAGCACTAGGTTCGCCTATCCAACCGGCTCCTGCGACTCTGGGGCGAGGTTGAAGCGAGCGTGGTATCGACCTCCGTTCGTTTTTGCGATAAGCTGGCAGGGGACGAGGAATCGACCTATGAGCCATGCCGTAATCTCGGACCTTCCTGTCATCGTTGATGTTTTGGTGACCTTGACCGCGATCGTCCAACGCGAACCCGATGCGGGGGGCTACTCCGCGTCCATTCCCGCACTTCCCGGTTGCCACACACAGGGGGAAACGCTGGAAGAGGTTCGCGCCAATCTACGCGAAGCCGCCGAGGGCTGGCTTGCCGTCGCCCATGACGACGCCCTCGCTCGAGAGGCGGCTGGGGAAAGTTCGTGAAGGCCATTTCCGGGAAGCGAATGTGCCGCCGCCTTCTCGAGCAGCGCGGCTGGGCGCTCGCCCGGAGTTAACGGCAGCCGCCACATCGATCGTCAAGCACACACGGGCCGAAGAACGGTCGTACCTGTCCATTCCAACTTGGACCTAAAGCCCGGCACGCAACGCAGCATCATGCGCGATGTTGGGTTGACGGACCAAGACCTTTGAAATCAACTGTTGGCCAAAACAATGGGACCTGCCACCTTTGATTTTTACGCTTTACAAGAAGATGAAAAAGTACGGCCTGATGAAACCGCCAGCGGTCGCCGGGCAAAGGTAAGGGGCACTCAACGGCCGACGCTTTGCGGGCCAACGCTTTGCCTGGCCTCGCTTATCGCGCTATTGCGGGTTGGCCAACTTTTCCAGCTTCTCGAGATGGTCGCGGTGCCCGAGCGCGACGAGGATGTCGTCCGCTTCAAGGACCGTTTGCGGGTCGGGATTGAAGAGCATCTCGCGAGAGCCCTTCTTGACGGCCACGATGATGATGCGGTGATCGGCGCTGATCCGGGAATCGATGAGCTTCTTACCGGCGAGCAGACTGCCGCCCGCGATCTGCGTTTCCTCCAATTGCAGATCGACGTATTCGGTCCGCGTCGCGAGTTCGATGAAGTCCATGACGGTCGGACGCAAGATCGCGTTAGCGACTCGGCTGCCGCCGATTTGATAGGGTGAGACAACCCGGTTGGCGCCCGCGCGCAACAGCTTGGTTTCCGATTTCGATTCTTCCACCCGCGCGACGATCATCAGGCGACTGTTGAGGAGGCGGGCGCTCATCGTCGTGAACAAATTCTCGGAATCGGACGACATCACCGTCACCAATCCCCGCGCCCGCTCGATGCCCGCTTGCTTCAGCGTCTCGTCCGAATGAGCATCCCCGACCACCGGAATCCCGTCTGCCAGCGCGAAATCTTTCAAATGCTCCGCATTGTGATCGATGATGACGAAAGGGACCTGGGCAGCCGCGAATTCCAGACACACGAGCCGGCCCATGCGTCCATAGCCGCAGACGATGATGTGGTCCTTCATCTGGGCGAGCGTTCGCTCCATTTGCTGCCTCCCAATGTGTTGCTGAAGTTCGCCGCTGACCACGAACCGAATCGCGGTCGTCGCGGCATAAAAAAACGAAAAGACGCCGGTCACGACGAGCGCCATCGTGAAATAGCGTCCCGCCACGGTCTTCGGCGTAATGTCTCCATACCCGACGGTCGTGAGCGTCATGACCGTCAGATACAAGGAATCGTTGAAGTCTTGGCCTTCGAGAAAATGAAACCCGAGCGTGCCCGCTCCAATGAGAGAGAAGGGCACAAGCAAGGTCAGCAGAAAGTTTCGCAGCGTTGCAGTCGAGAGCATCGGGCAGGGGGCTTCCAAGTTTCCCAATCGCTGATCCAGAATGAGTCAATGACAGTCTAGCAAAAGCGTTCGAGGCAACCAATGATCTCGCCTGTCTGGGGGAAGAAAAGGGGACATTCATGTTTTTGAGACTGCGGGCGCGTTCCCTGAAACGGTCCGCGTCCCCTTTTGTTCGTCTGAGCAAATGCCGCCAAGCACGCGCGAGCGATGCATCACTTCGCATCATCCAAAACCCGATTCTTGATCTCCGCGATCTTGCGGACCGTCAGGCAACCGCGGAGGAGGTAACCGCTTTTGCTGAGGTTTTCCGGGGTTGGGTCGGAGCCGGCGTTGGCGCCTTTGCCGGCGGTGAGGTGGATGCGGTCGACGAGGGTTCCGAACCAGGCGGTCGGTTGGCGGGTGAAGATTTCTTTTTCGAGGTCGAGGACGGGGATGCCGCGTTCCTGGGCCAGGGTGCGGAGGGCTTCGTTGAACTTCTTCGTGCGTTCGAGCTGGGCCTTGAAGGGGGGGATGGTGTTGAGGACGGGGATGGCGCCTTGCTCGAGGATGAGGTCGAGGCCTTTGCCCATGTTCTTCTGGTAGTCTTCGAGGGAGACGCCGTCTTCGACATCGTAGATGCCGCACTCGATGGTCACCATGCGGGGTTTGTAGTCGGCGAGCAGCTTTTCGAGCTTCGGCAGATTGCGTTTGCCGCCTTCGAGCAGCATGGCGGATTTCAGGCCGCTCTCGGAGGTGTAGGCGCGGTAGTGTTCCAGTTCGGTGCGGCACAGCCACCAGCCATCGGTCTTGTCGTTGGCGCCGGTGTGCATCCATTTGAGCACGGCGGCGTCTTCGGGAGTTTTCCCTTTGCCGCTGCGGGCCCAGGTGGTGTAGGGGTTGGCGATGGTCATCGAGCCGCCGAGATGCAGGACGACGCCCTCATTCCCCTTGAAGCGGGCGGCGACTTTCTTCATCGGGCCGGTGTAGTCCCACGCCTCTTGAATGGGGAGGGCGGGTTTGCCCGCCTCCGCTTTGCCAGCTTCGGCGACGGCGAAGCGATGGCCGACGGCTTCGAGCGGGATGGCGTAAACCGACGAACGCGCCGTGACGAACAGCGTCTTCATGTCTTTGCCGCCGAAGACGCAGTTCGACGGTTCATCGGGGACCGGGATCAAGCCGAGCAACTTGCCGTCGGGGGCGACGACTTCGATCATCTTCATCGAGGGGCGAACGAGATAGAGATTTCCCTTCGCATCGATGGCCGCGCCGTCGCCGCCGGGTCGGCCGGGCGCCTTGGGATTCGGAATGTGCTTGAACAACACCTCCTTCGCGCCGATGACGCCGGGCGACTTGATCGGATACGCCAGCACGTCCGCGGAGCCTGACGGAATGACATACAGGGTCTTTTCGTCGGGCGAAAGGATGACGCCGTTGGGCCGGGGCAGGCCGTTGAGAAGACGCGTCACCTTGCCGGCGGCCGTGGCGTAAAAGACGGACTGGATGTCGGGCGAGGTGAAATAGACGCCGCCGCTGCGATCGATGACGAGGTCGTTCGGCGTACCGAGCGCTTTGTCGTCGCAGAGATCGGCAAGCGCCGCGATCTTCTTGGTCGGCACATCAATCGCGATGATGCGTTTCTTGTCCCCCTGGCAGGCGATGAGCCGGCCCTGCGCGTCGACCATCAGGCCATTGCAGGCGTCGCTGTCTTCGAGCAACGTCGTCAGTTTGCCGGCCGCGTCGATCTGATGGATGCGGTTGTTGGGGATGTCGGTGAAGTACAGATTCCCCTGGCCATCCACGGCGGGGCCTTCGGTGAATTTGAACCCCGTGTGCAGGCGCACGGCCTCGCCGGTCGGGCCGATGCCCTTGATCGGTTTGAACTCGATTTCCTGGCCCCAACTCAGGGCGGGCAGGAGCAGAAACACGAACGACGTTAAACTTGGGCGCATGATGGTCTCTCGAAAAATCACTGGTGCCATTCCCCTACGAAGGGTGTGTAAAAGCTGCGTTGCGTTCGATAATGCCAGGTCGGCGACGACGGAATGCCCTCCTGGCCCAAAGCGTCGACGGCCACGACCCAATAGCGGCGGACCTCCATGCCGGCTTCGTTGTCGACAAACGTCGTCTCGGCGACCGGGTCGGGCGTCAAGCGATGGACCTTCTGCCCCGGCCCTTCCGGGCGCGGCCCCTTCATCCAATAGACGCGGTAACCTTTGATGCCTTGCTCCGGATTCGGGGCCCATTTCAAATGACAGGCCGGGCCGGCTTCCTTCGAAAACAGCTTCTGCGGAGCCGACGGAATTGTCAAGAAATACGGCGACGGCCCACTCTCGACGTTCAGCGAATTGACCGAACGAATGCGATACGCATAAACCCCGAAGCGATACGGTTTGCCGTCCGGATCGAGTTGGCTGACGGGAAAGCGGTGCTGCTTGAGCGGATCGCCCACGATGACGGCCGGCTTGTTCAGATCGACGCTCGTGTCGGTCCAGGTCGGCGCGACCGTGGCCTTGTCGCCCAAGCGCACGAACGCACCGATCTGCTTGATCGCCCCCACGCTCGGCAGGTCCAGCGGCGGCGTGTCTTTCTTGAGGCGCAGAATCTCGTCGTCGCTGAAGACTTCGACCGGGGCCCGCTCGACGCGATAACCGACAATATCGCCCGCCCCGACCGGAGGCTGCCAGGTCAGACGAACTTCTTTCGGGGAGATCACCGAGACGACCGCATCTTCCACTACGCGCGGTTGCGAGCGCAGACGCAGGGGCGCGCTTTCGGCCCCCTTGTCGTCGACGGCTTTCACCGCCTGATGGTAGATGATCTTGGGTTTGAGATCGAGCTCGCCGCGGCTCGTCGCCGATTGATTCAGTTCGGCCGCCTTCTTCCATTCGACCTGCCAGGGCATGGCCCCTTCGCCGTGATGAATGACATAGTTGGCCACGTTCGGGCTCGCACTCGGCTGCCATTCGAGGCGACTCCAATCCATGCCCGTCGAGAGTTTGCCCGCGCTCGGCGGCAGAGGAGCGGTCGACGGCTTGTTCTCCGCATAACGCAGCGTCCAGATTTGATGTTCGCGAATCTTCGGCCCTTCTTCGGTCGGCCGAATGTACGAATCGATCAAGAACAAATTTTGATCGGGCACAAACGTCATCACGCGGCTGCGGCCCCCGACGCCGTCGGGTTGGGTTTTCGCGTCGAGCTTCGTCCAGGTATTCTTCCCGGCATCATACGCCCACGTTTCCAGATGCGCCTTGACGACGTCTTTGCCATCGACGCCCTCCGCCGCCCGAACCACCGCGACGACGACCTTATTCACAGGATCGTACGCGAGCACGGCATCGTTGCGGTTCGTCGGCGGCATCGTCGCGGGCTTCATGTCGAACCATTCGTTCTTGCGAATGTCGTACGCCCAGGTGTGCGGGTCGTCGTTGAACTGGGAGCCGAAGAGGATATGGAGCTTGCGAGCGGCGTCGTACGCCATGTTGCCGCCGCTGCGCGACTCCTTCGACCCGAGCGTCGGCTCGTTCTTCGGCTGCATGCGCGTCCAGGTATTCGTGTAGGGATCGTAGACGACCGTGCCGTCGCGCGACCCCTCGCCGCCAAAGACGACGGCGACATCGTGATCGCTGTCCCAACTCGCGCAGTGCAGCAAGCTCGGCGTCGGTTCGGGCAGAGGCCGCATGTCGCGCCACGCGTTGGTCGCGAGATCGTAGTTCCAGACGGACGTGTTGTTCAGGTAGATTTCCCGAAACCACTGCCAGCCGTGATTGCCGCCGGCGGCCTTGAAGCGGAGGAAGCGGTTTTGATGCGTGTCGAAGACATTCTGCTGCACGCAACAGCTGGCGGGAGGCGATCGGCCGGGCTGTTGCAGTTCCCAGGTCATCGTCGCCGGGTCGAGCGTCCACGTTTCGGAGATCTGCTCGCCGGAGCCCTTCACGCCCCCTTGAGCATGCCCGCCCCAACGGATCACGCGCTTGGCGATCGGGTCGTAGCCGAGCGAGGTTTCATAGCTCAGGCCCGGCGAAGGGGGAGCGTCTTTGAGAGGGCTGCGTTTGGTCCACGTGAGCAACTCTTGCGGCACGACGCTCGGTTCCGCCCCCCCGGCTCCGCTCAAGCCCACGCCAACGAACGACAACGCAACCACTCGAAGAAAGAGATTCATGGCGACTCCGAACTCAGTGTTATCCGCAGCAGCAAGCTTCAAGGCAGGCGATCGAGAGCGGGAAACGGAAAGTCGGGCGAAGGCGTGTGTTGTTCGCGCATCAAACGTTCGATCGCAGCCACAACGTCCGGATGGTCTACGGAAACGTTCGTCTTCTGGCCCGGGTCGGTTCGCAGGTTGAAGAGCTGAATCTTCAAGTTCGGCTCGATGACCCCATTTATGGCTTGATCTCATTCCACGGCAAAACCCCGACGCGCGTCGCCCATTGCTCATAGCGACGCGTCAGCTCCTCGACGACCCGCGGTTGCTGGCCGGCCAGGTTGCTGAGTTCGGTGCGGTCGGCGTCGAGATCGTAAAGCTCCCATGGCCCGGCGTGCTCGGCGACCAGCTTCCATTTTCCCTGGCGCACCGCGCGATTGCCCTCGTGCTCCCAAAAGATCGCCTCATGGCCCGCGCGGGTTTTTCCCTGAAAGATCGGCAAGAGGCTCTTGCCTTCGATCGGCGTCAGCTTGTGATCCCCGAACGTCGCCGGATACGACGTGCCCGCGACTTCGAGGCATGTGGCCATCACATCAATGACGTGCCCCGGTTGGTCGGTGATCGAGGCGTCCGCGATTGCCTTGGGCCAATACGCGATCAGCGGCGTCGCGACGCCGCCTTGATGGGCCCAGTGCTTGAAGAGGCGAAACGGCGTGTTGCTGGCGTTGCCCCAGGCGAGGCCGTTGCTTTGAAAGACATCATCCGGGCCGGGATTGACGTCGCGCCGGTTGCCGACGCGCGTCGGGCGGCCGTCGCGTGTTGTCGCGGGAAATGTCTTGCCTTGCCAGTTCGCAAGGACCTCCTCGGCGTTGCCGCCGTTGTCTGAGAGAAACAGGACGAGGGTGTTCTCCTCGGCGCCGACGGCCTTGAGCGTCTTCATCAGTCGGCCGATGCCCTGATCCATGCGGTCGATCTGCGCGGCGTAGACGGCCATGCGTTCGTCTTGCCAGTCTTTGTCCGTCGCCTTGTCCCACGCCGGCGCCTCGGCGGCACGCGGCGACAACTTCCAGCGCGGATCGAGCAGTTTCATTTGAAGCTGACGTTCGTAGCGAGCCTCGCGCACGGCGTCCCAGCCGGCCTTGTATTTGCCGCGATACCTGGCGATGTCGTCCGGCAGCGCGTGCAACGGCCAGTGCGGCGCGGTATGAGCGACGTAAAGGAAGAACGGCTCCTTGTGCTTGCTCGCGTCCTTGACGTACGCGACCGCCTCGTCGCTGATCGCGTCGGTAAGGTAAAAGTCCTTGCCCGCCTGAATCGGCGTATCGTCGCGCGTCAGCGTCGGCGGGTCGTAGAAACTGCGGACGCTGCCGATCAGCCCGTAGAAGGAGTCGAACCCGCGTGGCAGCGGCCAGTTCGCTTCGCCGCCTTTGAGAGAACAGACATGCCACTTGCCGACCATGTAGGTGCGATAGCCGACGAGCCGCAACAGTTGCGCGATCGTCACGCAGTTTCGATTGAGGGTTCCTTGATACGCCGGCTTGCCGAGATTTTCGACCATGTGGCCGATGCCCGCCTGATGCGCGTACAGCCCTGTGAGCAGGCTGGCTCGCGTCGGGCAACAGCGGCCGGTGTTGGCGAATTGCGTGAAGCGCATGCCTTTGGACGCGAGACGATCGAGGTTCGGCGTGGCGATCTCGGAGCCGTAACAGCCCAGATCGCCATAACCGAGATCGTCGGCGAGGATGACGACAATATTTGGGCGCCTTGTCAAATCCTGGGCATTCGCCGTAAAAGACAAGGAAAATAAGCCGCACAGGGTCGCCGCCCAACGGCCCTGTGTAGCGAATCTGTGTAGCAATTGAAGGCCTAATTGGGCCGCTGAACTCCGCATAAAGGAGAGGGACATGACGGCGATCTCCCGCAAAAATGAGCACTTGGACCCGCCGCACGCGTCGAAGAAGGCGGCGACCAAACGTGGGACGACCCATCCTGCCGTTGTACCCGATCCCGAATCGGAAGTCCAACAGAAGGCCGATTCCGCACGTGTCCAGGACGGCGGGAACGAGAGCGCTCCCCGCGGACGGCCAAGCCGGCGATCCAAGCGCCGCCAGCAACATGGGTCGGCATGGCATTGGAAGCCGACCGACTGTTGGCGCTGTCGGCGAGGGGAATCCTTCACTCCCCGACTAAACTCCGGACGGTGTCGGCGAAGTTCTGAGCGGTTGCCGTCGGCAGAACTCCTTTTCGCCAAATGAAATTGATTTTGGGACGGCCAAAATGCCGGCTCATATCGCGCTCGAACAACTCCGCTTGAGGTCCATTCTTCACCCTTCCTTGCACCAAGCCGATGCCCAGGCCCATCTTCACAAAGTGACGAACGGCAAGGGTGCTGGTCGCCTCGATGGACCGATTCTCGGCCGCAAAGATTCCCAAGTCGCTCAGTTGTTTCGCCACCTCGGGGCGAGCGAAACTATCGGCGGCATTCACGAGTGGATACTTGAGGAGTTCGCGCGGCGTCACGGCCGATTTCTTGGCAAGTGGATGATCGCGCAGCACGATGAGCACCGAGTCGAGTTCATAGGCCGGTTCCGCCCGCAAACGCGGACTCGTTGGCTCCCGGTCGCTGGCGACCGCCAAGTCGGCTTCGCCCGATTCCACGGCCTTATACACGTCCCCGTTGGGCCGTTCGAGAAATCGGAGAGTGATCCGCGGGTTCTTGGCGATGAAATGCGGGACGACATCGCGGAGGTCTTCGATGAGGATGCGTTGGGTGGCGACAACCGTCAGGCGTGGAATCACCTGACCTTGTCGTTCCAAAAAGGTCCGCTTGATGGAATCCGCCGCCGCGACCACGGGTTCGGCAAGTTCGACCATAATTTTTCCAGCTTCGGTCAACTGACAACCGCGCCCCACAGCTTTCACGAAGACGGCGCCGAACTCTCGCTCGAGGGCCCGAACCTGCTCCCAGACGGCAGGTTGCGAAACGTTCAGCGATCTGGCCGCCGCCACCAGACTGCCGAACTGTGCCGTGGCGCACAGACTGCGGAGTTGCTGCAAGCGAATTTCCTTGTAAGCGTGTCGTTGGGTGATCGCCATGAAAATCTCCTCGGCGCGAAAAAGGGACTGCTCGAGCAATAAGCTACGCTTATAGGGGCTATGGAAATATTTCCATCACTTTATAGTTCTTCTGCGCCGAGAATCGGGTAAGCTCTAGTCGAGCCGTCAACGCCTGCAATCCAGGCCATCCTGCCAGGGCGGTTCTTCTTGGATCGATCGCGTTGCACGGCGTCGTTGCAAAGTCTCAACCCTCAACGGTGCGATCAACCTGACGGGCGACGAAGCATGAAGATCTCGTTGAATTTACCTATCGCGGTGTGCGGCCTTCTGGTCGGCGCGTCCGTCGTTCGCGGCGCGGAGCCAAAGGTTGGAGACCCGCTTTTCAGTCGCCATGTCATTCCGGTTTTCAGTCGACTCGGATGCAACGCCGGCGCCTGTCATGGTTCACCGAAAGGGCAGAACGGTTTTCGCCTCAGCCTCTATGGCGCCGATCCGGAGGCCGATCACGTTCGTTTGATGCGCGACACCGGTGGCCGTCGGATCAACTTCATCGATCCCGAAGGGAGCTTGTTGTTGCTCAAGGCGACGGGGAACCTGTCCCATGTGGGCGGATCGCTCACCAATCTGCAATCGCCGGAATACACGATTTTGCGGGATTGGATCGCCGCAGGGGCCCGGCTCGATGTCGCGGCCAACTCGCGGCTCAAATCGCTTCGCGTTTCGCCCGATCGGCAAACGTTGAAGCCGCGGGAGAGCGGCCAACTGCGCGTCGAGGCCGCATTTGTCGACGGCACGAAGGAGGATGTGACCGATCTCTGCACGTTCGAGTCGACGAACAAGGATGTGGTCACGACGGACCGGACCGGCCGGGTCGAGGCGAAGAACGTCGGTGACGCCGCCATCGTGGTCCGCTTTCGCGCGGAACCCGTTGTATCGGCCGTGCTGGTGCCGGGGGAATCGAAGGACGCCTTTCCGGATGTGGCCGCCGTCAATTTCATCGACAACCACATCATCGCCAAGCTGCGGCAGTTGAAGATCACGCCGTCCGACTTGAGCGATGACGCGACGTTCCTGCGCCGCGTTTCCCTCGACGTGGCGGGCGAACTGCCGACGCCGAACGAGATCCGCACATTTCTCGAAAGTAAAGATTCTGAGAAGCGAGCGAAGAAGATCGACGAGCTTCTGGCTCGACCCGGGCATGCGACGTTGTGGGCGTCCAAGTTTTGCGACATTCTCAAGCCGACCGGATACGACTTGAACCAATTTACCGAGCACCTGGAAGCCAGCCGCTTCCACGGCTGGGTGCGGGCCCGCCTGCAAGAAGGGATTCGCTACGACGAACTCGTCGAGCGGATCATGACGGCGACGAGTCGCGAAGGACGCTCCGCGGAAGCCTGGGTGGCGGAAATTCGCGCGATGATCGAGGAGGACATCGACTCCAAGCGAGGGCTGAATGCCTACGTCGGTCGGCGCACTCTCGACCTCTACTGGCAAAAGAGTCGGGGGAATTCCGATGGCGGCACCGCCCCGGTCAAGACCGCCGTTCAGGTCGCCCACGGATTTCTCGGCCTGCGGCTCGAATGCGCCCAGTGCCACCGCCATCCGCACGACATTTGGCAGCAAGACGACTTGTTGAGCTTCGCGAGCTTCTTTACGAAGGTTTCCCAACCGGGCAGCAACAACAAAATCATGCCCGACGTGGTCAAGGTGTACGACCCCAAGGAAGCCCAGGAGAAACACAAGAAGCTGACGGCGCAGGCCAAGGTTCTTACCGACCGGATCGCCAAGGAAAAGAACCTCTCGAAAGACGACGCCGACAAGTTGAAAAAGGAAGCCGACGCCCTGTCCGCCGAGGGGAGGCTGCTTTATTCGATGAATCGGCGTATGAACAGCGAGATCCATACGGCTGTCGCCGCCACCGCGGCCGAGGCGCGAAGTCCTCTCGGGCAACAGAAGGCGAGCCAGTTTCGCTTGCTCGGCCAAGCGCAGGCGGTCGAGGTGCCCGACGGCGAGGATGCGCGAAAGGTCGTGATGGCGTGGATGCGTCAGCCCGACAATCCATTCTTCGCCCGTGCCCTGGTGAACCGCGTCTGGGCGCATTATTTTGGCCGCGGTATCGTCGATCCGCCGGACCAACTTTCGCCGCTGAATCCGCCGACGCATCCGGAATTGCTCCAGGAACTGAGCGACGGTTTCGTGAAAAGCGGCTTCGACCTCGCGTGGTTGCATCGCACCCTACTTAATAGTCGCACCTATCAATTGAGTAGCGTTCCGAATGCGACGAACCGTTCGGACAGCCGCAACTACGCTCGGTTTAACCTGAGGCGTCTGCCGGCCGAATCGGTCATCGATGCGATCAATCACGCCACAGGCGGCAGCGAGACGTTTCCGGCGGAACTCCGCATGCCCGCGGGTGCGAAGGCTCTCGATCTGGCGGGGGTCTTACCGAACGAGAAGCGGGATCCCAAGGTTTCGGCCCTGGCGTATGCCCTGCAGATTTTCGGTCGGCCGATTCGAAGCGTGGATGTGCAGTGCGACTGCGAACGCGAGAACGCCGTGAGCATGGTGCAGACGATTTACCTGGTCAATCACCCCAGCGTGCGCGAAAAGATCTCCCGCCCCGAGGGGCGAATCGCTGCGATCCTCAAGGAACACGCGGACGATGGCCGTCGCGTGGACGAGGCGTTTTTGTGGGCGCTCAGCCGGATGCCGAGCCCCGAACAGCGCGTTCGAAGTCTCGAATTCCTGAAAGGCAGTCCGTCCGCCCAGCAAGGGCTGGAAGGTCTGTTGCGGACGCTGATGCTGTCGGACGAGTTCGTATTGAATCATTAATCCCACCGGCCCGGCTGTCGATGCCGGGCTCAACTTCTCCGAAGGAGAACGCAAATGCTCGGTTGCGAGAATTTTCAGAACATGGGGCGACGCCAACTTTTTCGCGTCGGCGGACAGGGCTTCTTCGGCCTGACGATGGCGAATCTGATGCGAGCGCGCGCCGAGGCATCGACGCCGCGCCCCCCTGCGCCGGCGAGCGCCCCCAAGGCCAACAACATGATCGTGATCTGGCTGGGCGGCGGCCCGCCCCATCTCGATATGTTCGACCTCAAGCCCGACGCTCCCGCCGAAATTCGCGGCGAATTCAAGCCGATTCGCACGAACGTGCCCGGCATCGACATCTGCGAATTGATGCCCGAACTGGCCCGCATCGCCGATAAGTACACGATCCTCCGTTCGTGCGCCATCGGCAACGAAACCTGGGAACACTCGGGAGGCGCCTACTGGATGACCGGTAACCCGCGCCGTCCGTCAACGCCCAAGTACCCGATGTATGGCAACGTCGTCTCCCGCCTTCGGCCCGCTCAAGGCGCGATTCCGAGCTTCATGGCCTTTGGGCCGCTCAACAACCATTCCGGAGACATCCATCTCAACTACATGGGGCCGACCTACGATCCGTTGACCTTCGATCCGGTCAGCCCCACGGATCAGGTCCGCACCATGCTGGCGTCTCCGCAACTCGACCTGTCGGAGTTCGACCGTTCGGAAAGCTTGTTGCAATCGGTGAACCGGCAGTTGCGGCAATTCGATACGCTGGATCCGGCGATTGCCGGCCTCGATGAATTCCAGCGACGTGCATTCGACATGTTGCGTTCGCCGAAACTGCGCGAGGCTCTCGACCTGAATCGGGAGCCCGAACAGGTGCGGGCGCGCTACCAAGTCGGCGGCTTCACGGGCGGCGGCGGCTCCAGTTCCGGCCGGTCGATTCTGGCGAGCCGGCGCTTGGTCGAGGCGGGGGTGCCGTTCGTTTACGTGCCGATCGGCTACTGGGATTTTCACGGCAACAATTTCGGCCAGTGCCGGCAGTCCTTGCCCGCGCTCAGCAAGGCGGTTGCGGCGCTCATCGAAGATCTGGATGTTCGCGGCCTGCTCGACACGACCATCGTCGCGGTGCTCGGGGAAATGGGTCGAACCCCGCGCGTCGAGACCGGCGGCGGCCGCGGCCACTGGGGCACGGCCCAGTCGGTGCTGGTTGCCGGCGGCGGCTTCAAGGGGGGCGCCGTTGTCGGTGCGACCGACCGCAACGCCGCCTACACCGTCGACAAGTACTACAAGGTCGAAAGTTTTGGCCGAACGATCTACCACCTGCTCGGCATCGACCCCGATCAAGAACTCCACACGACCGCGGGCCGCCCGATGAAGATCATTTTGGAAGATGCTCCGCTCATTCGCGAAGCGCTGGCGTAGACAATGGACTGCGGATGTGCAGGGTTCGCGTCCCAGCTTGCCCTGCACGTTCGGTATTCCTCCGCCCACCGTGCTCGTCTCACATTTTGATTTGGAGCGTCATCTGCGACAACCCGCCCCCCCTGCCGACCGAACCGCTGTTCAGGGCGCTGGTGATCCGCGATGTGCTGGCTTGAGATCTCGCCATCCGCAATGGAATCATGCTCCATGAAGACGGTTTTGAGACCGCAGATTTCTTGCCGACGAATCCTCATCGC
>Ga0105047_10012229_pt1 | contig 13827 bp, 9 predicted proteins | sample MAT04_FD_78384 | JGI IMG/M metagenome (GOLD analysis project Ga0105047, IMG submission 78384) | Freshwater microbial communities from Lake Fryxell liftoff mats and glacier meltwater in Antarctica - MAT-04 (megahit assembly) | ecosystem: Environmental > Aquatic > Freshwater > Ice > Liftoff...
GGCCGAACCGACGGAGAGTTACCCGCTGTGCGATTTCCCTTCGAATCGCGAACCCTCATCAAGGGTGGGCCTGCCGGTGGCGTGACTGATGCCACGCACCGCCCAAGGACATATTGGAAGTTCCGAGCGCAAAGAGTATCCTCTCCTCATCCCGCCAAGCATTCCCACCGGATACTCACATGATCCCATCTCGATTCGTCGCTCTTCTGAGCACACTCGTTCTCGTCGGCTCCGCTTTCGGTCAGGCGACCATCGGCTTTCGCACCGATGGCACCGGCCGTTACCCGACCGCGCAACCGCCGCTCGTCTGGGGGCCGGACAAGAACGTCATCTGGAAGATCCCGTTGACGCAAAGCAATGCCATCCCCGTCATCCTCGGCGACAAGCTTTTCACTTGTGCCGAGCCGTGCGTCCTTTTGTGCATCAACAAGAAGGACGGCTCGATCATCTGGAAACACGAATCCTTCTTCAAGGAAATCATGCCTTCGGAGAAGGAACAACCCCTGATTGAGGCCGAGAGCAAGCAAGACGCCATCCTCAGCGGCCAGCAATCAACTTTCGAAAAAGAGATGAGCGCCCTGCGCAAGATGCTCAAGGACGACGGCGCTCCCGTCGCTGAACTGGAGAAGAAAATCAAGGCACTCCAAGTTCAGGCCGACGAAATTAAAGCCAAGCGGAAAGAGTTGGCGACGCTCAACCGCTACAAGGAGCCGGGCAAGGGCGTCGGCGGCTTCCATCCCACGGGCGGCTACACATCGCCGACGCCCGTTACCGATGGCAAGAACGTCTATGTGATCTACGGTAACGGCCTGGCCGCCGCTTATGATCTGGAAGGCAATCGCTTATGGCTCAAACTCATCGAACATCCGACGGTCACCTACGGCCACGGCGCCTCGCCTGTGCTGGTGAAAGATAAGCTGCTGGTTCATTTCTCGGATCTGGTCGCTCTTAGCACGAAAGACGGCAGCGAGATTTGGCGAACGAAGATTGCCCCGAGCCATGGCACTGCGATTCATACACGCATCGGTGATGTTGACACTGTCGTTCATCCCAACGGTCAGGTAGTCCGCGTCGCCGATGGCGTCATTCTCGCCACCAAGCTCGGCAATTGCGGACCGAACTCTCCGCTGGTTCAAGATGGCAACGTCTACTTCATGGCCAGCCAGGCGCGCGGCTTCACGTTGCCGAGTTCGCTGGACGGAAAGGTGGAATGGCCATTGCTCTGGAAGGGCAAAGGAACCAACATGAAGGGGGGCGGCTACTGGTTCCCTTCGCCGATTCTGCACAACGATTTGATCTACGCGCTCAACGCAACGGCCAATTTCACGGTGGTGGATGCCAAGACAGGTGAAAAGGTCTTCGAAGAGAAACTGGAACTCGAGGGCGGCCAGTGCTACCCCAGCATCACGATGGCGGGCAAGTATCTCTTCGTCAGCAGCGACAACGGCCACACGCTCATCCTCGAGCCGGGCCGGGAATACAAAGAAGTCGCCCACAACTCACTCGAGCCGTTCCGCAGTTCGCTAGTCTTCGAAGGAAAACGCATGTACGTGCGCTCGACCAAGCATCTGTGGTGCATCGGGGAGTGAATCGGTTTGCGATGTTAGCGCCCTAACGATCAGTGAGCAGAGTACTCCGCAGCAGATCTTCGACATCGCGGACATGGGGCACCGCGATGAAGCCGCGTTCGGTCGTACGCAATCTCGATCCGTTATTCGAACTGGTGTGAAGTGTGACGATCTCCTCGAAGATCAGGTCGCCGGTGCCGTTGGCGTACTCTCGGCGGACCATTTTGCCCAGTTCACTCGCCTGATAGGAGCGAACGACGATTCCGCTGAAACGCTCGACGGCCCAGATAATCGCCCGTTGATCGGTCAAGGCATAGCACGTCTTCTTGGCGCGACGCTTCATCCAGATCGGTGAACTCAACATCGTCAAACCGGTGAGAAGGAAGGGAATCCCGAAAAGGGGGAAGCAGGCGAAGAGAGCGCCAAAGCCCATATTGCCCGCGCCGAACATGATCCCCGATGCGGCGACCATCCAGAAAATCGCAAACGCGGTGAACGGGATGCCGAAAATCATGATCGGGATCGCCATCCGCGCGAACCGCTTCGGATCCGGCTGCCCGGCCCGAACCAGCCGTTCGTCCTTTCGCAATTCGGACGCGATGCGATTCTGGATTTCGTACGGCATTGAGGGTGTCGAATCATGTACTACCGCACGCAACGACTCAGCCACATATTGTCGGGCATTTGAGTTCGCGACGATCGACAAAATCAATCGGGCACCGGTCGCTCTGATTATCTGGCTACCCACCCATCGACAACGCACATCTTTGCCTGCTAGAATACCTCTCCTCACCCATCAACCCACCGGTGCCTGCCGATGATCCGCCATTCTCTCCTTTTCCTCCTCCTCGCACTCTTGCTCGGCATCGACTCACGCGGAGATCTCGACGCTCAACCAAAGGCCGAACCGCTCGACAAGGATCACGCGGAGAAGATGGCTCGTGGGCTCGACCTGTTCAAGAAGCACGTGCGGCCCGTTCTCGTTCAACAGTGCCTGAACTGCCACGGCGGCAAGACGACCGAGGGCGAGTTCGACCTGACCGATCGCGACCGATTGCTCAAGGGCGGCAACGGTGGGCCGGGAATCATCTCCGGGCAGTCGGCCAAGAGCCTGCTTTTTCGAGCGATCAATCATGAGAAGAAGCCCTTCATGCCGTTCGAGGCGGCCAAATTGCCGGACGAGACGATCCGCAACGTGGCCGTGTGGATCGATGCCGGGGCTCCGTACGATACGCCGCTGGTGAAACGCGAGGACGCCAGCGCCTGGACAAAGAAGGTGATTGCCCCCGAAGCCCGGCAGCACTGGGCGTTTCATCCGTTGAAGAACGTGACACCCCCGGCCGTGAAGAACGAAGCTTGGGTCAAGACGCCCATCGATCGCTTTATTCTCGTCCGCCAAGAGGCGGCGGGCCTTCAACCCAACCCAGCCGCTTCGGCGCGGCAACTGATCCGTCGCGCATACTTTGACCTGGTTGGATTGCCGCCAGCACCCGAAGAGGTTGAGTCGTTTGTTAAAAGTTATAGCGCGACGCCGCAAGCGGCGTGGGAGAAGTTGATCGGGAAATTGCTCGATTCCGCGCACTACGGGGAACGCTGGGCTCGCCACTGGCTCGACCTCGTGCGCTTCGCGGAGAGCCATGGCTTCGAGCACGATTACGATCGGCCGAGCGCCTATCACTACCGCGATTTCGTCATTCAGGCGTTGAATCGCGATCTGCCTTACGACACCTTCGTGAAGTGGCAACTGGCCGGCGACGAGATGGCCCCTAACGACCAGTTGGCCCTGACGGCCACCGGTTACCTCGCGGCCGGCGTCCACAGCACGCAGATCACCAAGAACGAAGTCGAGAAGCACCGTTACGACGAACTCGACGACATCCTGGCCACGACCGGCACCGCGATGCTCGGCCTGACTGTCGGCTGCGCCCGCTGTCACGATCACAAGTTCGACGCCATCCCCGCCCGCGATTACTACCGCATGTTGGCGACCTTCACCACCACGGTGCGGACCGAGATCAGTCTCAATATCGATGAGGCCGGGTCACAGAAGGCGAAGGAAGCGTTCGACCGCGAACATGCCCCAGTCGCCGCTGAGTTGAAGAAATTTGAGGACGAACAACTGCCCGCCCGCTTCGCTGCCTGGCAGAAAGACGTCGCTTCAAAACCGTTGCCCGCGGCCTGGCTGATTCCGGAGATCGCGACGTCACGATCATCCGGCGGGGCGACGCTCACGAAACAAGACGACGGCTCGTTGCTCGTTGGTGGCAAGAACCCGCCGATCGAGACGCTCACCATCGGGCTTTCGACCGAATTGACGAAGCTCACGGGCCTGCGGCTGGAAGCTCTCACGCACGATTCGCTCGTCAAGAACGGACCCGGGCGCGGCAGTAACGGCAACTTCGCCCTGACCGACATCAAGGCGACGATCGCCCCCAAGGCCGGCGGCAAGGCCATCGACATCAAGCTCGTGAAGCCGCGGGCCACGTTCGAACAGAAGGGCCTGCCCATCGCCGGCGCCTTAGATGCCGACGGCGTGACGACCGGGTGGGCCATCGACCCGCAGTTCGGCAAGAACCATGCGGCCGCCTTCACATTCGAATCGCCCGTCGGGCACCCCGGCGGCTCGCTGATCACGGTCACGCTCAAGTTTCAGAACAACGTCGGCCACGGCATGGGCCGGCCACGCCTGACGCTGACGAACAGGGCCGAGCCCCTGGCACTCGATGCCGTTGCTCTCCCGGAAGCGGTGCAACGCATCATGCAAACGCCGGACGCCGAGCGGACTGCCGACCAGCAGAAGCTATTGATGGTGTGGCATCGGCAACTTGACCCGGAGTGGCAGACGATCAACAAGAAGGTGCAAGCGCATCTCGCCAAGGCGCCGAAGCCGTCCGTGGTGAAGGCCCTGATTTGCTCCGAGGGGCTGCCGCCCATTCGTCTGCACAGCCAGGGCGAGGATTTCTTCAAGGAAACACACTTCCTGCGCCGCGGTGACCCGGGCCAGAAGGACGGTCTCGCCGAGCCGGGCTTCCTGCAACTCGCGACCTACGGTGAAGAGAAGAAATGGGCGCGAACGGTTCCGGAAGGTTCGCGGCTGTCGTATCGCCGTAGTACCTTTGCCGATTGGCTCGGCGACGTCGACAACGGCGCGGGCCGGCTTTTGGCACGCGTGATCGTCAATCGACTCTGGCAACATCATCTCGGCCGGGGGATCGTCGCCACCCCGAGCGATTTCGGCCTCCGCGGCGAGAAGCCGACGCATCCCGAACTACTCGATTTCCTGGCCAACGAACTGATCCGCAACGGCTGGCGCTTGAAACCGATTCACCAACTCATCATGAGCAGTGCCGTCTATCAACAAGCGTCGACGCTCGATCCCCAGCGCATGAAAGTCGATAAGGACAACACACTTCTATGGCGTCGGCCGGTGAAACGGCTCGAAGCCGAGACCATCCGCGATTCGCTGCTGGCCGTCAGCGGCACCCTCGACCCCAAGATGGGCGGGCCGGGGACGCTCGACGAAGCGAGCAAACGCCGCAGCATTTACTTCACGATGAAACGCAGCAAGCTGATCCCCAGCCTGATCATCTTCGACGCCCCTGACGGCACCACCGGCGTCGGCGAGCGCCCGAGCACCACGATTGCGCCGCAGGCCCTGCACCTGATGAACAACAAGCAGGTGCGCGAGTACGCGCATGGGTTGGCGAAGCGTGTGGACTCAGCAACGTGGGAAGAAACGATTACGAAGAGTTATCAAGTAATGCTGGGCCGCGAACCCGATGCCGAAGAGCGATCGGCCGGCCTCGCGTTCCTCGACGAGCAGATGGTATCATACACAGGGAAGACCGACGCCCGCCACCTGGCGCTGACTGACTTCTGCCAGGCGCTGATGTGTTTGAACGAGTTTGTGTATGTGGAGTAGCTGAGATGCAAAACGGAACCGCGGTGCTGAACCCCCCTCCGAGCGCGAGCAAGCCGGCCCTCGATCTGGACCGGCTTGAGCCCGGCGTTCCCTTACATTTGACGAACGTCAGTTGGGATGACTATGAGCGATTTCTCGAAATCATTGGTGATCGCCCGATCCGCACATCCTTTTCCGATGGAGAGTTCGAAATCGTCATGCCCACATTCGTACATGGCCTCTGGATCTCTTTGCTAGCCCGTCTCCTCCAGACACTAGCGGATGAACTTGAGATGGATATCCGGAGTCTGGATCCGGTTACCATGCGCCGACCAAACCTTCGAAAGGGTCTCGAAGCCGACCGCTGGTTTTATCTGACAAACGAACCTTCGATGCGTTGTAAGACGACGCTGAATCTTGAAACCGATCCACCACCCGATGTAGCCATCGAAGCAGAATACACATCGACTTCGGGCAGACGGATGCAAATCTACGCGGCGTTGGGCGTTCCGGAGGCTTGGCGATACCGCGACGAGAGACTGGCCGTTCATCAACTCCAGGAAAATGAAGAGTATCTCGTCGTGGAGCGAAGTCAGTTCTTTCCAATGATTCCGGTTCGTGAAATCGAGCGATTCATGCATCTGTCATCCCAAATGGCTGAACGCGTCTTGATCAAGTCATTCCGCGACTGGGTGCGGCAGCAGATCGCGGCAGGGTGGACGAATTCCAAGTAACTAGAGAAGAGCATCAATCATGATCCAATACACGGCTTGTTTTCGCTACCTGAAAAAGACTGTTCTCGCTCGAGTTCTCGACTTCCCGGGGGTTGTCACTGAGGGGAAGGATTTGGCGCACGCGCGAGAGATGCTCGCCGACGCACTGGTCACAATGTCCGAATCATACATCAAGGATGGCTCCGCGTTTCCGATTCCCAATCCAAAGTCGACTGATCCCGAATCCGATTTAGAGGAGCCGATTTTCTTGCTCTTCAATGCGAGTCACGCAATTAAGATTGTGCCTCACGAGGTTCTCGTATGAAGCGACGAGACCTCATCCGCCATCTCTTGAATCATGGTTGTGAGCATGATCACGAAGGTGGAAGCCACACCGTGTAGAAGAATCCAACCAATGGCAACAAGACCGCCGTCCCACGGCATCGAGAATTGTCGGAAGAGTTAGTGAAAGTCATTTGCAAAGAAGTCGGCATTCCCAAACCTCGACGTTGAGCGATATCCCATGACCCTTCCCCGCTTCTTCGCCCCTCCGTCCCCCGCGTACGCCTCCCGCCGTCAGTTTCTCGCTCGCGCGGGCGGCGGGCTCGGATCGCTCGCCCTGGGCGGGCTGTTGTCGTCGTCGGGTATGGCGGGCGAGATGACGAATCCGCTGGCGGCGCGGGGGCCGCATTTTCCCGTGAAGGCGAAGTCGGTCATCTGGCTGTTCATGAATGGTGGGCCTTCGCATGTCGATACCTGGGATTACAAACCGGAACTCGAGAAACGCGACGGGCAAGAACTCAAGGGGTTCGACCAGAACACCGGCTTCTTCACCAATCAGGTCGGGCCGTTGATGAAGTCGCCGTTCGCGTTCAAGCAGCATGGCCAGAGCGGGGCGTGGGTCTCCGATCTGTTTCCGCACATGGCCAAGCAAGTCGACAAGATGGCTTTCATCCATTCGTGCTGGACCGATTCGAACAACCACTCGCCGGCCCTCTTCAAGGTGAATACCGGCATGGCCCGCATGGGCTTCCCCTGCGTCGGTTCCTGGGTCACCTATGGGTTGGGCAGCGAAAGCCAGAATCTACCCGCGTTCGTGGTGATGTACGACACGCTCGGCCGCGGCATCCCCAAGGGGCATGCTTCAAATTGGGGCGCGGGTTTCCTCCCCAGCATCTACCAAGGCACGGCCTTCAAGCCGCAGGGCGATCCGATCGACAACCTGCAACGGCCTGCGGAAATGTCGGCCGAGGGGCAGCGGGCGCAACTGAATTTGCTTGCCAAGTTAAATCAGAAGAAGTTGGACCAGGGACCGGCCGAGGCCGACTTGGCGGCGCGGATCGAGACCTTCGAACTCGCCTATCGCATGCAGATGGCGGCGCCGGAGGCGCTCGATCTCTCGCGGGAGACGAAGGAGACGCAACGGCTTTACGGGCTCGATAACCCGAAGGCGACGCACTTCGCCAAGCAATGCCTGATCGCCCGGCGGATGGTTGAGAAGGGGACCCGTTTCGTGCAGATTTACTCGGGCGGTATGGAGAACGACCTGAGTTGGGACGGGCACAGCAACATCGTCAAGAATCATGGCGGCTTCGCGGCCGAGACAGATCAACCGATCGCGGGCCTCTTGCAAGATCTCGAAACCCGCGGCCTGCTCGAATCAACACTCGTCATCTGGGCCGGCGAGTTCGGCCGTTTGCCGATCGTGCAGAAGGGCAGCGGCGGCCGCGACCACAACCCGCACGCCTTCACGGTCTGGATGGCCGGCGGCGGCATTAAGGGGGGTGTCCATCACGGCGCCACCGACGAGATCGGCTTCAAGGCCGTCGAGGATCGCGTCAGCATCAACGACCTGCACGCCACGATCCTGCACCTGATCGGTCTCGATCACAAGAAACTCACCTACCGCTACAACGGCCGCGACTTCCGCCTGACCGATGTCGCGGGGAATGTCGTGACGCCGATTTTGGCGTAGACTTCTCGTTACCACGCGGAGCGGGGGAACGACTATTGAATTTTTCCAACAGGGTATTCTTCGATGTACCGACTCGCGTTTCTCTCCCTCTCGTTCCTCACGACATCCCTCCACGCCGAAGAAAAGTCCCTCAAGCTCCTCTTCCTCGGCGACACCGGCCATCACAAACCCGCTGAGCGCTTCCGTCAGCTTCAACCGGTGCTTGCGGGGCGCGGCATCGATCTGGTATATACCGAGAAGCTCGAAGCGCTCGACGCCAAGACGCTCGCGCCTTACGACGGCTTGATCCTCTACGCCAATCACACCAAGATCACGCCGGAACAGGAAGAGGCTCTGCTCGATTTCGTTGCCGGTGGCAAGGGATTCATCCCGCTTCACTGCGCCTCGGCCTGCTTCGGCAATTCGGCCAAGTACATCGATCTCGTCGGTGCTCAGTTCCAGAAACATGGCACCGGCACGTTCCGAACCACCATCGCCGCGCCCGATCACCCGGTGATGAAAGGCTTCAAGAGTTTCGAAAGTTGGGACGAGACCTACCAGCACTCCAAGCACAACGAGAAAGACCGCACCGTCCTCGAACTTCGCGACACCGAACCCTGGACGTGGGTGCGCACGCACGGCAAGGGCCGTGTGTTCTACACCGCCTGGGGCCACGACGAGCGCACCTGGGGCCACGCCGGCTTTCAGAATCTCGTGGAACGCGGCATCCGCTGGGCCATCGGCAGGGATCCGAGCGTTGTACCCGCGTTCTTCGACAAACCGGAGATGACCGAGAAGCGCAAGGACGTCAAGCCGTTTGAATACGTCGACGCCAACATCCCCTTCTACGCCCCCAAAGACGGCAAGACCGAGAAGCCGCGGCAGATGCAGAAACCGCTCGATCCGGCCGAGTCCGTCAAACACTTCGTCACGCCGGTCGATTTCGAAGTGCGGATATTCGTGACCGAAGAAAAACTCGGCGGCAAGCCGTTGGCGATGACCTGGGACGAACGCGGCCGGCTTTGGGTGTCGATCACGATGGATTATCCCAACGAGATGCAACCGGACGGCAAAGGCCGCGACCGCATTGTCGTCTGCGAAGACACCGATGGCGACGGCGTTTGCGATACCGTCACGACCTTCGCCGACAAGCTGAGCATTCCGACGAGCTTGTTGAACGTCTACGGCGGCATCATCGTTCACCAGGCGCCGCACACGCTTTTCCTCAAGGATACCGACGGCGACGGCAAGGCCGACCTGCGCCAGATTATCATCAACGGCTGGGGCACGCGCGACACCCACGCGGGGCCGAGCAACCTGCGTTACGGGCTCGACAACTGGATTTACGGCGTGGTCGGCTACTCAGCCTTCGACGGCGAAGTCAACGGCGAGAAGCTCAACTTCCGCCAGGGGCTCTATCGCTTCAAACTCGAACGCGAGCCGAAAGACGATCACAAGTTGAAGGTGTCGAAGCTCGAATTCCTGCGCAGCACCAGCAACAACTCGTGGGGCATCGGCATCAGCGAGGAGGGCCATCTCTTCGGCTCGACCGCCAACGGTTGTGCCAGCGTCTTCATGCCGATCCCCAATCGCTACTACGAAAAAGTTCGCGGCTTCAACCCCGGCGTGCTGCCCAACATCGCCGTCGACAATCACATCGAGCCGATCACCGACAAGGTTCGCCAGGTCGACTGGCACCACGGCTTCACTGCCGCGGCCGGGCACGAGATCTACACGGCCCGCACTTACCCGAAGGAATACTGGAACCGCGTGGCCTTCATCTGCGAGCCGACCGGCCACCTGACGGCCGCAATGACCATTCGGCCCGATGGCTCGTCCTTCAAAACAAGTTACGGCTGGAATCTGCTTGCCAGCGACGACGAATGGAGCGCCCCGATCGACGCCCAGGTCGGCCCCGACGGCCACATGTGGGTAATCGACTGGTACAACTTCATCGTCCAACACAACCCCACGCCGCCCGGCTTCAAAAACGGCCCCGGCAACGCCTACGAGACCGAGTTGCGCGACAAGAAACACGGCCGCATTTATCGTGTGGTGTACACGAAGGCCGACAAGAGCCCGCAGCGCAAGCAAGGGTTCTCATTGAAGGATGCCGGGCCCGAAGCACTCGTCGCGGCGCTGAAGCACGACAACATGAAGTGGCGGCTGCACGCGCAGCGGTTGCTAATGGAACGCGGGAATCAGGATGTGGCCGATTCCCTGGTGAAGTTGGTTGAAGACAGAACGGTGGATGAGACGGGACTGAACGCGGGGGCGGTGCATGCTCTCTACGCAATGCACGGGTTGGGCGAGTTCCGGCAGACATTCTCTTCACCGATGGAGAGGATGCGCGTTACGGAACTATTTGACCGTTTGGTCAACTTGCGTCTGGAGAAGCATAAGTCGCCGGCCGTACGCCTAGCCTCGGCTCGTCTTTTTCGCGATCAAGTCATGATCACTCGATTTGTGAGTCAAGACGCGAACGTTGAAGAATGGCCGGTTCGCGTGGCTAAGTTGCTGGCCGCATCCGATGCGCCCATTCCTGAAAACAGTGGCTTCCGTCATGGCGACATGATCGCGGATTTGTTGAAACGGGATGATCTCATTGCAGATTCGAATTGGCGAGATGCTATGGCCATGGCGATCGTGAGTCACCCGGATACTCTTCATTACGTGCTCAGCGCATCCAGGCCGCTCTCCACCTTGGGAACCAAGGTTGTCGAACTGGCGGTTGCTAGCATCGCTCAGCAGAAAAAACTCGACCACTTGTTCAACAGTCCGGCCGCTCTCGACCAGTTCCGCACCGCCGACCCGGCAACGGCCGATGCCTTTCTGACCGGCATTGCCGCAGCATGGCCGAAGGATTACGTACCGATGCTCGACGAAGCCACGCAGAAATCGCTCGGCAATCTCCTCGGTCAACTCCAGGACCCCGCTCGCAGTAAACTAGTCAAACTCGCCATGTCCTGGGGCGTAAAGGACGTCGCGGAGCGATTCGTCCCCATCGTGAATTCCTTACTCAAGACAGTCGCCAACGAAATGGCAACCGACAAACAACGCTCGCTCGCCGCCCTTCAGGTCATCGAATTCCGAAATGACGATGACGACGTGGTGACGAAGTTTCTCGAAACTCTCTCGCCCCGCTCCTCGCCCGAACTGGCTGCCGGCATCTTCGATGCTCTCGGCAACAGCAAGTCGCCGATCCTCGGTAAGACCGTTATTGGAAAACTGAAAACGCTCTCCCCCGCGGGTCGAACCGCCGCTCTACGCTTGCTGCTCGCTCGCACAACGTCGTCGCGCGATCTGCTCGATGCGATCGAGAAGGGCGACCTGTCGATCACGGAACTGACGCTCGAACAACGCCAAACGCTTTCCACTCATCCCGATAAAGTGATCGCAACGCGTGCTCGCACTCTGCTCGCCAAGGGCGGCGGGTTGCCGAACGCGGACCGTCAGAAGGTCATTGAGGAAGTCATCGACTCCACGCGGAAGAAGGGCGATGCCGAGCTCGGCAAGGCCGTCTTCAAGGCCCAATGCGCCAAGTGTCATGTACATGGCGCGGAGGGTACCCGCATCGGTCCCGATCTGACCGGCATGGCGGTGCATAGCAAGGAACATCTGCTGATCGACATCATGGACCCGAGCCGCAATGTCGAAGGGAACTTCCGCATCTACAAGGTGACTACGCTCGACGGCAAGCTGCTGAACGGCCTGCTTGCTTCGGAGACCAAGACCAGCATCGAGATCATCGATGGCGAAGCCAAGAAGCACGCGCTGCAGCGGCAGGACATCGAAGAGATGACCGCGTCGAACAAGTCGCTGATGCCGGAAGGTTTCGAGAAACTCATCAAGCCCGATGAACTGGTCAACCTGCTCGAATTCCTGACGCAGAAGGGGAAATACCTGCCGATCCCGCTCGACAAGGCGGCCACGGTCGTCAGCACCAAGGGGATGTTCTACAGCGAGGAGGCTTCCGCTGAGCGGATCATCTTCCCCGATTGGACGCCGAAGATCTTCGAAGGGGTCCCGTTCCAACTCGTCGACCCGCGCGGCGACAAGGCTCGCAACGTCATCTTGCTGCATAGCGACAACGGCAAGATTCCGCCGACGATGCCCAAGACCGTAACCGTCCCGTGCAACACGGCCGCCAAGGCCATTCATCTGCTCAGCGGCGTCAGCGGTTGGGGTTCGACCGTCGGCGACCGCAAGACCGTGTCGATGATTGTCCGCCTGCATTACGAGGACGGCAAGAAAGAAGATCACGAACTGCGCGACGGCGTCCACTTCGCCGACTACATCCGCCGCGTGGACGTACCCGGCTCGAAATTCGCCTTCGCCGTGCGCAGCCAGCAAGTGCGTTACCTCGCGGTCACGCCAAACCGCGAGGCGGTCATCAAGGAAATTGAATTCGTCAAAGGCCCGGACAAGACAGCCCCGATCGTCGTGGCGGTGACGGTCGAGACTCGCTAGTCGATACAAACGAACTTAACGAGGCTTGTTTCTAAACCTATAAACAGGTTCAACATGACATTCCTCAATCGGTCTTCCTCGTTCAGCACAACGGCTTTCCCGGCGAAGGCGGCAAGAGCAGCGGCGCCTGCCGCAAGGCGGCTGAAGAGGAGTTTCCGGAAGGGAAATAGTTCGAGTCCAAAAGAACTGGAAAGTCAACGACCGGAGGAATCGTCGGAAGTCCGCACGATCCTTCGGTCGTTGTCGTTATGCCACAAGCCGTAAGCTCGGCCGCGCCTGCACTTCCGCCAGAATTTCCGTGAGCAGCACCTTTTCCATCTCGACGAGAGCCCGTGCAATGGGCGAGCCGTCGAGCGGGCGATGGTCAATGGTGACGCGCATCTCAATGCGGCCATCCGGTTCGAACAGGCCGTAATGGATGGCCGTTAACGGCGCGAGGATCGTTTCAATGCCCGCGCCATGGGCCGCGGTGGTACTCAACGCGAAGGTGCCGAAGTAGCGGGCACGACGGCTACCCGACCAGTGGTAACCCACGTTCCAGATCAACCGGCGGATCGGCAGCGGCATCCGCCCGATCAGCCGCATGAATTTGAATGTGGGATTTTCGGTGAGCGGCCCCGTGCGAAGCAGATCGATGGCCTGTTGAAGATCGACGAGGGAACGCTGGTCCGGCTTGCGGAGGCGGCATTGCAGCGAGATCATTTCGCCTTCATAATCGCGCTCGACAACAATGGTGGCGTGGTTGCAGGGATGCTCGTAATAGTGCGGGTACGGGTAGCTCATGTAGACGCGGCGCAGATGCGGATGCCGGGTCGCGACGATCGAGAACGCCTTGATGAACATCGCCGTCCAGCTTGGTTTGTTCGTGCAGCGCTCGCGCGCTTCGATGAGCGGGGCGAGGCTCAGCACACGTTCGATGGTCACCAGCGGCACCTTCTGGCCCAGGCGCATAAGCTCGTGAATATTGCCACGAAACCAGGAGATTCCAATGCGCCGGCGAGTCGCTTGAGACATCTACACGCTCCGTGTGGTCGCTGCTTCGATCAATAACCAAAGCGCCATCAGTACGTCGCCTTCCGACGTGAGTCAATAGGGGATTCTGGCGACAAGACGCGGGCGGGGCAATCTCTATGTTCAGCTTGCGAATTTGGAAGGAGTGGGCAAACGGGGCAGCTCTCGTCGCCGATCAATAAACGTACCCGTCCCCTGCTCGCCGCAAAA
>Ga0105047_10012230_pt1 | contig 13827 bp, 9 predicted proteins | sample MAT04_FD_78384 | JGI IMG/M metagenome (GOLD analysis project Ga0105047, IMG submission 78384) | Freshwater microbial communities from Lake Fryxell liftoff mats and glacier meltwater in Antarctica - MAT-04 (megahit assembly) | ecosystem: Environmental > Aquatic > Freshwater > Ice > Liftoff...
CATTGAACGGGTGCTCCGCCGTGGTGCCGACGACCTTGCCACCGACGTGCAGGTTCAGCAACGGGGCGAGACGCACGAACTTCCGTTTCGACCTCTTGACGTCCCACCACTACAATTCAGGTCCCGCTGTCGATTCTCGTCATCGTCTGTCTCGATCTTGACCGAGCTTTTGGATTGCAATTTCGGAACAGTGTGGAGGAATCAGAATGGAATTGCGAACGAAAACTTTGCTTTTCGGAATTTGAGCTTTCGGTAACTGCTCGCCTGTTGCACACCTGCTCGCTCTGTGGTACTCTAATTGCGGGTTCACCTGGAACCTCCCGCCGCACGCCCCACGTTTTGCCCGGACTCGCCGAGGTCTCGATGCCCGCTCGATTCGCCATCGTTCTGGCGGCGTTCGTCGCCTTCGGCGTTGCTCGGGCGGAGTCGCCCATTGCTTCCATCGAAGTATCGCCCTCCGAAATCCAGTTGAGCGGACCGAATGCTTCATCCGGCGTGCTCGTTACGGGTCGCACGTCCGAGGGGCGACTGATCGACCTCACGCACGAGGCCGCCTTCCGACCGAAAGCGAAAGGGATCGTCGAAATCCTTCCGTCGAAGCGGGTGCGGGGAATTGCGGATGGAAGGGTCGAAATTGAAATCTCGGCTCGCGGTCAATCAACTCTTCTCAAAGTCGAAATCGCAGGCAGTCGAATCAACCGAGTCTTCCACTTCGAAAACGACATCGAGCCCCTGTTCGCCCGCTACGGGTGCAACTCCTCGGGCTGCCACGGCAAGGCCGAGGGCCAGGGTGGGTTCAAGCTCTCGGTGTTCGGGTTCGATCCGGTGGCGGACTATTCGGCGGTCGTGAAGGAAGCCCGCGGGCGCCGAGTGTTTCCGGCCGCAGCGGGGGAGAGCTTGCTGCTTCGCAAAGCCGCCGGGCAGATCGCCCACGGCGGCGGAACTCGGCTCAAGGCCAGCAGCGACGACCACCTCACCCTGCAAGGTTGGATCGCCGCGGGATTGCCGATGGGCGATCCGAACGCCCCGCAGGTGAAAAGCCTTCGCCTCGAACCGACCGAGCGCATCCTTGGTATGCGGGCCGATCAACAATTGCGCGTGATCGCCAAGTTCTCGGACGGCCGCGAAGTGGACGTGACGCCTCACGCTCGGTTCCAAACGAACAACGATGCCCTCGCGGCAGTTTCCGCCGATGGGTTGGTCACCAGTTCGGACGCCCCTGGCGAAGTCGCGGTGATGGCGGCGTACCTCGGCGAAACGGCCGTATTCCGCGGGCTCATCCCCCGTACGGAAACGGTCACTGCGGCAAAGTTGCCGCGGTTCAATCCGATCGACGAGTTCATCGACGCGAAGCTCGCCAAGTTGAACGTGCAGCCCTCGACCGTCTGCGACGATGCCGAGTTCCTCCGCCGTGCGACGTTGGACTTGACCGGGGCACTGCCCACGGCGGACGAGGCTCGGACGTTCCTCTCGAATTCGTCGTTGGACAAGCGAGCGAAGTGGGTCGAGGAACTGCTCGCTCGCCCCGCCTACGCGGACCTCATGGCCCAAAAATGGGGCGACCTCTTGCGGGTCGATCGCCAGGCGTTGGGTCATCAGCGGGCTTACGCTTATTACAAATGGATCCGTGAATCGTTCGCAAAGAACCGGCCCTTCGATCAGTTCGCCCGCGACCTCGTGACCGCGGAAGGCCCACTGAACGAGACCCCCGCCGCGGGATTCTACAAATCGGTGACCAAGCCCGGCGAAATGGCCGCGTCGCTTTCGCAAGTGTTCCTCGGCGTGCGGATCGCCTGCGCGGAATGCCATCACCACCCGTTCGATCGCTGGACCCAGACCGACTACGCGGGCATGGTCGCGTTCTTCGCCCCCGTCTCCGCTCGCGGGCCGCTCGGTTCGGAACTGATCGCGAGCCAGGGCGAACCCATCACCAAGCACCCGCGGACGAACGTGCCCGTGCCCGCACACCCGCTCGGCACCGAGGCGAACGAAGCGAGCCCGAAGGGGGACCGCCGCATCGTACTGGCGGACTGGATGACGGACCCCGCGAATCCGTTCTTCGCCCGCAACGTGGTCAACCGCGTCTGGGCTCAAATGTTCGGCCGCGGGTTCGTCGAACCGGTGGACGACGTGCGAGCGACGAACCCCGCGAGCAACCCCGAACTCCTCGACTTCCTCTCGAAGCGGTTCGTCGAATCGAAGTACGACGTGAAAGCCCTGGTCCGGTTCATCGCCGCGTCGCGGGTTTACCAGACGACCTCGAAGCCGAACGCCACGAACGAACGGGACACGCAAAACTTTTCGCGGGCCTACTTCAAACGACCCGATGCGGAAGTGCTCTTGGACATGCTCGGGCAAGCGACGGGAGTTCAAGAGAAATTCGCGGGACAGCCCGCGGGCACGAAGGCCGTGCAACTTTGGGACAGCAAAGCCCGCAGCGAGTTCCTCAAGCTCTTCGGACGCCCGGCCCGCCTCACCGCGTGCGAGTGCGAACGAAACGCCGAGCCCAGCGCCTCGCAGGTGTTGAACGTCTTGAACTCCCCGCAGATCCAGGCGAACCTCGGCCACCCCGAGGGCACCGTGAGCACGCTGGTCCGCACGGTGCCCAACGGCTCCGAACTCGTCGATCGGCTTTACCTGACGTACTATTCGCGGTTCCCGACCGCGGACGAACGCAAAGTCGCGGTCGAGCATTTAAAAAAACCGGACCGCAAGGCCGCGGCCGAAGACTTGGCGTGGGCGCTGTTGAACTCGCTCGAATTCCTCTTCAACCACTAGCGGGGCCGACCCATTATGAAGACGTTCTGCGACGGCCTCTCCCGGCGGGACTGCTTGCGCCTCGGCACCGCCGCGGCGTTCGGGCTGCCGTTCACGACCGCGAACTTCTTGAAAGCCGCCGAGCGCGAGAAGCCCGCGAAGGACGTCTCGCTCATCTACCTGTTCCTTCACGGCGGCCTGAGCACGATCGACACTTTCGACATGAAGCCGGACGCCCCCGTGGAGTTCCGCGGCGAGTTCGACCCGAAGCCGACGAAGGTTTCTGGCGTTCAGTTCTGCGAGCACATCCCCAAGGTTGCCAACCAGGCCGACAAGTTCTCGCTGATCCGCTCGTTCCGACACCACAACTCGGACCACGGCCCCGCCGACCACTACATGCTCACGGGCTTCTTCCCCACCGCGGGGTTCAACCCGAACCTGAGCCCGAACAACCAGCGGCCCGCGCACGGCTCGGTCGTCTCCAAAATGCTCGGCGCGAAGGGCTCGGTCCCACCATACGTCTGCCTGCCCAAGCTCGTGCCCAGCGGTGGCCCGGCTTACTTGGGTGCGGCCCACGCGCCGTTCGTGATCGACGGCGATCCGAGCGCCCCGAACTTCTCCGTACCGGACCTCGTGCCCCCGCCGACGATCGAATCGGACCGCTTGAACGACCGCAAAAAGCTGCTCGAAACGGTGGACCGCTTCCACCAGTCCGCGGAGAGCCGAGCGAATGCTCAGGCCGGGGCCGTCGAGACGTTCCGCACCAAAGCGTTCGACCTGATGACCTCCACCGCCGCGAAAGCCGCGTTCGACATCCGCGGCGAATCGGAAAAGCTCCGCGATGAATACGGCCGGCACTCGCTCGGGCAATCGTGCATCCTCGCTCGTCGGCTCGTCGAGGCGGGCGTTCGCTGCGTCACCATCGACCACAGCAACTGGGACACGCACGACGGCAACTTCAAGACGCTGAAGAACTCGCTCCTGCCGCAGTTCGATTCGGCCGTGAGCACGCTCTTCCGAGACCTCTCGGACCGCGGGATGCTCGACAACACGCTCGTGATCATCACCGGCGAATTCGGCCGCACGCCGCGGATCAACAAGAACGCGGGCCGCGACCACTGGGGCCCCGGCTTCACCGTCCTCGTCGGCGGCGGCGGCATCCGCGGCGGCCGCGTCGTGGGTTCCACCGACGCTCGTGCGGAACGGCCGGCTTCCGATCCTTACGGTCCGGAAGACCTCTCCGCGACCGCGTACACGCTCCTGGGCATCGACCCCAAGACCGAGTTCCACACCCCCGACGGCCGCCCGATGGCGGCGGTGAATAACGGCCGAATCATTCGCGAACTGGTCTAATCGATTCTTAATGTTCACGCGTTCTTAGCGTTCTTCATGTTCATGAACACTAGAAACCGGTGTGTGTGAACATGGCGAACATTGGACCTCAAAGGGTTCTTCCATGCCTGTTCGATACCTAGGGACGATCGTAGGCCTACTCGCAGTATTCTCACCGCTGTCTGCCGCCCCGCCCGTCGCGTCGTTCGTCTACCCCGCGGGCGGGCAACGCGGCACCACCGTGCCCATCCGCGTCGGCGCGCTGTTCATCCACCAGACCTGCCAGTTCCACCTCGACGGCAAGGGCGTGACCCCATCGCAACTGCTGCGTCGCGGGCCGACGCTCTGGTTCGAAGGCCCCGTTGTCCCGCTGCCGGAATCGCAGCAAGCGGAGGACTACCCCGCGAACTTGCTCGGCGAAGTGAAGATCGCCGCGGACGCGCCGACGGGGGTGCGCCGCGGTTGGATCAGCACATCCGAAGGGGCCGCGAGTGGATTGGCGTTCGTCGTCGGCGAATTGCCGGAAGTCGTCGAAAAGGAGATGGACGGCGATCCGATCCCCGTGCCGGTCACGCTGCCGATCACCGCGAACGGCCGAGTCTTTCCCCGCGAAGATGTCGATCTCTGGGAGTTTCCGGCGAAGAAAGGGCAATCGGTCTCGCTGCTGGCGACAACGTCCGCGATCGATTCGCCGCTCGTGCCCAAGCTGGAAGTGATCGATCCGACCGGACGAATCCTCGCCGAAGAGGACGTGCGGCCGGTGCCGGGTTACGATGCGTCCGCTCGCTTCGTGGCCCCCGCGGAGGGGATCTATCGCGCCCGCATTTCGGACCCGCGGGGCAAGGGCGGCCCGAATTACGTTTACCGGCTGACGATCACCGCCGGCCCCGTCGTCGATCGCACCTTCCCCCTCGGCGGCCGTCGCGGGCAACCGCTTTCGCTGCAATTGAGCGGTCAATCGGTTGCGACTGCGATCGTGGTCCTGCCCAATGAAGTCTCGGGCGAGTTCCGCACGCCGCTGAGCATCGCGGGACTTTCCACGAACGACGTCGTGTTAGATGTGGACGACGTGCCCGAATTCGGACCGACGATCCCAGCGCAACCGGTCGCGCCCCCGGCCGTGTTCAACGGCACGGTCGGCACCGCCGAGTCGCCGTGGTCGCTCAGTTTGAAGAAGGGCGAGAACTACACCTTCGCTTTGAAAGCCCGCCAACTCGGCTCGCCGCTGTGCGGGGTGATCGCCGTCGTCGATGCGTCCGGTACGGAAGTCGCTCGCTCGACACCGACCGCTGACGCGACGGCGGACCCGACGCTGAGCTTCAAGCCCGCGGCCGACGGCGTCTTCACCGTCCGCGTGATCGAACGCTTCCGCGGCCGCGACGGACCCGAGTTCGCGTACCGTTTGAAAGTCTCGTCTTCGGAAACGACGGTCGCGGGGTTCACCCTCACGCTGCCCGTGGAAGTTGCCAACGTGCCCCGCGGCGGGAACGCGAACATCAAGGTAAAAGCCGTCCGCACGGGCGGATTCACCGGACCGATTACCGTTGCGCTCGGCGAACTGCCAGTGGGTGTGACGGCCGTCCCGACCGTGATCGCGGCCGGGCAAACGGATGGGACGATCAAACTCTCCGCCGAGGCCACGGCGAAGGTCGCTGCCATTTCGCTCGCCGTCGCCGGAACGGGAAGCGTGCGAACGACGGTCTTTCAAAAGCGAGAGTTGCAGGCGAAGGAAAACCTCGTCGTCGCGGTCGCCGTGCCCGCCCCGTTCAAGGTCACGGGCGAGTACACGATGGCCGCGGCCCCGCGGGGGCAGGTCTATCGCCGCAAATACACCGTCGAACGCAACGGCTTCGAAGGGCCGCTCGAAGTCCGCCTCGCCGAGCGGCAAGCCCGGCACCTCCAAGGGGTCACGGCCCCAGTCGTGATCCTGCCCGCGGGGCAGAACGAGTTCACCTTCACCGCGAACCTCCCGCCGTGGATGGAACTCGGCCGGACTTGCCGCGTCTGCGTCATGGCCGTCGGCATCGTGAAAGACCCGGACGGAACCGAACACGCCGTGACGTTCAGTTCGGTCGATCAGAACCAGCAGTTGATCGTCGTCGCCGAGCCGGGCCGGTTGGACGTGGAACTCGCCAACCCGGTCGTTTCCATCTCACCCGGTACCACGCTGACGGTCCCATTCCGCCTCTCGCGAGCCAAGGGCCTCGAAGGCCCCGTGCGCGTCGAACTCCTCCTCCCCGCCCACTGGCGCGGCGTCTCGACGATGCCGGTGATGGTCAATGGCGAGGTTGGGGAACTTGCGGTTCAAATCGGCAAAGCGTCGGGACCGTTCAACATGCCGGTCACGATCCGCGCCACGCTCCTCGACGGCGGCGAACCGGTGATCGCGGAGGCGAAGTTGGAAATTCTTCCGGCTCGCTAAAGGTCGCCAGTCCGTCGAATCTGCCCATTCCCCCGCGAAATGCCCCGATTTGCCCCTTCCCTTCTCCGTTCCAACTGGCGTTGATTCTTCCACAAGTTCGGCTAAAGTCCCGCCCCGATGACCGGATCGGTCGGGCCTCAGTGGTCCCGGTCGATCGCGAACCACCCTGGACGGAGGGACTGAAAGATGACTCGTGGAACGATCTCGATGCGGCTGTTGGCCGCCGCCGTGGCCTGCGCGGCTCTCGGCTCTTCGGCGAACGCGGGCTTGCTGCCGCTGTCCGTGAGCGTGATTCCGGAAAACGACAACTACCGCTGGACGTACGCCCTCGTCCTGCCCACCGATATGAAGCTGCAATCCGGCAATTACTTCACGATCTACGACTTCCGCGGCTACATCGCCGGCGGCGAATCGATGCCCGCGGGCTGGACCCTCACGCCGAGCCTGACGGGCGGCACGCCGGACCAACTCGCCCCGATCGACGACCCCAGCCTCATGAACCTGACGTTCAAGTACGACGGCCCCACGATCCCCAGCGGCCAGATCGGCCTCGGGAACTTCTGGGCCATCTCGGAATTCGGCGAAAAGGCCACCAGTTCCTTCACCGCCGAAACCAACCGCACGTCGGACGGCTTGCTCGACCGCAACGTCACCACGACCGAAGCGCCGAAGCAGCCGAACGTGGTCGATCCGGGCCCGTCCGTTCCGGAACCCGGCACGCTCCTGCTCGCCGCCCTCGGCCTGCCGCTCCTCGGCCTCGGTCGGTTCGTCCGCCGCAAATTGAAGTAAATCGGAAGTGATCGCTCGACGAGCCGTGGGGTTTACCCCCACGGTTTTCTCACTCCCGGAACCGCTCGCCGTCCGGATGCGTTTGGTTGACGACCCACGGGTCGCCGCGCATGTGGTAGCCGCCGTTCTCCCAACTCTCCCAGTAGCCCGGCCGGTCGGCCTCCAAGAATTCGATGCCGCGGACCCACTTCGCGCTCTTCCAGGCGTAGAGCTTCGGAATCACCAATCGCAGCGGATAGCCGTGGTCCGGCGTGAGATCTTGGCCGTCGTGCTGGAGCGCGAACAGGGCGTCTTCGTCGAAGAAGTCCGCGACCGGCAGGTTCGCGGTGAAGCCGTATTCGCAGTGGACCATCACGAACTTGGCCTCGGGCTTCACGCTCGCGTGCTTCAATAGCTCCCGCGTGGCCACGCCTTCCCAGAGGTTGTCCAACTTGCTCCACCGCGTCACGCAGTGCATATCGCCGAAGATTCTGACCCGCGGTAAGGCAGTGAACTCGGCCCAGGAGAATTGTTTGACGGGGGAAACGAACGGGGCCGGGAAAACCGAGAACGACCACGTCGCCGGATCGAAGGGCGGGACCGAACCCGCGTGCAAGACGGGCCACTTTTTGGTCAGCGCCTGCTTCGGAGGAATTCGCTGAACCCGCCGCGTGTCCGGGCTGATGATGACGTCGTCCATGATTTGCCTCCTTAACAACGGCAAGATTTCTCGCGTGGCTTTCTCGTGGGGCACGTTTCCAACGTGCCATTTTCGGGCACGTATAAAACGTGCCCCACCTTACCTCGTTCAATACGTCGCCCCGGACCGCCGGACGTGCGTGGCGGGCTTCGCGTCCGAGAGCACTTTCCCGTCGATCACGCGGCCGAGGATAAGAGCATGATCCCCCGCATCGAGATGGCCGACGACCCGGCAATTCAGGTAAGCGTGAGCGGCGAGTAAAACGGGGGCAGATTCTCCGTCTCGCTGCACATCCCAACCCACGAAAGCGTCCTCTCCTGGCTCGAACCCTTTGCCGAAGTGTTTCAAGAAGGCTTTCGTCTCTTCGGGAAGCACGTTCACGGCGAACGCGGTTCCTTCGCTCAACCAATCCAAAACGTACCGGCCCTTCTTGATCGCTGCGGTGATTTGCGGGGGGTCGAAGGAACACTGCTGCACCCAACTGGCGAGCATGCCCGTCTCGCCGTGGGGTGATTTCACCGTGAGGATGAACAGCCCGCTCGGGATTCGCCCGAGTGCCGCGGCCCAGGGTTCGGTCGGAGTCGCCATGGAACGTGCCTCGCAGAAGATTCGACCCGCAGACAATGGTACGGGGTGCCATTCAAGTTGGGGGAACTTTGCGGCCGATAACGGATCTACGGGTTGTACCGCACCCAAGCCCGATCTCTGGGGTCCGCATGCTCGGGACGATTCACCAACGAAGGCCCGCACGACCGACCGGCCTACTCTGCCTGGTGCTCGCACTCGGTACGGGCGTCGTCGGCTGTTCGCGCGAGAACTTCCGCATCCGAGCGGATAAAGACGTCGAAGCGGTGCTGAGCCAGAAGAATATCTTCCCCGATTTCCAGATTCAGAATTGGCACGTGTACCCGGATTCGCGGGCCCGCCACGCGGACCTGTCGAAGAACCCCGATACTCCCGCCTACCCGCCGGACGACTACGCGGCGTGGCTGACCTCGCCGAACCCGCAGCACCCCGGCCGCGGCGGCGCGGGCCGGGCCGAGGGCGAAGGCTACTTGCAGTGCATCGCCGAGTGGGACGCGATCAACCGAGCCGAAGACGCAGCCGCAGAACCGACCCCCGCAGTCGCGACGCCTGCCGTGGAACTCGCCTCCATCACCGGCGGGGCGGCCGGTTATCAGCGAGCATTCGCCACGGATCAGCGCCTCTTCCGCTTGAAGCTCGAACAGGCCATCGAACTGGCCCTCTTCAACAGCCGGGAGTTCCAGGACCGCCGCGAAGACCTTTACCTTTCCGCGTTGCCGGTGACGCTGGAACGGTACTCGTTCGCGGCCCAGGCGTTGGCCTCCGAGGAAATCATCCGCGAATCGATCGGCCGCGACGTGCCCGGTGGCGGCGGCGAAGCCTGGACCATCAACACCGAGCCCGGTTTCTCCCGCAAGTTCGCCACCGGCGGCGAATTGATGGTGAAGCTCGCCAACCAGATCGTCGTGGACCTGTCCGGGCCGAAACCGCAGACGAGCATCTCGAACCTCTCGCTCACGTTCATTCAGCCCCTGCTCCGCGGCGGCGGTCTGGCCGTGACGCTCGAAGCGCTCACGCAAGTCGAGCGGACGCTGATGTACGCCGTGCGGTCCTACGCCCGGTTTCGCAAAGTCTTCTACGTCGCAATCGCCGGGACCGGCGGCTACACGAACAACCCCTACGGTCTCCAGGGCCTCTCCGCGAACCTCGGCCGCGGCGTCGGCGCGAACCTCACCGCGAACCAGAACGGCTACTTACCCACGATCCTCCGCGCCGCCACGCTCGCCAACGAGCGTAAGAACGTCGTGGCCCTGGAGAAGAACCTGCTCTTGTTCCGCAACCTCAAGGAAGGCGGCGGGATCACGGAGTTGCAAGTCGGCCAGGTGGAGCAGAGCCTGATCAATAGCCGGACCACGGTGCTCAACAGCACGAAGACGTACTACGACAACCTCGACTTCTTCAAGCTGCAACTCGGCGTGCCCGCCACGCTGCCGATCGAACTCGACGACACGCCCCTGCGGCCCGTACGGCGGCAGGTGCAGCGGTTCGATGCGCTCTACGCCCAACTGCAAGACCTCGAGAAAGCCGCCGGTCGCTTCGATCCCGCGGAGCCTGCGGGAGCCCTGCGAACGCGGTGGACCGAGTACCTCACGGCTTCCGAACTCGCCCGCGGCACGCCGTTCGCCGCGGACTACCCGGCCACGGCTGCGGAACTCCAGCGGACGAGCAACGAAATCTTAGAAGCGCGGTTCAAAGAGTTCCTCGATCGCCGCCGGAAGCTCCAGGACGCCCGGGCCGCACGTCAGTCGAAGCTCCAGCCGGATACCGAGGCGGACCTGATGGCCGTCGAAGCGGTCGAAAGCGTTTTGGACCGCATCCAGTTCGAGCAATCCCTCCGCCGGTACGAAGGCCAACCCTGGCTGCGGGCCCCCGCCGAACTGCGGGCGGGGGCGCAAGCACTGACGTTCCGCAACGCGCTCAAAACCGGCTCGCTGGTCGCCATTCAGGTGCGCAACCAGCGCCTGACCGCGATCCGTCGAAGCTGGCCGACTTTACCGCCGCTGACGGTGGACGGGTTCGACCTGCTGACGGTGCCGCTGGACGAAGCGAATGTGAAGGTCGCGCAGACCGCGCTGGTCAATCGGCTCGATCTGATGAACGCGCGGGCGCAAGTGGTGGACTCCTGGCGGCAGATCGCGGTGCAGGCCAATTCCTTGCAGGGAACCTTCGACGTACAGTATGATTTGAACACGACCACTCCGCGGGATGAAGCCGCGGGCTTGGCGTTCGCGGGAACGCGATCGACGAACACCGTCACGCTGCGAGTGGAGCCGCCGTTCGTCCGCCGGGCCGAACGCAACCAGTATCGGGCGTCTCTCATCAGTTACCAGCGGTCGCGCCGTAACCTGATGGCATTCGAAGACAACATCGTGACGGATAGCCGGCAGGATCTCCGCTCCGTCCGCCAGTTGGCCGAATCGTACTATTTGCAGCAGCGGGCCGTAGAACTTGCGTACACGGTGTTGGATAATGCCCAATCGACGTTCGAGGCTCCGCCCGACCCCGCCGTGCGCGACACCGCGGCCAGCGCCGCCGCCCTGACGAACCAGTTGCTCTCCGCGCAGAGCTCCCTGTTGCGGGCGCAGAGCGACTTGTACACGATCTGGGTGAACTACCTGAACGCTCGGATGGATTTGTTCCTCGACCTTGAGTTGCTTCCGCTGGATGCCCGAGGGATCTGGACCGATGACGCCTACCACTCTCCCCCCCGTCCCGAAGGGCTCGGCCCCGTCGTTCCGCCCGGCTAAAGCCCAACCCTCGCGCGTGCTCCGACGGGCACTTTTCATCGTGCTCGGACTGCTGTTCCTCCTCGCCGCCGCGGCCGTCATCGCCGTGCTGGCGGGGTTCGCGGGAAAGCTCTTCCCCACCCTCTTCCCCACTAGCCGGCCGGACCTGATCACGCACAAGGTGAAGTCCGAATACCTCAGCGTTACGGTCGTCGAGCGGGGCACGCTGGAATCGTCCGAAAATAAAGACGTCATCTGCCGGGTGAAGGCCGGCAGCCGGGGCACGTTCGCCAGCAGTATTAAATGGGTGATCGAAGACGGCACCGAGGTCACCAAGAGTCAACTGCTAATGGAGTTGGACGACTCGGCCCTTCAGGACCAGTTCCGCTCGCAGTCCATCGTCGTCGAGAAGGGCAAGGCGGAGTGGGTGAAGGCGACGGAAGACTTCACCATCCAGATCAAGCAGAACGAATCGGACATCGCCACGGCCGTGGCGCTGCTCAAGGTCTCCGAACTGGACGTGGATAAGTTTATCGGCGTTCGCTACGACCAGGTGCTCGATGCCACCGGCGCGATCGCCGGGGCGATCTCGACGCTCGTCGAACGGGGCGAATACCGCCAGAAGCTCGACGACGTGAGCGGCCGCCTCAAGCTCGCCGAATCCGACCTCGAAGCCTTCCGCGAACGCTCGAGCTGGGCCGACCGGGCCGTCCGCCTCGGCTATCTCACGGCCAGCCAGGCTCAGGTCGAACAGTCCAAGCTCGCGGGCGGGCAGAACAACGTCGATAAAATTCAGAAGGAAAAGTACGTCCTCGAAACGTTCCAGCGGTCCCGCGACCTCACGGACCTGCTCAGTAAGCTGGAAGTCGCCCGCCTCGGCCTCGAACGCTCGATCAAGCAAGCCTCCGCCAAGGAAAGCCAGGCGGAATCGACGCGGCGCACCTCGTACTCGGTCTACCAGCAGGAATTGGACAAACTCCGCGAGATCGAAGAACAACTGCGGGAGTGCAAGCTGTACGCGCCCCAGGATGGTATGGTGGTGTACTACAAAGACCCTTCGAGCCGGTTCTCCTCCAGTTCCCAAGGCCTCATCCAGGTCGGCGAACAGGTCAAAGAAGGCCAGAAGCTCATCCGCATTCCGGACCTGCGGCGGATGCAGGTGAACACCCGCGTCCACGAAGCCCTCGTCGGGCGAATCCGCGGCGACGACCGCCGATCCACGGGCTACACGGACAGCCTGCGAGCCGGAATGCTCGTCAACCCGGACCCGCTCACCCGGCTCTTCCTGCAATCCGAAGAGTCCCTCACCGCTCTGCGCGAAGGCAACCGCGACAAGGAGCACTACCTCGCCAGCGAGGGCCAGCGAGCGTCGATCCGCGTCGACGCCTATCCGGACCGGATTTTCCAGGGCCACGTCCGCAGCATTGCCGCCGTGGCGAGCCAGCAAGACTTCTTCTCCTCGGACGTCAAGGTTTACCAGACCTACGTCACCATCGACGAAGTGGTCGATAAGATTCGGCCGGATATGAGCGCCGAAGTGGTGATCCAGGTCGACCCTGCCAAGGAGCCCGTGCTCACGGTGCCGATCCAGGCGATCGTGGGCGGGACCGAAGGCGGTGCGAAGCGGCGGCTTTTCGTCCTCACGCAGGCGGGGCCGGAAGAGCGGGAAATCACCCTCGGCCTGTTCAACGAACGCATGGCCGAGGTTAAGGATGGGGTGAGCGTGGACGACCTCGTCGTGCTCAACCCCAAAATCCTGCTCGGCGATAAGGCGAAAACCCGAGACGAGGCCGACCCGAATGCCGGGCGCCGGGGCGCTCCCGGCGGTGCGGGCGGAGATAAAGGCAAAGCCGGCGGCGACAAGGGCAAGGGCGGCAAAGGCGCTCCCGGCGGCAAGGGACCACCCGCGGGTTCGCCGACTTCTCCAAAATCTTGATGACGCGGGCTTTCCGAGACGCTACCTTACCGCGAACCCGGACCGTTCACCGGCTTACCCGAGACCACTCAGACGAAAGGACCACCATGGCCCGCGACCGAGACGACGACGACATGCGCGACGACGAGGACGACCGCCCCCGCCGTCGGAGTAGTGGCGGAAGCGATGAACTGTCCGGCCTGGACAAGTTCTTCAAGAGCATCGCCGTCGGGATCATCTTCTTCCTGATCGGCGTGTTCTGCTGTCCGCTGGTCTCCTTAATCCTCGGCGGGATCGGTGCCGCGACCTGCAAAAACCCCGACTCGAAGCGCAATGCCCTCATCGCCCTCGTCGGCGGCGTGCTCGGATTGGTTCTGAACGGCGTGCTCTTCGCAACGGGTAACGCACCGATGAATCGGTAGTTTCGCATCTGTCGTTCGTCGGCCCGGGCGTACCGCACGCCCTGGCCGAATCTTCTTCGGTCCCGCCTATGCCCGCTCTCGTCCGCGTCGTCGATCTCGTTAAGAACTACTACATGGGCGACGTGACCGTCAACGTCCTCCGCGGGATCAACCTCACCTTCGACGAAGGCGACTTCGTCGCCCTCATGGGCCCATCGGGC
>Ga0105047_10012233_pt1 | contig 13825 bp, 8 predicted proteins | sample MAT04_FD_78384 | JGI IMG/M metagenome (GOLD analysis project Ga0105047, IMG submission 78384) | Freshwater microbial communities from Lake Fryxell liftoff mats and glacier meltwater in Antarctica - MAT-04 (megahit assembly) | ecosystem: Environmental > Aquatic > Freshwater > Ice > Liftoff...
CAGCGCGGTTCGACTTCAACTTGGAGTACCCGCCGAGCCACCCTGAGTTCGAGAGCTTCGAGCAGTGGGCGAGCGCGAACAAACTGAGGCTCTTCCCGCCGAATGCGGCGAAGGGATACGAGCCGACGGATTACGTCACGAACGAGACCGGCCGACGGATTGCTGCGAGCTACAGCTACGACGCCCCCGCCGGAAAACCGGCATCGTTCGCGGATCTCAAAGGCTGGCGGGCGGTGTACGAAACCAGCGGCCCGATGGTGACGCAGACCGTCAAGTTCGAACTCAAGGCGATCCTACTCCCGTGACTTGCGGCGCCGGCATTCTTTTCGCCTTCCGCGCGAATTCATTGCGTTCGGTTGGCACTTTTCTTCCCGAAGCGCAGAAATATTCCGGCGCGCCCTTCGATGATCTGTTCGCCCCCGGCGCTGCGGCCCAGGCTCGGACGGAGATTCTCGGATGCCCGATGACAGCGAACTGCAGAATCGACAGGCCGAACTCGCCCAGCGGACGCGCGACCGCGTCGCCAAGCGGACCGATCGGCTCTTCGCGGGGCTGCTCGTGTTCCAGTGGCTGGTCGCCATCGTCCTCGCCCTCTGGGTAACCCCGCTGGCATGGGCCGGGACGACGAGCACGACGCATCCGCACGTCTGGGGCGCCGTGTTCTTGGGCCTGCTGATCATCAGCCTCCCCGTCGCGTTAGGCGTCTTCCGCCCAGGGCAACTGTGGACCCGGCACGCGATTGCCGTCGGCCAAATGCTCTGCAGTTCGCTCTTGATCCACCTCAGCGGCGGCCGCATCGAGACGCACTTCCACGTCTTCGGGTCGTTGGCGTTCCTCGCGTTCTACCGCGATTGGCGAGTGATTATCACGGCCACGGTCGTCACGGCCGCGGACCACGTCCTACGCGGGGCGCTCTGGCCCGAGTCGGCCTTCGGCACAGCGGTCGGCTCCGATTGGCGCTGGCTGGAGCACGCCGGGTGGGTCGTCTTCATCGACTTATTCTTGATTTACTCCTGCGTCAGCGGCGATCGGGACATCGAAGCGGAGGCTCTGCGGGAAGCGGAACTCGAAGCCTCCCGGGCCGAGGTCGAACTGCAAGTGCTGAAGCGCACGGGCGAGTTGCGCGAAAGCGAAGAGCGATTCCGCGGGGCGCTCGAGAACGCGGCTATCGGCATGGCGATCGTCGCTCCCGACGGCCGCTGGCTGCGCGTCAACCGCTCACTGTGCGAGATCGTCGGCTACACCGCCGATGAATTGTTGAAAGGGTCGTTCCAAGAGATCACGCACGCGGACGATCTCGCCGCGGATTTGGCGAACGTGAACGGCATGCTCGCGGGGACGATCCCGACTTACCAAATGGAGAAGCGCTATCTCCACAAAGCCGGGCACGCCATTTGGACACTGCTCAGCGTGTCGCTCGTCCGCGACAGCGCCGGAATCCCGCTTTATTTCGTCTCGCAAATTCAAAATATCACCGAACGCAAGCGGATTGAGGCCGCGTTGCAAAAAAGCGAAGAACAACACCGCAAACTCGCGCTAGTGGCGAGCCGTACTCAAAATGCCGTGGTGATCACCGATCCCAAGGGTCGGATCGAATGGGTCAACGAGGGATTCACACGCGTCACGGGTTACGTCTTGGACGAAGTCGTGGGCCGCTCCCCCGGTTCATTTCTTCAAGGGAAGGACACTGACCCCGCTACTTGCGAATTGATGCGAAACCGAATTCGGGAGGGCGAAGGGTTCGCGGTCGAAATCCTCAACTATTCGAAAGGCGGGCGTGGGTACTGGTTGTCGATCGATTGTCAGCCGGTGCATGACGAAAATGGGAATCTGAAAAACTTCATCGCCATCGAATCCGATATCAGCGAACGGAAATCGAAAGACTTAGAATTGCGGGCGAACAGCGCCTTCCTCGAAGCGCAACTTGAGTCGAGTCTCGACGGGATTCTCGTCGTGGACAACGCCGGCCGCAAAGTGCTCCAAAATCGCCGTTTCGGGGAAACTTGGAAGGTTCCCGAGTCGATCCTCAATTTGAAAGATGACGGCGCGACGCTGCAATACGCGGCGACACTGGTGACGGATTCCGAGGCGTTCTTCGCACGCGTGAAGTTCCTTTACGACAACCCGAACGAGTCCGCACAAGAAGAGATCACACTCAAAGATGGGCGGATATTGGATCGTCATTCGGCGCCGGTGGTCGGCGGGAGCGGAGAATACTACGGTCGCATTTGGTGTTTCCGAGATATATCCGAACGAAAGCGGGTCGAGACGGCATTGAGGCAAGCGCGCGAAGATGCCGTGGAAGCCAGCCGGGCCAAGGGCGAGTTTCTCGCCAACATGAGCCATGAAATCCGCACGCCGATGAACGGCATCCTCGGCCTCACCGGTTTGGTCCTCGAAAGCGAACTGACGCCCGAACAGCGCGATTCGCTCAATCTCGTGGCGTCGTCCGCCGATGCGCTCTTGACGGTCATCAACGACATCCTCGATTTCTCGAAGATCGAAGCCGGCAAACTCGATCTCGACCCGGCGCCGTTCGCCCTGCGGGACGTGCTCGGCGACACCCTGAAAGCCTTCGCCCTCAAGGCCCACTCGAAGGGCTTGGAACTGGCCTGCGACGTCCACCCGGACGTGCCCGATGCGCTCGTCGGCGATGCCGGGCGGCTCCGGCAGATCCTCACGAACCTCGTCGGTAACGCCATCAAGTTCACCGAGTCCGGAGAGGTCGTCGTCTACGCGAAGCCGGTGTCCATCCCCGAAGGCGTCGGCGTGCACTTCTGCGTCCGCGATACCGGCATCGGCATCCCCCGGGCGAAGCAAGCGAGTATCTTCGACGCCTTCACGCAAGCCGACGGCTCGACCACGCGGCGCTACGGCGGCACCGGCTTGGGCCTGACCATCTCGACGCGGCTCGTGCAACTCATGGGCGGATCGATCTGGGTCGAGAGCGAACAGGGCACCGGCAGCGAGTTCCACTTCGAATCGTGCTTCGAGCTCGCGAAAGTCTCGGGATTGCGGGCGTCGGGCCGGCCGCCGACGAGCCTGCGCGGCTCCAGTGTCCTCGTCGTAGACGACAACGCCACCAACCGGCGCGTGCTCGCCGACACGTTGCGGCTTTGGGAAGCGTGGCCGACGTGCGTCGAATCCGGGCCGGCGGCGTTGAAGGAACTCCGCCGCGCCGCCGAAGCCGGCGACCCGTACCCGCTCGTGTTGCTCGACGCCATGATGCCCGACATGGACGGTTTCGAGGTCGGTCGGCAGATCGCGCAAGATCCTCTCTTGGCCGGCGCCTCGATCATGATGCTCACCTCGGCCGACGGCCCAGGGGACGCCGCGCGGTGCCGGGCGCTCGGGTTGACCGCCTATTTGGTGAAGCCGGTGAAGGCGGCGGAACTGCTGAAAGCGATCACCGCGGCACTGGGGAGCGAACTCCCCGCCAGCAAAGGCCCGACCGTCCGGAGCACGCTGTTGGAACCCGCGTACCGGGCACCCGCGCGGACGCTCGAGATTTTGCTGGCCGAAGACAACGTCGTCAACCAGCTCGTGGCCGTCCGGCTGTTGGAAAAATGCGGGCACAAGGTGCAGGTCGCCAACCACGGCGGCGAGGCCCTCGCGGCCTTGGCTTCCAAGCGATTCGACTTGGTGCTGATGGATGTGCAAATGCCCGAGGTGGACGGGTTCGAAGCGACGCGGCGCATCCGCGAGATGGAATCGGGCACGGACTACCGCACGCCGATTGTGGCCATGACCGCCCACGCGATGACCGGCGACCGCGATCGCTGCTTGGCCGCCGGCATGGACGACTACCTGACGAAGCCCGTGCAGCGCGAGGAACTCTTCCGCGTGCTCCAATGGATCGAAAGCTTCGAACCGGCCCGTGCCGTAGCCGTGCCGGGGGAACCCGCGCAGACACTGGCCCCGATCTCGTTCGACCGGGCTGCGGCCCTCGAGCGACTGGGGGACGACGAAGAGCTGTTCGCCGAAGTCGCCGATTTGTTCCGGACAGACGGGCCGAAGTTGCTCGATGAAATCCGCACGGCGATCGCTGCGGGGGACGCGGCCACCTTAAAACGCTCGGCCCATGGCCTGAAAGGGGCCGCCGGGTACGTCGGAGGCACCTTCACCGCTTCGGCAGCCCGACGCCTCGAACTCATCGGCACCGAAGGGGAATTGTCCGCCGCACCGGAAGCCTTCTGCGCGCTCGAAACCGAAGTCCGGCGCCTCGTCGCCGATCTGGCCGCTTCCACACTCGAATTCGCCACCCATTAATCGGATACCGCCATGATTCCCACACCCGAAGCTCCCGAAACGCCGATCATTTTCGTCGTCGACGATTCCGCCATCGACCGCCGCGTCGCCGGGCGCGTGCTGGAAAAAGCGGGCTGGAAGGTCGCCTATGCGGCCGACGGGGCACTGGCCCTCGAGCAAATCGCCCTCGCCCCGCCGAGCCTCGTCGTCACCGACATGCAGATGCCCAACCTCGACGGCCTCGCGCTCGTCGAGCAAGTCCGCAAGCGATTCCCGCGCGTCCCGGTCATCCTCATGACCGGTCACGGCAGCGAGTCCTTGGCGATCATGGCCCTGAAGGCCGGCGCCGCCGGGTACGTCCCCAAGAAAACCTTGGCGGACGAACTGCCGACCGTCGTCGAGCAAGTGCTCGCGGCCTCGAAGACGGAAGAGCGCCGCTACAAGGTTCTGGATTGCCAGACCCGCCGCACGGCCCGGTTCGTTTTGGACAACGACCCCGCATTGGTGCAACCGCTGATCGCGGTGCTCCAGCAAGATGTCCTGAGCATGGGCCTCTGCGACGCTACAGCGGTGACGCGCATCGGCGTCGCCCTCGAAGAAGCGCTGTTGAACGCCATCTACCACGGCAACCTCGGCGTCAGCTCGAAGTTGAAAGAGCAAGACGACAAAGCCTTCTACAACTTGGCCAAAGAGCGGCGGTACGAGGCCCCGTACCGGGAGCGCCGGATCCGCGTACTGGTGCGGGTGTCGCACGACGCGGCGGCGTTCGTGATCGCCGACGAAGGCCCAGGGTTCGATGTCGCGAGCTTGCCCGACCCCACCGACCCCGAGTATTTGTGCCGGCCCAGCGGCCGCGGGCTGCTATTGATGCGGGCGTTTATGGACGAAGTCCGCTACAACCCGGTGGGCAACCGCGTCGCACTCGTGAAGCGCCGCGACTCCGGAGTAGCCACGGTCGAATGATCCATCGCTAGCGCCCATCGACTTTCCCGATGGTCACTTTCGGTTGGGCCCCGAGGACGTTCAGCACCGGCAACAGCGGCGCGAAGCCCCGTTCGCCGTCCCAGTGGCTGTCGGTGATTTTGATGTGCCCCGGCCCGATCGACCCTTGTCCGAGGGTGCCGTCGAGGCTGAGCCACTGGCCGTCGGCCCAGACTTCGAACCACATGTGGTAGGCGAGCGTCGGTTTGTCGCCCCGTTTGCCTTCGACGTAGACGACGCCGAGGGCCGTGCGCGACGGGATGCCGAGCGCCCGCACCATCCCCGCGGCGAGCATCGAGAACTCGGTGCAGTCGCCGCTGAGGCTCTTGGCCACACTCAGGCACGGGGCCATCGCTTGGCTGAACTCGGCCGGTTTCATGTTCGCATTCACCCACGTCTCCACGGCTTGGGCCTTCTCGAAGTCGGTGGCTTTGGGGGGCAGATTGCGGATCGCCGACTTGGCGTGCCCCTTCACGGTGTCGTTGTCCCAGTCGATGAAGTAACTGCTGCTGAGATGCTCTGTGCCCGCCATTTCTTGAGCATTCTGATTTCGCATCGGCTTCCGCACGGCTGACACTTGCAAATCGAACGTGCGCGATTTAGCGTCGGCGTCCCGGATCGTCTGCCGGTCGTCGGCTTTGAAGATTTTGTCGAGCGGCGTGTCCCCGGCGAAGGTCACGCGGTACGTCACGCTCGATTTGCCATGGATCCCGGCGACGCTGCGGTCGAGTTTGATGGACTGTGCCTCGGCGATGTCGAGCCGTTTGCCCGGTGCCCGCAGGGCGAATTCCTTGGTCGTCCGCAACACGATCATCTTTCCGCCGAGCGTGGGCATGTCCGAATCGACGCGCATCGGCTCGAAGGTGTCCGGGTCGGCGTAGAGGGTCGCCGGCGGCAGTTTGAATTCCCCGGCCGGTTCCATTTCGAGCAGGTATTTCAGCCACTTTTTCGGCTTCTGGCCGTCGGACAGGGCCAACTCCTCCGGCTCTTGCGCCGTGATCTTCATCTTGACGACGCGGTTGATGCGGCCTTCGTAGCTGAGGTACTCGATGGTTTCGCCGACCTTCGGTTTCTTGTCCTTCAGCAGGCTCGCTTCCTTGCCGATGCCGAGGACACCGTCGGGCCAAGGGATCGTTTCCGCATTGTTGACGGCGCCTTCGATCTTCACCGCCAAGCCTTTGTTCGTGGCCGTGCCGGTCAGTGACATCGCGGTGTCTTTGCCCAAGCCTTGGCGAGTCTGCGTGACGATGACTTTGCCGTCGAGCGTCTCGATGGTGGCGTTCTCGCCCCAGATTTCGACGTTTTGGCCAAAACGGGCGACTTGCATAACGAGTCGCTTGTTGCCGTAGATCATCTTCATTTTGTCGCGGTCGTACTCGCGCACCACGGTGTGCGTGTAGCCGACTTTGAACCCACGGCAATAGGCCACGTCGTAGGTTTCGAGCAGGATCTTGCCGTCCTTGACGTCGTCCGGCTCTTTGCTGATCGGCACCGGCAGCGGGATCGTCGGGCTGGTCGGTCGCGGTAGATTCGGCGATGGGATCGGGTCGGTGCCCATCGGCTTGGGTCGGATGATTTCGAGGTGCGGCACATTTTCGCGCGGCGTCGGCAGCATCGCGCTGCCGGTGGAACTCGGCAACCGGCCGCTCGGGCGGATCACGTAATATCCCGGGCGGTCGCGATCATTTTGAAGGATCACCTTCGGCTTGATGTCGGTCGGCGGCGTGACGGTCGGCGTGGTCAAACCCTTGGGTCGGATGACAATGCTCCCCGGCGGCGAGGTCTGCGCCGCGAGTGCGAAGCCGGCGAGCGCGAAGGCAAGTGCAATGGCGAACCGCATGGGGGCACCTGATCTCCCCCTCTCCGTTTCGGAAAGGGGGCCGGGGGGGTGAGGTCTCTGGTCTACTTCAACTTTATCGACATTCCGCGCCCGCCGCTACTACCCCGATCCTGGGGCCGAACCGACCGGGCAAACCGGCGCACCTATCGAATCCGGGCGATGCGAAGCGCCGAAAACCCCGGCATAATCCCGCAATTCGTGCTACGGTGGAGGCATCGGCGCTAGAATACGACGCCCGAGGACTGCCGCCCGGCCAATCGCCGGGTAAGTTGACAGAGTCCGCTCCGCAACTTGTTCGGCACCCCACGGCCTTCTCCCGCAGCCGCCCTCCCTTGGGCACCGGGAAACTGTTTTCAGCCGAAGCGAGGATGTTTCGTGAACGCGGATTCTTGGACGGATCATTTGAACCGGAAAACCTACGGCTCCTTCACCCTCACCGACGCGGTGCGGCCGGGGCCGACGCTGCCCATTCGTCCGCGCCAAGGCTACCACCTGCAGGTTTACCGCGACCGCAAGGCCGGCTTGAAGTTGCCGATGATCTCCGCCGCCGTCTCGGCCGAGAACCTCATCGATTGCTTCGTGGCCCTGCTCGAGCCTTTGGGCGACACGGTGCACGTCGTCCTCGAAACGAGCCACGGCCGCGATGCCGACGATCATATGGACTACCGCAGAACGCACATCGACCTGCCGGTGTTGGCGAGCCATTTCTGCGATTTCGAAGATTTGCTGTTGAACGACGGCTGCACCGGAGTCGCCGTGCTGAGTACCGCCGGGCCGATGGAAGTCCAGTTCGACGAACACAAGTTGATCCACATCTACGCCGGCAAGATCAATCCGTTCCGCCGGATTCTGCGCGATTTCGGTGTCCGCCGCCGGAAAGACCTGCCGTTGATCTCGGAAGCCGAGCATCTCCACCACACCACCGACGAGTACGAAGAAGAATTCCAGCAACTCTGCCTGCGCGTCGGTGTGGCCGATTTCGAGATGGCGCTCGGTGAACTTTGAAGGCGAGCCGACCGGCGTGAGCCGCCGGAGTCTTGCTCGGAAACTCCGGAGGCTCACGCTCGCCGGAATGCTAATTCCTATCCACCTCTGGCGATTGCGTGACCACAGCCATCGATCCACCCAATAATTCCGGTACAATTTCACCGGCACAAGCCTTGCTCCACTCCAATTCCCTTCCGCACCCCGAGGTTCGCCGATGTTCCGATTCCTTCCGCCGCTGTTGTCGCTCGCCCTCGTCGGGGCCGTGGTGCTCATTCCCACCCCGGCACCGGCGCGTGCCGCCGAGGTCGCCCCGAAACCGGACGACCTCAAAGCAGTTCTCGATAAAGCCCACGCCTTCTTGAAGACGAAGCAGGGCGAAGACGGTAGCTTCTTGCCGAAGTTCGGCCCCGGCGTCACGGCGCTGATCGCGGCGGGCCTCGTCAAAGCCGGCTACCCGGCCGACGATGTCGTCGTCGCCAAGGCGATCAAATTCGTGGAAACCTTCGTGCAGAAGGACGGCGGCGTCTATTCCAAGGGCCAAGAAAACTACAACACGGCCCTCGCGGTGGTCGCCTTCTCCGAGTGCAACAAAGACGGCAAGTACGACAAAGTCATCGCGGCCGCGGTGAAGTACGTCAAGGGCGTCCAAGATGCCAATGGTAAGGACGACAAAGAATTGAAGTTCGGCGGTGCCGGCTACAACGCCGGTACTCGCCCGGACACCAGCAACACCGGATTCTTCATCGAAGCGTTGATGGCCGCCGGGGCCAAGCCGGACGATCCGGCGTTGAAGAAGGCGATCACCTTCCTCAGCCGGGCGCAGAACCTCAGCGGCGAATACAACGATCAACCGTTCGCCAAGAAGACCGACAAAGACAACGAAGGCGGCTTCGTTTACAACGCCTTCGAGCAGGACAACGAGAAGAGCGGCAAGCGAACCGAAGCCGGCGGGCTCCGCAGCGAAGGCGGCATGACCTACACCGGCTTGAAAAGCTTCCTGTACGCCGGGGTCGATAAGAAGGATCCACGCGTCGTCGCGGCCCTCAGCTGGGTGAAGAAGCACTACACCCTCACCGAGAACCCCGGCAATGGCAAGGCTGGCCTCTTCTACTACTACCACACCTTCGCCAAGGCGATGGACGCCCTCGGCGAAGACGAGTTCACCGACGCCAAAGACGTGAAGCACCCGTGGCGGAAGGACCTCTTCGACGAATTGAAGAAGCAGCAGAAGGAAGACGGGAGCTGGATCAACTCGAACAGCGCCTTCCTCGAAGGTGCCCCGGAATTGGCGACGGCCTTCGCCGTGCTGTCTCTGAGCTACACCAAGGTCAAGAAGTAAGCCGGGTTATGCCGGAACGACCCCGGCCAATCGCTTCAGCACTTCCTCTTGCAGCGGGCCGTTGGTGGCGACCATGCCACCGCGGCGCTTGGCACCGACCCGCCCGTATTGCACGGCTCCGCCGTCGAACTCCGTGACGATCCCCCCGGCTTCCACTACCAGCACGTGCCCGGCGCAAATGTCCCAATCGTGGAACTCCGGGTAGTCGTTGACGTACAGATCGACCTCGCCGCGGGCCACGAGCGCCAGCTTCACCCCCGCCGAGAAGGTCTGGTGGATCGTCCCCGGTTGCAGCTTGCGGATCACCGGCTTCAGCGGCTTGCCCGGGTTCATGTGGCTCGTCGTCAGCGTCGCCGATTCCAGTACCGAGCAGTCGCTCACCCGGCAGCGCACGGGTGCCGAGTCGCCGTGGATCGCGAAGCAGCCTTCGCCGAGGGTAGCGTAGGTCGTGCGGCGTTGGATCGGTTCGAGCACGACACCGAGTACGGGTCGATTCTTCACGGTCAGGCCGATCATCACCGAGAATTCGCCATTCTTCGTGGCGAACCCGCGGGTGCCATCGATGGGATCGACGACCCAAACGCGATCCGCATTCGCCACCGATATCAGCGCGGTCGATTCTTCGGCGCAGAAGCCATCGCTTGGGAAGGCCTTCAACAAGTTCTTCAAGATGATGTCTTGGGCGCCGATATCGGCGTGCGTGCAGATGTGCGACGGCGCATCCGGGATCGGCACGAAGGCGTCGTATTCGGCGCGGATGAAATCTCCGGCGCGGTTCGCGGCGGCCAGCGCTTCGCTCAGTTCGCGGGTCAAGTCCATGAAATCCTTCTCCGCCGTTGGTCGCAACCCCGCAAGTTTATGGATGCGGCCCCGAAAGCCTTCACTTCTTCTCTTCCAACTTCTTCAACTCCTCCTCGGTCGTCAGCTCGATCTTGCGGACTGCGTCGGCGAAAGCTTTGATCTCCAGGATCAGTGCGGCGTCCGCTTCGGTGTTCACGTCGAGCGGGGCGAGTTGATCTTGCAGGCGGGCGTAGCCGATGCCGATGGCGCTCATTAGGTTCCGCAAGCCGAGCTTGTCGGCGTTCTTCACCAACGTGTCGGCCGTCGGTTGCAACTTCGGCAGCAGCGGCGAATAGTCGGCGAGGACGATCGCCTTGCGCCAGTCGTCGATCAAGAAGGCGCGGGCCTTCTTGTGGTCGTCGTTGGCCGTGGCCCACTCGGTTTGCAGTTTCGCCTTCTTGGCCTTCATCGCATCTTGCTTCGTCAATTCGATGAGCTGATCGTACAGCGCGTCCGCCTCGGGCACTTCGCCCCGGCCGACGTGGTATTGAATCTGCCGGACGAGTTCGTTGGCGCGAAATTCCTTTTCGAACTTCACCGGGTCGTTGGCCTTGGCGATGGCCATCTTCAAATCATCGATGCGCTTCTCGAGTTCCGGTTTGCCCGTCCGCAGCAGCTTCAATTGCTCTTCGCTGATCGCCAATAGCGTGGACGGGTACGCCTCCTTCACGAGCTTGTCTTTCTTGAGCTTGGTCAATTCGTCGCTCAGCAGGGCATCGGCCGCGTCGGATGCTTGGATGCCGTTCGTGGCCCGCAGCAACGCCGCTTCGTTTTGCCCATCGGTGATCAATTTGCCGAGGCCTTTGAACAGTTCGATCTGCGCCGTGGCCGCATCGGCGACGCGGGCGCGCAGGCGCTCGCAGGCCTGTTCGAACTCCCCCTTCTCGATGGCGGCTTTGTCGATCGTCACGCGCAGGGTGATCGGCTCGCCGCTCGGCACCAACGGTACGACGAAGCCGACGCTGTTGGAAGCCCCGACCCGCACGACGACGCAAGCGACGTTCTTAAAAGGCTTGCCAGACGAATAGATCCCTTTTTGAAGTTCGAAGGTATCGCGGTTCGTCGGCTTGGCGTTGAAGCCCGCGTCGGACGCCCACACTTCGAGCGAGGTCGTCGAGGGGGGCGGTTTGCCATCGGGGCCGACGAGCCGGAGTTGCACCTTGGTTTCTTGCGTGGCGACCTTCATGGCCCGGTACCCGACGACACCCTTCGAGGTGATGAGCGGGGTCTTCGACTGCGTGAAGATTTCGCACCGGCATTCGCCGTTGGATATCTTGCTGATCACGCGCAGGTACGTCCCCGGTTGCGGCTTGCCGACGAGCACCGGCTTCGCGTCGATCTTCGGTTTGTTCCCGGCTCGCGTCACCTCCATCACCAAGCCGAAGGCGAGCACATCCCCCGTTTGGACGCTGCGCTCGAACCCCGGCAGTCGGCCGCCGCGGAACTTCACCGACACCTGCTTTTCGTCGTTTTTGATAGCTTCGACGATGCCGACGGGGCCGAAGTCTTTGCCGATGAGCAGGCCCGTCAGGCGGGCGATGGTGTCGGCGTTCTGCGTCTCGGTGGAGCGCACCAAGGCCGAGACGATCCCCGTCGAACCGTCGAGTTGTCGGGCCTCGGCCCGGAAGGTGCGCCCGTCGCGGACTTCGAGCTTCACGAAGTGCGTCTTGATCCCCGTCAGCTTGCGGGCTTCGTCGGTTTCGAGCGCCGGCCAGCCGCCGTCGACGAACGCCTTCCACAGAGGTTCCCAGTCCTTCTCGGGGGTCGCCCGCAGATCGACGACTTCGACCCGGCCGAGTTCCTCGCCCACGACCGGTTGCAGAGCCGCTTTCAGATCTTTACAGAGGCGCTCGCGCACTGGGGCCGACAGGCTCGGGTGCACCGGCGTTTGCACGACGACCCGCCACAGGTAAGGCGACTCTGCCTCAGCGGCGAGTGCGGATACAGTCGTAATCGAAAGCAGCGCGAGCGCGAAACCGAACCGCATGGGCGAAACTCCGGCATTCGGGGACGCGATTGGTAATTGTACCATGCGCACCCGTTTTCGTAGTTTCGGTTCTCGTCCGCGGTGTAGATACGATTATTAGACAATTCGTAGGGCGGGTGGAGTCTTCGGAACCCGCCGCCGCTGGAAGGAAGGGGCCAGAACTTCAAGAATCGTTGCCAGCAACTTTAGCTTTTAGGTTTCGGTCATTCTGCATACCCCCCCGGCCGAAAGCAGCGAAAGCTCCGAAAGCGAAAGCTAAACCGCATTGCCGATCGTTGATTCTTGGAGTTTCTTCCCGATGAGCTGTTTTCGTAGGTCACGCTCGGCGTGACGCCGGTACGGGAGTGGCGTCACGCCGAGCGTGACCCTCAAAGCCTCCAAGAATCGTTGCTACGCCATTCGCATTCGTACCGTGTTCCGACTAACTCCGGGTCTGTATACTGCGTAGCAGTGGGGACGTTATTCGTTCCCAACCCACCCGCCCGAGATCCTCATGTCCCGCCGACGTTCCGCCTTCACCCTCATCGAATTGCTCGTCGTGATCGCAATCATCGCGATCCTGATCGGGCTGTTGCTGCCCGCCGTGCAGAAGGTGCGGGCGGCGGCCGCTCGCATAAAATGCCAGAACAACCTGAAGCAGATCGGCATTGCCCTTCACAGCTACCACGACACCAACGAGCGGCTACCGGCCGGGGCGATGTTCAAAGCCACGGGCGTGGCGAACCTTGCACCGTTCTATTACAAATGGTCGGCCCACTCACAACTGTTGCCGTATATCGAGCAACCGAATGTCGCGAACTTGCTGTCGCCGTATCACTTCGGCGTCTGGGGCACGCGGCCGGCGCAGAACCGGACCGCCCTCGGGGTGACGATCCCGGTATTCGTGTGTCCCGCGGATGTCCGCATCTCCGCGGGGGAACTCGAGGACGGCGTGGTCTGCGCCGCCACCAACTACGCCTACACTCGGGGCAGTGGCAGCGATTTTGGTCGATTCAACTATTTCAGCTACTCCAGCGGCTTCAACATTCGGCCCTTCGATTCCGGCGGCGCGTTCGCCACCGCGGAACGCGGGTTTCCGATGGCGACCGTCTCGGACGGGTTGAGCAACACCGCGTTCTTCTCGGAAACGTGCATCCCGCAAATCGGGGTGAACGACCCCGCCGACGTCCGCACGCACGCCGGGAGCGTGTACCCAGACCTGCCCGTCCTGACCGACGTGGAATGCCAGAATTTGTACGCTAGCAGTTTCGTAGACAGCGGCGGGTCGGGTCGCGGTCGCGGGCACAACGGCCACTCCAACTGGGGCGACGGCCACTACGTGGGCTACGACCACTACCTCACGCCGAACGACCGCCGACCGGACTGTTACACCCGCGAACGCGGCCGGTGGGCCGCGCGGAGCCGTCATACCGGCGGGGTCAACGTGCTACTCGGTGATGGGAGCGAGCGGTTCGCCACCGACTCCGTAAGCAGCGTCACTTGGAACGCCCTCGGCACCCGCGCCGGTGGCGAAGTCCTCGGTAGCGATTGGTAACCCACCCCCGCCCACAACCCCACGGATCTTTTGCCCATGCGTACCCCACGACGCTCCGCCTTCACCCTC
>Ga0105047_10012234_pt1 | contig 13825 bp, 13 predicted proteins | sample MAT04_FD_78384 | JGI IMG/M metagenome (GOLD analysis project Ga0105047, IMG submission 78384) | Freshwater microbial communities from Lake Fryxell liftoff mats and glacier meltwater in Antarctica - MAT-04 (megahit assembly) | ecosystem: Environmental > Aquatic > Freshwater > Ice > Liftoff...
ATCGAGCTGCAGGACTGCGCCGTCGACATTCTCAACGTTGCCGAACCACCGCCGTTCCCGGTGAACGAGCGTGCCGATCAGGTAGCCGAGAACACGCGCCTGCAACATCGCTACATCGATATTCGTCGCGAGCGCATGCAACGCAACCTGCGCCTGCGCGCCTCTGTGAACTCCGCGATTCGCAGCGCGATGGAATCGCAGGGCTTCGTTGAGGTCGAGACACCGATGCTGGTGCCGTCAACGCCCGAAGGCGCGCGCGAATTCATCGTGCCCAGTCGCCAGCAGCCCGGTTCGTTCTACGCGCTACCGCAGAGCCCGCAGCTGTTCAAGCAGTTGCTGATGGTTGCGGGCATCGACCGCTACTACCAACTTGCTCGCTGCCTACGCGACGAAGACCTGCGCGCTGATCGGCAATACGAGTTCATGCAATTCGACGCCGAGATGAGCTTCGTCGACCAGAGCGATGTGCATCGCGCCATCGGTACCGCCGTGCTCGCCGCGGCCGCCGCCGCTGGGCAGCCCGAAGCAGCGATCGAGACGATGACGTGGCACGAGGCGATGAACCGCTTCGGTGTCGACAAGCCCGACCTACGTTTCGGGATGGAACTCACCGATCTGACTGCTGTCTTCAGCGCGACCGAGTTCAAGGCGTTCGCTGGTGCGACGACGATCAAGGGCATCAACGCCACCGGCAAGGCCGACGAGATGGGTCGCAACAAGCTCGACGGTCTCACCGACAAGGCGAAGAAGATCGGCGCCAAGGGTCTGGTATGGCTGAAGGTTGCCGCCGACGGTACGTTGGAATCGCCGGTTGCCAAGTTCCTCAGCGAAACCGAGCAGAGCGCGCTGAAGTCGTTGCTCGCCGCACAACCCGGCGACCTGTTGCTGATCGTTGCCGACGAGTGGTCGGTCACGTGCGAGGTGCTTGGCACCTTGCGTAACGACCTCGGCCGTCCGCCGGTGCACGAAGGTCCGTATCGCTACTTGTGGGTCGTCGACTTCCCGATGTTCATCGGCGTCGACGGCGTGACCGGTCGCCCCAAGCCCGGGCATCACCCGTTCACACAGCCGCACCCCGACGATGTGGACATGTTGGAGACCGATCCGCTGAAGGTCCGTAGTCAGGCGTACGACTTGGTGCTCAATGGCTGGGAGCTCGGCTCGGGTTCGATTCGTATCCATCAGCCGGAACTGCAGTCGCGCATCTTCCGCATGCTCGGCATCAGCGATGAGGAAGCGCAGAAGCGCTTCGGGTTCTTCCTCAACCCGTTCAAGTACGGCGCGCCGCCGCACGGCGGCTTCGGACTCGGCATCGATCGGCTGGTCGCGATCTTCGCCGGCGAGGAAAACATCCGCGAGGTCATCGCTTTCCCGAAAACGCAATCCGGCATGGACCCGATGACCAATGCGCCAACTCCAGTAGCGCAAAAGCAACTCGACGACCTGGGCATCCGAATCCTCCCCCCGAAGGCCTAGCCTCAGGACCATCGGCCGCCGTCACGAACGAGCGACCCGCACTTCCCCCACACCTCAACCGCGTCTGAACGCTTTGGCACGGTATGCGTGCGAAACCGTACAGACGCGCTGGAAATCGGGGAGGCGCGTATGCGACCCGAACAATGGGCTGAGCGGCACGACGGACTGCTACCCAAGGAAGCTGCTGCGAAGAGCGGTTTGAGTCGGGGCCAGCGCGCCCGACGGCGCGCGAACGGACGCAGCCGACCCGTCCGCCGCGGCGTCGATGCTGTCGCAGGCGCTCCGCAGACGTGGATGCAGCAGGTTCGTGCTGTCGCGCTCACCTGTGGGCCGAGGGTCGCCGTCGCGCTCTCAACCGCGGCGCGATTGCTCGGCGCCGGGTTCGTGGACGACGACGTGATCCACGTGATCGGGCCACCCTCTCGACTCGTGAGATTGGCTGGTGTCACGTACCACCGGTCAACCACGCTGGAGCCCGGTGACCTCGTCAAGCGCTATGGCATTCAATGCACGTCGCCACTACGAACCGTGATCGACATGAGTGGTGCGCTGAGCCTCGACGCTTTGGGAAAACTCGTCGATCACTTCTTGAGAAGTCGTCAGGTGACTCTTGAAGCGTTGCGCGAACGGGTCGATCGGCTGCGGCCAGCGGCTGGCAGATCGATCAAACGATTGCGAGCTGTTCTGGCTGCCCGGATCCCAGGCTACGACCCGGGTGAGAGCGACCTGGAGGCGCGCATCGCGAGAATCATTGATCGCGAGGGCCTTGAGCGGTCGACGCAACAACATCGTGTACGCCTTGACGGACACCGGTATCGCATCGACTTGGCGTGGCCCAACCGCAAGCTGTATCTGGAGGGCAACGGGTTCGGCTTTCATCGGCTCAGCTCGGATCTCGACAAGGATGCCGTCCGTCAGAACGCATTGGTCTTGGACGGCTGGACGCCAATCGAGATCACCTGGCGCATGCCTGATTCGCTGATCGCAGACACGATCCGCCGTTTTCTCGCCCGCGTCTGAACACTTTCGCGCGCATAGCGTGCGGCAGCGTACAGGCGCGATGTTTTGAGGGGATTGGGTACGGTGGGGTGGATGGCTAGCGCGCACTTTCGAGCTGGGGTGGTGATTGTGGTTTGTCATCCCAACTTGCGAGAGGTGCTGGCGTTCGAACGGTCCGATGCTCACGGGAGCTGGCAGCTACCGCAGGGCGGGTTGAACGCAGGAGAGCTACCAATCGATGGCGCTTGGCGCGAGCTGATGGAAGAGACCGGGCTGGGCGCGTCGCATGTCGCACTGCGCGATGAGTTTCCGGAGTGGCTGTCGTACGAGTGGCCGTCCGAGGTGCGCGCCAAGAAGTCGGGGCCACGTGATCGCATCGGCCAGACGCAGCGCTGGTTCCTCTTCGACGCTGCGCGCGAAGACATTGAACCGGTGCCGGACGGCAGCGAATTCGTGGCATGGAAGTGGGTGGAGCCGCGTTGGTTAATTGATCACGTCGTCGAGTGGCGGCGCGGCCCATACGAACGAGTGCTGGGCGCGCTGTGAGCGATCTGTTCAGCGCCACCGCCGAGAATCTGTTGCGCACTCAGGCGCCGCTGGCCGCGCGCTTGCGACCGCGAACGCTCGACGACGTTGTCGGGCAGGCGCACCTGGTCGGCCCGGGTAAGCCGCTGCGAAGATTGGTCGAGCAGGATCGGTTGACCAGTGCGATCTTCTGGGGCCCGCCCGGCACAGGTAAGACGACGCTGGCGCTTGCGGTCGCGGGCAGCACCAAGCGCGCATTCGAGCAGATGAGCGCGGTCAGCGCGGGCGTGAAGGACGTGCGCGAGGTGATCGAGCGTGCTCGCCAGCGATTGGGTGAGCACGGTCGTGGAACGATTCTGTTTCTCGACGAGATCCATCGCTTCTCCAAGGCACAGCAAGACGCGCTCCTACCTGCGGTTGAGGACGGGACGCTGACGCTCATCGGCGCGACGACCGAGAATCCGTTCTTCGAAGTCAACGCTCCCTTGCGCAGTCGCAGCACGCTGTTTCGGTTGGAGCCCCTCGCCAAGCCCGACATCGAAATCCTGATCGCGCGCGGGCTGCAAGCAGAGGGTCGCACCGCGACGCCGGAAGCGGTTGCCCACCTTGCGTCGCGCGCGGGCGGCGACGGACGGCAAGTGCTCACCGCGCTGGAAGTGGCGGTGGCTCTCGCGAACCCGAACGAGGTGACCCTTGAGCACGTCGAGCAAGCCTTGGGCACCAGCGCGCTGCGCTACGGCCGCGACGATCACTACGACGTGGTCAGCGCGTTCATCAAGAGCATGCGGGGCAGCGATCCGCAGGCAAGCGTGTATTACCTGGCGCGAATGCTTGAGGCTGGCGAAGACGCGCGCTTCATCGCGCGTCGAATGATCATCTTCGCCAGCGAGGATGTCGGCATGGCCGACCCGATGGCGCTGCAGGTCGCAGTCGCGGCGGCACACGCTTTGGAACACGTCGGCCTTCCCGAAGCGCAGCTCAACCTCAGCCAGGCTGCGATTCACCTTGCCACTGCGCCGAAGAGCAATCGTGCCGCGCTTGCGATCTGGAACGCGCGGACCGACGTGCAAGAGGGGGCGGTCGGTGAGGTGCCGGCGCACCTGCGCGATGGCCACTATCAGGGAGCGAAGAGCCTCGGGCACGGCGTCGGTTACGAGTACCCTCACGATCACCCCGACGGTTGGATTGACCAGCAGTACCTTCCGACCGAGCAGGCCGACAAGCGCTACTACGAGCCAACGCAGAACGGTGCCGAGGCCGCTGTAGCCGAGCGAATGGAGACTCGTCACCCATGATGAAGCGACTGACCTGGTTCATGGGTGGTGCGGCTGCAGGAGTGGTCGGTGCGAGCGTGGCGAAGAAGAAGGTGAAGGCGGCGGCGGCGGAACTTTCGCCGGCGAACCTCGCACACAAAGCGGCCGAGCGCGTACGCGAGAAGGCAGCCGATGCGAAGCTGGTGCTCAAGACCAAGCAGATTGAGTTACGCGCCCGTCTTACCGGCAAGCCGGGGTACGCGGCGACTCTTGCCGACGAGTTGCAAGAAGGCGATGCTGTGTTCGTCGATGGCCAACCGGTCGCGCCTGGCCAAGTGATCGTGTTGCGCCAGGTGCGCGAGCGCAACGAGGCTGCTGGCCGCCGACGCCGGGCATGATCGCCGCGCTCGCCGACGAGCTACGGGCGGCGCTCACTCCCGAGCGGGTGAGAACAGGCAGCACTGAGCTGGGGCTCTACGCCCGGGACGCGTCGAACATTGGTGGGTCGGCGGGTGCAGTGTGCTTTCCGACTTCGACCGCTGAAGTGCAGGCGTGCGTACGTGCTGCGCACCGACATCGCGTGCCGTTCGTCGCGCGTGGCGCGGGGACCGGGTTGGCCGGTGGCGCGACGCCACTCGACGATGCGCTCGTCATCGTGCTGACGAAGATGAATCGGGTGTTGTCGGTCGACCCCATCAACCGGCTCGCGTGGGTAGAGCCCGGCGTGTTGAACCTCGATCTCAGCCGCCAGGTGGCGCACCTCGGGCTGCACTTCGCTCCCGACCCAAGTAGCCAACAGAGCTGCAGCATCGGCGGCAACGTGGCCAACAACTCAGGTGGCCCACACTGCCTCAGCGACGGCGTCACCGCTTCACACATTCTGGGATTGGAAGTCGTGCTCAGCGACGGCTCGTTGGTTCAGCTCGGTGCCACGGAGGCTGAGCCACGTGGATTCGACCTGCGCGGCGCGTTCGTGGGCAGCGAGGGGATGTTCGGCGTCGCCACCAAAGTGTGTGTGCGCCTGACGCAGAACGCGCCAGCGGTACGCACGATGTTGATGGACTTCGACAGCGTTGAGGATGGCGCGCAGACGGTGAGCGCGATCATCGCCGCCGGCATGGTGCCTGCGGCGCTGGAGATGATGGACAAGCTGTGCGTGCAAGCGGTCGAGGCCTACATTCACGCGGACTTACCAGTCGATGCGGCGGCGGTGCTACTCGTGGAAGTTGCCGGGCTACCACACGGTGTGGAAGCAGACCTGGCGCGCATCATCGCGATCGGCAACGCACACGGCGCGCGCAGCGTGCGCATCGCGCAGGACGAGGCAGAGCGAGCACTGCTATGGAAAGGTCGCAAGTCGGCCTTCGGAGCGATTGCACGCATCAAACCGAACTACTACCTGCACGACACGGTGGTGCCACGGCGCATGCTGCCGCAAGTGCTGCGTCAGGTGTACGAGATCACCGAGCGTTATCAACTGCAGGTGCTCAACGTGTTTCATGCGGGCGACGGCAACCTGCACCCACTGTTGGTGTTCGACAAGCGCGAGCCGGGTGTGATGGAACGAGTGCTCGCTGCTGGCGAAGAGATCGTGCGTGCCTCCGTCGCGGCTGGGGGAGTGCTCAGTGGTGAACACGGCATCGGTCTGGAGAAACGTGACTTCATGCCGATGATGTTCGGCCCGGCGGATCTCGCAGCGCAGGCCGCGATGCGACGTGCGTTCGATCCCGATGGACTCGCCAACCCGTTCAAAGTGCTGCCGTCGCCGGCAGCGTGCGGCGATGTGCAAAATGTCCCAGCGGGGGCGTGGGTGTGAGGGTCGCAGCTGTGATCGTGGATCGGCTGTGATCGAACTGGCGCCGTTTGCCGAGGCAGTAGGCAGCGACGGCCCGATCACGATCAGCGGACTCGGCACGCGGGGCGGCCAGGTGCTTGGTGTGCGCTGCGTGCGTGCGCCGTCGGGCATCGACTGGGTGCAGCCCGACGAGATGGTCGTCGCCTGCGGTGCGGGCACGCCGGTGCATGAGGTCAACGCCGCGTTGGCAAAGCATGGGCAACGTGTGGCGCTGCCGGACTCGGGAACAATCGGCGGTGCGTTGGCAGTCGGGCACAGCGACATTCGCCGACTCGGTGATGGACCCGTACGCGACGTGTTGCTGCAAGCGCGCTACATCTCGGCGGCCGGCGAGATTGTGAAGGCCGGGGGACCGACGGTCAAGAATGTCAGCGGCTTCGATCTGTGTCGCCTGCTTGTCGGCTCGCGCGGCACGCTCGGATTCGTGGGCGACGTGATCGTGCGTACGCGCCCGCTCGCGCAGCACTCGCAATGGTTCAGCGCGCCGGCAGTTGATCCATCCGTGTGCTTCGCTCGCCTGTATCGCCCGATCAGCGTGCTGTGGGACGGCGCGACTGTGTGGGTGTTGCTGGAGGGTCACGCTGCCGACGTCAACGAGCAAGCAACAGGCGCTGGCTTGAGTCAGTGCGATGGACCGCCATCGCTGCCGACGGGAAGCCGTCGCGTAGTGCCGCCTGCCGCGATCGGCGATGTCACCGGAACGTTCGTGACCGAAGTCGGAGTTGGCGTGGTGCATCACGCCGATCCGTGGACACCGCCGCCTGGCGACGAACGTGCCGCACAACTAGAGCGTGCGCTGAAGCACGAGTTTGATCCGACGGGGCGACTAAACCCGGGCGTTCAGTTCGGCTGACAGGTGGGGCAGAAGTAGCACGCGCGGCCGCCGAGCTTGACGGTCTGCACTGCGGTCCCGCACTTCAGGCAAATGTCGCGGTGATACACGTAGGTCGTGTCGCCGCGGCGGAACTTGCCGGGTGGGATCGGTACCTTGCGGCGATCGACCGTCACGATGCGATCGTCCTTCACGCCCTGCTGCAACATCGCCGCAATCGTGTCCCACACCGCGCGCAATTCTTCGGGTGTGCAGCTGCTCGTGATGCGCTGCGGATGGATGCCGTTGACGAACAGTGCCTCCGCGCGATACACGTTGCCAACGCCGGCAAGCACCTTCTGGTCGAGCAGGATCGCCCCGATCGGCAACTTGCTACGCACCATCCGATCCAGCGCGACAGCCGGCTTGGCATCGCGGCGCAATGGGTCGGGTCCGAGGCGAGCGATGATCGCGTCGCGATCGTCGGCGCTGCCGATACTGCAATCTGTAGGCCCGGCAAGATCGATCGTGCCCGCCCCGGTGGCGAGTCTCATGCGCACCTGACCCTCAACCGGAAATGGCCCAGCACCGCGAGTGACGCGGAACTTACCGAACAGCCCGAGATGCACGTGCCCGACAAGTCCGTTCTCCCACCAGTAGAACAAGTGCTTACCGTATGGCTCTATGCGTTGCAGCACGATGCCGTCGACAAGCGCGGCGCTGTCCGCGAAGCGCCCCTGCGGTGACGACACCGCGACCGGCCCACCAACTAGTAACGGCGAGTGATCCTTGGCGATTCGATGAATTGTGTGGCCTTCAGGCATCAGCGTCCGAGTTCGGCGAGCAGGCCGTCGTTCATCTTGTTGTACTGGCCGATACTGCGGTTGCTGTCGAGCTGGAATGCCGAGCCGTCGCCGCAGTGGAATGTCACTCGTGTCGCAGCCGTGCCGGGCTCGACGGAAATGCTGAGGCCGGCGCGTGGGATCTCGCGCGCGAGACCCTTCAGCTTGATCGACATCATCCTCGGCTTGAACGCGAAGAACAGGACACGTGTCGGCGTCGCGGCGGCAACAACGTTGAGTGGCAAGTCCGCCGACGCGGTCTTGCCTGACTTGTTCTTGGCCAACGCGGCCAAACCGCTGACCTGCGTGAGCAAGGCGGCGCCGATGCTGCCCGGGCGGCTGAGCACGCCAACAACAAGCACCTGCTCGTTGGGCACCTCCTTTTGCACGATGTCGCCGTAGGCGGCGGCGTATTCTTCGACTGATTTCATGCGATGAGGCCCCTTCGACGGCGTTGACGCGACAATATACGCACCGTGAAGTTCGCCCTTGACGACACCGAACTCGGAACCTGTGTCAGCTGCGGTCTCTGCCTGCCGCATTGCCCGACCTTTCGCGTCACCGGTGAGGAAGCACTGTCGCCACGCGGTCGCATCGCTGCGATCAGGGCTGTACATATCGACGACGCACCGGTCACCGACGAGTTCCTCTCGTTCATGGAGACGTGCGTGCAATGTCGGGGTTGCGAACCGGCGTGCCCTTCCGGTGTCCCATACGGTCGCCTACAAGAAGGCGTGCGCGAGACACTTGCCGCGCAACATCGCATCACGCCCCGCTGGCAGCGACTGGCATTCGCAGTGTTGCCGCGGCACCGATTGCTACTCGCCGGATCGACCCTGCTCGCCCTCGCGCAGCGCGCGCATTTGGTCCCCAAGCGACTGGGCATCTCGCGTTTGCCGTTGCGTCGATCGGCAGCAGTCCGGCCGACAGGCACCGACGTCTGGCTGTTCACCGGTTGCGTGATGGATGCGTGGCAGCGCGAAACACATCGCAGCACGGCGAAGGTGCTGACCGCACTCGACGTCTCGTTCGCACTGGCAGCCAGCGGAGGCGGCTGTTGCGGCGCGCTGCACATGCACGCTGGGCTCACCGACACGTCACGTCGACTTGCCGCCGATGTGATCACCGCGATGCCTGGTAGCGCGCCGATCGTTGTCAATTCTGCCGGCTGTGGCGCCGCACTGAAGGAATACGGACATCTGCTCGGTACCGAAGGGGCCACGGAGTTCAGTGCCCGTGTCGTCGACGTGAACGAGTTCGTCGCGCAGCACATCGATCGACTGCGTCCGCTACGCCAACTCGGGCGAGTGGTGATTCAGGATCCGTGCCATCTGCGGCACGTGCAGCGCAATCACGCTGCAGTTCGCACCGTCCTTGGAACCATCGCTGAGCTCGTCGAATTGGATGACGACGGGCTTTGTTGCGGCGCTGGCGGTGCCTACTCAGCGACGCAACCGAAGCTGGCCGGCATGATGCGCGACAGCAAGGTCGCCGCCATCGAACGAGCTGGCGGGGGAGTAGTGGCGAGCGCCAATCCAGGTTGCTCGATGCATCTCGCCGCGGCTGGCGTTCAGGTCAGGCACCCGATGGACCTACTAGCGGAGGCACTGTGACGGATTACGGATCGCTGGTCGATCGCCTCGACGCGATCGCCGAGGAACTCGACGACCTGATGTTCGACCAACTGCGCGAGGCGGCAGCCGAGAAGCGTGGCCGCCCGGACGACGATAAGCGACTGACGCAAGCGCGGCGAGCGATCGAGAAGGCGGCGCGCCTATTGCGCGGCGATCAGAACGTGTTGCAGTAGTCGATCAGCTCGCGCAGGTCGCCATAGCCGTGCTTCCTGAACACGAATGAAATGCGGGCGAGGTCGAGTCGATCGTTCTCTCGCCGTTCGGGCTCGAACGGTTCGCTGAGGGCGATGCTCGCCGACTTGCAGAGGTGGGCGAATTGTTCGTTCATCGCCACCAATTGTTCGATGCTTGGTGCCCGTTTCAAGCGAATCACCATCTGATCACCGACATAGCGCAGTGAGTCGTAGTTGCGATAGAAGCCGACGACCTCGTCAGCCGCGACCTGGCACGAGTCGGTGATCAGGTACAGGTTCGTGTCGGCAGCGGAGACCAAGCCACGGTCGACCAACTGTTCGCGAATAAATTCGTCGACGGTTTCCCAATACGGATCGCCTGGAGTATCAAGCAGCACGATCGGAACCGGTAGTCCCTTACCCGTTTGCGTGAGCGTGATCAGTTCGAACGTCTCGTCAAGCGTGCCGAACCCACCAGGCAGGCACACGAAGCCCTTGCTCTCTTTCACCAACATCAACTTGCGGGTGAAGAAGTACTTCATGCTGACGTACTTCTGGTCGCCAGCGATCACGGAGTTGGCGCCCTGCTCGAACGGCAATCGAATCGAAACGCCGATCGAGTTCTCGCGCCCGGCCCCTTCCATTCCGGCTTGCATGATCCCTGGCCCAGCACCGGTGATCACCATCCAACCCTGCTCGGCCAGGTGATGAGCGACGTCGCGAGCCGCGGCATACAGCGGGTCTTCAGGCTTCGTGCGCGCGGAGCCGAAGATCGTGACCTTGGGTACGCCGCGCGACGAAACGAACATCGCGAACGCATCGCCCATCTCTTCCAGGGCTGCGGCCGCGATCTTGAGGTCGAGGGTCTGCGGCCGCTGGCGAACCACGTTGATGGCGGCGCGCAGCAGTTGCTGCGAGTAGCGCCGGTCCGCTCCGGCGGGCAGATCGCCGAGCAGTGAGGTGATCAGTGCTTCGTCGGGATCGGGGCTTGTCACGGCTTCAGTGTTGCGGCCTTATCCGCGAGCGCGACCAACAAATCGTCGAAGCTCTTGCTGAAGCTGGCGACGCCATCGCGCTCGAGCTTGGCAGCGACGTCTTCCATGTCGACGCCGACTTCGGCGAGTTCGCGCCACACGGCGTCGGCATGCCTTACGCCATCATCGATGGTGCGCTCGAGCGTGCCGTGGTCGTTGAATGCGTCGATCGTCGCGTCTGGCAGCGTGTTCACAGTGTCGGGACCAATCAACTGGTCGACGTAAAGGGTGTCGGGGTATGCCGGGTTCTTGGTCGACGTGCTTGCCCACAGCGGCCGCTGCACGACGGCACCACGCGCCGCCAATGCTTCCCAACGTGGGCCAGTGAAGGTACGTCGAAACGCCTGGTAGGCGAGCTTGCCCTGCGCAACGGCGGCCTTGCCCCGCAACGCGAGCGCGGCCGGTGTGCCGATTGCGTCGAGCCGAGCATCGACTTCCGAGTCGACACGACTGATGAAGAAACTGGCCACGCTGGCCACGCCGGCGAGATCGGGTTTCTTGGTTGCCGCATAAATCTCGAGACCGTCGACGTACGCATCCATCACGCGTTGGTAGCTCTCGAGGCTGAAGATCAACGTGATGTTGATGCTGCGCCCTTCGGCAATCATCTGACGGATCGCGCCGATGCCCTCGGCTGTGCCGGGGATCTTGACCATCAGGTTCGGTCGTGCGATCTGCTCATGGAGTGCGCGAGCAGCGGACGTTGTTCCGGCTTCATCGTGGGCGAGTGAGGGCTCGACTTCGACGCTGACGAACCCATCGCCGCGGTTGCTGTCGCGATACAGATCGGCGAACTCGTCGAGGGCACCGTTGATATCGGACAGCACAAGCGCCCAGTACTGCTCGCTGACGGTGGCGCCGGCGCGCACGAGTTCGCGCTGCTGGTCGTCGTAGTCGGCGGAACCCTGAATCGCCTTCTGGAAGATCGTCGGGTTGCTGGTCAGCCCGCGAATACCCGACTTCACGAGCGCACGCAATGTGCCGCCGGTGAGGTAGCTGCGCTTTAGGTTGTCGAGCCACGGGCTCTGGCCCTGTTCCGAGTAGAGGTTCTTGATACGACTCATGGTCACTTCTTCTTTCCGGCCAACGCGGTGGCACGAGCCACGACATTGGCGACGTTGATTCCCAATTTTTCCAACACGACGTTGCCGGGCGCACTGGCCCCGAAGCGATCGATGCCGATGCTCTCGTCGGCCCAGCGTGCCCACCCGAAGGTCGTCGCCGCCTCCACCGACAAGGTTGGCACCCCAGCCGGGAACACCTTGGCCTGCACGGCCGCACTTTGGGCAGCGAAGCGATCCCACGACGGCATGCTGACCACCCGAGAGGCGATGCCAGCCGTTGCAAGTTCGGCGGCGGCGGCAACACAGACTGCGACCTCGCTGCCAGTTCCGATGAGCACGACCTTTGGCGTGGCGGCATCGCGCACGATGCCAGCACCCGCGGCGACGGCCGAACCATCGGTGCACACCGGAATCGCCTGGCGTGAGAGCACGAGAGCGGTCGGCCCATCGTGCGCAACAGCGGCTTTGTATGCCTCGACGGTCTCGTTCGCATCGGCCGGGCGAATGACCTGCAGGTCGGGGATCGCCCGCAAGGTCGCGAGGTGCTCGACCGGCTGGTGCGTCGGACCATCCTCGCCTACACCAACGGAGTCGTGCGTGAAGACGAACAGCACCTTCGCCCGGCTGATAGCCGCTAGGCGTACGGCGGGACGCATGTAGTCAAGGAAGACGAAGAACGTTCCACCTGCGGGAAGCACACCGCCGTGCAGTGCCATGCCAACCATCGCCGAACCCATCGCGTGCTCGCGCACGCCGTAGTACATCTGGCGACCCTGCGGTGAGGTTGGAGTGTTGGCGACTTGGCCAGCGAGCTTGGTGCCCGTGTTGCCGGTGAGGTCGGCCGCGCCAGCGACTAATCCGGGCACGCCATCAAGCGTCGCGTTGAACGCCTTCTCGATGGCGACCCGCGTTGCGATCTTCTCGCCTTGGTCGAATGTGGGCAGCGTTGCTTCCCAGCCATCAACCCCGCCGCCCGCCCAGCATGCGTCCCATACAGTGCGATCGACCTTGCTGGCATCGAAGCGGTCTTGCCACTCGTCGCTCGCGGCAGCACCACGCGTCGCGCAATGCATGCGATACGCATCGACCAGTTCCTGCGGCGCCCAGAACGGTTCGTCGGGGATACCCATCACTGCCTTGGTGCGCGTGACCTGCTCGGCGGTGAATGGGTTGCCGTGTGCTTCGTGATGGTCGGTCTGATCTGGACTCGGCGTAGCGATGTGGCTGCGCAGGATTAGCAGCGTCGGCCGATCGGTGATCGCAACAGCTGCGCGCAGTGCGGCCTCGAGCGCATCGCAATCATCGGCGATCTCGCCCAGGTGCTCGACGTGCCAGCCATACGCTTCGAAGCGCTTGCCCACATCGTCGCTGTACGCAAGCGCGGTGTCGCCATCGATCGTGATGTGGTTGTCGTCGTAGATGCAGATCAGGTTGCCAAGTCGCTGATGGCCAGCGAGCGAAGCGGCCTCGTGGCTGACACCTTCCATGAAGCAACCGTCGCCAGCGATCACGAACGTGTTGTGGTTCATCAAGTCGTCGCCGAAGCTGCCGCGCAGGTGGCGTTCCGCAAGAGCCATGCCGACAGCGTTGGCAAAACCCTGCCCGAGCGGGCCGGTCGTGACTTCGACACCAGCCGTGTGGCCAACCTCGGGGTGCCCGGGTGTCGCCGATTCCCACTGGCGGAACTGCTTCAGATCTTCTAGCTCGAGTCCGTAGCCAGCAAGGAACAGCAGCGAGTACTGCAGGATCGAGGCGTGTCCGTTGGAGAGGATGAATCGGTCGCGGTCTGGCCAATGCGGACTCGTCGGGTCGTGGCGCATCACCCGGCTGTACAGCACGTGGGCGAGGGGAGCCAGCGCCATTGCCGTGCCCTGATGACCACTCTTCGCGTGCAGCGGCGCATCCATCGCCATTCCGCGGATGAGCGCGATCGCTTGCTGTTCCATTTGCGGTGTGAGGCTGCCAGACACGCCGTGGACTGTATCTGCATGGTCGACAACGAACGCCTCACTGGGCGCGCTGACCGCCGCGTTTGGGTTCAGGTCTTCAGTTTTGGTGGGGCGCCGCGGGGCTGGCTTGTTCGGTGTCGGCCGTCGGGCCAGGTGGTGTCGAGTTGTCCGTTGGGTAGCAGTTTCAAGTCGAGTTGTTGTTGGTGGACG
>Ga0105047_10012237_pt1 | contig 13824 bp, 15 predicted proteins | sample MAT04_FD_78384 | JGI IMG/M metagenome (GOLD analysis project Ga0105047, IMG submission 78384) | Freshwater microbial communities from Lake Fryxell liftoff mats and glacier meltwater in Antarctica - MAT-04 (megahit assembly) | ecosystem: Environmental > Aquatic > Freshwater > Ice > Liftoff...
TTTTAAAATCAGCTCTTCTTTCCAGTATGCTCCCCAATGTTCGTAAGCTTTGAGCATGCTCTCCTTCAGGTCATGATAATCTTCAATACAAAGATTAACCACATCTATCTTTAAATCTTCCATAAGTTCCTTTTAAACTGTTAGTCCTTTAATCGTAACTGGTAAAACAAAATATTCCAATACCGAACGATGTGCCTTTGAAACATGATCTTTAATTGATTGCATTTTGCGATGCATTGTTGCTGCATACTCTTGCCTAATTTCTTGAGTATAGGCTCCATGTGAGCCAATTCCTCTTTCATGACAGTCTCTCGTCCATCCTTTCCTTTGGCAAGCTGATTATCAATCAAAGAAATATGTTCTTCCAATATTTCATCTGCCTGTTTATAAAAATAAGAAAAAAGAGGATCGCAAGTGAACGGTTCAATCTGAGAGGATTTGATGGCTGCTTTTTTTCCAACTTCATTTAAACCATCATCCTTGTTTACCGCAAGCAACCAAATGTACGCAGGAAATTTCAGGAGCATTTCCTTTTCTGTCTGATAGATCGTTTCTAAATGTTTCATCGTTGAATAGTTTTAATAGTTTACTTCCTCAAGTCTCTCTAAAGTCATGACCTTGCTACAAGTGATTACCTGCATTGCAAGCACTTCTAAAAACTGGAATAACTTTCAAATTTACCATAACCTTGCCACTTTAAAGATATTTAAAAGCAAGGGAATAGAAAAAGGCCAAAGTAAACATATATTGAGAATGATTTTAGGCGGTACCCAACCCACTCCGGAGGAGCCATTCAAACGTGCTACCTGTTTGCCACAACGAATCACCGTCAAGTCATATACAAGTGCGCTCCAAGTCTACCCATACGAGGTCTCGTACTTTAAGACGAGAGGCTTACCACTGTCACGATTGCTATCGTATTTGCTGCGATACAATCGTTGCCACAATGCACTTTCTATAGTAAGAATTCTTCTTCATGACAAATGTAGTTTACCCTATAAAAAGAGGTTTCCAGAATTTCAAAAAGATCATCCGCACAACAAGAGCAAGCAAGATTTTCGGAATACAACATACTTACATTTTTTGTTTTCGACAGAGTCAATTAGCTGCGTTTCTTTTATATGCACTTCAGTAAATAGTACTCTTTTAAATAATTCATATAAAACTGAAACCCCACCGGACATAAACGCAGCAACCTAAAAGGTGAACGCATTCAGTATAATTCTTTTTAGCGTACATAAAATTACACAACGTTTACAATAGTGTTGCTCATTGAAAGCTTTGTATGATGCCTGAATGCTTACATTGGATTGACGTGAAGACGCCAATCATAAACCCTGGTCATAGGGATTCTAGGTTAATAATTCCCGCTCCTCTTCCTCACAAACCATTCTATGCTCAGCAAGGCAAGCAACAAGGCAAACAACCATTTCCAATCGATCAAAGGATCGTTATTGACCGTCGAACGTAAGATGGTTTTAATGTTCTGGTTGTTCTTTATTTTTTCCTTCAGACTTGCGACCTGAGACGGATAAACAAACTCGCCACCATAGTTTTTTGCCAACTGATTCAGCAATCCAAAATCGGCTGTGGTATTCACCTCTTCAATATTCTGTGCGATGACCATCAGATTCCCGGTAGCGGTATAATTCTTTCCGTTAAACGAAGTAGATGAGGTATAGCCATATTTACCCGGAGCAAGATTCCCGATATTCAGTGAATAGGAATTCCCGTTCTTATTTAACGTATAGGGATATTTCTTATTAGCAGAATCCAACAAAATAAGATTCACATCAGGTGTGTTGATGAGTTCGTAATTCTCATTATACAATTCGGCATCAAACGAAACCGACTCACTTTCTGTATACACTGATTTTGAGATGGTTGTTCTGAATTGTTTCTTATCATGTTTCACAGATAAATACTGCGCAGTCTTGAGCAAATAATCATCCACCAGAGTATGATTTTTATGTTGGTTATAATCGTATAAACGCCAGCGCCAGAGCCCTTCCCCTGCCAATACTCCCACCTTACCCGAACTGCTTTGCTGCATCAGAAAAAGAGGATATTGTGTTGTAACTCCACCTAATTTCTGATTCATCAAAACCTGTGCATTTGGACCTGTTTTGTATTCACCAAATGGTGCCGCTAATGGTGGTAGAGAACTGACATTGTTCGATGCGTTGATCGTAAAATAAGAGAAGGCTGTATTCAATACTCCCTGTGCATCATTGGCACTTAATCCACGGGTAGAGATTTGCAATGCATCCTGCGATTGGTTGAATAATTGAAGATTTGTTTGGCTTCCCGTTATATACCATATCGATATCCCAAGTTTTTTCGCCTGGTCTATGATACTGCTGGAATTATACGTTGTGGAAGGAAGATTATGAAGGATGATCAGATTATATTCATTGATCTTAGCATTTGCCTTGTCCGCTGTCTCCACATCAATCTTATAATTCTTATTCTTACTTAATGCATCACGCAACGCAAACACATCCGGATGTGGAGAGTTGGCAACAATCAACACATTTTCTTTACTGTCGATAACTTCCACATACACATCCTGAGAATTGTTCGCCAGATTTTGCTCGCCTTCAATTTTTGAAACAGAGATCGTATAATGCTGCACACCGGCTACCTTTGCATCGAGGATAGTTTCAATTGATTTTGAAAACCGATCATCCCCTATCAGGAGATTCTGCGAAGTAATGACACGGTTTGCATTATGACTGAATACGGTGACATTCACCTTGCTTCCTTTTGCTGCATAGGCCGCAACATCACTTCGAATGGCAAACTGATCGCCGAGATAAACTATCTTATTTGCAAACACCCTGGCCACCAATGCATCTTTCTGAATATTTGTATCGCCAAGTCCGATAGTATAGATCGATCCTTTATAAGGATAGGTCATGGAGACAGGCGAAATTCCCTTGTTGTAAATGCCATCACTCGCAATTATAATACCACCAAGGTTTTCGCTTTCGAGCGTGGTCATAACCAGTTCCATGGAAGAAGAAATATCAGTACTTTGTTCGTTGTAATCAAAACGAAGGGAATCGTTGAGTTGGTTGCCCATCGAATATTCCCTTACATTATAATCCTTCCGTAATTCCTCTAATAGGTCAAGTACGTTCTTTTTATAAGCTAGACTATCTATCTTTTTAAACCCGAATTTTTGCGAAGCAGAATTATCTTGTATAAATGCAATGGTCGGTTTTTCTTCTTTGTTCTGCATGTATTTCAACACTGGGGAGAGTAAGAGAAACGCCAGGATCGTACCTACCAGAAAACGGATGAAGGCCAGCGAATAATAAATGGCCGGCGAAGGATAGTGATCCTTTCGTTTACGGTAGAGCAAAAAGGCAAGCAAAAGACCAGAGGCTATACAAAGTAAAACAAACCAGGATGGATATGAGAGTGAGAAATTCAAGTTGCAAATTAAGGACGCAAATATAATGAGTGAGTTGCTATTAATACGTGGTAAATTTTAAACAAAATCACAAAAAATAGGGAAGTGGAAAATTCAGAAACAGCAGGGTATAAAAACGAAAATGCCCGCTTATGAGGACGGACATTTTCTATTAACCTAAACCCTATAAAAACTTATTTTGGCATCATCACCGTATCGATAACATGAATCACCCCATTCGATTGCATCACATTACTGATTGTGATTGTTGATGTATTCCCTTTTTCGTCCTTCAACATAATTGTCTTCTCAGACATCATCGCCATCAATTTATCACCGCTGACTGTAGACAATGTAGCAGTTCCGTTTCCGGTTTTGATCTTTTTCAGAATATCGTCAGAAGTCATACTCCCTGCAACGACGTGGTAGGTAAGTATCTTAGATAACATTGGTTTACTCTCCGCCATGAGCAATTTATCGACAGTTCCTTTTGGGAATTTATTGACGGCTTCATTGGTAGGCGCGAATACTGTAAACGGGCCGTCTCCCTGTAAGCTCTCGTCAAGTCCGGCTGCTTTTACTGCGGCTACAAGTGTGGTATGGTCTTTACTATTAACCGCATTTCCTATAATGTTTTTGTTTGGATACATCTTAGCACCACCGACCATTGGTTGGGCAAAAGATGTAAAAGAAGTTGCGATGGATATTGCAACAAGAAGTGCAATAGATAAGATGTTCGTTTTCATGTTCTTAATTTTTAAAAAATTAATTAGTTTTCATGAATACATACGGACATAGTAAAGACTTGGTTTTAAAAGTTGAAAATAAATTTGAATCTACCTTTTGGCTACATTAAAATTAGGTTGATATTTTGGGCGGCGCACACTCTTTACGTTCCAATTCCACCCACGCGAGGTATCGTCCTTCAAGACGAGAGGCTTTCCTCTTTCACGATTGTTATCCTCGGGATTGCCGCAATAACCGTCATGAATAAAATTATCCATCTCATTAAAGTTATTGTTGCCTCTTATTTAAACGAAGCCAGCGAAGTAAAAAATAAAATTACAATGCTTCAATATTGAGCATCGTCCACAATTTATCTTTCAGTTCTGAAATGCCTTTTTGTGTAATAGAAGAGAAGAAATGTAGTTGGATATCTTTTGGAAATTCTTTCCTGATCTCTGCAGTCAGCTCATCATCAAGCATATCTGCCTTACTAATGGCTACCAGCATTTGCTTATCCAACAATTCAGGATTGTATTCTTCAAGCTCATGCATCAGGATATCGAACTCCTTTTTATGATCCTTACTGTCGGCAGGGATAAGCATTAATAGCGCAGGATTACGTTCAACATGTCGAAGAAAACGATGTCCCAATCCTTTACCTTCGGCGGCACCTTCAATGATACCGGGAAGATCTGCCACGCAAAAAGATTTACCATCTTTATAATCGACAATACCCAGATTAGGTGTAATCGTGGTAAATGCATAATCGGCGATCTTAGGTTTAGCCGCACTGATCACAGAGAGTAATGTCGACTTGCCGGCATTCGGGAAACCTACTAATCCCACATCGGCAAGGATCTTAAGCTCTACTACTTTCCAGGCTTCGATACCATCTTCTCCGGGTTGTGCATACTCCGGTGCCTGATGTGTTGGTGTGGCAAAATTTCCATTTCCCAATCCGCCTCGTCCGCCCATTACCCAGACAACTTCTTGTCCATGTTCAAGCACTTCTACTTCCACTTCGCCCGTTTCATCATCTTTACCAACAGTGCCTAGAGGAACTTCTATAATAACATCCTGACCGAACTTACCTGAACTGTTATTCTTACTTCCACGTTCACCATCTTCTGCAATAAGGTTCTTATGATAACGGAGATGTAATAAGGTCCACATGTTTTTATTCCCACGCAAAATGATGTGACCTCCACGTCCGCCATTACCGCCATCGGGTCCGCCATTTGGTCTAAATTTTTCCCTTAAAAAATGGACACATCCTGCGCCTCCATGGCCGGATTTACAATGAACACGAATATAGTCTATGAAATTATCTGCCTGCATGATGTTTAAAATAGATCTGCCTTCACAGATAGAATGATGAATATAAAATTATTCCGAATGCGCGAGATCGATCTCTTCGCAAAGGGTATGGAAGATCTCATTCACGGTGCCTTCACCTCTGATCTCTACCAGTTTGTCTTTTGATTTATAATATTCTGCCACCGCAGATGTTTTTGCGTGATATTCCTTTATTCGTTTCATGATTACTTCTTCATTATCATCAGGTCTGCCAGAAGATTCGCCTCTTGATATGAGCCTGGTTTTCAATTCCTGTTCACTAACCTGCAAACTCAATACCACATCGATCGGGGTGTTCTTAAAATCAAGCAGATTATCAAGTGCCTGTGCCTGTGCGATGGTGCGCGGAAACCCGTCAAATATAAATCCTGCAACATCCGGATTCTCATCCAGTTTACTGCTGATCATACCAATTACGACTTCATCAGGAACAAGCATTCCTTGATCCATGAATTTCTTTGCTTCAATTCCTAAAGGTGATTCTTTGGCCTGTTCCTCACGGAGAATATCACCGGTGGAAATATGTTCCAATTGATATTTTTCTATAATCTTTGAGGATTGGGTTCCCTTACCGCTACCCGGAGGTCCAAAGAGTACGAGATTGAACATGCGTATATTTTTTGAGCCGCAAATATAGGAAAGTTTGTTGAAGGATAAAATGGAATGATTAAAAGTTAATACAGGCGTGGGTCTCAGAGCTGTCAAAAATACCAGTTGACGAAAAGAAGTTCCCAACTTTTTAGTATGTTGCAATGATAAAAATCTTAAACTCAAAATATAGTACACATGGAAAAGGGAACAAAACAAGATCCGTGGAAATTGAAAACTCCAGCCAATACATCAGAATATGAGATGTATAAAGATGAAAAAGATGGCAAAGAAGTTATTGTTTGTGTTGTTGGTAAAACCACATTGCTGTATAATTTTGCCTGTGTGAAAGACTTGCATGCCATGCTTAAAGTTCATGGAAACTGGATGGAGCTGGGAAGTGCCGATGAACAGAAGCCTGCAAAAGACGGAACCGTGGAGGCATGGGGAAGATCGGATGAAAATCCGTTAGGTGGTTGGTATGGATTGAAAAAAGGGCTACGGGGCCGTTTTGGAATGTATGTTCCACCTTTAATGGAAAAGCTTGGTCTGGCAGAACTTACACACGACGCGAAAGGGAATAAAATGAAGGCGAAGTAAATATGAGATACACATTCTGTATTCCTTTTGCGGGCTATATCTTCCGCTACGTTTTTATCATTCAATGGTTCAGCGTTTTTTACTGAAAGAAAGAATTCAACCCAAAGAGTACAAACGTTGAAATAAAAACTAAAATGACAGACTAAAACTGTCTGAAAGGGAACCTTTCACTGAGAATGAGAATGAGAATGAAAATGAGAATGAAAAAGAGAATGAGAATGAGAATGAGAAGGAGAATGAGAAAAGAGCCTTTGGAGGGAATTCCTGACTTTTTCAAAACAACCGCAAAATTTATTTAAAAAAGTCAGACAGGGAACCCTTCGATCAGAAGGAAAAAAGAGCCTTTGGAGGGAATTGAACCCTCGATCTCCTCCTTACCAAGGAGGTGCTCTACCACTGAGCCACAAAGGCAATAAAAAAAGAACGTTTTTCAAAAAAAAAACCGATTGTGACTTGCCAAGGAGACAAAGAACAATCGGCAATTTTCGTAAGAGCGGAAGAACAGAATCGAACTGTCGTCATCAGCTTGGAAGGCTGAGGTAATAGCCACTATACGACTTCCGCAAACAAGGAGTGGGCAGTGATGGATTCGAACCACCGTAAGCTTACGCTAGCAGATTTACAGTCTGCCTCCTTTAGCCACTCGGACAACTACCCCTCTTATCATGTAAATGATGAGCCGCTTGTCGGACTCGAACCAACGACCTGCTGATTACAAATCAGCTGCTCTACCAACTGAGCTAAAGCGGCATAAAAATGATATTTAAAAAACAACGCAAAAGAAACTATGTCGATAGTTAATCTTCACGCAACGCTTCGAATATGAATTTGAAATTAAGAGCTGTTTTTTAATTGGAATGCAAATGTATAGTTTGATTTCTAATTTGCAAATCTTTTTTAATAATTTTTGCTTTTTTCTTTTAACTTCGTCTGGAAACTGCATAAACAAAGCATTTGAATTATTTAGCACATTCCTACTTATCGCTCGATGATGATCAAATTCAGTTCGGAAACCTGATCGGCGATTTTATTAAGGGCAATAAATATTTGTTGTTTGAGGAAAAAATCATGCAGGGAATATTGCTTCACAGACAAATTGATTTCTTTACAGATCAGCATTTATTGATACATAAGGCAATCTCATATTTCAAGCCTTCCTTCAGATTGTCAGGTGGTATCTTCGTCGATATTCTTTATGATCATTTTCTGGCCAATGATACCCGCTATTTTAATGACGCCTCGTTACATTCATTTACCGCAGATGTCTATGCCAATTTAAGCCAACATCATGCGCTACTGAATGACAAAATGAATGAGCTCTTCTCCCATATGGCCACGTATAACTGGTTGTATAATTACAAAACCCATGAGGGATTAAGCCGTTCGATGAAAGGAATTTGTAATCGTCATCCAATCCTTGGCGATGGCGTTGAAGCCATGCACATCATCGATCTTCATTACATGGAACTTCAATCGTTATACCAGCAATTCTTTCCTGAACTTATCTTTCATGTAATGTCTTTCGAGACGAAGTAAGAACAGAAATGTCATTGCAATGTATGTTTACAAAAAAAAATAAATGATCAAGACTATCCTTCTACTCATAGCCTCCAATCTCTTTATGACCTTCGCGTGGTATGGCTTTCTTAAGGAAAAGGGAATTCCCCTTTGGAAGGTCGTTATACTCAGCTGGTTGATCGCGTTTTTCGAATATTGCCTCATGGTGCCGGCTAATAGAAATGGGTATCTGAACGGAATGAGCGGGTTCCAATTAAAAATCACTCAGGAAATAATTACCCTCGTCGTATTTGCTGTCTTCGCTGTGCTTTACCTCAAAGAACCTTTCCGCTGGAACTATCTTGTTAGTTTCCTCCTCATCCTGAGTGCTGTCTTCTTTGCATTCAAAAAATAAGTATTTGCACAACATAAAATCCCGCAAACCATCAATACAATTAATTAACTTTCCTGTTTTTGAAAATCGGAAATATTTCTTACCTTCGCCCCTCGAAAAAATCAAGCTTGATTCTTTCCTTTACTAAAATTAAATTAATAAACTAAAAATGGCAGACTTACGCTACCAACGAAATTTCGGAATTGCCGCGCACATTGATGCCGGTAAAACCACTACGACAGAACGTATTCTTTATTACACAGGTGTAAATCACAAAATCGGTGAAGTACACGATGGAGGTGCTACCATGGACTGGATGGCTCAGGAACAAGAAAGAGGGATCACCATCACCAGTGCGGCAACTACTTGTTTCTGGAACTTCCCTACCGTACAGGGAACTAAGGATGACAACACCAAATTATACAAATTCAATATCATTGATACGCCGGGTCACGTGGATTTTACAGTTGAAGTAGAACGTTCGTTGCGTGTGTTGGATGGCTTGTTAGCGTTGTTCTGCGCCGTATCGGGAGTAGAACCACAGTCTGAGACCGTGTGGCGTCAGGCGAACCGTTATAAAGTTCCACGTATCGGTTTCGTAAATAAAATGGACAGAAGCGGTGCCGACTTCCTGAATGTTGTGAAACAAGTTCGTGAAATGTTGGGTGCAAAAGCCGTTCCGTTGCAATTACCAATCGGAGCTGAAGATAATTTCAAAGGCGTGGTTGATTTGATTACGATGAAAGCCATCGTTTGGGAAGATGCAACTCTTGGTATGACCTACAAAGAAGTTCCTATTCCTGAGGATATGAAAGAAGAAGTTGCCGATTATCGTCAACAACTAATTGAAGCGGTAGCTGATTATGATGAGAAATTATTGGAAAAATTCTTCGACGATCCAAATTCAATTACTGAAGACGAGGTTCACGAAGCGATCCGTAAAGCAACGATCGATATCTCTATCATCCCTATGATGTGTGGATCATCGTTCAAAAATAAAGGTGTGCAAACCGCGCTTGATGCAATTTGCCGTTACCTTCCTGGTCCATTGGATATTGAGGATGTAAAAGGAATAAATCCTGATACAGGTGAAGAGATCACACGTTCTGCCAATCCTAAAGAACCATTCAGTGCACTTGCATTTAAGATCATGACCGATCCTTTTGTGGGTCGTCTGGCGTTCTTCAGGGCTTATTCAGGTCGTCTTGATTCTGGTAGTTATGTACTGAATACACGTACAGGAAAGAATGAGCGTATCAGTCGTATTATGCAGATGCACGCAAATAAGCAAAACCCTGTAGATTATATTGAAGCGGGTGATATTGGTGCTGCTGTTGGATTTAAAGATATAAAAACAGGTGATACATTATGTGATGAAAAACATCCTGTGGTATTGGAGTCTATGACCTTCCCTGAGCCGGTTATCTCCATCGCCGTTGAGCCTAAAACACAGGCTGACGTTGATAAAATGGGTATGGCCATTGCCAAATTGGTAGAAGAAGATCCTACACTTCGTGTGAAAACAGATGAAGAAACAGGACAAACTATTTTGAGTGGTATGGGTGAACTTCACCTTGAGATCATCGTAGATCGTATGCGTCGTGAATTTAAGGTAGAAGTAAACCAAGGAGCACCGATGGTAGCTTATAAAGAAGCTTTCCATGCCACTGTGACGCATCGTGAGGTGTTGAAAAAGCAATCGGGTGGTCGTGGCAAATTCGCTGATATCCAATTCGAGATCGGACCTGCTGATGAAGAATGGCAAAAGGAGAACGAAGGAAAATCATTCCAGTTTGTGAATGATCTTTTCGGAGGTTCAATTCCTAAAGAATTCATCCCTGCTATTCAGAAAGGATTTGAGCAATCAATGACTACCGGTGTTCTTGCGGCTTATCCTATGGTAAGTATGAAAGTGAGAGTATTTGACGGAAGCTACCATGATGTGGATTCTGATGCAATGAGTTTTGAATTATGCGCTCGTCAGGGTTTCAGAGAAGCTGGACGAAAAGCAAAACCAACCTTGCTTGAGCCAATCATGAGAGTAGAAGTGACAACCCCAGATCAATACATGGGTGATGTAACAGGTGATTTGAATCGTCGTCGTGGTCTTCTTGAAGGTATGGATTCTAAAGCCGGTGCACAGATCATCAAAGCGAAAGTGCCTTTGTCTGAGATGTTCGGTTATGTGACTCAGCTTCGTTCATTATCGAGCGGACGTGCCAGTAACGTCATGGAATTTAGTCACTACGCGCCTGCTCCAAACAACATTGCAGAAGAAGTGATCGCTAAAGTAAAAGGAAAGAAAGCCAGCGAATAAGCTGAATACAGATACAATAAAAAATGCCGCATACTACATGCGGCATTTTTTATAGATGAGAGATTAGAGATTTGAGATTAGAGATGGGAGATAAGAGATGTGAGATAAGAGATGGGAGATAAGAGATGGGTGATAAGAGATGGGAGATTAGAGATGGGAGATTAGAGATGTGAGATGGGAAAGCCCAACACTGATCTCGAATCGTATTTCCCTAAACCAGAATAGCTTTTCAATTCAAGAGCTTTGCTTTTTACAATTAAGTGAATATATTTGTTCGCCGGCTTGCTTACATACCTAAACCACCATCATGTTTAAATACATGGTTTCTGGAATTGTTTTACTCCTTGGATGTGGCGAAAGTATAAATAACCGTTTACCAGAGTACAAGGATAGCTTTAACCCTGGACTTACTTCAATGTATAATGAATTAATACATAGACCCTCCTCAGAAAACCGAATTCTTGGTATTACACATTACCATCTTACAGCAGAAACTACTGACTTTTTAGATTCCATGTATAATAAAATCCAATATTTACCTTGCCAAAATGATGACCGTGATTGCGCATATAATCTCTTAACCTCAATTAATGGCATAATGCTTAGGTCGTATATAGCCACAAGTTGGAATAATTTTAATGCAAGGTGTTATGACCGTGCAGACAGTTTATTTTTGGACAGAACAATGACTAAATTTGCGCACGCAAGTTCGGATACATGTTGGGTAAAGACAACCTTTCTAAAGTTGAATAAAGGGTAGTCTTTAGATGAAATCCACCAATACAAAAAGACAATTAATGTCTGTGCTGTAACTATAATGAAAGGAATATTGAATCGAGAGAATAACTAAAGCACCATAAAAGATGCCGCACTCTCATCCGGCATCTTCATTTCAAAATTTCCATCTACTGTACTCGATTCTCTCATTGTCGAATTGTCAAATTGCGGAATTCTCAAATTCCCCTACTCCCCATACAGCACTTCCACAATATCACTCGCCACACTAATCTCTTCATCATCGAACACATCGAAGGCTTGATACTCCCAATGTTCGGGTTGTCCAGCAACGGCCAGTTCGATATAATCATCGTAAGGGCTTTTGGTATCGCGGGCTAGGAATTTCCAGGTGAGTGACCCCTTTTTACGATGATTAATATTTATACCGTCTACCCCTTTCTTGGTGAATTTAATGCAAAAAATATGTGGAAAAAAACGCAAGGAAAAGTATGGGCCTTGCTTAAGTTTATACGTATAATATTTATATCTTTGTCGTATAAATGTATATATCATGGATGCAAAAATCACCCTCAGCTTCGACGAATCGGTTATTGATTCAGCCAAGAAATTCGCAGAAAGCCATCATATCAGCCTGAGCCGCCTCACAGAATTTATGTATAAAAAAATGACAAGCACCGCCTACCATTCGCTCGAAGAATTGCCTATCGCAGATTGGATAAGCATCGTTTCTGAAGGCGAAACAGAATACCAACGAACCACGGTTTCCCGTAAGGCTATGAAAAAAGAATATCACGAAAACAAGAAATAGATGAATGTTTTTATTGATGCGAATGTGCTGGTAACGGTATTGAATAAAGAATTTCCGGCATTTCCAGATTGTGCCAGATTATTGAGTCTTGCCGGGAAACGCAATTTCAAATTGTTTACATCGCCCATGTGTCTTGCTATTTCGTTTTATTTTGCACAGAAAAAGGTGAGTGAGCAGGCCGCCAAACAGAAAATATTACTGCTTACCACCAAACTATCCTTATCAGATAATAATAAACAGGATGTCATCAGTGTACTTGAAAACAAACAGATCCACGACTTTGAAGATGGCCTCGAATATTATGCCGCCCTATCCTCTAAATGCAAGTGTATCGTCACGAATGATACCAATGATTTTTACTTTTCGGATATTGAAGTGATGAAGCCAGAGGATTTTTTGTTGAAGTATGCGGTTTGAGGAAAGATGTAAGATTTGAGATAAGAGAGGAATTCTCCCACCTCTGAGTTCTTGCCTATTATACAATAGTATTTTCTTATCTATCTTATCGGTTGATGTCTCACCTACCGATACCGTATACACCCTCCAGTACTTCTACCTTCATTTAAGAGCCTTGGTTTGATGCAATAAGTGAATATATTTGTTCGCCGGCTCCGAAGATAAGATCAGTAAAGATCCTCCATATCACTCCATATAAGGTAGATATGGAGAATAAAAGAAGTGATATAAAGGAGTTAGCACCAATTTTAAAGAACGAGAGTGGTAAAATCAAAACTACAAATAGCAATCATATTTTTCGGACTTATTTCATACAGTATTAGCGTATGGACAATGTTTCATATTCCGTTAGTATTTGTATATCCATTACATCTGGTTTTGGCTTATACCTTAATCATATGTCCAATATCATTTGGGCTTGGGTTTTTAACAAGGAAAATTTTAAAATCAAATTGGTACAGCTTGACTTTTGCTTCAATATTTATAATCGTATTTGCGTTTATTTTTTACATAAGTCAACACAGACCTCGGTATGAAATTATAATACCTGACAACTATACAGGAAACGAAATTAAACTTATTGTTTCAAAAGAACCAGCGAATGACTTTCAAATAAATAGTTTTGGTGTTGGATATATAAATGAAAAAACATTTGAGCAAAATTTTATTCCTGTAGCTTTTAAAAATGGACAAAATATATTAATAACCAGATTAACACGTTTTAGCAATACTAGTATTTCTATCCCCAAATTGCATATTTCATTGGACTATATTCAATTTAATATACCGGGAAAGATTCAGAATTGGGAAGAGAGGACTATTGAAGCCCTAATAGAACGAAATGCAATAGACACGACAAGAATGAAAAATTAATAAAAACTGGTGCTAACAGCACCTTAGCGTCAGTTTTTTTGAAGAAAAAAAAA
>Ga0105047_10012239_pt1 | contig 13824 bp, 14 predicted proteins | sample MAT04_FD_78384 | JGI IMG/M metagenome (GOLD analysis project Ga0105047, IMG submission 78384) | Freshwater microbial communities from Lake Fryxell liftoff mats and glacier meltwater in Antarctica - MAT-04 (megahit assembly) | ecosystem: Environmental > Aquatic > Freshwater > Ice > Liftoff...
CGAGATCGTCTTCCACGGGCACTGCCATCAAAAGGCAATGGGCCTGGCGGCGCCGGCGATCGCGTTACTATCGAAGGTTCCGGGCGCAAAGGTCACGGCGCTGGATTCCGGCTGCTGCGGCATGGCCGGCTCGTTCGGTTATGTGAATTACGAGGTTTCGAAATTGATCGGCGAACGGCGGTTATTGCCTGCCGCGCGGACACTGAAACCCGGTGCCGTCCTGGCGGCGGCGGGGACGTCGTGCCGTCATCAAGTGCATGATTTGGCGGGCGTCGAAGCCGTCCATCCGGCGGTGCTGTTGCGCGGACTGGTGAAGGGATGAACCCCGGCGCGCTAACTCTGGGAGCGCTTGGACTGGCCGTGTTGTTGAGTTGCGTGACGCGCCTGAACGTCGGCCTTTTGGCGATGGCGCTCGCGTGGATTATCGGCGTCTACTTTGTTGGACTGCCCGTGAAAACGGTGGCCGCCGGATTTCCCGTGGACTTGTTCTTAACGCTGACAGGCGTGACGCTCCTGTTCGCGCAGGCGGGCGTCAACGGGACCTTACAACGCGTGGCGCAGAACGCCGTCCGCCTCTGCCGCGGCCGCGCCGGGCTGGTTCCCATCATGTTTTTCGTATTAGCGGCGGTGCTCGGCACGTGCGGTCCGGGTAACATCGCCACCACCGGATTGCTGGCGCCAGTGGCCATGGGGACGGCCCTCCGCATGCGCATCTCGCCGTTCCTGATGGCCATCATGGTGGGCAATGGCGCCAATGCCAGTTCGCTCTCGCCATTGGCCCCCACCGGGCTGATCGTCGCTGGCTTGATGACAAAAATCGGGTTGCCAGGCTTGGAGTTGACGACCTGGGGGCTCAATCTGGCGGCCCACTCGCTGGTCGCCTTCGCCGGGTACTTTCTATTCGGCGGTCTGCGGCTGTTACGCGAACCGGCGTCGGGCGGCGCGGAGATCGAGCGAGTTCCGTTGGAACGGGCGCATTGGCTGACTCTGGCAGTGATTGCGGCGCTGGTCGTCGGGGTTGTTTTCGGCAACATGCAGATCGGCATGGCAGCGTTTACCGGCGCAGTCTTGCTGAGCCTGCTGCGTGCGGCGGATGAAGACGAAGCGATTCGCCGCGTTCCCTGGGGCACGATTATTATGGTGTGCGGCGTGACGGTCTTAATTAGCTTGCTGGAGAAAACGAGCGGCTTGGAACTCTTCACGGGAATGCTGGCGCAGGTTGCTACGCCGGGCACGGTGATTCCGCTGGTCGCGCTCATGGTGGGGCTGATCTCTGCCTATTCGAGTACATCTGGCGTGGTGTTGCCGGCGTTTCTGCCGTTGGCGCCGGGCCTGGCGGTGAAGCTCGGATTGGCGTCCGGCTTCGGTCTCGCGGAGACAATGAATGTGGCCGGACACCTGGTGGATGTCTCGCCGCTGTCTACAATCGGGGCACTGTGCATCGCGTCGATTCCAGCGGGCGACGCCAGCCGCTTATTGTTTAATCAGTTACTCGCCTGGGGGTTCTCGATGATGGCCGTGGGGGCGCTGTTTTGCTGGATGGTGCTGGGATGAGATTACTCTGGCTCTGCAGCCTCGCGCTCTCCGCGCATGACTTGGGAGTGACCGGCATGTTACTCCGCGTCGCAGGCGGAAAGACGCACGTCCGGGTGGAGGCGCATCTCAAAAACTTTCGCGGCCAGGACCCGGCGACGGAACTCGCCAAGCGCCTGCGCGTGCGCTTGGACGGCGAGTTATTCGTTCCTTCGAACGGAAAGATTGTTGCGCATGAGGAAAATGGAATCGTCGCCTGGGAGGCATCGCGCGACGGCGTTCCGCAGTCGATCACGATTGACGCACCGCTCTTCCCGGAGGACGAAACCGACAAGACGCTGGTCACGCTAATGCGGGACAACAACCCTGTAGGCGAGGCGATCCTCTCCGCCACATCGCCGCCGGTGACGCTGGAGGAAAGCAGTTCTTCGGCATTGCGCCGCTTCATTCCAATCGGCGTGGAGCACATCCTGTTCGGCCCCGATCACATCGCCTTCCTGCTGGCATTGCTGTTACCGGGAGGGCGTTGGCGCTCATTGTTGGGTGTCATCACCGCGTTCACCCTGGCGCATTCGGTGACACTGGCGCTGGCCGTTATAGGTCTCGTGCGGCCGATACCGTGGCTGGTGGAGGGCGTAATAGCGCTATCGATTGTCGCGGCGGCAGGAGAAAATCTGTTGTCAAACGGGACACGGGGAGTAGGAATACGGGCCATGTACGCGGCCGGTTTTGGCTTGGTCCACGGCTTCGGCTTCGCCGGCGCGTTGGGCGAGGTCGGCCTCCCGCGCGAGGTCCTGGGATGGGCGCTAGCGGGGTTCAATATTGGCGTCGAAATCGGCCAGCTAGGGATCGTACTGCTGGTAGTCCCATTGTTGGAATGGGTGGGCCGGCGGGAATTAATTGTGCGCTGGGGGTCCGTCGCAATCATGGCGGCGGGGCTGTATTGGACGGTGGAGCGATTATTCTTGCGATGACAATGCCGCCTGAAAGCGTCAGCGGCGGCCAAGCGCGTGGAAACCCAGGCACAGCAGCAACGCCAGTAGCGGATCGGTGATCTCCGCGACATGTCCAGGAGTCCACGTCTGGAGTATCTCGATCCCGCTCAAAATGGCGATCACGATCGCAGTTGCGAGTGAAGCCCCCAGCCCGGCGCGATTGAGCAACCAGATGGATCCGCCGTACTGGAATAGTTTGCCCAGCAGGATCGAAATTGTATTCTGCCACTCACTACCTAGAAATCCGCCGAACGGGACCCATGAAAATGCCTGCGGGGGGCCTTCAAAATGAAAGGGAGCAAGTCCACGCAGTGTCAGCGCAATCAGTAGCGCGGTCGCTGCCCATCCGTCCGCGCCCGGCCTTGTTCCTAAGTAGCGGAACACGACAGCCGCGAGGGCTGCACCAAAAAAATCGGCCGCTTTCGGGCTGTGATTGACGATACCGAACTGGACCGGCACCAATAGAATCAAGACCAGTAGCCACCGCAATGGTGACCTGGCTCCCGATGCCAACAGCAAACGGCCTGCCACGAACCATTCCGCGGCGTTCAAAAGGATCAGAACAAAGCTTGCTCCCGAGGGGTCGATAACCGCGGAAAACTTAGCCCGCAATGCGGCCAGCCAAAGATCCGGATATAGAGGAAAGAGTAAAAACGACACCCAACAGAGAAGGAGCGCGAGGGCGCTTCGGTCGCGGAAGTGGAATCCGAGCAGTTCGCCACGCGTACCCGAAATTCGTTTGAGGACGAACCCTGCCAGCACTCCTAAGGCTGAGCCCAGGCTATTACTCACAAGATCCACCGCGCTGCATACACGGTTCGGCGTGAATAGCTGAGCCATCTCGACTGAGGCGGATAGAAGCGTCCCGATGGCGACCGCTGCCAGTGCCGCCCACGTCTGGAACTTAGAGCCACGCATGGCGAGATAGGCGGATCCGCCGAGCGGTATGTAGACAGCGATGTTAAGAACCACGTCTAAAAGCAGCCGGCGGCTAAGGGAGTTGGCGTCCCAGGAGTGAAGCAGTATGTAGAGGGGATTTGCGGGAAACTGGCGAGCCTCGAACGTCCACGGGTAGAGTGAGCCGTAAACGATAAGAATGCTCACGGCGATGAAAATTGCAGACAGAACTTTATGGTATCCACAACTCCCCGTGAAACGGACACGGCCCTGATCGTGAGTTAGTCATTCGTCACTCAACCGTCAGATGTGGCTGGCGCGCTGGCGTTGGGATACCCGCAAGGAGCAGTGCACTCAGCAGAATAATCACGCCAGCTCCCAGCAACGCCCCATCGAGCCCGATAACCGATCGCAGCGCGCCCGCCCCGTACGCGGCCAATCCTCCAACGAAGGTTCCCGCAAAGTTGAGAAGACTATACGCCGTGGAGCGCTGATCTTCATCGACAACGTCACACAGTACGGGCATCACGTTGCAGTCGTAGATCCCCCGGCCAAAGCTGAAGACGAAGAGCGCCGCGAGCAGGATTGGCGCCGTTGTCACCACGCCCGTGAGGATCATGAAGACCGCGGCCAACAGGAGACCAAGCGACTGGGTTGTAATGCGCCCGCGAGGATTTGTGCGGGAAAGCGTGTCGGCCATCCAACCGCCTAACATCATCCCGAGCAGGCCGGAAACCTGCGTGAAGATCGTCGCCGAAAGACCCGCGTTCTGGAGGTTGAACTGGAACCGGTCGTAGAGATACAACGGCATCCAGGTGGCTACCATCCAATTGGCGAAGGAAATGGCGGCGAAGATGAGGAACATGGGCCAGAAACCACGAGATTGAAAGATGTCCTTCGTGGCCTTCAAGTACTTCGGCGGCTTGGCGGACTGGACCGTATCAACCTTCGGAAGCGCCTGGAAAAGTACCGCGGCGTAAACCACGCCAATCGCGCCAAGGACGAAGAAAATATTCCGCCAGCCGATCTGCTGACCGGCATAGGCGCCCGGACCGCCTCCCAGCAAAATGCCAAAGTAGATACCGCTTTGATGCAGCGAAACCGCAAGCGACCGGTGGCGTTCGGAATGCGCGGCGGTGACCAGGGCGAGCGCTGCCGGGATATAGAAGGCCTCGGTGATGCCCATGGCGGCGCGTGTCGCCGAGAGCGTCGCGAACCCGATGCTCAGCCCCGTCAGCGCCGTCACCGCGGACCAGGCGCAAAGGCTCAAGAGAATGACTTTGCGATGCCCGAAGCGTTGCGCCGTCCAGCCGGCAAAGAGACTGCAGAGCGAATACACCCAAAGAAAAATGGCTCCCAGCAGACCGAGCTGTGGATCCGTGAGTTGCAGATCGGAGCGGAGTAGCGGCAGGAGCGAGAAGATAACCTGGCGGTCCAGGTAGTTCAGCAGCGCGACGATGCCGAGGAGGGCCACGAGGAGCCAGGGTGTGCTTCGAGGCATCTTGATATCCTGGCACGATATGTCAATTCCTGTAACGGGCGGCGTGCTGCCAGCCATCTTGACGCCGATGGATGCCGAAGGGCGCTTCGTCCCGGAGATGATGGAGCGGCTGTGCGCGGCGCTGTATTCCTGCGATGTCGACGGCGTCTACGTCTGCGGGCAGACTGGCGAGGGCCTGCAACAACCGGTGGCGCAGCGGAAGCTCGTGGTGGAGACGACGGTGCGCGCGACGCCTCCGGGGAAGATGGTGATGGCGCACATCGGCGCGGCCTCAACCGCGGACGCGGTGGAGTTGGCGCGGCACGCGGAAAGTTGCGGGGCGCATTCGATTTCGTCGTTGCCACCCGGAGGATCTTACTCGATCGATGAGGTGAACAGTTACTACGCGGCCATTGCTTCCTCGACGTCATTGCCATTGTTCATTTACTTTTTCCCTGGATTCGCGGCACGGCCCGGCGGGTATGACGACTTGATGCGGCTCTGCGAAATTCGCGGCGTGGCGGGATTGAAGTTCACCAGCACCGATCTCTTCACGATGTGGAAGTTGAAACGGGCCGGGGCAACGATCTTCAATGGCTTCGATGAGATCTTCGTCGCCGGATTGGCAATGGGGGCGGATGGCGGGATTGGCACGTTCTATAACGTTGTTCCTGAGTGGTTTGTGGCGATCCACCGTCTATCGAAGGAAGGGAAGTGGGACGAAGCCCGAGCAATGCAGAGCCGTGTCAACGCGGTGATCGAGCTTGGACTCCAGTATCCGGCACACGCGGCGACGAAGGAGATGCTCGGCTGGCAGGGCGTGCCATGCGGCGACTGCCGCGCGCCGCGGGCGAATCTAACGGCGGAGCAGAGGCGGACTTTATGGGCGAAGATGGAGGAGATGGATTTGCCGCGGCGGAGCTAAGCGCTATAGGCCGGCGGGCGGCGCGCCAGAATTCGGGGTCGGCGCCGGTGAACTCTTCGGAGACCTGGCTGAACCGCGGCTCGATGCGGAAGAGCATGTTCTCGTGGCTGAAATCGGTGCCGGGACGAGCCGAACCGGCGCGCGCGGAAGGAGTTCCCGTGGAGCGCAGATACGCGGCGGCGGAGCGGCTCACGCCGTCATCCAAAACCTTCAGCGACGGGAGTGGCGAGAGGACCAGATACGTTCCCGATGGAGCACCGGCAATGACCTGATAAACCATGTCGGGGCGATCCAGATTTATGGAATCGAGACTGGCCTTGCGGGCTCGAAGGAGCTCCGCGAATTCGGCCTCTGAACCAATTCCCGTGCGGTAGAGCGATACCTGAAAATAACGGGCCTTGCGGAGCGCTTGGATAGCCTCCTTCGGACGATGGCGCGCCCGGGAATCATCACCTACGGCCGGGGTGAGAGCCTCCGCTGTCGAACTGCTCCAGCCCGGCGAATGAGGTGTGTGGGCCGGTGAGGGCGGTCATGCCAAAGAGAAAGATGCCGGCGGCGACGTCGCTGGCAGGGAAATCGACTGCAGGCTTGGCGCCGATGGTCTGAAGGATGCGGATGAGCAGCGGCGGCCGGGTCAAAGAATCCGCAAAGGCGGCGATCGACAGGGCGGCAAGCGCGAGTAGTGGTTTCATCACAATCCCCAGAGAGATTGACGGATCCGGCCGTTTTTGCGTTTAGGCGGAATGTTGACGTTCCGGCCATGGCTTCGCTAACCTGTTAGAGAACTCGGTAGAGGAGCGAAGGTCACAAGTACACGAACCGCGGTTTCCGTCGCACGGAAGGTTCTTGGAAAAGGGCAACTTCGCCGAAGTTTTTCCTGCGGGGCGGCACGCGGAAAAGTTGGGGAGTACGGATAAGACCGGCTCACTGTCATTCGGACACTTGGCGAAATGCCACTGTATGGCCGGATGGGGCGCTACGGAGAAGTGACGGGCGCTACCTGTCTACTCTCCCGGCGTTTTGCTTCCAAGGATGGAGAGTATGGACGTTTTCGCGCTCACTAAAACCCTCATCGACATTGAATCGATCACCGGCAACGAGAAGGCTGTCGGCGATTGGCTGTTCGATTATCTGCAACCGCTAGTCACGGAATATGGCGGAACGCTCGAGCGCATCGAAGTCGAGCCGGACCGGAACAATTTGCTGGCGATTTGGGGCGAACCGGTTGTCACCTTGTCGACGCATCTGGATACGGTGCCGCCATTTTTCGCATCGCGCGAGGATGACGAGTTCATCTGGGGCCGCGGGGCTTGCGATGTAAAGGGCATCATCGCCTGCATGATTCATGCGGCGAAAACACTGCTGGCCGAAGGGCGGCGCGGGTTTGCGCTGCTGTTCGTTGTCGGCGAAGAGCGGAACTCGGCGGGCGCTTACTTCATGGCCGGGCGGTCGCGCGGGTCGAAGTATTTGATCAATGGCGAGCCGACTTCGTGCAAGTTGGCGCTCGGTTCCAAGGGTGCTTTGCGCTATGAGTTGATCGCCTCGGGAAGGATGGCGCACTCGGCGTATCCGGAATTGGGCGAGTCGGCCATTGAGAAGCTGTTGGACGCGTTGGAACGCCTGCGGCGCATCGAGTGGCCGGTGCATCCGGTGCTGGGGCCGTCGACGCTGAACATCGGGACGATCAAGGGCGGGCGGGCTCCGAACGTGGTGCCGGACGATGCGCGGGCCGAGCTTTTGATTCGGCTGGTTGACGATCCAGCGCCGGTGCGGGCGGCTGTATTGACGGCGTGCGAGGGGCTGGTCGAGGCGAAAGAACAGCTTTGTATCCCGGCGATACTGATGGAAGCGCGGCCGGGATTTGAGACCGATGTGATGAAATACACGACCGATATTCCGGCGTTTGGCGGGGCGTGGGGCTCGCCGCTGCTGCTGGGTCCGGGCACGATCCACGTGGCCCATACCAGCCAGGAGCGGGTGCCGAAAGCGGAATTGCTGAAGGCCACCGGGCTGTATGCGCAGCTTGTGCGGCAATTACTTGAAGAAGAAGGAATGGGCGAGGCATGAAGATACCAGTAGGCGTGCTCGGCGCCACCGGAATGGTGGGGCAGCACTTCGTGAAATTTTTGCAGAATCACCCGCAGTTTGAGCTGACGTGGGTGGGCGCCAGCGATCGCAGCGCGGGGAAAAAGTACCGCGACGCAACGTCGTGGCGCCTGGATGGGACGATGCCGGCTGGTACGGCCGATTTGACGGTGGAAGAGTGCAAGCCGGGCAATGCGCCGAAGCTGATGTTCTCGGCGACGGATGCGTCGGTGGCGACGGAGATTGAGCGGGCCTTCGCGGGCGCGGGGCATGTGGTGGTGTCCAACTCGAAGAACCACCGGATGGACGACGACGTGCCGCTGTTGGTGCCGGAAGTGAACGCGGAGCATCTGGGAGTGGCGGCGCAGCAGAAGGCGACGCGCGGCTGGGACGGGTTGATCGTGACGAATCCGAACTGCTCGACGATCGTGTTGACGATGGCGCTTGGGCCCTTGGCGCAGTTCGGTATTCAGCGGATCATTGTGACTACGATGCAGGCGATTTCCGGGGCTGGCTATCCGGGCGTGCCATCGATGGATATCACGGCGAACGTGGTTCCGTATATCGGCGGCGAGGAAGAGAAGATGCAGGTGGAGACCCAGAAGATTATGGGTTCGGTGGCGGGCGGGAGGATCGTGCCGCTGGCGGCGAAGGTCAGCGCCCATTGCAATCGCGTGCCGGTGGTTGATGGGCATACCGTGACCGTTTCGGTGGAGTTTGCGAACAAGCCGTCGTTGGCCGATGTGCGGAACGCGTTCGATACGTTTCGCGGGAAGCCGCAACTGCTGAACCTGCCGAGCGCGCCCGCGGCGCCGGTGATCTACATGGAACAGCAGGACCGTCCGCAGCCGCGGCGCGATGTGGAGCGCGAGCGTGGAATGGCCGTATTCGTGGGCCGGTTGCGCGAGTGTCCGGTGTTCGATTACAAGTTCATCGCATTAGGGCATAACACGGTGCGCGGAGCGGCTGGCGCCGCGGTCCTGAACGCGGAACTGATGCTGGCGGAGGGCCTGCTGTAAATGATCGTTATGAAGTTTGGCGGCACGTCGGTGGAGTCGGCGGCCGCCATGGAGAGAGTCGCGGGGATCGTCAAGGCACGGCTGGACCGGCAGCCGGTGGTGGTTGTGTCGGCGATGGGGAAGACGACGAACCGCCTGCTGGCGTTGGCCGGGAAGGCCTGCTCTGGAGACCGGGATGAGGCGGCGCGATTGCTCGATGAACTCGCGGCCTATACGCTCGGCGAGGCGGCCGGGTTGGGCGAGGACGACTTCATCGGAGAGCACTTTCAAGAGCTGTCGGCGTTCCTGGACGAACTGGCCGAGATCGGGGAGTTTCCGGTGCAGTATGTAGATCTGATTTCGAGCTACGGGGAACGGCTCTCTTCGCGGATCGTCGCGGCGGCGTTCCGGAAGGCCGGGATGGATGCGGTGCAAGTGGATGCGCGGGAAGTGATCGTGACTGACCGGCGCCATACGCAGGCGGCGCCGTTGTACTCGCGGTCGTACGCGAAGCTGGGGGCGAAGGTCCGGCCGTTGGCGCTGGCGGGCAAGGTGGTCGTGATGGGCGGCTTCATTGGCTCGACCCAGGACGGGTTTACGACGACGCTCGGCCGGGGCGGGTCGGACTTCAGCGCGTCGATTGTTGGCGCGGGGATCGGGGCGGAGGAGATCCAGATCTGGACGGATGTCGACGGGATGTTGACGTGCGATCCGCGGATTTTGCCGGGCGGTCATCGGGTGAAGATGATCTCGTTCGCCGAGGCCGCGGAGCTGGCCTATTTCGGGGCCAAGGTGCTGCATCCGGCGACCGTGGCGCCGGCGGTGGAAAAGAACATTCCGGTGCTGATCCTGAACTCGCGCAACCCGGAGAATGAGGGGACGCGGATCGTGGCGGAGCGGGTGGCTTGCGAGAACGCGGTGAAGTCGATTGCGTGCAAGCGGAACATTGTGGTGGTGAACATCCAGAGCTTGCGGATGCTGATGGCGCACGGGTTTTTGAAGCGGATCTTCGACGTGTTCGACCGGTTCCAGACGCCGGTGGATATGGTGACGACGTCCGAGGTGAGTGTGTCGCTAACGATCGACAGCAGGGTGCATTTGGAGGAGATCTGCGCGGAACTGCGGAAGATCGCGGATGTGACGGTGGACGATAGTTCGTCGTTGATCTGCCTGGTGGGCGATAATATTCGCGAGACGGCCGGGTTGGGCGCGCGGGTGTTTGGCGCGCTTCGCTCGATCAACGTGCGGATGATCGCGCAGGGGGCTTCGGTGCTGAACTTGAGCCTGGTGGTGGCGGACACGGACCTGCGGGCGGCGGTTGAGGCATTGCACGCGGAGTTCTTTTCGACGCTCGATGAAAGGGTGTTTGAGGCATGAAGCTGGCGCTGATTGGCTACGGGAAAATGGGCCGGATGCTGGAGCAGTTGGCGCCGGAGTATGGCTTTGCAGTGACGCTGATTCTGGACGTCCATAACAACGTGGACGGGGCGGGGATCACGCGAGAGAACTTCGCCGGGATCGACGCGGCGATTGAGTTTTCGACGCCGGAGGCGGCGGTGGATAACGCCGAGCGGCTGGCGGCCATCGGGGTGCCGGTGGTGATTGGCACGACGGGCTGGCTGGAGCAGATGGACCGCGTGAAGGCGGCGGTCGCGAATGGCAACGCGGCGGCGGTTTGGAGCCCGAATTATTCGGTGGGCGTGAACGTGTTTTCCCGGTTGGTGGCGGAGGCGGCGAAGCTGCTGGCCAAGCAGCCGGAGTATGGCTCGTGGGCGTGGGAACTGCACCATGACACGAAGAAAGACGCGCCGAGCGGAACGCTGCTGAAGCTGGTGGACGAGATGAAGCGGGCCGGTTATGAGCGGCAGATCGACGTGTCGTCGAATCGGGCGGGCCGGGTTCCGGGGACGCATGAGATCGGGTTCGACAGCGCGGCGGATACAATCACGCTGCGGCATACGGCGAGGAGCCGGGAGGGCTTTGCGCGGGGGGCGCTGCAGGCGGCGCGGTGGGTTGTCGGCAAGCAGGGATTCTACGAGTTTAGCGAGACGCTTTTCTAGAGGAGGTGGCACATGTTTGAAGGATGCGGCACAGCGTTGGTAACGCCGTTTAAGCAGGATTTGAGCCTGGATGAAGAGACGCTGCGGGCGTTGGTGCGCCGGCAGATTGCGGATGGGATTCACTTCCTGGTGCCGTGCGGGACGACCGGCGAAAGCCCGACGTTGACGCACAAGGAGCATCTGCGCGTGGTGGAGATCACGCTGGAGGAAGCGAAAGGGAAGGCGCCGGTGATGGCCGGGTGCGGCGGTTACAGTACGGCGGAAGTGATTGAGCTGGCGAAGGAGCTGGAGGCGCTGGGCGCGGATGGCTTACTGTCTGTTACGCCTTACTACAACAAGCCCACGCAGGAGGGGCTGTATCAGCACTACCGGGCGATTGCGTCGGCGACGCGGTTGCCGATTGTGGTTTATAGCGTCCAGGGCCGAACGGGTATCAATGTGGAGCCGTTGACATTGAAGCGGCTGGCGGCGATCGACAATGTTGTCGGCGTTAAGGAGGCCAGCGGGAACATCTCGCAGATGGCTTCGGTGCTGTACCATGTGCCGTCCGATTTCGCGGTTTTGAGCGGAGACGATTCGATCACGATTCCGCTGATTTCGCTGGGCGGGCGGGGGATCATCTCGGTGGCGTCGAACGAGATTACAGGGCCGATGTCGCAAATTGCGCGAATGGCGTTAAGCGGCGATTTCGGCGGGGCGCGGGCGGTGCAGCGGCAGTATTTGCCGTTGATGGAAGTGAACTTCGTGGAGTCGAATCCGGGGCCGGTGAAGTACGCGATGGCGCGGATGGGACTGTTGGAACCGGTGTGGCGACTGCCGCTGGTGCCTCCATCGGAGGCGAGCCAGAAGAAGATTGACGCCGTGTTGGAGAATTGCGGCCTGCTGGCCACGGAGGATGCAGTTGCCGCTCATTGATGAATTGAAAGTGGCCGTAGAAGGGGCCTTTGATAACAAGCCGGCCGCGTATGGCGAGGAGCACTTCCGGTTGTTTGCGTCGTTCAAGGCGGCGCTGAACGCCGGGACGATTCGAGCGGCGTCGCCCGACGCGACGACGGCGACGGGATGGCGTGTGAATGGTTGGGTGAAGAAGGGCATATTGCTGGGGTTCCGGTTGGGCTCGATTGTCGATATGTCGATCGACAGTTCGCGGCAGCCGTTCTTCGATAAGGCGACGTATCCGGTGAAGGAGTTCGGCGTGGATAGCGGCGTGCGGATAGTGCCGGGCGGGTCGTCGATTCGCGACGGCTGTTTCGTGGGGCGGGCGGTGACGTGTATGCCGCCGATGTACATCAACGTCGGCGCGTATGTGGACGAGGGGACGATGGTGGACTCGCACGCGCTGGTGGGGAGTTGCGCACAGATAGGGGCGCGCGTGCATTTGTCGGCCGCGGTGCAGATTGGCGGCGTGCTGGAACCCGTTGGCGCGATGCCCGTCATCATTGAGGAAGACGTGCTGGTGGGCGGTAACTGCGGCGTCTACGAAGGGACGGTGGTGAAGCGGCGGGCGGTGTTGGGAACGGGGACAATTTTGAACCGGTCGACGCCCGTGTATGATTTGGTAAATGGGTCAGTCTTGCGAGCGACGGATGATGAGCCGCTGGTGATTCCGGAGGGGGCCGTGGTGGTTGCCGGTTCGCGAGCGGTTACCAGCGGACACGGTAAGGACTGGGGCATTTCCCTCTATACACCGGTGATCGTGAAGTATCGGGACGCAAAGACAGACGCCCGGATTCAATTGGAAGATCTGTTGCGATAGGAGCGGATATGGCGCGAGCGGCGGTGCTTTTGTTGGTGATGGCGAGCGTGGCGATAGCGGAGCCTTGTTCGAAGGGGACCGTGGCGTGTCTGGAGCCGCTGCCGATGGGCGGCGGGCGATCGGTGATGATGTACCGGTCGCATCCGCTGCAGAAGGGCCACGCGAAGGCGCGCCGGGCGCTGGTGGTGATTCATGGCGCGAGCCGGAATGCGGATGACTACTTTCCGTCGGGCATGGCGGGCGCGTATTTAGCGGGCGGTTTGGACGAGACGATTGTGGTGGCGCCGCGGTTTGCGGGAACGGGGTCAAAGACTTGCGACGACAAGATGGCTCCGGGGGAGATCGGCTTCGCCTGTAGCGGTGACGATTGGCGGGGCGGCGGGCCGGGCGTGGGTGTGGCTTCGGTCACGACTTACGACGTGATTGATGAGTTGATTCGCCGGTTCGCGGATAAGAAGCGTTATCCGTTGTTGAAGCATGTGGTGTTGATGGGGCATTCGGCGGGCGGGCAGTTTTTGAGCCGGTATGCGGCGGCGTCGAAGATGGAGCCGGCGGGTGTGTCGGTGCGTTATGTCGTTTCGAATCCTTCGAGTTATTTGTATCTGGATGCGACGCGGCCGGGTCCGACGCAGGGTTGTGTTGGATTCAATCAATGGAAGTACGGGCTGGAGAATCGCACGGGTTATGCGGCTCCGATTGCCGATGATGCGATGCGTGGTAATTTGGCGCGGCGCGACGTGGTTTACCTGTTGGGCGGGTATGATACGACGCCGCGGTTTGGGTTTGATTCGACGTGCGGGGCGATGGCGCAGGGGCCGAACCGATTGCAGCGCGGGGTGGACTATTTTGCGTATATTACGGCGAAGTTCGGCGCCAAGCACCGGTTGGTTCAGGTGCCGAATTGCGGGCATAACGGGCGCTGCATGCTGGTGGCGAATGAGGCGCGCGAGGTGTTGTTTCCTTAGAGCGCGCCGGGGCCTGGACTACCCGATGTTTGCCGACACTTCGGGTAGTCGATGGGGCTTGCTGGATATTCAGTTGTCAAAGACCGATTCCGGTTTGCCGACGATGGTTGCCCAAGATCGGTTTGCGGAG